>Ga0255338_1005749_pt1 | contig 11121 bp, 8 predicted proteins | sample MeOH1_35cm_T4_19_FD_203715 | JGI IMG/M metagenome (GOLD analysis project Ga0255338, IMG submission 203715) | Sandy soil microbial communities from University of British Columbia, Vancouver, Canada - MeOH1_35cm_T4_195 | ecosystem: Engineered > Artificial ecosystem > Sand microcosm > Unclassified ... | reverse complement strand
GCCAAGGCTCTCGAATATGCGCACGGTCTCGGCGTCGTCCATCGCGACATCAAGCCGTCCAACATCATGATCTGCGACAACGGGCGCACCGCGAAGATCCTCGATTTCGGTATTGCCCGGATGGGCGAGGCGGACCGCGTCCGCGCCGAGGTCAACATGCTACGGACGCAGGTCGGCCAGGTTCTCGGCACGCCGCGCTACATGAGCCCCGAGCAGGCGCTCGGCCTGGCGATCGACCATCGCTCGGACCTCTTTTCGCTCGGCGTCGTGCTGTACGAGATGATCACCGGCAGGATCGCATTCTGCGGGTCGAGCATGGCGACGATTGCCATTCAGATCACCCAGCAGAAGCCCGAGCCGATCGACGGCGTCGTGCGCGATTGTCCGCGCGGCCTGCAGTTCATCGTCGAGAAGCTGCTCGCCAAGCAGCCGGAGCGTCGTTTCGCGACCGGCGGCGAACTTGCCGTCGCGCTTCGCCGGGAGAAGGAAGCGCTGAGCGCGGAAGGCCCGAGCAAGAAGAAATGGTCTTCGCTGCCGTTCAGGCTCACGGTGTTGATGGGCGTGGTGACGGCGCTCGCCCTGACCTTGAGCATCAGCCTTGTGCTTCATCGCCAATATCAGACGATGGAGCGCATGGCTCTGACATCGGGATCGTCGATCGCTTCTTTCGTTGCCGATAATGTGTCGCTGCGTGCAGTCGACAATGCCGGCCTTCCCGCCGCCGAGCAGGATTGGCTGCCGGTCCAGGCGTTCGTCGGCGCCGCATCGGGCGACCCGAACATGCAGCAGATCACGATGGTCGATGCGTTTGGCATCATTCGCGGATCGAGCGACCCGCGTCAGGTCGGCAGGCGCTACGTGCCCGCGGCCAATGAGACTTTGGTCGAGCGCGCACCGCAGCAGGTCGTCACGTCGCTCGGCACCGGAAAGCGGGAGGGCTTCCGTTTCGTGCGGACGATCAGCTACGCTGGTCAGCCGTTCGGCAAGGTTGATCTGGTCGTCGGCAAGGCCGATCTCAAGGCGGCCGCGGCGAGCTCGCGCAACCTCCTGCTGGCGCTGGGGCTGGTGATCTTCCTCGCCGTCCTCTCGATCAGCTACGCCGTCGCGCAGCTCCTGGCGCGGCCGATCCGCCGGCTCAAGCAGGCGCTGGTCGATGCCTCCTCGGGCAAGCTCGATTTCCGCATCTCGCACAGCCGCACCGACGAGTTCGGCGAATTGTTCGACGGTTTCAACGCGCTTGCCGCTGCGCTCCAGGGAAGCGCGCCGGGCCGTGAGGCAGCGATGGAGGCGACTTCGCTCGACGCCACGCGGATCGATGCGCGAACCGCGGTGCCGGAATCGTTCAACCAGCCCTCGAGCATCGTCCAACGCTTGCGGCGGCGCGCATGACCGCAATGTTCCTCCTCAAGCTGTTCCATGAATCGGACCCTGTCCAGCCGATCGACGCGCACATGATCGGCGCCGGCATAACCCGGATCGGCCGCGATCCCGACGCGGACTGGGTGATTATCGATCCCGAATGCGAAGTCTCGCGCAATCATTGCGAGCTGCTCCTCGAAGGCGACGAGCTGGCGTTGCGTGCGTTGGGCACCAATGGCGTGTTCCGCAGCGACGGCGACGAGCGGCTTCCGACCGGCGAGCACGTGCCGCTCGCGCTTGGCGACGCCTTCAGCTTCGGAAAGTACCGCGTCGTCGTGGACCGCGTCCCGTTCGCCGACAAGGATCCGCAGGCCTCCACCCACACGATGGTGATGGCGCCCCCGTTCGGCGATTCGACCATGGTCCCGACGGACTGGAGCGATGCCGTTGAGCCGCCGGTGCTCGCCGGCGAGGGATCTTTGCTCGAGGCGTTTTGCGCGGGGGCACGGCTCGATGCATCGGCGCTGTCCGCCGAAGATCCGATGGAGGTCATGCGCCGCGCCGGAGCGGTTTATCGTCAGATGGTGCTGGGGCTCGGCGACCTGATGAGCGAGCGTAGCAGCGTCAAGACGCAGTATCGGATGGACCGTACCACGATCGGCGCGGAGGATAACAATCCGTTCAAATGGGCGCCCACCCAGCGCCTCGCGATCGATCTTCTGTTGCGCCGCGAGGGCGGCTTTCTTTCCGGCCCTGCCGCGCTCAAGGCCTCGTTCGAGGATGTAAAAAAGCATCTCCTGTGCACCTTCGCTGGTTTTCGGGCGTCGCTGGCGGCCTTGCTGCAACAAACCAGTCCTGACGGGGTCGAGCGGCGGCTGAACGGCCAAAGTCATTTCTTGAAGAGCCGCGCCGCGGCGTGCTGGGAAGAATATCAAAAGGTCCATCAAGAGCTCGAGCGGCAGATGGCCCAGGATCAGGATGGCCCGGTGAACCAGGCCTTCATCCGTGCCTATGAGGATCGCATGCACGATCTCGGCGAGGATGGAACGGGGCGATGAGGCTACTCCGCAAATTCAGCCGTTCCGCTCCCGAGGCCGCTGTCGCCGAACAACCGACCGCGGCAGAAGCGCGCTTCGCCTCGGTCGCCCGCACCCATAATGGTGCCGTCCGAGAGCTCAACGAGGATCGCTTCGTCGACCTGCCGCAGGCCGGGCTGTGGGCGGTCGCCGATGGCATGGGCGGGCATCAGGCGGGGGACGTCGCCGCGCAAATGGCAGCCGATGCGTTGGCGCGCGTCGCAGCCGGCGGTGCGGCACCGACTCCCGGCGACGTGATCGAGGCGGTCGAAGCGGTCAATTCCGCGCTGCTGGCGCGGGGCGGCTCGGCAAACGGTGGCGGCACCAGCGGCTCGACCCTGGTCTCGCTGCTGATCGACGAAAATGGTTATACCTGCATCTGGGTGGGTGACAGCCGCGCCTATCTTTTCCGTGACGGCCAGCTGACCCGCATCAGCCGCGATCACAGCCTCGTCCAGGAAATGGTCGACGCCGGCGTCCTTTCTCCCGAACAGGCGCGAGTCCACCCGCGCGCGCACGTCATCACCCGCGCGATCGGCGTCGCCGATCCGATCCGCCTCGAAGCGATCGCGGGCAGCATCGAGGCAGGCGACATCTTCCTGCTCTGCTCGGACGGCCTGACCGGAACCCTGGAGGACGCCGAGATCGAAGGCTTCCTGTCGGCCGGAGAGTTGATCCCGGCGGCCGATGCGATGCTTGCGGCGTCGCTCGAAAAGCACGCGCGCGACAATGTCACCCTCGTGCTGGTCGAAGCCGTCGGGTAGCGCCGGGCCCTAAACGACCACCTGTTCGCACGGATATTAAGCGCCGATGGCGGCTTGAGCCGCCGCGGCAGGACCTCCGACGGCAAGCGCTTTCTCTCCCGGCTAGCCCAGGCGCCTGGCGCCGGCACGTGCATCGTCTCCCATAATCGACTAGATCACGTTCGACGGTGCGCCTGCTCCGTGATCGAGCGATGGATCGGGAGCAATTGTCGAAGCGTTGTAGGCGGGAAGGACGAAAGAGCGGATGAAGGGCGACAAGAAGCGGATCAACCGACCGGCGCTCGCTCTGCACATTCCCGAACCGGAGGCACGTCCCGGCGAGGAGCCTTCGTTCGTCGATCTCGTCATCCCGGCCGCGGGCAGCGTCGCTCGGCCCGACGTCACGGTCGAGCCCGCCCGAATCCGCGATCTCGTCTATACTTTGGTCCGCGTCCTCGACGATGAGGGCCGCGCCATCGGACCCTGGGATCCGCGGCTCGACCCCGACACCCTGCGCCGCATGCTGCGCGACATGCTGCTGGTGCGCATCTACGACGATCGCATGTACCGCGCGCAGCGGCAGGGGAAGACCAGCTTCTACATGAAAGCCACCGGCGAGGAAGCGGTCGCGGTCGCCGCGGCGCACGCGCTCGACCGCGAGGACATGTGCTTTCCGACCTATCGCCAGCAGGGCATATTGATCGCGCGCGATTATCCGCTCGTCGAGATGATGTGCCAGATCTATTCGAACCATGGCGACAAGCTGAAGGGACGCCAGCTTCCCGTCCTCTACTCGGATCGAGCGCATGGCTTCTTTTCCAACTCGGGCAACCTCGGCACCCAATATCCGCACGCGGTAGGCTGGGCGATGGCGGCGGCGATCAAGGCGGATAGCCGGATCGCCGCGGGGTGGATCGGCGAGGGTGCGACGGCGGAAGGGGATTTCCACAATGCCACCCTGTTCGCTTCGGTCTACCGGGTCCCGGTCATCTTGAATGTGGTCAACAATCAATGGGCGATCTCGACCTTCTCCGGCATGGCCGGCGGCGAGGCGACAACCTTCGCGGCGCGTGCGCTCGCTTATGGGATCGCTGGGTTGCGGGTCGACGGCAACGATGCGCTCGCCGTCTATGCGGCGACGCGATGGGCTGCCGACCGGGCGCGATCCAACCATGGGCCGACGTTGATCGAATTGTTCACCTATCGCGCCGAAGGCCATTCCACGAGCGACGATCCGGCGGCCTACCGGCCGGCGGCGGCATCGCGCAAATGGCCGCTTGGCGATCCGATCGAGCGGCTGAAGCAGCATCTCGCCACGATCGGCGAATGGGACGAGGAGCGACACGCGCAATTGCACGCGGATCTGCAGGCCGAAGTGCGCGACGCGCAGAAAAAGGCCGAGCAGTTCGGCACGCTCAGCGCCGATCCCGATCCGAGTGACATACCGCCGATGTTCGAGGATGTATTCGAAACCATCCCCTGGCATCTGCGCGAGCAACGCGATCAGATGCTCGTCGAGATCGAGGCATGGCGTGTGCGTCGTGGCGAGGGCGCCTGATGCCGGCAATGAACATGATCCAGGCGATCAACAGCGCCCACGACGTGATGATGGCGCGCGACCCGAACGTCGTCGCGCTCGGCGAGGACATCGGCTATTTCGGCGGGGTCTTCAGAGTCACCGAAGGCCTGCAGCAGAAATATGGCCGCGACAGGGTCCTCGATACCCCGATTGCCGAAGGCGGGATCGTCGGCGTCGCGATCGGCATGGCCGCTTACGGCCTGCGCCCGGTGGCGGAGGTTCAGTTCGCCGATTACATCTATCCCGCGGTCGACCAGATCGTCTCGGAGGCCGGCCGGATGCGCTACCGCAGCGCCGGCGAATGGGCGATTCCCCTGGTCGTCCGCTCGCCTTACGGCGGCGGCATTTTCGGCGGGCAGACGCACAGTCAGTCGCCCGAGGCGATCTTCGCCCACGTCTCGGGCATCAAGACGGTGATCCCGTCCAACCCCTACGACGCCAAGGGACTGCTGATTTCGGCGATCGAAGACAATGATCCTGTGATCTTCTTCGAGCCCAAGCGCATCTACAACGGCCCGTTCGACGGCCATTACGAGCGGCCGGTGACGCCTTGGGCCAAGCATCCGCAAGCCGAAGTGCCCGAAGGCTATTTCAATGTTCCGCTCGGCAAGGCCGCGATCGCGCGGGAGGGAGAGGCGGTGACCATTTTGTGCTACGGCACGATGGTCCATGTCGCCGTGTCGGCGGCGCAAGCCGAGGGAGTCGATGCGGAAGTGATCGATCTGCGTACCCTGGTGCCGCTCGACATCGAGACGATCGAGGCGTCGGTGAAGAAGACCGGCCGCTGCATCATCCTGCACGAAGCGACGCGTACCGCCGGCTTCGGGGCGGAACTCAGCGCGCTCGTCCAGGAACGTTGCTTCTACCATCTCGAAGCGCCGATCCAGCGTGTGACCGGCTTCGACACGCCTTATCCCCACGCCCTCGAATGGGCTTATTTTCCGGGTCCCGTCCGCTTGGGCCTCGCTCTGCGCAACATTGTCGGTGGGGAATAGTGAAGGAGGGTTGAAGTCATGGCGCGCTATGAATTCAAACTACCTGACGTCGGAGAGGGGATCGCCGAGGCTGAAATCGCCGCCTGGCACGTCAAGGTCGGCGATCATGTCGAGGAGGATCAGCAGATCGCCGATGTCATGACCGACAAGGCCACCGTCGAGATGGAATCGCCGGTGGCAGGGCGTGTCGTCGCGCTCGCCGGCGAGGTCGGCGACCAGGTCGCGATCGGGTCGGTGCTGGTCGTGCTCGATACCGAGAATGGCGCTGCACCGGCGGCCGGCGAGCGTCACGACACGGTGGCGTTCACCGATGGACTGATCGAACAGAGTCCCGCGCTCGCGGCGGCCGAGCCGAGCACCGCCGAGAGCGAAGTCTCGGATGATCGTCGCTCCGGTGATCGCCGTGATGGCGAGCGGCGGGGCGGAGACAGGCGTGATGGCGATCGCCGCTCGGGTGAAGGCGATCGGCGTAAGCACGATCGCGGCGAACCCGATCGGCGACGTGGAGACCGGCGTGACGGCGAGCGGCGGGACGGGGACAGGCGCGACGGCGACCGCCGAGATGATGATAGGCGGAAGCACGAACAGCCACCTGGCGGCGACGAAGCGGCTCTTGGCGATCAGGGCGCTCCCGCAGCACGCGCGCTCGCCTCTCCCGCTGTCCGCCAGCGCGCGCGCGATCTCGGCATCGACCTCGCCGGGGTGAAATCGGCGGGCGGCGATCGCATCCGCCACTCGGATCTCGATGCCTATCTGCTCTACAATGGCGGTGCGGCGCCCCGCGCCGCGGCCGCGGCGCCTCGGCGCGACGAGCAGGTCAAGGTCGTCGGGCTTCGCCGCCGGATCGCGGAGAATCTGCAGGAGTCGAAGCGCCGCATCCCGCACTTCTCCTATGTCGAGGAAGTCGATGTCACCGCGCTCGAGAACACGCGCGAGATGATGAACGCCGACCGTGGCGACAATCCGAGGCTCACCCTGCTGCCGTTCCTGATCACCGCGATCTGCCGCGCGCTCGCCGGCTATCCGCAAATCAACGCGCGCTTTGACGATGAGGCCAATGTGGTCACCCGCCACGGGGCGGTGCACATCGGAATGGCGACCCAGACCGCGAACGGCCTTGCCGTGCCCGTGATCCGCAACGCCCAGGATCGCGACCTGTGGAGCCTGGCGGCCGAAATCGCGCGGCTAGCCGAGGAGACCCGCGATGGCACCATCGCGCGCGAGGCGCTGTCGGGCTCGACGATCACGATCAGCAGCCTCGGGCCTCTGGGCGGAATCGTGTCCACGCCGGTGATCAATCGCCCCGAGGTCGCGATCGTCGCGATCAACAAGGTCGTCGCGCGGCCGGTCGCCGTCGAGCAAAGGATCGAAATTCGCAAGATGATGAACCTGTCGTCGTCGTTCGATCATAGAGTCGTCGACGGTTGGGATGCGGCAAGCTTCATCCAGGAGGTCAAACGGCTGATCGAACACCCATTGCTCCTGCTTTCGCTGCGCTAGCTCAGCCTAACCGCACCGCTCAAGTCGTTGTCCTGATGGAACAAAACGGCGTCCTCCCGCGCTGTTGGCGAAAGGCCTTCGGCAAGGAGCAGGTTTATGATCGGCAAGATTATCGGCGCGGCGATCGGCGAGCGGGTTGCGCGGCGCAGCGGCGGCGGGGCGAAGGGCGCCTTGATCGGAGCACTGGCTCCGGTCGTCGCGCGCCGGCTGTTCGGACCGCTCGGGCTCGCGCTCGCCGGCGGTTACGCCGCCAAGAAATATTACGATAGTCGCAAGGCCCGCCCCCGGAATCCTGCCTGATCATCATCCTGCCTGATCATCCGCCACACATGGGTGGATCACTCGCGGCTGTCCGGTATCTCCTCGACCGGCGGCGGCGGGGCAATGTCGGGAACGATCACCGCGTCCACTTCGTCGTCAGGCCCCTCGATCGGGCGCGACAACTCGACAGTCACGTCATCGTCGCCCACCGCCGGCTCTTCCTCGAGAACAGGGTCGAAGTCGAACGACTCCTCATCGGGGACGATCGGGGGCGCCGCGATCGGCTCGCGCGGGCGCGCCGGCTCGCTCTTGACCGCGGCCGCCATGAAATCGCGCCAGATCCGTGCCGGGATGCCGCCACCGGCGACGCCGGGGAGCGGGCTATTGTCGTCGTTGCCGACCCACACCGCCGTGACGAGGTCGCCCGAGAAGCCGACGAAGATCGCATCGCGATTGTCCTGCGTGGTCCCGGTCTTGCCGAACGTCTCGGCGCGCAGCGCGGCCGCGCGGCCGGTGCCGTCGTTGGCCGCGGCCGCGAGCAGATCGAGCAGCATCGCCCCGATGCCATCGTCGAAGCTGCGCCGGTTGCCCCAGAAGCGCTGGAACCAGCTTTGCCGGACCTCCGGCAGGCCGCGCGGCTTGATCGGATAGCTGTTCGCCGCCACCGCCGCATAAGCAGATGTCAGTTCGAGCAATGTCATTCCCGACGTGCCGAGCGCCAGGCTCGGCTGGGAGGTGAGTGGGCTGGTCACGCCGAGATCGCGTGCGGCGCGGATCACGGCGTCGCGCCCGACACGTTCCGACAAGCGCACCGCCGCGACGTTGCTCGACGTGGCGAACGCCTCGCGCAAGGTGATCAGTCCGCGGTAGCGGCCGTTGTGGTTCTTCGGAGACCAGTCCCCGACCGTCAGCGGCGTGTCGCTGATCATCGTGTCGGGAGTCATCTCGGCGCGCAACGCGGCGAGATAGACGAACAGCTTGAACGTCGACCCCGGCTGCCGCCGCGCCTGGGTGGCGCGGTTGAACGGGCTCTTCGCATAATCCTTGCCGCCGACCATCGCGACGATGCGGCCGTCGCGGCGCATCGCGATCAGCGCCACCTGCGCGCGGCCGAGCCCTGCACTGCGCACTGCGTGCACCGCCTCGCGCTGAAGGGTGTTTTCCAGCGTCGTCGTGACCTCGCGCTCGCCGTAGGCTGCTTCGGCGAAGCTTCGCGCCTCGGGAAGCACCCAGTCGGCAAAATAGGTGCCGGTCGGAATGTCGCGCACGCGCGCGACACGCAGCTTTGCCGGCTTGAGGCGGGCCGCTTCCTTCTCGCTGACGATCCCCGCCTCGACCATCGCCGCAACGACGAGCTTCGCGCGCTGCTGGGCGCCCTTGAGGTTGGAGGTCGGGGCGAGGCGCGAGGGCGCCTTGACCAGCCCGGCGAGCATCGCCGCCTGCGGCACGGTGAGATCCTCCGGATCCGTGCTGAAATAATGGTGCGCGGCCGCCCTCAGGCCATAGACGTTGTCGCCGAAATAGACGCTCGACAGATAGCGGCTGAGGATCTCTTCCTTCGAAAGCCAGATCTCCAGCCAGAATGCGATCAGGGCCTCGCGCAGCTTGCGCGCCGCGGTGCGGTCGGCGCTGAGGAACGACAGCTTGGCGAGCTGCTGCGTGATCGTGCTGCCGCCCTCGCGGACCGCGCCCGAGCGGGTGTTCCGCCACGCGGCGCGCGCGATCCCCCAGGGATCGACTCCGATGTGGGTGTAGAAGCGGCGATCCTCGATCGCGAGGAACGCGCCGGGAACATGGTTCGGAAGCTTGGTCACATCGACCGGAGCCGCGACAATCGCCCCGCGTCGCGCGATCGGCTCACCTTCGGCTGAGAGCAGGGTGATGCTCGGCGCGGCGATCGGCTGGAGCGACTTCGACAGCGGCGCCGTCAGCGCGAGCCACGCGAACAGGACGATGAGCAGCCCCGCGACCAGCGCGAGTCGAGGCTTCCATCGCCGCGGTTGGTCGCCGGCCGGCGCCGTTGGGGGAAGGGAGGCGGCCGGCGGTTCGTCGGATGCCGTCACCTCTGCTTCGGGCCAGGCCCCGCCGTCGCGCATGCTCATGCGCGGGATGTAGCCCTGATCCGCCTCATCGTGAACGATTTTTGTCGTACGGAAGTGAGGGTCAGATCACCCGGGACCGTTGCAGCGCAGCAACACAAATGTCTCGGATGCGTCATCGAACTTTCTTCTATTGTGCACCGCAACACGAATGTGCACAGTCATGGCCTCTGGCGATCACCCGCTCCGGATCGGAAGCGAGACCGCGCCGGATGAGGAGAGTGGAACAACCTTTTCACGGGGATCTCCTATGCGCAAATCGCTTCTCACTGGACTTGCTGCCCTTGCCTTCACCACCGCGCTGGCGTCGCCGGCGATGGCTGCGGATCTGGGTGGCGGCCTCAGCGTCTCGGGTGGTGCGGCACTCGTCTCCGACTATCGCTTCCGCGGCATCTCTCAGACCGACAAGGATTTCGCGATCCAGGGAAACATCTTCCTCAACCATAGCTCGGGCCTGTATGTCGGCACCTGGGGTTCTTCGATCGACGATTATGTTGCCGGCGGCTCCGATCAGGAGATCGATCTGATCGGCGGTTTCAAGAAAAGCTTCGGCGGAACCACCTTGGACGTCGGCTTCATCTATTATTATTATCCGGGCGCCGAGAAGATCACTGCGGGCCTCGATACCGATTTCTTTGAGCCTTATGTCGCTCTCTCCCACACCCTGGGGCCGGTCACCGGCAAGGTCATGGTTGCTTATGCTCCCAAGCAGAACGCTCTCTCGCTCGGCGCAGGCAAGGAAGACAATCTCTATGTGTCAGGCGATCTGACGGCGGCGATCCCGAACACGCCGATCACGCTGAGCGGCCATGTCGGCCGCAATTTCGAGGAAAGCTACATTACCTTCGGTGAGAAATACACCGACTGGAACGTCGGCGCTTCGTACACGCGCGGGCCGCTCACGTTCATGGTTCAATATGTCGATACCGATAAGGATTTCATCGGTTCGACCAAGAATATCAGCAAGGAAGGTATCGTCGGCACCGTATCGGTCGCCTTCTAACGGCTGCGACTTCGAGGAGGGCCGCGCGAAGGCGCGGCCCTCTTGCCGTGCGCGCAAGTTGCGGTGCGGCGAATATCGTGGCAGCTGGTGTTGCGATGCACAAGATTCGCGGCGGGGGCGCTGCGCGGATTGGCACTGGGTCTCGCGAGGGTCTCGCGATCATCTGAGGAGGGAAGTTCGAAATGGCCAACACTGCTGGCAAGATATTGAGCATGATCAAGGAGAAGGAGATCGAGTGGGTTGATCTTCGTTTCACCGATCCGAAGGGCAAGTGGCAGCATTTGTCGATGTGTGCGGGGATCATCGACGAGGATCAGCTGACCGAGGGTTTCATGTTCGACGGTTCCTCGATCGAGGGCTGGAAGGCGATCAACGAGAGCGACATGATTTTGAAGCCGGATCTGGATGCGGTCTATGTCGATCCGTTCAGCGCGACGCCGATGCTGATCGTGTTCTGCGACATCGTCGAGCCGGGCACGCTGGAGCTTTACGCGCGCGATCCGCGC
>Ga0255338_1005748_pt1 | contig 11122 bp, 12 predicted proteins | sample MeOH1_35cm_T4_19_FD_203715 | JGI IMG/M metagenome (GOLD analysis project Ga0255338, IMG submission 203715) | Sandy soil microbial communities from University of British Columbia, Vancouver, Canada - MeOH1_35cm_T4_195 | ecosystem: Engineered > Artificial ecosystem > Sand microcosm > Unclassified ... | reverse complement strand
GTCGAGGCCGATGCTGGCCAGCACGGCCGAGCACGCCAGCAGCCAGAGGTTTTCCGGCGTCAGCCTGGCGCCCGCCGAGACGCGCTGGATCGTGCCTTCGACGTCGGTGCCGCTCTGCAGCGCGAGGCGGGTTCGCAGCCGGGTCAGCGGATTCAGAGTGGTGAGCACGTGTCGTCTATTGCTGCTCCATCACGCATGGAGGCACGGTTTGCGGAATTCGAGTGGATGAGTGATACGAACGAGGGTAGCGACGGCGCGTGCGGCCCGCAAGCCGGCGGTCCGTGGTTAGTTTGTTAAGTTATGGCCGCACTTGAAATGGAAGCGCTTCGTCTGGGAATCACTCTCGGGCAGAACCTGGTGCGGGGCCGCCAATTTCGCTGCGCTTATTGGGCGCCGGCATGGCAGGACCGGCCAAGGCTGAACAAACTAACGACGGGCCGCCTCTGACGCCGGGGAGATCGCGCTGATCGTGGCCATCATGCGCGGGTCACTTGCCGGCAGGAGACCCACGATGGGCATCGCCAGGGTTGATGCATCGAGTGCGTGCGAGCCGAACGCCTGCGTGAAGGCGCCCGCTTCCCGGCTCCAGCCGCGCTTCAGGATGGTCTGGCGAATTTTCTCGCGCGTGGCCTGTCAGTGAGTGATGCGGTCGCGCTCGGCGTTCAGCACGCCGTAGACATCGAGCTGCCGCTGCTTCCACGCGGCGTTGCCGATGCGCACCGGCCGACTGTTTCGCGAGCCGGAAAGGTGCGGCAGTTCGCGCTCGGTGAGATCCTGCTCGCCACCGACGCCGAACATGGTCTGCAGGTCGCCACTCTGATGGAATTGCGTGAGCGCGGCGCGTGCCATGAAGTCGAAGAACCGGTACGCCTCATCCGGACAGGCCGCGACCCAGAGCTCGTTGAGCGTGAGGCTGGCGTCACGCACCCACGTGAACCGGTAATCCCAGTTGCGACTGCGCCCGGCGTCTCGGGCAGCGATGTCGTGGGGGCGGCGACGATCGCACCCGTCAAAGTACATGAGGCCCTGCAGAACTCGACCGCTGTGCAGGACCAGCTCCCGCCATGGGGCCGTCATATTGCTGGTGCAGCGCGGACCAGCTCTGCCACGCCATCGTTGTGTCCGCGATGCGATGTCGAATCTCCGGCTGGCGGAGGTGCCGGGGTGCGGGCTCGGATATCGAGCGATGCTGCAGCGCGAAGCACGCGGCCTCGCCGACGCGCAACGTGAACCGCGCCCGCACGGCTGAATCCGCGATCGTCAGCTCGATCGGCGCTGACAGCAGCAGCACGGTTGCACCCACGCGACCGGCCGCGCCGCCCTCCGTACGTGTCAGCAGCGGTGTGACGAGCCCGTACTCCGCGCGTGGCGCGTACTCGATCTCCATCTCCACATCGCCGGCCGTACAGGATACGCAGCGCAGCACGGCGTGCGGCGCCGCGGAGCCCAGCTCGTGGCCATGTTCGCTGATGCCGGCCGGCATCACATCCTGCAGAACCACCGTGCCGGCGCCGGTGCGGAATTCCGTTTCGAGCACGAGCGTGCGGTCCACATAACGCCTGGACACATCGGCGATGTGTGTCGGACGGATGGACCAGTGGGCTGCTCGCTCATCCAGCAGGCGACCGAAGATGGAAGGCGAATCGAAACGCGGCACACACAGCCAGTCGATCGACTCCGCACGCGAAACCAGCGCAGCGGAATGACAATCGGAAATCACCGCATAATCTGCGATCGGTCGTTGGCTCAATCTGTTGTCATTCCACCGGCCCCGCGCGCAGCGTCATCTCCACGTACTCCTGCATCCGCATCGCTGGATGCTCCATCAAGCGCTCGAGGTCGGTCGTGAATTCTTCGAGCATGCCCGCACTGATCAACTCGAACACCCAGAAGTAGGGGCCCATCTCCACGAGCGGCACTTCGAGGTAGGCGATCTCGCGGCCGCTGATCCTGCTGAGCACCCTCGCCAGTTCTGCGTATGACCACAGCGGACCGGTCAGGTGGTACGCGTTGCCTTCGTGTCCGTCCGAGCTGACGACCGCGGCCGCGGCATCGGCCAGGTCGGGACGGGTGGCGCTGTTCACCTTGCGCCCCTTGGACGCGACCTTCAGCTCACCGATCTGAATGGCGGTTCGCAGGAACACCGGCGGCAGGAGCGCTTCCGTGTAGATCGGGTTGCGCAGGAAGGTGTAGGGCAGCCCCGATTGCTCGAGCGCGCGCTCGGTCGCGTAATGCACGTGCATCGGGCCGGGCAGGTCCAGCGCGGCACCGAGATAACTGGTATACGCGATGTGGCCGACCAGCGCTTCTCTGGCCGCTTCAATGACGTTGTTGTGCTGCGCGATGCGGATCTCGTTGTCGATCTCCGGCGAGGAGATGAACAGGAGATGATCGGCATCGGCAAAGGCGGGCCGGAGTGAATCGACATCATTGTAATCACCGACGCGGACCTCGATGCCACGCTGCGCCAAGTCGCGCGCCTTTTCGGGATTGCGCACGACCGCGGCAATTTCGGAAGCCGTCTTGAATTCGAGCAACCTCTGGATGACAAGACGACCGAGGTTGCCGGTCGCCGCGGTGATCACGATCATGGGTGCCTCTGCTTCGTGTCAGCTCTGACTTCACACCACCCGCGGTGCACTGCACGAGCCGTTCTTGAGAGTGTCCCGTCGCGTTGTTCGGCAGTGGTCACAAGGCCCAGTTCCTGCACTGTATACACGCCGGACCGGTCCAGTATCGGTTCAAGGAAGTACACCCATTGCAGGTCGCAGGCGGCGACAGAGCCGCTTCCCGGCTTGCACTCATGCCGGTCGGCCTACGACCGGAATACCCAAACACCAGCAGGAGGGTGTTACATGCGCAGCAGACTAATGCTGCTCGTCGGTGCCGGCGTACTGTTGACGGCGTGTGAGGATACGAGCTCGCCGAGCGACGAGGCGCGGGTGAGTGTCGCGATGTCGGCACAGTCGTCGGCGGCTACATCGGGAACGACGAATCCGATCAATGCGAACGGCGATCTGGTTCTCACCGGCACGAACGGCGTACTGACGATCACGGATGTGAAACTGGTCGTCTCGGAGTTCGAGCTGAAGCGCGATAATGATGATGATTGCGAAGAAGTTGTCGGCTCGGACGATGACTGCGAGGAGTTCGAGTCCGCGCCGTTCCTGGTCGATCTGCCGCTGAACGGCAGCGAGGTGGTGGTAGCGACGGATCGCGTGCCGGCCGGCACGTACACGGAGATGGAATTCGAGATCGAAGACCTGGATGACGACGCAGATGACAGCGCTGGCAATCGCACCGTGATTCAGCAGCTGCGTACGCAGTTGCGCGCGGCGTATCCGGGCATCAGCGATGATGCGAGCGTGATCGTGGTCGGCACGTTCACGCCGGTCGGTGGCCAGGCCCGGCCGTTCACGGTCTTCCTCGATGCCGACATCGAAGTCGAGATGGCTCTGAATCCGCCGCTGACGATCAGTGAGAGCGGGGCCAACCGCACGGTCACACTGTCGATCGATCCCGCGCTGTGGTTCCGCAGCAACGGCCAGGTGCTCGATCTGTCGGACCTGAACGGAGACATTCTCGAGTTCGAAGTCGAGGTCGAAGACGGATTCACCAAGATCGAGTGGGACGACTAGAGACGTAATCCGCCAGAGAAGTTATCCGCCATCGCCACCGCCTTCGCCATCGCTAACCGCTGCCGATCCGTTTTCGGGAGCGGTCAGGGATGGCGGTGGCGATGGCGGTGGCGATGGCGGTAACGGCCCGAACCGCAGAAGTCCGTTCCCCCCACCGCCACCGCCTTCACCCTCGCCACCGCTGACCGCTGCCGGCACGACGGGTGCGGCGCTGCGCGTCTGGTAACTTTCAGCAGGACGGAATCATGAAGGCACTGGCTCTGGCGATCGGACTCGTCATGGTCGTGATGGGCATCTTCGGCCTCATCTTTCCGGACACACTGGTCGCGATCAGCCAGCGTTTCGCGACTTCCAACGGCCTTTGGGCGGGCGCGGTGCTGCGGGTTGCCGTCGGCATCGTTCTGCTGCTTTCCGCAACCGGGTCGCGTGCGCCGGTGGCGCTGAAAATACTCGGCTGGGTGTCGATCATCGCAGGAATCATCACGCCGTTCTACGGCGTGAGTCGCACACAGTGGTTGATCCACGTGTTGCTGGGGAACCCGTCCCTGGTCCGCGGCTGGGCGATGATCGCCATGCTCGTGGGCGGACTCATCATCTGGGCCGTGCGTGTAGAGCGAAGCGCACCGAGCGTGTGAGTACATGCGCACACCTGGCCCACTCGCCGGCGCGGTGACGGGCGCGTTCATCACGACCGCACTGCTCGTCGTCACCTACCTGCTGCACACCGCGATCGGACTGCCGTTCCTGCCGTTCCAGGTCTTTGATCGCGTGTCGCGCGTGTTGCCGGGCGCCGTACTCACGATCGGCATCGACGCGATGGTGTCGGTGATCCGCGGGTTGAACATCGGCGAAACGAGCACAGTCGCCAAAAGAGCAGAGCAGGGGCTCGCGATGTTCGGCATGTTGATCACCGGTGTCGTCGCGGGCGCAGTGTTGTTCGAGGTGCGACGTCGGCGTGAGCCGGGACGCTGGACACGCGCGGGGATCGCGCTGGGCCTGGTGCTGGGTGTGCCAGGTGCGTTGATCGCGGCGACGGGCCCGCAGCAGGCGTCGGGCGGCCCGGTGTTGAGCGGCGTGTGGGCGATGGTCGTGTGCCTGTGCTGGGGCCTCGCGATCGCGTGGGCACACAGTCGGCTGATCGCGATGACTGCGCCCGCTGGTGCGGCGCAACTCGAGGTTGTGCCTGTAGATCGTCGGCGTTTTATGCTTCGCCTTGCCGGTGCAACCGCAACGATCGTTGTCGGCGGTGCGGTGCTGAGCGAATTGCTGTCACGCCGCCAACGTGCGCCGGGCGGTGCGCAGCCGTGGTCGGCGACACACCCGCTGCCGAACGCGAACGCGAAGTTACAGCCCGTGCCGGGCACGCGTCGCGAGTTCACGGCGGTCCAGGACCACTACCGCATCGACATCAACACGGTCCCGCCTTCGGTGAACGAGAAGTCGTGGCGACTGCGCGTGGGCGGCCTCGTGCAGCAACCGCTCGAGTTCACACTCGATCAGATCAGGACCTACGCGCCGACCGATCAGTTCATCACACTCCAGTGCATCTCGAATCCGGTCGGTGGCGATCTGATCAGCACGCAACGCTGGACCGGCGTGAGCCTGCAGACACTGCTGCCCGAACTGGGGCTGCAGCCGAACGCAACACACCTGCGTATGCATTCGGTCGATGGCTTTTACGAGGTCGTGCCGATCGATGTGATTCGCGCGGATCCGCGCGTCATGCTCACGTACTCGTGGGACGGCCTGCCGCTTCCCGACGAACACGGCTTCCCGCTGCGGATCTACATCCCCGACCATTACGGCATGAAGCAGCCGAAGTGGATCGAACGCATTGAGGCGACGAGTGCGTGGGAGCCGGGCTACTGGGTGACGCGTGGGTGGGACCGCGATGCGCGCATGAACGCGACCTCGGTGATCGACACGATTGGTTCGAGCATGATGATCATCGAGCCCGGCAGGACGACGATGGTGCCGATCGGCGGTATCGCGTTCGCCGGCGCGCGCGGCATCTCACGCGTGGAAGTGCAGGTCGATGGCGGGCCGTGGCAGCAGGCGGAACTGCGCGATCCAATGTCACCGACGACGTGGGTGATCTGGCGCTACGACTGGCCGTTTCAGGCGGGCAAACACACCTTCACCGTGCGTTGCTACGAGGGCGACGGCACACCGCAGATTGCGGAAGAGCGCCCGATCCGACCCAGCGGCGCGACCGGGCTCGCTTCGAAGTCGCAGATGCTGTAGTGCGGCTTACTGGATGCGGTACATGCGATATACGGCGCCACCGCCCAACACGGCGGTCCATTCGTTGGCGTTCTCCCGCTTCCAGACGAATGCACCCCGTCCGTTCAGCTCCGTGAAGCGGTAGCCATCCTTGTCGATCCTGGTAACCGCGTAGCGCGACTGGCCGTCGCCCATGTATATCGTGCCCGCACGAAACTCGATCCTGGATCCCGGCTTGCTGTTACGGAACGTGGAGTCGGCTGCGGAGTGCATCTCGATTGTGGAATCGTTTACGAAGCGGTAGTTCTCGAAGAACGGCGTCTGGTAGCCGGTCCCGCGCCATCTGCCTTCGAGGAATTTCAGACCCCGGAAATCAGCGGCGGTCGCCTTGGCCGGGGCAGGCGCGGCGGACTTCTCTTGTGCCATTGCTACGGTCGGGCCGAGTATCGCCAGGCAAATCAGTGCACTGCGCCGGAAGTGTGTCGTAATAACAGGGATCGGCATGGTCAGATTCCAGTTGGAGGTCGACGGGCGGAGAGGAAGGAACCGTGCCCGCACTATGTATCTGTGCAATTGATTGCCGATGCTCAGGTTACGCCGCGAGACCGCCGTGTCGAAACCTGCGCGATCGTGCGACTCCGGGACCGTGCAGTCCCGGAGTCGGACACGTGGCTAGTTTCCGCCGAGCGAGTCGAACGGTTGTGTTCTCCTGTTCACGCCGCGTCCGAAAGCGTCCTGAGCGCGGGCGAGCGCCGCAAACGCGAGGACGGCAACGGGCAGGATGGCGTGCTTCGAGTTCAACAGCATGAATGCGCGCTTGCGTTCGGCTACTCCTCTGTTGCTTTGGAACTGCCGTGTACGGGGACGTAACGGGGACGTGTACCCGTGGCGGATCCTCAGCGCTTCATCTGGACTGGTGGTTTAATTCACCGCGGAGCACGCTGAGCATTACGGATCTCGTCAGATGCGCCGTGGTGCAAGCAATCAATTGTGAGGAACCGCTGAGTGTTGCAGAGACCGCGATGCGGTATTGCTCCGCCCAACTCCGCGGCTATTCAATCAGCAAATCCGTTTACGTGGATATTGGACGTATTGAAGAGCGAGATGCCATTACCCCCGCGGCCACCGCGTGCCCCCGCGGCCCCCCGCGCAACACAAAAACGCCGGGAGACTTGCGGTCCCCCAGCGTTCTGCTGCTCTACGAACTGCGGCTACTTCTTGCCGGCGATGTAGAGTTCGCCGAGGCGGTAGTAGGAAGTCCGCGGAATATCGTTCACTTCCGCATACCACTCCATGCCGTTGAAGCCGAGCGTGCTGTTGCGGGCCCATGTGACGGACGTGTTCGAGTCAACCAGTCGGCCGTTGACCCAGATGTACATCCGCCCATTGGCAGCGCCCGGAGACGATTCCGCAACGAAGTGGTACTCGACGTTCAACCAGGTTCCCTGCTGAATCGGGTTCGGAACCGGGCCATCCGAAGAGTTCAGGACAACGGCTGATCCCGCGTACTGGTTGATCAAGCGGATGCGCGAACCGCCCCGATCCGTGTAGTACTGGTTCGGCCCACCGGACGTGCGGCCTGCCGCGCCGATGTAGAAGAACTTGTTGCCGAACGTGTCCCAGCCCGACGGTTCGAGGTAGATGCGCATCATGACGTACAGCTCGCGGTACGGTCCGCCGCTGAACGACCTGGCGCTCGCCGATCCCGCCTTGTCGTCATTGCTCGGGTAGGTGAACCGGAGCGAGCGGCCGCTGCCGGTCGGGTTCGTCGGATCGTTCACGACCGCGATATCCGACGCAACGTTGTGGTCGTACCAGTTTCCGAAGTCGGCAATGCCGAATGCGTGACCACCGGATTCCTTGACCGTTCCGTTGTTGCGGCCGATCAGCGTCGTGCCGGACGGACGGTTCGGATACGTTGCGTTGCCGCCGTCGGTCGGCGGTGGCGTCGTCGTCACCGTGACCGTGACCGGAACCGTGTCCGCAGCCGCACTCGTCGCCGACTTCACGATCACGCGGGCACTGCCAGCGCCGCGCGAAGTCATGAGACCCGTCGCGTCAACCGTGACCACGCCACTGTTGCTCGTCGACCACACGAATCGGGCATTCGTCAGTGTCGTACCGGCCTGGTTCTTCGCGACAGCCGTCACCCGTGCGGTCGCACCGATCGCGGTGAACGAATAACTCGCCGGCGATGCCGTCACTGACGCCACTACCGTATCCGGCGTCGGCGTCGGATCGGGGTCCGGATCCGTCGGCGTCGAATCCGACGCGAGCGTTGCGCCCGCCGCAATGTTCGACAGAGGGCCGAACACAACTGTGGACGTGTTCAGCTCGCCGCGGTACGAAACGACGCGGAACTCCGCCTTCGTGTTCGGCGGCGCGTTCTTGTACGTGTGGGTCACCAACTGGCCGACCGGCTTCGCAGCAATTACGATCTCGGTCGGATACGACTTGCTCCACGAAATCGGCGGCACGCTCGCACGCAGCGTGTATTTCGCCGCGCCACCGTTGCCATCCGACACCGCCGTCCAGCCCACCGTGATCGTCGTGCTCGTTGCACTGATCACACGCAGATCCTTCACTGCGCCCGGAGCCGCCAGTGCCGCAGCGGCTGGCGTGTCCACCTCCGTCACCGACGGATCTGACACATCGGCGGAATCGCAGCTGACGAGCGCCACAAGTACCAGGCCCAGCATGGCCCGATTTCCTGTGACGTACCTGGGGGTTGTTGTCACTCGTGTCCTCCACTTCTTCGTAAGGCGACGCGTTGCGTACTGGTCCGCCCCACTGGACCAGCTGCAACACGTCGTGTGACTTCCCGTGCCGAAATCACGTCAAAGCTTGTCGCTGAGGGATTGCAGCGTCGCGTTCCGTTCACTTCAACGCATGGCGTGTGTTGAGCACGCAATAGACATAACGAGCGATTCAGAATTGCGAAACCCGCATCTGCCTTCGTCATATGTGAGTTTGACGAGTGTGTGTATGAACACGTCACGAGCGACGGATTACGTCGAATGTGTGAGAGAAAATGAGCTAGTAGCGGAACAGCAGATCAATGAGTGGGTTACGCCGCGCGCACTGCGATCAAATTGATGAAAGATCAAACACGCGTGTGGAGAGGAATTACGACTGCTGGCGACCGGTGATGAGGAGAACTACAACTGGTGCGACGGGTGCGTGATGAGCGACATGAGTACGCGGCTCGTGCTCTCGACGCCGTCGATCATGATCAGCGCTTCATTGCTTCCGCGTATCGACGACACACCGCGGATTTCGATCGACGTATTTGTGCCGCGCTGTCGCACGAGCACGCCGGGGAGGCGGCTCTGGATCGGCTCGACGAAGTTGGATGCGTTGGGGGTTCATGTCGGCGCGCTCGAGGACATTGGCGTTGGCTGCGCGCGCGGGCGGCTGCTCGGCGCCGGTGTTACGACCTGAGCAGCCGGCAGTGACGATCGTACGGACAGCGCAGGGAAAGATGCGAGAAGCTTACGCCGCGCGGCGCTGCCTGTCGAACTTCTCCTTGAGGGCGGCCATGCGTTCCGGCGAGATGCCCAGCTGCTGGATGACGCCGAACGTGTCGCGCACACGGGTGATGCGGGAGATTTTGCCTTCGGCGTTCACCTCCACGAAGATCGCGGCGAGGATGTCGAGCGACTTGCCGCTGGTCGGCAGCTTCTCGCCATAGATCTCGAGGTCATTGCCGAACGTTGCCCGGAGCCTCGCCAGGATGGCGACATCCCTGCCCGATGCAATCAGTTTCTTGCGGTCGATGCGCAGCGATTCGATGGCACTCAGCGTATCGCGCATCATCGCCGGGAGCAGTTTCTTGCCTGTCATGGGTGTGCGCACCATCTCGGCTTCGACGGTGACGTTGTCCGCCAGCATGTCCGTGACCCGCTGTATGTCACCCGCTTCGATCGCATCCAGCCAGTTGTCGACGACGGATATGGCATCGGCCATGGGTGGTCCCTTTCGAGTGGTGATTGCGATCAGAAGCGAGGTGCGGCCCTGTTGCAGGGCCGACGGCGCATGGGGCGTGCCATGTGTGGGTCAGTTGCGGTGTGGTTTCGGCCGGATCAACATCAGGGCATGTCTGAACGCAGTACACGGGCACTCATGCGCCTTCGTCTGGCCAATCAGCACATCGCCGGCAGGCTGGCCGACTCGCCCGAAGCCGTCGTCCATCGGCTCGGCGCGGTCCAGGCGCAGGACTACCTCGGCTCTCTCTGGGCCGTCGGCCTGCGTATGCGCAGCGCCGTCGAGGCGGCGGTCGAGCAGGCGATCGCCGACCGCAGGATGGTGCGCACCTGGCCGATGCGCGGGACGCTGCATTTCGTGGCGGCGGACGATGCGCGCTGGATGCTGGCGCTGCTGGCGCCGAGGGTGGTCCGAAGCGCGGCGTCGCGGCACCGGCAACTCGAGCTGGACGCCAAGGTGTTCAGTCGGGCGGAGAAGATCCTGGTGCGTGCGCTCGAGGGCGGCCATCGCCTGACACGGCCGGCGATGTACGAGCTGCTGAACGCGGCGGGCATCACGACGGGCGGCTCGCGCGGCCTGCACATCGTCCAGCAGCTCGCGCATCAGCAACTCCTCGTGTTCGGACCGCGGGAAGGGAAGCAGCCGACGTTCGTGCTGCTCGACGAGTGGATACCCTCGACGCCATCGCGTACACGCGAGGAGTCGCTGGCTGAACTCGCCGTCCGCTACTTCAGCAGCCACGGCCCGGCGACGTTGCACGATTTCGGGTGGTGGTCGGGCCTGACGATTGCGGAAACACGCGAAGCGGTTGCGCTCGCAGGCGATCGCGTGATGAACGACAGGTTTGGCGAGCAGATGTACTGGCTCGGCGCGGACACATCGGCGTTCGCTGACGTGAACGATCGCGTGTACCTGCTGCCGCCCTTCGACGAGTACACGGTCGCGTACAAACACCGCGACGTGATCATTGACCCCGCGTACACGAAGCAGGTGAACGCGGGCGGCGGCATGCTGAACGCGGTGATTGTGATCGATGGTGCCGTGGTGGGAACCTGGAGCCGAACGGTAAAGAAGCGCGACGTCATCGTCGCGCTTCAACCATTCAAGTCACTGCGGAAAGCAGAAACGCAGGCGATTGCGGCAGCAGCGGAGATGTACGGAGCGTTCCTCGGATTACGAGCGAGTACGGAGTCGCTCCGCTAACGGTGGCGGTTAAGCGATGGCGGTAAGCGATGGCGGTAAGCGATGGCGGTAAGCGATGGCGGTAAGCGATGGCG
>Ga0255338_1005747_pt1 | contig 11122 bp, 11 predicted proteins | sample MeOH1_35cm_T4_19_FD_203715 | JGI IMG/M metagenome (GOLD analysis project Ga0255338, IMG submission 203715) | Sandy soil microbial communities from University of British Columbia, Vancouver, Canada - MeOH1_35cm_T4_195 | ecosystem: Engineered > Artificial ecosystem > Sand microcosm > Unclassified ... | reverse complement strand
TCGTGCGCCCTTCCCATTCCTGAGGTCGGGTATAGTGCGGATACTCGAGCAGCCCTTCCTCGAAGGATTCCTCGGCCCCGCTTGAAGGCGCGCCCATTACGCCGGGAAGCAGGCGAATGCAAGCGTCCAGAATGGCCAGCGCGGCGGGCTCTCCGCCGGACAGCACGATGTCGCCCAGGCTGACCTCTTCGACCCCCCTGCCCTCGAAAATCCGCTCGTCGAAACCCTCGAACCGGCCGCACAGCAGCGTGACGCCCGGGCCCGCCGCGAGTTCGCGAATCCGCGCTTGCGTGATCGGCTTGCCGCGGGGTGTCATCGCCAGCACCGGGCAGTCCGGGCGCAGACTCCGCGCGTAGTCGATCGCCGCGGCGAGCACGTCGGGCTTGAGCACCATCCCCGCCCCGCCGCCGGCGGGCGTGTCGTCGACCGTGCGGTGTCTGTCGCTCGCGAAATCGCGGATCTGCACCGTGTCGAGCGTCCACACGCCCTCTTCCAGCGCGCGCCCGGCGAGCGACACGCCGAGCGGCCCGGGGAACATCTCCGGGTAGAGCGTCAGGACGGTGGCGGCGAAAGTCATGGCAGCGGTTCCCAAATCTCTTTCGGCGTGCGGTCGCGCTCGGTCGCCAGCTCGGCATGAATCCACTCGCGGAACCGCTCGATCTTGCGCACGCCCACCCGGCCCTCCGGATGCACCAGCCACTGGGCGTTCAGCCATTGCGCGTATCCCGGTCGCGCGCCGGGCAGATAGAGCGTCTCGAACGGCTGCACCAGCCGCCCGCTGTCGAGCTCGGCGCGCCAGTACATCGGGGTCATCAGCGCCACGCCGAAGCCGCCCTGGATCGCGGTCGCCTCCTGCAGCTGGCTGTCGAGCACCACGCCCTGGCGCGGCGGCGGCGTGGCGATGCCGACCTGCGCGAACCACCCGGCCCACAGCGGATCGTTGGGCGCCAGCCGCTCGACCCGCAGCAGATCCTCGGGCCGTTCGATCGCATTCGCCTCGAGGAACTCGCGCGTGCAGATCGGCGTGAAATGCTGGCGGAACAGAAAGTCGGCACGCAAGCCCTCCCACCTCCCGTGCCCGGCGCGGATCGTCGCGTCGACCGTGCCGCGCGCGAAGTCGATCACCTCGTTGTTCATCGACATCCGCACTGCGAGATCGGGGAAGCGCACCTGGAAGCGACCGATGCGCGCGCTGAGCCAGGTGCCGCCGAACGAGACCGCAGTGTTGAGCTCGAGCACGTCATCGTCGTCCCCGCGCAGAGCGGCGAACGCGTCGGCGATGCCGGCAAAGCCGCCGGTGATCGCCGGCAGAAGTCGCCGGCCGGTGTCGGACAGGTGCACCCGTCCTTTTTCGCGCACGAACAGGGGGCGGCCGACCCGCTCCTCGAGTTGGCGGATCTGATAGCTGACCGCCGCCTGCGTCATCCCCAGCTCGTCCGCGGCGCGGGAGAAATTCTCGAGGCGGCCGGCCGCCTCGAAGGCGCGGATGGCGGACAGGGGCGGCAGGCGGCGCATGCCTCTCTATAAGTCAGCCTTATACCATCCCCCAAGCGATTTGTTGGCGCCAGCGGGCCGGAAAGGCCATCTGCTCGATGCCCAACGAAAGGACACGACCATGATCGACGAACACTTCATGCGCCAATGGAACGCCGGGCACAGCCAGTTCTCCGCGGACTTCGGGCGCAAGGTTGCCCGGCTGGGCAAGCTGCTGGCCACGCCGGCAGGTGGCTCCGGTACCATTCGCCAGCCTTATGCTTCGGCACCCAGCGAGGCCGAACGGGCCCAGGCGCAGATGCACCGGGCCGCCCAATCGCTGTTCAGCGCCCTGGCCGCCATCGCGACGACCTTCGTGCTGTTCGCGACCGTCGGCGCGCTGGCGATAGCCGGCTCGGCCGAAGCGGCTCCCGCACGGCTGATGATGGCCATGACTCCGCACAGTGCGCTGCTGCTCTAGGCGAGCACCCGCGATGGGCCCGCCACAGGGGCCGAAGCTTTCCGCCGGCGACCAGTCCCCACGGCCGGCAGGGAAAGCTTCGGCCCCTCTTTCGTTGGCAGGCGAATGGAAGACTGCATCATCATCGGCGCGGGTCCCGCGGGCCTCACCGCCGCGATCTACCTCGCCCGCTTCCACCTCTCGATCCGGCTGTTCGACTGCGGCACCAGCCGCGCGGCGCTGATTCCCTGCACGCACAACCACGCCGGCTTTCCCGACGGCATATCCGGCAGGGAGCTGCTCGCTCGCATGCTGGCCCAGGCCGAGGCCTTCGGCGCGCAGCGCGAGCTGGCGCGGGTGACCCGGATTGTGCGCGACGGCGACGGCTTCGCGGTGTCGGTGGAGGGGCGCGTGTTCGGCGCCCGGACGGTGCTGATGGCGACCGGCGTGGTCAACGAACGCCCTGAAGGCCTCGACGATGCCCTGCACGCCCAGGCGCTGGAATCCGGCCTGCTGCGCTATTGCCCAATCTGCGACGGCTACGAAGTCACCGACAAGCGCGTCGCGGTGATCGGCACCGGCGAGCACGGCACCGCCGAAGCGTTGTTCCTGCGCGGCTACACCGCTGACCTGACGCTTGTCTCACCCGGCGCCGGGCACGATCTCGATCCGCAGCGCGAGGCCGAGCTCGAGACCGCCCGGATCGCGCGGGTCGACGGCCCCTGCGCCGGTTACGCGATCGAGGACGGCCAGCTCGCGCTCGATACCGCGAAGGGTCGCCTGCGATTCGACAGCGTCTATCCGGCGCTCGGCTCGCGCGTGCGCTCCGACCTCGCCGCCGAGGCGGGCGCGATGACCAGCGACGACGGCTGCCTGGTGGTCGATTCGCACCAGCGGACCAACGTTCCCGGGCTGTTTGCCGCCGGCGACGTGGTGAAAGGCCTCGACCAGATCAGCCACGCGATGGGCGAAGGCGGCGTCGCGGTGACGGCGATCCGCAATTACCTGGCCGAGCTGGAGCCGCTGCGGCGCTAGGAAGATGACCAGCGCATCACAGACACGACGACACCGGCCGCAAGCATACCCACAAAGAGGCCGATCAACGCTGCTCCTGCGATTATGATCGAGAATGCCATCGCCATTCCGCAAGCATCAACGCCGCACTCAGCTTCCGATGCGAATGCCGCATCCAGAAAGACGAATGTGCAAAGAAGCCAGATCAGGGCTGGCAGGGGCAAGGCAGACACCAAAACCCGCTTTCGCGGCGTCCAGGATGATTTGAACTTTGCCAGGAGCCAAGAAATGATGGCCGGGATCGCAATGCATGCGGCCATAAGCAGGACAAAGTCGCGTTGGTCGCCGGTCATTGCCGATTAGTCGGCGAAGTCTTTTGAGATGACAACCCGTTCGCCGTCCCACTCGGGAACGGCCTCCACCCGCATCGGGACCATGAAGCGCGTGCCGTCGGGGCGCTCGATCTCGAGCACGTCGCCGGCGCCGAAGTTCTCGAGCGAGACCACGGTGCCGAGCGGTTCGCCCGCGTCCGACACGGCGGCGAGGCCGATCAGGTCGGCGTGGTAGTATTCGCCCTCCGCGAGCGGCGGCAGTGCCGAGCGCGGGACCGTCAGGAGGGAGCCGCGCAGCTTCTCGGCGGCGGTGCGGTCGGCGATCTCGGCGAAGCGGGCGATCGCGCCGCCCTTGCCGTCGTCGCGCGCCTTGCCGAGCGTCAGCGCACCACCGTTGAAGCTGCGGTGGGCAGTGAGCGATTCGAGCCCTTCGCCGAACAGCTTCAGGCGGACTTCGCCCGTCACGCCGTGCGCGCCGGTGACGGCGGCCAGCGTGACGGGCTTGTCCTCAGCCAAGGATCAGCCCTCGGCCTTCTCTTCGCCGGCTTCGTCGGCCGGAGCCTCCTCGGCCGCAGGTTCCTCGACCGGAGCCTCGTCGGCTGCCGCTTGCTCGACGGAGACGTCGGCTGCCGTTTCCTCGGCCTGCTCGACGGCTTCGACGTTGCCCTCGACAGGCTCGTCCGCACTCGCCTCGACGGCGGCTTCCTCGGCCGGAGCTTCGGCGGCAGCTTCCGCGGCCGGAGCCTCGGCGGCGGCTTCCTCGGCCGGAGCCTCGGCGGCAGCCTCTTCGGCCGGAGCCTCGGCCACGGCTTCCTCGACGGCGGCTTCCTCGACGACCGGCTCTTCCTTGGGCGCCTTGGCCGCTTCCTCGGCCTCGGCGGCCTTGGCGGCGCGCTCCTCGGCGCGTTCCTTGGCCTTCTCGCCCGGCTCGCCCTTCTGCGGGTTGCTGCGCGCGGCGCGCTCCTTGATCCCGGCGACGTCGAGGAAGCGGGCGACGCGGTCGGTCGCCTGGGCGCCGACGCCGAGCCAGTAGCGGGCACGGTCCTCGTCGAGCTTCACGCGGGCCGCGTCGTCCTTGGCCAGCAGCGGGTTGTAGGTGCCGATCTGCTCGAGATACTTGCCGTCGCGCGGGCTGCGCGAGTTCGAGACCACGATACGGTAGTAGGGGCGCTTCTTGCTGCCGCCCCGCGAAAGCCTGATTGCAACTGACATGTGAACTTACCTTTCCAATTCAATCCGTTGAAATTCAATTCTTCTTCAGAAGGTCCTGCACGTTGGCCGGGAGCTGTCCGCTGCCGCCCATCGCCGGGCCGCCGAGACCGGGCATGCCGCCGGCCGGACCGCCACCCATGCCGCCCCCGCCGCCGAACAGCGCGCCGAGGCCCTTCAGCCCGCCCATCTTCCTGATCTGCTTCATCGCCCGGCCCATTTCCTGGTGCATCTTGAGCAGCTTGTTGACGTCCTGCACTTGCGTCCCGGAACCCGCCGCGACGCGCTTCTTGCGCTTGGCGTTCATCAGCTCGGGGCGGACGCGCTCCTTCGGCGTCATCGAGCCGATGATCGCGTCCATGTGCAGCAGCACGCGGTCGTCGACCCCGCTCGCCGCCATCGCCTGCTTGGCCTTCTTCATGCCCGGCATCATGCCCGCGAGCATGCCGAGGCCGCCCATCTTCTGCATCTGGCGCAGCTGGGTCCTGAGGTCGTTCATGTCGAACTGGCCCTTGAGCATGCGCTCGGCCAGCTGGTCGGCCTCGTCCTTCTCGATCGTCGCCGCGGCCTTCTCGACGATCGAGACGATGTCGCCCATGCCGAGGATGCGCCCGGCCACGCGGCCGGGGTGGAACGGCTCGAGCGCGTCGAGCTTCTCGCCCGTGCCGGCGAACTTGATCGGCTTGCCGGTGACCGCGCGCATCGAGAGCGCCGCGCCGCCGCGCGCGTCGCCGTCCATCCGCGTCAGGACCACGCCGGTCAGCGGCACTTCGTTGGAGAAGCTCTGGGCGACGTTGACCGCGTCCTGGCCGGTCAGCGCATCGACCACCAGCAGCACTTCGGTCGGCGCCGCGACCGACGCGACGGCCTTCATCTCGGCCATCAGGGCCTGGTCGACGTGGAGCCGGCCGGCGGTGTCGAGCAGCAGCACGTCGACCGCCTGCAGCCGGGCCGAGTCCAGCGCCCGGCGGGCGATGTCGACCGGCTGCTGCCCGGCGACGATCGGCAGCGTCGCCACCTCGACCTGCTCGCCGAGCACCTTCAATTGCTCCTGCGCGGCCGGGCGGGCGACGTCGAGCGACGCCATCAGCGCCTTCTTGCCGTGCTTCTCCCTGATCAGCTTGCCGAGCTTGGCGGTGGTGGTGGTCTTGCCCGAGCCCTGCAGGCCGACCATCAGGATCACTACCGGCGGCTTGGCCTCGAGCACCAGCGGCGCGGCCTCTTCACCGCCGAGCATCGCGACCAGCTCGTCGTTGACGATCTTGACCACCTGCTGGCCCGGCGTGACCGAGCGCAGCACCTGCTGGCCGACGGCCTTCTCGGTGATGCGGTCGATGAAGTCGCGCGCCACCGGCAGCGCGACGTCCGCCTCGAGCAGCGCGATGCGCACCTCGCGCATCGCCTCGCGCACGTCGGCCTCGTTCAGCGCGCCGCGCCCGCGCAGGCGGTCGAAGACCCCGGTCAGGCGATCGGACAGCGTGTCGAACATGGGCCTCGCGTACTCCAAAAGCCAAAAACGCCGGCGGACGAAACCTCGTCAGCCAGCGGGCAGGTCAGCAATGCGGCCGTGAGATCTGCACAGCCAATTTCAGTACTTTATCGCCGAATGGTGGAGCCTAGCGGGATCGAACCGCTGACCTCTACAATGCCATTGTAGCGCTCTCCCAGCTGAGCTAAGGCCCCGTATCCATTCATATATAGGCACGCCCTGGGAGGCCTGCCACCCCCAGGCCCGAGGCCTGGGAGGGCCGCCCTTTATGAGCGGCGACCCGATTCCGCAAGCCTCAAATCAGTGTTCGTCTTCCTCGCCTTCGACCGCGCCGGGAACGCCGAGGTCGTCGTCGCCACCGAGGTCGATATCGTTGTCGGGCGAATCCTCGCCCTCGTCGACGTCCTCCAGCTCCTCGTCGGCCAGGTCGGAATCAGCCTCTTCGGGCTCCTTCTCCTTGACCGCTTCCTCGAACGGGATCGGCTGCTTCGATTTGAGCACCGGCTCGGAAACCCACTGGTTGCCGCATTCGATGCAGACGATCGGGTCGTCCTTGCCGAGGTCGTAGAAGCGTTCACCGCACTTGGGGCAGGTGCGCTTGGCGCCCCATTCTGGCTTGACCATGAAATTGTCCTCGTGTGCCCGCAGGAGCGGACGTGAATGTCGTGTCTTGATGGTGGTGGGCCCCAACACAATCAAGGGCCGGAATCAACAGCGGGGCGCGCCTTGCCACAGCCCCCCGGCGCTGTCAAAAGCCCGCCGCTTTGACCACCGATCCCACCTCCGCTCACCCTGGGCTTGTCGAAGGGCCCCGCCCGCGCCGTTTCCTCCCCGCCGGGCCGCTCGCGGGCCGCATCCGCGTGCCGGGCGACAAGTCGATCAGCCACCGCGCGCTGATGTTCGGCGCGCTGGCGGTGGGCGAGACGCGCGTCACCGGCCTGCTCGAGGGCGAGGACGTGATGGCCACCGCCGCCGCGCTCAGGGCGATGGGCGCGACGATCGAGCGCGAGGGCGAGGGAACGTGGTCGATCCATGGCGTCGGGGTCGGCAGCCTGCTCCAGCCCGAGGCCCCGCTCGACATGGGCAACTCGGGCACTTCGACGCGGCTCCTGATGGGCCTCGTCGCCAGTCACCCGCTCACCGTGCAGTTCGTGGGGGACGCCAGCCTGTCGCGGCGGCCGATGGGCCGCGTGACCGAGCCGCTTTCGCTGATGGGCGCCGACTTCTCCGGCACCACCCTGCCGCTGACCGAGCGCGGCCTCAGCCCGGCGGTGCCGATCACCTACCGCCTCCCCGTCGCCAGCGCCCAGGTCAAGAGCGCAATCCTGCTCGCCGGGCTCAACACCGCCGGGATCACCAGCGTGATCGAGCCGGTGCCGACCCGCGACCATACCGAGCGCATGCTCAGGGGCTTCGGCGCCGAGCTGTGGGTCGAGGAGGAGAACGGCGAGCGCATCATTCGCATCCGCGGCGAAGCCGATCTCAGGCCGCAGACGATCGAAGTGCCGGGCGATCCGTCCTCGGCCGCCTTCTTCGCCGTCGCGGCGCTCGTCGTGCCGGGCAGCGATCTGGTGATCGAGAACGTCGGCCTCAACCCGACCCGCGCCGGACTCTACGAAGTGCTGCGCCAGATGGGCGGCCGGATCGAGGAGCTGAACCGCCGAGAAGTCGGCGGCGAGCCGGTCGCCGACCTGCACGTCCGCCACTCCGCCCTCACCGGCATCGAGGTCGACCCCGCCCTCGCCCCGAGCATGATCGACGAGTTTCCCGTCCTGTTCGTCGCCGCCGCGCTGGCCCAGGGCCGCACCGTCACCAGCGGGCTCGACGAGCTGCGGGTCAAGGAATCGGACCGCATCTCGGTCATGGCCGCCGCCCTCGCGGGTGCCGGGGCACATGTCGGGGAGACCGAAGACGGTCTGGTCATCGACGGCACCGGCGGCGAGGCGCTGCGCGGCAGTGCCAACAGCCGCGCCAAGACCCACCTCGACCACCGCATCGCCATGGCGATGGCCGTCGCCGGCCTCGCCAGCCGCGACGGCGTCGAAGTCGACGACACCCGCCCGATCGCCACCAGCTTCCCGCAGTTCGAGGCGCTGCTCGATGGCGCGACCCAAGGGTGACTCATTCCCATCCTTATCTTCGTCACCCTGAACTTGTTTCAGGGCCCATTTCTCGTCCCGCGCGGACGGTGCAGAACGAGGGATGGGTGCTGAACCAAGTTCAGCATGACGATCAGAGATTTGCGGGGAGGTCATCGTGAATCAGACCCTCGCCGATGTGATCGGCCTCACCGGCAGCGCGCTGTTCATTGCCGCGTTCGCCTACGCCAACGTGTCGAAGCACCTCAACAAGGTGGTCTTCAATCTCGCCAACCTCGTCGGCGCAATCCTGCTGCTGATCTCGCTGTCGGTGAATTTCAACCTCGCCGCCTTCGTGCTCGAGGTCGCCTGGGGTGCCATCGCGACGGTCGGACTGGTGCTGGCGCTTCTCAAGTCCCCCTCCCGCTTGCGGGAGGGGCAAGGGGTGGGCCAGTCGGACGCCGTTGACACGAGCCCGCCCCCGTCCCCTCCCGCTAGCGGGAGGGGAGACGCATGATCATCGCCGTCGACGGACCCACCGCCTCCGGCAAGGGCACCATCGCCAGGGCCCTCGCCGCACATTTCGGCCTGCCGCACCTCGACACCGGGCTGCTGTACCGCGCGGTCGGGCGGCAGGTGTTCCTCGACGGCGGCGACCCCGACGATGCCGGCGACGCGCTCGCCGCCTGCACCTTCCCCGACGGCCTGCTGACCGATCCCGAGCTGCGCAGCGAGGCGGCCGGCGGGCTCGCCAGCCGCGTCTCGGTCCACGCCTCGGTCCGCCAGGCGCTCTACGAGCGGCAGCGCAGCTTCGCCACGCAGCCGGGCGGCGCGGTGCTCGACGGGCGCGACATCGGCACCGTCATCGCCCCCGATGCCGAGGTGAAGCTCTACGTCACCGCCAGCGTCGCGGCGCGCGCGCTGCGCCGGTGGAAGGAAATGCGGGCGCGCGGCGAGGATCGCACGCGCGCCGAGATCGAGGCCGAGCTGCGCCGCCGCGACGAGCGCGACCGCACCCGCGCCGAAGCCCCGCTGCGCGCGGCCGACGACGCGGTGGTGCTCGATACCTCGGATCTGGGACCGGAGGAGGCGATCGCCGCGGCGATTGCGGCAGTCGAAGCGCGGCGCCGCGGGCCGTAGGGCGAGGCGCAGTCGGAGCCTGCTGGGTTCCCGCTTGCGCGGGAATGACGAGGGATGGGAGATGGGGCCGCTTTGGGTCGGAAGACAGCCTAAAGTCGGCGTTCGTCACCAGCCGCGTAGCGTGGCATATCGGCCACGGTCTTCTCGAACGCTTCTCGTATCTCTGCTTGACTGAAGCCTTGATCCCAAAGCTCAGTCATCAGTTGGTTCATTGCGCCCGGCAGCAACGGCAGATCAGGCCAAGGGTTGCGTTCATGCAGTTCCTTAAGCGCCAAGCCGAAGCGGTGGACCACATCCATTGCCTGGTTCTGCCATTGATCCTCCGGGTTCTGCGTGTCGCTCATGCGAAGGTGTGTGCCGCCGCGACCGAACGTTCGCAATGGGTCGAAGTCAGACCCACGGAATAGTCCCCTTCTTCGTCATCCCCGCGAACGCGGGGATCCAGTCGGCTCTGAAGGCGGGAAACCGAAGGCCCGAGCCATGACCCGGCGCCCTCAAGAAACCGCTTTCCTACAGCCGCCTCGCGGGTGCAGGCTCCGGCCATGGCAGCGTCACCCGACCCCGTTTTCAGTCGAATACCTGTCGCCCATGTCCCGGCAGGCGCAAGGCCGCGGAAAACTGCGCTTTCGCCGGGCCTGGCGGCGGGCGACGGGGTGTCGCCTTCGTCGCCCGACTCGGCCAGCGCTTTTCCTTGCTTCGGAGCCGTTTTTCGCCTAGGCGCGCGCCCGTCCCGACAGCCCAAGCACTCACTGACGCTCGACAGGACCCTCGCCATGGCACGCGGCCCGGCGGGGACGGACGGCCCTTTTGGCCCGCAACCCGCAATCCCGCGGCGCGCGGAGAAAGACCGGCGGAAACAACCGCCTGGCCGGAATAACGTGAATTAGGAACCTGATCTCTATGGCAACTACCGCCAACCCTACCCGCGACGATTTCGCGAAACTCCTCGACGAACAGCTCGGCGGCGCCGACGGCGGCTTCGAAGGCCGCGTCGTCAAGGGCACCGTCACCGCGATCGAGAACGGCATGGCCGTGATCGACGTCGGCCTGAAGAGCGAAGGCCGCATCTCCCTGCGCGAATTCGCCCGCGGCGAAGGCGGCGAAGCCGAGCTGCAGGTCGGCTCCGAAGTCGAAGTGTTCGTCGACCGCGTCGAGAATTCCGAAGGCGAGGCGATGCTGAGCCGCGACCGCGCCCGCCGCGAGGCCGCGTGGGACAAGCTCGAAAGCGAATTCGGCGAAGGCAAGCGCGTCGAGGGCCGCATCTTCGGCCGCGTCAAGGGCGGCTTCACCGTCGACCTCGACGGCGCCGTGGCCTTCCTCCCCGGCAGCCAGGTCGACATCCGCCCGGTGCGCGACGTCACCCCGCTGATGGAAATGCCGCAGCCGTTCCAGATCCTCAAGATGGACCGCCGCCGCGGCAACATCGTCGTCTCGCGCCGCGCGGTGCTCGAAGAGACCCGCGCCGAGCAGCGCAGCGAGTTGATCGACAAGCTGGCCGAGGGCCAGGTGATCGATGGCGTGGTCAAGAACATCACCGACTACGGCGCGTTCGTCGACCTCGGCGGCATCGACGGCCTGCTCCACGTCACCGACATGAGCTACAAGCGCGTCAACCACCCGAGCGAGGTCATCAATATCGGCGACGTGGTGAAGGTGCAGATCGTCCGCATCAACGCCGACACCCAGCGCATCAGCCTCGGCATGAAGCAGCTCGAGAGCGATCCGTGGGAAGGCGTCGTCGCCAAGTACCCGGTCGGCGCCAGGGTCACCGGCACGGTCACCAACATCACCGAATACGGTGCCTTCGTCGAGCTCGAGCCGGGCATCGAAGGCCTGGTCCACGTCTCCGAGATGAGCTGGACCAAGAAGAACGTCCACCCGGGCAAGATCGTCTCGACCTCGCAGGAAGTCGAAGTGATGGTGCTCG
>Ga0255338_1005746_pt1 | contig 11123 bp, 7 predicted proteins | sample MeOH1_35cm_T4_19_FD_203715 | JGI IMG/M metagenome (GOLD analysis project Ga0255338, IMG submission 203715) | Sandy soil microbial communities from University of British Columbia, Vancouver, Canada - MeOH1_35cm_T4_195 | ecosystem: Engineered > Artificial ecosystem > Sand microcosm > Unclassified ... | reverse complement strand
AGCTGTGGGCCCGCTGCACATTGGCGACGAAGCTGGCCAGGCCCTCGTTGTTGAAGCCCAGGCGGTTGATGAGCGCCTGCTTCTCGGGCAGGCGGAACATGCGCGGCTTGTCGTTGCCGGGCTGGCCCTTGGGCGTCACCGTGCCCACCTCAATGAAGCCGAAACCCATGGCGCCCAGGCCGTCGATGCAGCGGCCGTTCTTGTCCAGACCGGCGGCCAGGCCGATGCGATTGGGGAAGTTCAGGCCGGCGATCGTGACCGGATCGCTGATACGGCCTTGCGCCCACAGGCATTGGGCCGGGGTGTTCTGCAGCCGGGCGATCGCGCCCAGGGTCAGTTCATGCGCATGCTCGGGGTCCAGGCCGAACAGAAAAGGACGGGTGAGGGCGTAGGGAACGAGAGACATGGGGCCGGATTGTCGCAGGTGCCGGCTCCCCACCCTCGCGCGCGCCAAAGCGGCGCCGCGGCGGCGCGGGGCCTGGCGCGGCCGCGAGAACGGATAATGCCGGGAGAACCCTAGGAGCCCCGCATGAAACCCCTGGACGATCCCCGGCATGACCACGAGGTCGGCTCGCGCGACGCCACCCGTGACACCACCCGTACCGACGACACCCGCATCGGCGCCGTGCGAGCGTTGATCTCGCCGGCCCTGCTGCTGGACGAGCTGCCGCTGCCCGATGCCTCGCTGGAGCTGGTGGAGCGGGCGCGCCAGGAGATCGGCGCCATCCTGCACGGGCGCGACGACCGCCTGCTGGTCGTCGTCGGGCCCTGCTCGATCCACGACCACGACCAGGCGATGGACTATGCCCGCCTCTTGAAGAAGACGCGCGACGAGCTGAGCAAGGACCTGCTGATCGTGATGCGGGTCTATTTCGAGAAGCCGCGCACCACGGTGGGCTGGAAGGGCTATATCAACGACCCGCGCCTGGACGGCAGCTTCCACATGAACGAGGGCCTGCGCCTGGCGCGCCAGCTGCTGCTGGAGGTGACGGCCCTGGGCCTGCCGGCCGGCACCGAGTTCCTGGACCTGCTGTCGCCGCAGTACATCTCCGACCTGATCGCCTGGGGCGCGATCGGTGCGCGCACGACCGAGAGCCAGAGCCACCGCCAGCTGGCCTCGGGCCTGAGCTGCCCCGTGGGCTTCAAGAACGGCACCGACGGCGGCATCAAGGTCGCTTCCGACGCGGTGCTCGCCGCCCAGGCCAGCCATGCCTTCATGGGCATGACCAAGATGGGCGCGGCCGCCATTTTCGAGACTCGCGGCAATGCCGATTGCCACATCATCCTGCGCGGCGGCAAGGCCCCCAACTACGACGCGGCCTCGGTGGACGCGGCCTGCGAGGCGCTGCAGGCCTCGGGCCTGCGCGCGCAGGTGATGATCGATTTTTCGCATGCCAACAGCAGCAAGAAGTACGAGCGCCAGCTCGACGTGGGCCGCGACGTGGCCGCGCAGATGGCGGCCGGCGACCAGCGCATCACCGGCGTGATGGTCGAGAGCCATCTGCAGCCCGGCCGGCAAGACCTGGCCCCGGGCCAGACCAAGGCCGACCTGAAACCGGGCGTCTCGATCACCGATGCCTGCCTGGGCTGGGCCCAGACCGAACCGCTGCTGCAGGATCTGGCCGCCGCCGTGCGCCAGCGCCGCAGCAAGAATTCCTGACTTCCCTGCTCACCATGACCCAAGACGAACTCAAGACCCTGGTCGGCCAGGCCGCCCTGCAATACGTGACCCCCGGCAGCGTCGTCGGCGTCGGCACCGGCTCGACGGTGGACAAGTTCATCGACGCGCTGGCCGCCTCCGGCCTGGCCGTCGCCGGTGCCGTCTCCAGCTCGCAGCGCAGCACCGAGCGCATGCGCGCGCTGGGCATCAAGATCCTGGAGGCGTCCGAGGTCGAGTCGCTGCCGGTCTACATCGACGGCGCCGACGAGATCGACCACGCCGGCCACATGATCAAGGGCGGCGGCGCCGCGCTGACGCGCGAGAAGATCGTCGCCGACCTGGCCCAGCGCTTCGTCTGCATCGCCGACGCGAGCAAGCTGGTCGACACCCTGGGTGCCTTCCCCCTGCCGGTCGAGGTGATCCCGATGGCCGCGGCGCAGATCGCCCGCCGCTTCGCCGCGATCGGTGGCCAGGCCCAGCTGCGCGCCGGCTGCGTGACCGACAACGGCTGCCAGATCCTCGACGTGCGCGGCCTGCAGATCCGCGATCCGCTGGCCTTCGAGCGCGACGTCAACCAATGGCCCGGCGTCGTGACGGTGGGCGTGTTCGCGCGCAACCGCGCCAGCGTCTGCCTGCTGGGCACGGCCGAGGGCGTCAAGACCCTGCAGTTCTGAGCCCCGGCGCTCCCATCAAAAAAGGCGCCCGCGGGCGCCTTTGTCATGGCCGGTATGGCCAGTGAAACGGCCTCAGTTGACGCCCACCGCCGTCCAGGCCGCGGCCACGGCCGCCGACTGGGCGCTGCCAGCGCCGTAGAGATCGTTGGCGGCCGAGATCGTCGCGGCGCGCGCGCCGGCGTAGTTGGTGTTGGAGGTCATCTTGACCGTCAATGCGCGATACCAGATCTTGGCGGCCGCGTCGCGCCCGATGCCCGTCAGCGAGCCGCTGCCGGTGGCCACGCGGGTGTTGCCGGCCGCGCAGGTCGGGCTGGCGCCGAAGCTGCTGTTCGTGCCCTCGGCCAACAGGAAGAAGAAGTGGTTGGCGATGCCCGAGCTGTAGTGCACGTCCAGGCTGCCCACGCCCGAGTACCAGCAGTCGGCCGAGGCGCCGTCGGCGCTGGGCTTGATCATGCTGCGCAGGAAGGCCGACTTGATCATCACCTTCTCGCCGATCAGGTAGTCGCCCGCGTCGCTGCCGTTGTTGGCATAGAACTCCACCATGGTGCCGAAGATGTCCGAGGTGGCCTCGTTGAGGCCGCCGGACTCGCCGGAATAGGTGAGGTTGGCGCTGCGGCTGGTGACGCCATGGGTCATCTCGTGGCCGGCCACGTCCAGCGAGACCAGGGGGCGCAGATTGGTGCCGTCGCCGTCGCCATAGGTCATGCAGAAGCAGGAGTCCGACCAGTAGGCGTTGGCGTAGCCGCGGCCGTAGTGGACGCGGTTGTAGGCGCCCTTGCCGTCGCCCGCGATGCCGCTGCGGCCGTGCACGTTGAGGTAGTAGTCCCAGGTGACCGCGGTGCCGTACTGGGCATCGACGGCGGCCGAGGCGGTGTCGCTGGTGGCGTTGTTGCCCCAGACATTGTCGGCATCGGTGAGGATGCTGCCGCCGTTCTTGCGGCCCTTCATGTCTATCGTGTAGGTGCTGCCGCGCGCGGGGTCGCGCAGCTCGTAGCCGCCGCTGACCGAGTTGGTCGTCAGCGCCACGTTGCCGGCATACAGGCTCTTGCCGACACCGGCCGCGGCGCCGGTGTGCACGTCATCCCAGGCATCGAGCAGGGCGGCGCTGTCGGCCGCCACGATCACATGCTTCTCGAAGGGCGTGCCATCGCTGTGCTCGCCGGACACGCGCACCTCCCAGGCCAGCTGCGGCAGGTCGCTGCGGGCATAGATCACCAGCTCGGGCTGCTGGCCCCGGGCGTCGCCGCCATGGGCCGCGCGCGCCACCTGCAGGGCCTGGCCGGCCTGGATCGCCGGCTTGATGTCGGCCTTGGGTTCGTGGCGCAGCGTATGGCGCATCTCGACCAAGGCGCCGGCGCGGTCCGAGCGGACGATCAGGTCGCCGCCGATCACGCGCAGGCCGCGGTAGCTGCGGTCAAAGCGCACATGCTCGCTGCCATCGGCGTCGAGGACGATGTCGCGCAGCTGGAACTGCTGCTCGGCGCCATGCAGGCTGCGGCCGGGGAAGGCCTGGATCAGGCCCAGGGCCCGACCCTCGGCGCCGGCCCGGTCGGCGCGGGCGCTCGGCGGCGCCAGCGACAGGAACAGGGCAAGGCTGGCGAGGCCAAGGCTGCAAAGCGGGGGCAAACGGCGTGTTTTCATGAGGTGATGATCTCCGCTGGGTGAGTGTCCAGACGGCACCGGAAGAGTCGTGACTTTCGGCACCCAAGGCCACTGTGCGTCGGCCGCGCCGCGCCGCCCATCCAGCCTATCCCTGTGGGGGCCGGCCCCATTGCCATGGGCATAGGCTTGGGCTATACATTCATAGCATTTACCTATTGTTGCTGCTCGCGTTGCCTGTCCCCTCAGCGCAGACGGAACACGCCGATCGCGTCCGACAGCCGGCCCGACTGCTCCTTCAGGCTCTCGGCCGCCGAGGCGGCTTCCTCGACCAGGGCGGCGTTCTGCTGGGTCATCTGGTCGAGCTGGGTGACGGCCGCGTTGATCTGGTGGATGCCGTCGCTCTGCTCGCGGGAGGCCGCGCTGATCTCGCCGATGATGTCGGAGACGCGCTGCACGCTGCCGACGATCTCGCCCATGGTGCTGCCAGCGTCCTGGACCAGCTTGGTGCCGGATTCCACCCGCTCGCTGCTGGCGCCGATCAGGGTCTTGATTTCCTTGGCCGCGGCCGCCGAGCGCTGGGCCAGCGAGCGCACCTCGGAGGCCACCACCGCGAAGCCACGGCCCTGTTCGCCGGCGCGCGCCGCCTCGACGGCGGCATTCAGCGCCAGGATATTGGTCTGGAAGGCGATGCCGTCGATGGTGCCGATGATGTCGTTGATGCGGCGCGAGCTGGCGCTGATGTCCTCCATCGTCGAGACCACCTGGGCAACGACGCTGCCGCCGCGCTGCGCCACCTCGGCGGCCGAGCCGGCCAGCTGATGGGCCGTGCTGGCGGACTCGGCGGTCTGGCGCACCGTGCCGGTGAGCTGCACCATCGAGGCGGCGGCCTGCTGCAGGTTGGAGGCCGTCTGCTCGGTGCGAGCAGACAGGTCATGGTTGCCGGCCGCGATCTCGGTGCTGGCGGTGCCGATGCTGTCGGTCGAGCCGCGTACCTCGCCGATCAACCTCAGCAGCGCCTCCTGCATGGTCTGCAGCGAGCGCAGCAGCTGGCCGGTCTCATCGTTGGAGCGCGGCGTGATGCGGCGGGTCAGGTCGAAATGGGCGATCGCATCGGCCACGCCGGCGGCCTCGCGCAGCGGCCCGGTGATCGAGCGGGTCAGCCAGACGGCCAGGGCCGCGCCGACCAGCAGCGCGCCCAGGCCGAAGGCGATCAGGCTCATGCGGGCCGTGTCGTTGGCCGCGTCGACGCGCTTGGCCGCAGCGTCCAGCTGTTCGCGCTGCTGCTGCATGATCTGCTTGATGGCGTCCTGGTACTGGGCGCCGGCCGGCTGGAACTGGCTGTCGAAGAGCTGACGTGCCCTGTCCGCGTCGCCGGCCTTCTTGGCGCTGCTGACCGCTTCGCGGGCGGCGAGATAGACCTTGCGCGCCTCCGACAGCTTGTCGAAGAGCGCGCGCTCCTCGGGCAGGGTCAGCAAGGCGTCGAGCCGCTTCTGCAGCTCGCTGGACTGCTGGGTGGACTCGGCCGCCTGGGCGGTGAAGAACTGGGCCAGGCTGGCATCGGTGCTGATGGCGATGGCGCTGGTGCGGGTGATGCCGTTGTAGATGTTGCGGTACCAGTCCGAGGCGATGCGCTCGCTGACCAGGGAACTCTGGTACATGTCCCGGGTTTCCGCGGCCACCCGGCTCAAGGCCCAGTAGCCGATGCCGGAGCCGGCGAAGGCGATCAAGAGGACCAGGCTCAGGACGGTCGTGAGGCGTTGGCCTATCGATCGGCCGGCAAACAGGGGGCTGGACATGGGGCGGGAACCTTTCGCACAGGAGTCGGGCAGGCCCAGAGCGGGCCTCAACCCTTCTATTGCGGCAGCCGCGCGCCAAAACTAAGCGCTTTCCGGCGCCTTCCGTGCGATCTGCACCTTATTGCTGCATTTGGCGCTGGCGCCGCACCTGGAAGCGCAGCGGATCGATGGCGTCCAGCAGGCTGGCTTCCAGCGGCAGGGGGGCGCCGCTGAGCCGGGCGGCGGCGACCTGGCCGCACAGCGCGGCCCAGCCGATGCCGCGCGAGGCCATGGCGGTGCAGACCAGCAGGCCCGGCAGGCGCGGCAGCAGGCGCACCTGATCGTCCCGGCCGGCCACCGGGCCCGCGGCCAGGCCGCCGGCCAGGCCACCGACAAGGGGCAGCCGGTCCGGCGCCAGCAGGCGCCAGCCGACCCGGCCGGCCAGCGGGGCCTGGGGCGCGGCGGGCAGGCCGGCCAACTGGGCCCATTGCGCGAGGTTCTGCTGCTGATCGGCCGCGCGCAGCGCCGGCTCCATGTCCTCGTCCTGGCTGGTGGCGCCGCACCACAGCCCGCCCCGCCCATCGGCCAGCGCATAGCCGGCACCGGCCAGCGGCAGGTGCGGCAGCAGCTCGGAGCGGACCAGATGGCTGAGCTGGCCGCGCTGGCGCAGCAGCGGCAGGCCCGGCTGCAGCTCCTCCAGCAGGGCCTGGCTGCGATGCCCGCAGGCCAGCACCACGGCCTCGGCCCGGGCCAGCAGCCGGCCCTCGGTGTCCAGTGCCTGCCAGCCGCCGCCCGGGTCCGGCCGCAGCCGCGCCACCGGGCTGCCCAGGCGCAGCTCGGCCCGGCTGGCGTCCAGCATGGCGCGCACATAGTCGACCGGCGGCAGGGCGCCGCCGCCGGGGTAGAACCAGGCCGGCCGGCCGCAGCGCAGGCCGGCCAGCGCCTCGGTGGCCGCGCTGTCCAGGGCCTGGACATAGTCCCCAGGCAGGCCCAGGCGGGCGATCAGGGCCTGCATGGCGGCGGGCTCGCGGCCGAACTCCAGCCGCAGCAGGCCGCGCTGCAGCCAGGGCAGGGCGGGCAGCCGCGCGAGGGCCTGCTGGGTGGCCAGGGCGGCGGCGCGGTTGAAGCGGGCATGCAGGCCGTCGTCGGGGTTGAGCGTGCCGTGGAACAGGCCGCCGGGATTGCCCGAGCCGGCGCGGGCCGGCGCGTCCAGCTCGTCCAGCACCAGGCAGTCCAGGCCCTGCTCGCGCAGTGCCCAGGCGCAGGCGGCGCCGGCCAGTCCGGCGCCGATGACCAGGGCCTGGCGCGCCCCCGGTGCCAGGGCCTGGCGGCCGGGCGGACGCTGCAGGGCATGACGCGGCGCGAAACGGGCCACGCTCATCTGGCCCTTGGCGGCAAAGCCCGGGGCCTTCTCGACCAGGAAGCCGGCGCTGGCCAGGCCGTCGCGCGCCCCGCGCGCCACGCTCCAGGTGGCGGCGGTGGCACCCGGGGCGGCCAGCCGGCCCAGCAGCTTCAGGGCATAGGGATCCCACATCTCGGGATTGCGGGCGGGCGCGAAGCCGTCGAGATAGAAGGCATCGACCTCGGCCACCAGTTCGGGCAGCCAGGCGCGGATATCGCCCAGGGCCAGCAACAGCTGCACCCGCCCGCCCTCGAAGCTCAGGCCGTGCAGATTGGGCGTCAGCGGCGGCCAGGCCTCGATCAACTGGGCCGCCAGTGCCGGCTCGGGACTGGCGGCATGGGCGCGCGCCAGGTCGGCGCGGCGCAGCGGGTGTTTCTCGATGCTGATGAAGACCAGGCGCTCGCAGGCTGCCGGATCGGCGCGCCAGGCGGCCCAGGTGGCCAGGAAGTTGTTGCCCAGGCCGAAGCCGGTTTCCAGGATCACGAAGCGCGCACGGCCGGCCCAGCGCCCCGGCAGGCCGTTGCCGCCCAGGAAGACATGGCGGGCCTGGGCAAAGGCGCCGGCGCGGGCGTGGTAGACGTCGCCGTAGTCGGGGGCCAGGGGCGCCGCGGCGTCGCTGAAGTCGACGCGGGCGGGGTGGATGGGCTGGGTTCTCATGCGCGGGCGGGGAGTATCGCCCAGGCCAGGCCGGCGGCCGTCAGCCAGCTGGCCGCCAGGGCCGCGATCACCCAGCGCGCATAGGCCCAGCCGCCGGTCACTGCCGCGGTGATGCTGCGCGACACGCTGTTGCAGGCGATCGCCAGCAGCATGCCCTGCAGCAGCTGGCTGTCGGCGATCTGCCCGCTGGCCCGCAGGGCCGCCAGCGAGGCCACCGGGGCATGGGCATCGGCCAGCGCGGCCAGCGCAACGGCGCCGAACAGGCCCTGGGTGCCGAAGCGTGCCTGGGCCGCGCTGACGCCCATGGTCACGGCGCTCAGGATCAGGGCCAGCAGCAGGGCCTCGCGCGGGCGCAGCGGGCCGCTATCGCCCGCAGGTCCGCCGACCGGTCCGGCCGGACCTGCGGGCTGGCTGCTGCGCGCCAGCAGCCAACCCATCAGGCCGGCCACGGCGGCGCCGGGCAGGGTCAGGCCCAGGGCGCGGGTGGCGCTGTCCGGCGCGAGCGCCAGCAGCAGGGCCTGGGCCTGCAGCCAGGTGGCGGCGCTGGACAGTACCGCGCCGGCCGCGCAGGCGCGGCGCAGCGCGGGTTCGGCGCGGGCGCGGGCGCCCATCGCGGCGATGGTGGCGGTGCTGGACACCAGGCCCGACAGCAGGCCGGCCAGCGCCAGCCCGGCCAGCGGGCCGAGCAGGCGCAGGGCCACATGGCCCAGGGCCTGCATGCCCAGCAGCAGCAGCAGCAGGCCCATCAGGGCATGGGCCTTCATGCCGGCCAGCCAGGGCAGGGGCTCGACCGGCATCAGCGGCAGCACCACCAGGGCCAGGGCCGCCAGCAGCAGGGCGTCGTGCAGCTCCTGCTCGCGCAGCAGTTCGGTGGCGAAACGGTGCAGGCGGTGGCGCGCCGCCAGCAGGGCGGTCAGCACCACCGCGGCCGGGGCACCCAGCTGCGGCGCGCGCAGGCACAGCACGCCGATCAGATAGGTCACCAGCAGGGCCAGCTCGGTGGTGAGGCCGGGATCGCGACCCTTGCCGCGCAGATAGGCCAGGGCGGCCAGCAGGCCGATGGCCGCCGCGCCCACGGCCACCAGTCCGGGCAGCTGCAGCAGCTCGGCCAGGGCGCCGGCGAGGGACGCCAGGGTGAAGGTGCGCAGGCCGGCCGGCTCGCGGTCCGGCCCCTGGCCCTTGCGGCGTTCGCGCTCCAGGCCGATCAGCAGGCCGCCTCCCAGCGCCGCCAGCAGGCCCAGCAGGGATTCGGTGGCGATGCCGAACAGGCCGCCGCTCACAGGGCCACGGTTTCCCCGTGCTGGGGCACGCGCACCCGCCAGCCCAGTTCGTCCTGGATGCGGCTGCGCAGCGCGTCGCTGGCCGCGGGTTCGCCATGCACGACGAAGACCTGGCTGGGCGGGCGGCGGAAGCCGCGCAGCCAGGCCATCAGGCCGTCGGCGTCGGCATGGCCGGAGAAGCCTTCCAGGTGGCTGACCTCCGCGTTGACGGGCACGTACTCGCCATGCATTTTGATCTCGCGCGCGCCCTCGACCATCTTGGCGCCGCGGCTGCCGCCGACCTGGAAGCCCGGGAAGACGATGTGGTTGCGCGCGCCGGGGGCCAGGGTCTTCAGGTAGTTCAGCACCCGGCCGCCGGTAGCCATGCCGCTGGCGGAGATGATGATGGCCGGACGGTTGATGGCCCGGCCGGCGGCCTTGACCGAGTCGGGCTGTTTGCTGATGAGGGTGACGTCCTCGCGCAGGCCGGCGAGCTCGCGGCTGCTGACGCGCAGCAGCCGCGCATGCTTGAGCATGATGTCGGTGGCTTGGGCGGCCATGGGGCTGTCCAGCAGGATGGGAATGTCGTGCGGCAGCTCGCCGGCCCGGCGCAGGCGCTGCAGCACCAGCAGCAGGGCCTGGGCGCGGCCCACAGCGAAGCTGGGCAGCAGCACGCTGCCGCCGCGCTTGATCGTGGCGCGGATGATCTGGCCCAGGCGCGCCTGCACATCCTCGGGCGGATGCAGGCGGTTGCCGTAGGTGGACTCGATCAGCAGCACGTCGGCCTCGTCGACCTGCTGGGGCGGCGGCATCAGCAGGTCGCCGCTGCGGCCGATGTCGCCCGAGTACACCAGGGTCTGTCCCGCCACCTTGACGCTGATGGCGCTGGCACCCAGCAGATGGCCGACCGGCGTGAAGCGGATCTCGGCGTCGGCCAGGCGCAGCCGGCCGTCGCGCGGCAGGCCCACGCAATGGGCCAGGGCCTTCTTGGCGTCGGCGCTGCCGTAGAGCGGCAGGGCGGTTTCGTGGCGCGAGGTGTGGAAGCGGTTGGCGCGGCGCGCATCCTCCTCCTGCAGCTTGGCGGCGTCCAGCAGCAGCACCTCGCAGAGGTCGCGGGTGGCCGAGGTGGAGAAGATCTGGCCCTTGTAGCCCTGGCGCACCAGCGCGGGCAGGTAGCCGCTGTGGTCCAGATGGGCATGGGACAGCAGCACCGCGTCGATGCTGGCGGGCGGCACGCCGAAGGGCGCCCAGTTGCGCTCGCGCAGGGTCTTGTAGCCCTGGAACAGGCCGCAGTCCAGCAGCAGGCGCTGGCGGCCGGTGTCCAGCAGATGGCGCGAGCCGGTGACGGAGTCGGCGGCGCCGAGAAAGCTCAGTTTCATCGCGTGGTGGTTGGCTGATGGTGGCGGCATTCCAGCATGGCCACCGGGCCGCGGTCTTGATCTTGAGCAAGTCGCAAGGGCCGCCCGGCGGCGCACGCCCATGAAAAAAGCCCAGCCGTGGCCGGCTGGGCTTCATAAGGAACGCGGGGCCGTTCAGCGCTTGGGCTGGGTCAGGCGCGGGCCGTTGTTGCTGCGCTGGCCGCCGCCACCGCCGCCATTGCCGCCGTCGCGGCGCGGCTGGCCCTGACCGGAAGATGCCGGGCGGGCCTGCTGGCCCTGGGGCTTGTTGCCGCCGCCCTGCTGGGGACGGCCGCCTTGCGGCGCGGCCTGGCGGCCCTCGTTGCGCGGCGCGCCGGAGCGGCCGCCGCCATGGCTACCACCGCCGCCGCCCGGGCGACCGCCGCGACCGCTACCGCCGCCGCCAGGGGCGCGGCCGCGGCTGCCATTGGTGTTCAGCACCATGCGGCCCAGCACGATGGGCTCGGGGCGCTCGCTGGGATCGGGGGCGAAGCCGGGGATGATTTCCTTGGGGATCTCGCGCTTGATCAGCTTCTCGATCTCGCGCAGGAAGCCGTTCTCGTCCACGCAGACCAGGCTGACCGCCTCGCCCTTGGCGCCGGCGCGGCCGGTGCGGCCGATGCGGTGCACATAGTCCTCGGGGACATTGGGCAGCTCGTAGTTGACGACATGGGGCAACTGGTCGATGTCGATGCCG
>Ga0255338_1005745_pt1 | contig 11125 bp, 10 predicted proteins | sample MeOH1_35cm_T4_19_FD_203715 | JGI IMG/M metagenome (GOLD analysis project Ga0255338, IMG submission 203715) | Sandy soil microbial communities from University of British Columbia, Vancouver, Canada - MeOH1_35cm_T4_195 | ecosystem: Engineered > Artificial ecosystem > Sand microcosm > Unclassified ... | reverse complement strand
GCGACGCAGCTATTGGTGGTACCGAGGTCGATACCGATGATCTTACCCATTATTCTCTCCTCTTGAGCCCCGCTATCCGCGGGGACTGCAATTCATCCTGAGGCCGAAATGTGGCCGTCCGGGGCCATTTCAAGGGCCGGGCACGCAAATCCGACTAAATTTCTCGACTTCTCCCTCTGGCCAACGGCAGCCCGACCGGCAAAGTTGAGGGGCGTTCCGGGACGTTGCGCGACGGCCGGGCCTTTTGTGCGCTTTGGATCACCAAAAATCGAGGCTACCTTGATGGCTAGCGGCCCCGCTGCCACAAGACATCGCTGCCCCCGCCCGCCCGGTTGAGCACGCGCGCCAGCACGAACAACAGGTCGGAGAGCCGGTTCAGGTACTGGCGCGGCGCCTCGTTCAGCGCCTCGTGCGCGCCCAGCGCCACCAGCGCCCGCTCGGCACGCCGGCAAACCGTGCGGCATACGTGCGCCACCGCCGCGGCGCGGCTGCCGCCAGGCAGGATGAATTCGGCCAGGCGCGGCAGGCTGGCGTTGTAGTGGGCCAGCCATTCGTCGAGCTGCAGCACCTGCCCGGGCTTGACCAGCTCATAGCCGGGGATGGACAGCTCGCCGCCGAGATCAAACAGGTCGTGCTGGATATGCAGCAAGGCCGAGCGGACGTCTTCGGGCAGCGTCTCGGTAAGCAGCACGCCGAGATTCGAATTGAGCTCGTCGACATCGCCGATGGCGGCGATGCGCAGGCTGTCCTTGCTGGTACGGCTGCCGTCGCCGAGCCCGGTGGTGCCGGCGTCTCCGGTGCGGGTGGCAATCTTGGTCAGGCGGTTGCCCATGCGGGTCTCCGGCGTTGGCGAATCTTGCATTATGGCGCGCTTCCGGCCGCTGGCGGGAGAACCGGCGACACCGCTCAAGTGGCCGTTGCGGCGCCCCGGCAACGAGCCAGGCCGGGGGCGGCGTAGAATAACGGGATTCGCTTGAAACGCTACCGGGTGCAAGCGCAGGCACCGTTCCGCGCGGCTACGAAAAGGCCGCCGCCGCACGGCATCCAGCCACTTCAGCCCCGCCGGAGACGCCATGAACCATCCCCTTCCCCACGCCGCGCTGGTGCGCCAACCCCTGCCCGCCGCCGTGCGCGACGCCCTGCAGGCCCGCTTCGGCGAACGCTTCTCCACCTCGCCCGGCGTGTGCGACCACCACGGGCGCGATGAGTCGCCCTTCCCGCCGGCGGCGCCGGACGGCGTGGTGTTCGCCCATACCACCGAGGAAGTGGCCGAGGTGGCCCGCCTGTGCAACGCGCACCGCGTGCCGCTGATCGCCTACGGCGCCGGCTCCTCGCTCGAAGGCCACCTGCTGGCGGTGGCGGGCGGCATCAGCCTGGACCTGTCGCAGATGAACCGGGTGCTGTCGGTACAGGCCGAGGACCTCAACGTGACGGTGCAACCGGGCGTGACCCGCAAGCAGCTCAATCAGGAAATCAAGGACAGCGGCCTGTTCTTCCCGATCGACCCGGGCGCCGATGCCTCGCTGGGCGGCATGTGCGCCACGCGCGCCTCGGGGACCAATGCGGTGCGCTACGGCACCATGCGCGAGAACGTGCTGGCGCTGACCGTGGTGACCGCCGACGGCCGCATCATCAAGACCGGCACCCATGCGCGCAAGTCTTCGGCCGGCTACGACCTGACGCGCCTGATGATCGGCAGCGAAGGCACCCTGGGCATCATTACCGAAGTGACGGTGCGGCTGTATCCGCAGCCCGAAGCCATCTCGGCCGCCATCTGCGCCTTTCCCAGCATGGGCAGCGCGGTGCAGGCTACCATCGACACCATCCAGCTGGGCGTGCCCGTGGCGCGCGTGGAATTCGTCGACGCGCTGGCCATCCGCGCCATCAACCGGCACGACAACCTGTCCATGCCGGAGATGCCGCACCTGTTCTTCGAATTCCACGGCACCGAGGCCGGCGTCAAGGAGCAGGCCGAGACCGTGCAGCAGATTGCCGCCGAGCACGGCGGCCAGGGCTTCGAGTGGGCCACGCGGCCGGAAGACCGCAGCCGCCTTTGGAACGCGCGTCATACCGCCTACTTCGCCATGCTGCAGCTCAAGCCGGGCTGCCGGGCGGTGACCACCGACGTCTGCGTGCCGATCTCCCGGCTGGCCGATTGCGTGACCGAGACCGAGCGCGACCTGAACGCATCCAGCCTGCCCTGCCCCATCGTGGGCCATGTGGGCGACGGCAATTTCCACGTGGCGATCCTGACCGATCCCGAAAAGCCCGAGGAGCTGGCCGAAGCCGAGACCATCAACCGGCGCATCGTGGAGCGCGCGCTGGCGATGGGCGGCACCTGCACGGGCGAGCATGGCGTGGGCCTGCACAAGATGGATTTCCTGGTCAGCGAGCACGGCGAGGACGCGCTGGACCTGATGCGCGCCATCAAGAACGCGCTCGATCCCAACCACATCCTCAACCCGGGCAAGATCTTCCGCCCGGTGCGCTGAGGACCGGCGCGGCATGGCATCCGTGTTCAACCGCGTTCCGCCGCTGCACCTGCTGATCGCGTTCGAGGCCGCCGCCCGGCTGGGCAGCTTCGCGCGCGCGGCCGAGGAACTGTCGGTCACGCCCAGCGCGGTATCGCACCGGATCAAGAACCTCGAGGAATTGTGGGCCGAGGATCTGTTCGTGCGCTCCAATGCCGCGCTGCGGCTGACGGCGTCGGGCACGCGCTACCTGCGCAATGTGCAGGACGCCCTCAAGTCGCTCAACGAACTGGCCCGCCCGGAGTACAACAAGCAGCGCACCCGGCTGCGCGTGGCGATCCCGCCCACCTTCGGCCGCCAGCACCTGGTGCCGCGCCTGCCCGAGTTCACGGCGCTGTACCCGCATATCGACACTGAGTTGCACCTGGCCATTCCGTTCCTCGACGTGAAGGCGGAAGACACCGATGTAGAAATCCGCTATGGCACCGGACGCTATCCCGACCTGAAAACCACCAAGCTGCTGGTCGAGCCTGTGTTCCCGGCATGCGGGCGCGAGTACTACGAGCGCATCGATGGCCGCGCCATCACCAGGCCCGAGCACCTGCACAACCTGGTGCTGCTGCGCAGCCCGCTGGAGCCGTGGAAGCCCTGGTTCGAAACCGCCGGACTGGACTGGCCCGAGCCACAGACCGGCCCGCAGTTCAACGATATCGGCCTGATGCTGGAGGCCATCGCTTCCAACCAGGGCGTGGCCCTGGTGCGCCAGCGCATGGCCCGGCACTGGCTTTCGCTGGGCCAGATGGTGCGGCTGCTGGATATCGAGTCGGTGTCGCCGCACGGCTACTACATCGTCGAGCGCGAACAGGCGCCGCTCAAGCCGGAGGCTAGGTACTTCGTCGAGTGGCTGCTGGGCCTGGACTGGTAGCGCCCGAACTGCAACAGAGACCAACAGAAACCAAAGACGGAAACCCGGATGAAAGAGGATCCTCGCCCATGCTCGCCCTGAAGTTGCTGCTGGTGCCCGCATTCATCGCCTGCATCTCCGTGGCGGGCAAGCGCTGGGGACCGGCCGTGGCCGGCTGGCTGGCCGGCCTGCCCGTGGTGGTTGGCCCGATTCTTTTCCTGCTGGCGCTGGAACGCGGTGCGCCTTTCGCCGCTGCGGCGGCCACCAGCGCCCTTTGCGCGGTATTCGCCTCGGTTGCGTTCAGCCTCGCCTATGCCTGGAGTTGCCGCCGGCACGGCTGGCCGCTGGCGCTGGCGGCGGCGCTGGCTGCCTGGCTTGCCGCCGTGGCACTGCTTGGCTGGCGGCCCTTCTCACCGTTCGCTGCGCTGGCGCTGGCGCTGGCCACGCTGTTCATTTGCCCATCCCTCTTCCCGCCGCCGGGTGCCGCCGCCCGCGCTGCGGGCATATCGCGCACAGGTCTGCTGGTCCGCATGCTGGCCGGCGCCGGCCTTACGCTCGCGGTGACGACCTTGTCCGCATCGATCGGATCCACGTGGAGCGGACTGCTGGCGCTCTTTCCAGTCCTTGGCATCGTGCTCTCGGTGTTCTCGCACCGGGCGGCCGGCCCGGACTTTGTTGTCGCGTTGCTGACGTCGATGGCCGGCGGATTGTTTTCCCTTGTCGCCTTTTGCTTCACCCTGGCCGTGCTGTTGCCGCGATGCACCATCGCCATCGCCTTTGCCACAGCCGTCCTCGCGACCGCCGCGACCCAATGGGCCGTGAAAGCGGCCGGGGACAGACGTACCAGGAAACAGCCCGGGATTGCCGGACAGGAGACCGCATGATGCCCACGCAGATCCGCCTGCTGACCCCCGCCGATGCCGGAGCTTTCCAGGCGCTGCGCCTGGAAGGCCTGCTGGAGGCGCCCACCGCCTTCGGCTCCAGCTTTGAGGAAGAGCGCGAATTGCCACTGGCCACCATAGCCGGACGGCTGGCGGCGACGCCCGGAAAGGCCGTGATCGGCGCCTTCGAGCACGGCGATGGGGCCGCCGCGCTGGCCGGCGTGGTCGGCGTCATGCGCGAGGACAAGGTCAAGCAGCGCCACAAGGCCTTTGTCTGGGGCATGTATGTGGCGCCGGCCTATCGCGGCCGGCGCCTTGGCCGGCAGCTGATGGCGCAGGCACTGGCCGTTGTCGCCGCCATGCCGGACCTGCGCCAGGTCACGCTGAGCGTCACCGCCGCCAACGCGCCCGCGATCGCGCTCTACGAATCGATGGGATTCCGGCGCTACGGCGTCGAGCCCCAGGCGCTCTATGTGGCACCGGATTATCACGACAATCTGGAAATGGTGCACATGCTGGCGCCGCGCTGACGGCGCGCCGACAAAAAAGAGCCCCATTGCCGCCTTGCACCGCGCCGGTGCTAAGCTGGACTTGAACCGGTCCGGCCACCGCGCCACGCCCCGCATGGCACGCTCCGGCCCAACGCTGTCATGAGCGATTTTGATCAGCCTGCCATGCGGAATTCACGTCGCCACGAGGTTTCGCAGCCACCAGGCTGCGCTATAGTCCTTGCTCCCCACCCGCTTGCGCCCTGCCATGGCGGACGCCCGCGGCCATTACAGGAGTTGCCATGAACGCCCCGCACGAAGTCTCTCTGGTCGCCGACGACGCGCGCCGCAACGCGCTGCTCGAAGGCCTGGCGAAAATCCTGCCCGATGCGGCCCTGTTGTGGAAGCCCGAAGACACCGTGCCCTACGAGTGCGACGGCCTGGCGGCCTACCGCCAGATCCCGCTGGCCGTGGCACTGCCCGATAACGAGGAACAGGTCTGCGCGATCCTGCGCCTGTGCCACTCGCTGCAGGTGCCGGTGGTGCCGCGCGGCGCCGGCACCAGCCTTTCGGGCGGGGCCATGCCGATCGCCACCGGCCTGGTGCTGTCGCTGGCCAAGTTCAAGCGCATCGTCACCGTGGATGCACGCTCGCGCACGGCCGTGGTCCAGCCCGGCGTGCGCAATCTCGCTATCTCCGAGGCCGCCGCGCAGTACAACCTGTACTACGCGCCCGACCCCTCGTCCCAGATTGCCTGCACCATCGGCGGCAACGTCAGCGAGAACTCGGGCGGCGTGCATTGCCTCAAGTACGGCCTGACGGTACACAACGTGCTGCGCGTGCGCGCCGTGACGATGGAGGGCGAAGTGGTGGAATTCGGCTCCGAAGCGCCCGACGCGCCGGGGCTGGACCTGCTGGCCGCCGTGATCGGCTCCGAAGGCATGCTGGCGGTGGTGACCGAAGTGACCGTCAAGCTGATCCCCAAGCCGCAACTGGCACAGGTGATCATGGCCAGCTTTGATGACGTGGCCAAGGGCGGCAACGCGGTGGCCGACGTGATCGGCGCCGGCATCATCCCCGCCGGGCTGGAAATGATGGACAAGCCCGCTACCGCCGCGGTCGAGGAATTCGTGCGCGCCGGCTATGACCTCGACGCCGCCGCCATCCTGCTGTGCGAATCCGACGGTACGCCGGAAGAAGTGGCCGAGGAAGTGGAACGCATGAGCGAGGTGCTGCGCGCCTCAGGCGCCAGCCGCATCCAGGTGTCGCAGAGCGAGGCCGAGCGGCTGCGCTTCTGGAGCGGGCGCAAGAACGCCTTCCCCGCGGCCGGGCGCATCTCGCCGGATTACTACTGCATGGACGGCACCATCCCGCGCAAGCATATCGGCACGCTGCTCAAGCGCATCGAGGAGATGGAGCGCAAGTACGGCCTGCGCTGCATGAACGTGTTCCATGCCGGCGACGGCAATATGCATCCGCTGATCCTCTTCGATGGCGCCGACCAGGACGAATGGCACCGCGCCGAGCTGTTCGGCTCCGACATTCTGGAGAGCTGCGTGGAACTGGGCGGCACCGTCACCGGCGAGCATGGCGTGGGCGTGGAGAAGCTCAACTCCATGTGCGTGCAGTTCTCGCCGGAGGAGCGCGAGCTGTTCTTCGGCGTCAAGGCCGCCTTCGACCCGGCGCGGCTACTCAATCCCGACAAGGCCATCCCCACGCTGGCGCGCTGCGCCGAGTACGGCCGCATGCATGTGAAACGCGGGCTGCTGCCGCACCCCGAACTGCCACGCTTCTGAACATGCCAGGTCAAAACGCCACGCAGCGCGCCCACAGCAGCGCGCAGACTCGCCAGCGCCTGGGCAAGCCCGAATCGGGCTGGCGCGAGCGCTGGTACACCATCATTTTCGAAGCTGACACGCGCTACGGCCGCCTGTTTGATATCACCCTGCTGGTGGCCATCGTCGCCAGCGTGCTGATCGTCATGTTCGACAGCCTGCCGGCAATCAGCCTGCGGCTGGGCCGGATTTTCACCGTGCTGGAATGGCTGTTCACGCTGCTGTTCACCGCCGAGTACGTAATGCGCATCCTGGTGGTGCGGCGTCCCCTGCGCTATGTGTTCAGCTTCTTCGGCGTGGTCGACTTCCTGTCGATCATCCCGACCTGGCTCGCCTTCTTCGTGCCGGAGCTGGCCTTCCTGATCGATGTGCGCCTGCTGCGGCTGCTGCGCGTATTCCGGATTCTCAAGCTGACGGTGTATTTCGAAGAAGCGCAGATCCTGTATAGCGCGCTGGCCAACAGCCGGCGCAAGATCTTCGTCTTCCTCGGCACCGTGTTCATCATCACCGTGATCCTTGGCACGGTGATGTACGTGGTAGAAGGCCCGCAGCATGGCTTCACCAGCATCCCCGTGAGCATGTACTGGGCGGTGGTGACGCTGACCACCACGGGTTTCGGCGACATGGTGCCCAAGACCCCGCTGGGCCAGTTCATCACCTCGCTGACCATCCTGCTGGGCTACGGCATCATCGCCTTCCCGACCGGCATCGTCGGCGCGGAACTGGCCGCGAACATCATGAAGCGGCAGCTGACAACGCGCACCTGCAACCATTGCCTGACCGAAGGGCACGATCCCGACGCCGCCTACTGCAAGCACTGCGGCAGTGCATTGCCGCATTACCGGAACGAGAGCGAGCACGCGCAGATCGCGCCCGGCGCATCGCCGGACCGCCCGTCTTCCTCCGCCTGATCTCATTCACGCCAACCCCAGCCAGCCACCATGCCAGCCGACCTGCAAGCCACCCTCACCGCATTTCGCGACGCCATCCGGCACGCCACCGACACGCGCGCGCCGCTGCGCCTGCGGGGCGGCGGCAGCAAGGATTTCTACGGCCAGCAATTGCAGGGGGATGTGCTCGACACGCGCGCCTACGCCGGCATCGTCGACTACGACCCGCCCGAACTGGTCATCACCGCGCGCTGCGGCACGCCGCTGGCGGAGATCGAGGCGGCGCTGGCGGAGCGGCGCCAGATGCTGGCGTTCGAGCCACCGCATTTCAGCACGGGCGCCAGTGGTGGCAACGTGGCAACCCTGGGCGGCGCGGTGGCAGCGGGCCTGTCCGGCCCGCGCCGGCAGGCGGTCGGCGCGCTGCGCGATTTCGTGCTGGGCACGCAGGTGATGGACGGCCGCGGCGACATCCTGAATTTCGGCGGCCAGGTGATGAAGAACGTGGCCGGTTACGACGTATCGCGCCTGATGTCGGGATCGCTCGGCACGCTGGGGCTGATCCTGGAAGTCTCGCTCAAGGTCCTGCCGATGCCATTCGACGACGCCACGCTGCGCTTTGCGCTGGGCGAGGCCGAGGCGCTGGACCGTCTCAACCAATGGGGCGGCCAGCCGCTGCCGATTGCCGCTTCGGCGTGGCACGACGGCGTGCTGCACCTGCGCCTGTCGGGTGCGGCGGCGGCGCTGCGTGCCGCCCGCGCGCGGCTTGGCGGCGAAGCCGTGGAACCCGGCGAAGCCGACGCGCTGTGGCGCGCGCTGCGCGAGCAAGGCCATCCCTTCTTCGCCCCGGTGCAAGCCGGCCGGGCCCTGTGGCGCATTGCCGTGCCCACCACCGCAGCACCGCTGGCGCTGCCCGGCGGGCAACTGATCGAATGGGGCGGCGGCCAGCGCTGGTGGCTGGGCGGCGCCGATAGCGCCGCCGACGGCACCATCGTGCGCGCCGCCGCGAAGGCCGCCGGCGGCCACGCCACGCTGTTCCGCAACGGCGACAAGTCGGTGGGCGTGTTCACGCCGCTGTCGGCGCCGCTGGCCGCCATCCACCAGCGCCTCAAGGCCAGCTTCGACCCCGCCGGCATCTTCAACCCGCAGCGCATGTACGCCGGCCTCTGAGCCACGCGCCACGCCCTTCCGATCCCCAGCCAAGGCACCAGAGAGTCCCCGAACCATGCAAACCACCCTGGCCGAATTCCTGCGCGACACGCCCGACGGCGAAGAAGCCAAGTCCATCGTCGGCAAATGCGTGCATTGCGGCTTCTGCACCGCGACCTGTCCCACCTACCAATTGCTCGGCGACGAACTGGACGGGCCGCGCGGCCGTATCTACCTGATGAAGCAGGTGCTGGAGGGCCAGCCCGTCACGGAAAGCACACGCCTGCACCTGGACCGCTGCCTGACCTGCCGCAACTGCGAATCGACCTGCCCTTCGGGCGTGAAGTACGGCAGGCTGGTCGATATCGGCCGCAAGGTCGTCGATGACCGTCTCGAAGCGCAAGGCATCCGTCGCCCCGCGCGCGAGCGGTTCGCGCGTTGGGCGCTGCGCGAGAGCATGACCCGGCCCGCGCTGTTCGGGCCGGCCATGCGCCTGGGCCAGCGTTTTCGCCCGCTGCTGCCGCAGGCACTGCGCAACAAGGTGCCGCAGCCGGTGGATGCCGGCGCCTGGCCGCGCAACACGCATGCGCGCAAGATGCTGTTGCTCGACGGTTGCGTGCAGCCATCGATGTCGCCCAACATCAATGCCGCCACGGCCCGCGTGTTCGACCGCCTCGGCGTGCAGCTTGTCGTGGCGCGCGAGGCCGGCTGTTGCGGCGCGGTGCGCTATCACACCGGCGACCACGACGGCGGCCTCGACAATATGCGGCGCAATATCGACGCCTGGTGGCCTGCGGTGCAAGCGGGCGCCGAGGCCATCGTGATGACGGCATCGGGCTGCGGCGTGATGGTCAAGGAGTACGGGCACCTGTTGCGCAATGATGCGCGCTACGCGGAGCGCGCGCGCCAGATCTCGGCGCTGACCAAGGATCTGTCGGAGCTGCTGCCGGATTTTTCCGACACACTGCAGGCCCTCGCCACCGAGGCACGGGAGGGCAAGAGCGGCAACGGCCAGCGGGTCGCCTACCATCCGCCCTGCACGCTACAGCACGGCCAGCAGATCCGCGGCAAGGTGGAGACGTTGCTGACCGGCCTGGGCGTGGACGTCAAGCTCTGCGCCGACAGCCACTTGTGCTGCGGCTCCGCGGGCACGTATTCGGTGCTGCAGCCGGAGTTGTCGTACCGCTTGCGGGATGAAAAGCTCGCCAACCTGCAGGCTTCGGGGCCGCAGGCCATTGTCTCGGCGAATATCGGCTGCATCACGCATCTGCAAAGCGGCACCGGAACGCCGGTGATGCACTGGATCGAACTGGTGGACAAGATGTTGGGGTAAGTGGCCCGAATCCCGGAACGAAGCTGACCGGCTGCGCCCTCGGCGTCTGGCACGGCGCTGGCCGTCGCTCCCTCCCGCGCATGCGGGAGAGGGGCGCAAACCCGCTGCCAGAAGAGGCTACTACGAGTTACCATGCGAGGGCTCCAATCCCGGCTGTCCGCGCCCCGCTCTCTCATGCTTCAAACCTTTGCCATCCTCCTGGTTTTCCAATCCGTCGGGGAGGCGCTCAGCTACGCCCTGAGCCTGCCCGTGCCCGGCCCGGTGATCGGCATGATCCTGCTGTTCGGCTGGCTCACCTTCGACGACCGGCTGCTGCCGGTGATCCAGGGCACCACGTCCGAACTGCTCAAGCACCTGTCTCTGCTGTTCGTGCCGGCGGGCGTGGGCATCATGGTGCATGCGCATCGCATCGGCGGGGAATGGATGCCGATCGTGGTGGCGCTGGTGCTCTCCACGTGGCTTGCGATCGCTACCACGGCGCTGGTGGCGCGTGCCCTGATGGGCAAGGCGAGGCCGCCCGAGGCCGCCGCACCCGCGGCGCCGGGAGAACAGGCATGATGACGCCGCGCCTCAACGAGATCTGGGTCTACCTGGCCGCCAGCCCGCTACTGGGGCTGACCGCCACACTGCTGGCCTATGTGTTCGCGTTCCGCGTCTACGAACGCGCGCGTTTTTCGCCGCTGGCCAATCCCGTGATGATCGCGGTAGCCATCCTGGTCACGCTGCTGACGGTGACCGGCACGCCTTACAAGACGTATTTCGACGGCGCGCAGTTCGTCCACTTCCTGCTGGGGCCGGCCACCGTCGCGCTGGCGGTGCCGCTCTACATGCAACTGCCCAAGCTGCGCCGGCACGTGCTGCCGCTGCTGGGCGGACTGCTGGCCGGCTCGCTGGTGGCTGTGGTATCCGCCGTGGGCATCGCCTGGCTGCTGGGCGCGTCGCCCGAGACGATGCGCTCGCTCGCGCCCAAGTCGGTCACCATCCCCATCGCCATGGGCGTGGCCGAGAAGATCGGCGGCCTGCCCTCGCTCACCGCCGTGCTGGTGATGGGCACGGGCATCATTGGCGCGGTCAGCGCCACCAAGCTGCTCAACCTGTTGCGCATTTCCGACTACACCGTGCGCGGCTTCGCCACCGGCGTGGCGGCGCACGGCATCGGCACCGCGCGCGCCTTCCT
>Ga0255338_1005744_pt1 | contig 11125 bp, 13 predicted proteins | sample MeOH1_35cm_T4_19_FD_203715 | JGI IMG/M metagenome (GOLD analysis project Ga0255338, IMG submission 203715) | Sandy soil microbial communities from University of British Columbia, Vancouver, Canada - MeOH1_35cm_T4_195 | ecosystem: Engineered > Artificial ecosystem > Sand microcosm > Unclassified ... | reverse complement strand
CATGTTCTCCGCTTCGCCCGAGGCGCATACTTTCTCGGCCATCTCGTCGGGCAGAGGCACATGGTCGCCGCGGCGCCACGGTGATAGATCGGTCGTCAGGGTCACGAGTTTCATGCCGCATCCTCTTGGACAAACAATGCTTCGATGGAGCCGGAAAATTCCCACTCCCCGACATGCACGAGCTTGATGGTCGGGTCGATCCAGACCTCGCCGCCGAGCGCGCGCCACGACTTGCAGAAGTCGTAATCCTCGCCGATCTCGTTCGGGTCATCATGATCGAAGCGGAAGAAGCGGTAATACTGCGCCCGCTTTTCCTCAGCCATGTCAGGCCAGCCCCGACGCTTCCATTCCGGATGCGCCGCGATCATGGCCTCGAATACGCGCCTCTCGATCTTCAGGAAGCCGGTGCCGACAGACTCGACCTCGATGTTTCCGAAGTCGTCCTGACGCAACGGACGGTCGGGCCAGAACCGGCAGCACCACTTGGCGGGGTCGCTATCGGGCCGCATGACCTTCTTCGACCCAACGGCCCCCAGCAGCGGCTTATCGGACGCGAGGAGGCGGACAACTGCTTCCGGCTCCCAGCCCATATCGTCGTCGACGAACAGGAGATCGGTGTAATTCGAGGCGAGGAAGGCGGCGACGAGCTCGTTGCGCGCGCGGGGAAGATTGCTATTCCCCACGACGGTCTGGACAAAGCACCGAATGCCGATTTCGCTGAGGCGGATGCAGGTCTGCGTCAGCGCGCTCGTGTATTGGCGCACCGGGTGGCGCGCCATGGGCGTGGCGATGAAAACCGAACGGGACTGGGCCCGCTCAAACCTCGCCCTTACCGCGGCGGGAGCACCGGAGGCCGAAGCCTCCGGCACGTCAGGGAATCCCGTCATGGTCTTTAGGCGGCCGGCGCAGGCAGGCGATCGAAGCCGGCGAAGAAGCCAGCCGCCTGAGCGTAGGCCGTGTCCGTGCCGGACGCATTCAGATCCGGGTTGAAGTTCAGGCGCACATAGCGGCGCGCCGAACCGAGATCGACCGGGATGTTGAACGCGCCCTTGGCATTCGAACCGCCCGAAGCGCCGGTCGCAACCGTGGCATAGGTCGCGGTCAGGTAATCCGACCAGTTCGTGCCGTCTTCCGAATCCTGGACGGCATAGCCGAGCGACAGCGTTTTGCCGCTCGCAAGGGTGGCGTCGTAGAGAACGCTCATGAGCGCGCTCCGCGGTCGGCCGCCATTCGAGAAGCCTGCGCGGTCGATGGTGATGCCGGTAACGGAAGTCGCGTCGCCGGTGCTTGCCGCCGTCGCGGTGGCGTGAACGCTGAGGCGCTTCGTGACGCCGACAGCGGCCACATTGTGGACGTCGATGATATCCATGGGAAAATTCCTCTAAAGCGATGTGGAAGAAAGACGGCGGGACGTCTGCCCCGCCGTCAGATCAGGCGGAAATCACCGGGTCAGGAAATCGCCGGGGCCCAGCGCACGAACTGGTTCACAGCGACGGCCGCGTCATGGCGAAGCTGGAAGTCGTGTTCCGCAATGGCGCGGATCAGCGTCTGGTCAACCTGGAAGGCCGAGATCGTGTTGCCGTTGCCGTCGATGTAGGTGCCTTCGCGCGACACAGCGAGTTCGAGCTGCATCGAGTCGAGGATCATCGTCTCGTCCATTTCGGCGAGCATGATGAAGGTGCAGTCGGCGTTGCTGCCCGTGTCGTAGTAGTTCGTGCCGATCTGCGTCGTGGTGAAGAACGGATAGCCGAGCAGCAGGCCCTTCGCCATCTCGTCGCGGTAGACGTAGACGCCGAGCGAGTTCTGCACGTTGTAGAGGTAGTTCTTGATGCGCGGGTTGAAGATCCAGACGCGCTTGGTGTCGATGACGTTGGCCGTATCGAGCTTGTTGATGAGGCCGCCGAGTTCCTGCGCCGCCGTCGCCAGCGTGTAGGACGAGGTCGAGGTGATGAAGTTACCACCCACCGCCGCCGTGCTCGAGCCGGTGGTCAGGAAGGAGCCCGCCGTTCCGCCGCCCGCCTGCGCATAGCCGTTCGCGAAGGACAGGAAGCCGCGGGGAGAGTCCTGCTGGCCGTTGCCGAGAAGGAAGGCCTGGTCTTCGCGCAACGCCATGACCTTGACCAGGTCGTCGCGGACGAAGGCGTCCACGGCCGGATCGGCATAGCGCATCATGTCGTTCGAGACGGGCACAAGAGCCGTCAGCTTCTTGTAGCTCGCCACGATCGAGTTGAGGCCCGGCTGGCTCGAGGCGATCTTGGCATTCTCGGCGCCATAGCTCGCCGAAGCGGCCGAGGCCTGACCGGGAAGGCGCATCGTGCCGCGCGGCATCGGGATATTGCGCGGACCGGCGGAGCGCACCACCGCGCGCGCGCGGAGAAGCGGGATGATTTCGGCCATGTAGTCCGGCGGGACCATGAAGCCACCCGAGGCACCCGTATTCGTCGCAAGGGCCTTGGTGACGGGATGGTTTTCGCCATAGACCTCTTTGGCGTGGGAACGGGCAGCGTAGATTTCGCCACCGCCCTTGCCGAGCATCTTGACGATGCCGCCGACGACGAGGGACTTGTCCTTCACGTACTTGTCGGTCTCGACCGAAGCCGAAACCTTCTCGGTCTCCTGACCGGCGACGGGCTGGGCCGAAGCAGCGGCGAGATCGCTTGCCTCGACGGCGCGCGTGATCTGCTCATCGAACCCCTTGATCTGGGTCTTCAGCTCGTCGAACTTCTTCGTCTCGTCTTCCGACAGGACGTCCTTTTCAGCAAGCGCCTTGAACTCGTCATAGGCCTTGCCGCGCTGACCGCGAAGGTCTGCAATCTTGGTCTTCATGGGATTTCTCCTGAAATGCAAAACGGCGCCCCGATGGAGCGCCGCGTGTCAGAACCGAGCTTGCCCAAGGCTCTATGAAGGGCAGACCCAGCCTGACGCCGGGAGAAAGGGAGTTAGATGGTGGCGACGGCCAGGAATTCGGCATCGCGGAGGCGCTTCGCCCTCGCGGCCTTCTGTTCGTCGGTCGTCTCGACCTGCGAGACCACGCCATCAATGAGCGCGCGCGCCTCTTTCAGATCGGTCTCGTTCTTTGCGGAGAGGACGCGCCCCGCCTTCGCCCATCCAGCGCGGAACTTGCGCAACGCAACGGTCTTTCCCGCCGTGACATAGGCCACGTCGTCATCGTCCATCGGCATCGGTTCGGCGATTTCCTCGCCAACCTCCTGAAGATCGGCCAGAAGTTCGGAGACCTCTTCGGCAGCCATATCGACCAACGCCTGACCGAGCTGCACCATGGCTTCACCGAGCTGCTGGGGAAGCGTCGAGCCGTCCTGCTCGATGTCGGCCTCCCACTGCACATCGTCCTGAAGCCAGCCGAGTTCCGAAAGCAATCGCGCGAGGGCGCCGACCTGATAGAGCCCCTTGATCTTGACCGATTTGACGCCGGGCGCTGTCGGCGCGGCGATGGTCCAGCCCTTCGGCAGAACGATCGGCATGCCCTTTTCAGCCGCCGCGTTCCACGCCCTGAGCTGGATATCCATCTCGGTCGGGTTGACGACGCGGCTCGGCGTCACGACGAATGAAGCCTGCTTGTCCGTTTTCATTTGGCCCTCATAGTGGTCAAGGACGGCGCGGGCCTTCGTCGCCACGTCGTCGGGAATATCGGTTTGAACCAAGCGAGATGCGGCGGCCTTGATACCTGCCGGCATAGCCTTCACCTCGCCATCGACGATGTCGGCAAATGGGAGCTTGTAGCTGCCCTTCAGATCGGGATTGGCGGAATCGTAGACGAGGAACCCCTTGCGGGCCTTCACGCTATCGGGGCTGTCTCCGTTGAACCCGGCAGCGTCGAGAATGCGCTCCTTCGCCGCCGCGGCGTCATATTCCTCGCCTTCGGCTGTGGTGAGCGCCTTCGATGCGCCGACCTTCCAATTCGCCTCCCCCGTCTTTGTGCGCGCTTCGACCGCCTCGATATCGTCAGCCGTCAGCACACCGCGGCGCGCCAGTTCGGCGGCACGCTCGACAATCATTGCCCCGCGAACGGCCGGAACCGAGACGAAGCTGAACTCGTAGAGCTCACATGCGACGAACTTCTGCGCACCGTAGGGACGCTTCGGGTCCATCGGCTCCATATCCAGCGGCTCGAACCCGATGGAGGCCGTATTGATGACGCCGGCCTGAATAAGCCCCAGAACTTCATCGGCCTTCGCGCTGGTCCCTTCGGGCGGAAACTGAACCAGCGCCTGCAGCTTGCCAGCGTTCAGCCCGATTTCGATTGCGCGGGCAATGGGCTGCGCGGGGTCATGGCCCCAAAGGACTACGGGGTTTGCTCTGTAGGCAGTCAGGTCGATGCCTTCCTGCACCACGATTTCACCGGCGCGGTCGATCTCCGGCGCGGAGCAGATCACGCGAACCTGTCGCTTGTCCGCCAGAGTTTCGGTCTGCGCACCAAGCGCCTTGCGATGCAATGTCATGCTGGCCTCAATCAATTGGCGCGGCATCGTCAGGACCGCCGTTCGGTTGGCTGCCGGTCGGAACCTGGTCAGCGGGAAGTTCACCATCGGCTGGCTTTCCAGCCCCGTCCGGCGCCGTGCCGGTCATGTCGCTGCCGAGCGCCGCCATGTTGAGCGGGCGGAACACTTCGTCACCGCCTTCAACCGGTGCCAGGCCTTCATCCTTGCGGACCTCGTTCGGGCTCTTGAAGCCGGACAGGATCGCGATGCGATGGCCGTTGAACCTCGACGTGAAGTCGGCGCGGAGCAGGCGCGTCTCGTCGAAATCGACTTCGTATTCGTCGGGGTCGATGCCGAAGACCTGAACAATCTTCTGCTCCCAGCGTTCAAGGTCCGGCATGATCGTCGAATTGACGTAATCCTGATCCGCCTGCACCTGGTTGAACCCGCGATCGACGGGAAGCCCGAGCTTGTGGTTCGGCACGTCGAAGAAGCGTCCGATTTCCGAGACCTGCATGTTGCGCTGGTTGATGAAGTCGAGATCGACCGAGGTGAGCTGAAGCTGTTGCCACTCGACGCCGTCTTCGAGAACGGCGGTCCGGCCCGTGTTCTGAATGCCGGAGGTAAAGGCCTCCCACGATGCCTTGAGACGTTTTGCGGCCTCATCGGTCAGGCTCTTGGGACTTTTCAGCACACCGGAAGGCCGCGCTCCATTGCCGACAAAGCGCGCCGCCTGTTGCTCGAGCGCCATCGCGACGCCGACCGCATCCCGCGCGAGGCCGATTGGAGAAACCGCCATCAGCGCGTTGAATGAAATCCCCCGGAGGTGAAACATGTCCTCCGCCGGGATAGCGGTCGGGAAGTCCCGCAGCATGGCGATCTGCCAGAGCCCGAGACGGTTGACGTTGTAGAACAGCGATCCGTCCGATGCTTCGAGCATCATCACGGCATCGGGGTTGATCGGGATCAACTCGATCGGGTTTCCGCGTCGATCTCGGATAATTGCGGCATAGGCATTGCCCCGAAGAAGCAGGCCGCCGCCCATCTGCTCGCAGAACTCGAACCATGTCTGAACCCGGTTCGGGGACCGGAAGAGCTTCGCTACCGGATGGTCTTTATCGCGCACCCGCGGGCCGTCTGCGGCCTTCTTCCAAATCCCCGGCGCACAGCGCGCGACGTCCTGTGCCCTCGTCCTGACGGCCTTGTAGACCGCAGAGACCGTCATTGCCGTCGATTGGCTGACCAGCACACCGCCCGCGCTCGGCATGCTTCCCAGAAGTGGGATAAAGCCGGCGGACGGCACACCGCCGCCCGCCTTGGCTGCGGCAGGCGATACGACAGCGGAGAAGAGACTGCGCATCAGTTCGCGCTCGACATCTCGGAAAGAATGACGCCTGCGATCAAGAGAACGCCCCCCACGATGTATCCCACCGGCGCATAGATCATCCACGCGCCATAGGCGATCAGGCCCGCGCCGCCGATACCGATGCCGCTGCGGATCAGTGCAGGCATGGCAATGACAAGCCACGACGCGCCCAGCCCGAGCGCGTTCCACAAATTCTTCATGTCAGGGTTCCTCAGAGGATAAGCAGACCGCGCTTTTCATAGGTCGATGGGCTCGTCGCGCCCTTCACGTCGGCCAGCGCGGCGCCGACTGCCATAGCCAGGGCGACCATTCCGTCGATCCGGCCCGTTGCCTTCTGCTTCGCAAACTTCCGATTGCCTTGCGGGTCCGTGTCGAAGCACGCGCTCGCGGCATTCCATGTCAAGACCGGGTTCGGCCTGATCCGGATGCGACCGTCGAGGATCAGCGCCTCAAGACCATTGATCGAGCTCGGCATCCAGAGCGGGTTCTCGACCTGCTTGTTGTCCTCATCGCGGATCACTTCGCCGTCGGCATCCCTCAATACCGAGACACGGCGGAAGCCTTGCGGATGTTCAATGATCGGCAACGTCGCGCCGATTTCGTCGAGCTCGCCTTCAAGGTTCCGGATCGCGTAGCGGTCATAGGCGATCGCAGCGAACTCGAAATCCTGCGACTCTTCCAGCATGTGCTGGGCGACGAAGTCGAGCCGCACAAGCCTGCCGGGCGGCGCATGAAGATGCCCCTCGTCGACCCAGATTTCGTAAGGCACCTTATCGGCCAGGGCCCGCTCGTTCAGCGTTGCCGCTGGCGTCCAGAAGTCGACCCAGGCATCGAATGTCGGAAGCAGCTTGACGTTTCCGGCTTCGTCCGGGCGCTCGACCGTCCCCGTCTCGACGATATGCGCCTCGGCGGTCAGATCCTTGACTGCCGAAAGATCGAGGCCGCCATAGACGCGCCGGCCGACATGATCGAGCGGATCGAAGTCGCCCTGGACCGAGTCCCAAAGCTCTTTCGTGATCCATGCCGTTTCCGCATCGGTCCAGATGCAGAAATTCAGACGCTTGATGCTGTTCGCCTTGCCCGGCATCTGCAGCGCCTGCTTCGCCGCGGCCGCAAGCGTTTCTTCCATCACCGTCACGCCGAGAAGCGGGTTCGCCTTCGGCCAGCATGACGGGTCGCTCAAGGGATCATCGCCCTCGTCGAGCGCGCAGACATAGCTGAAGGTCGAGTCATCCTCGACCGGCAGTCCGTTGTCATCGAAGCCCCGCGCCACGTTGATCGCGTGGCAGTGCTCTTCCCAGCAGATCGACGTGCGATCCGTGCCGCTATTCGTCGCCATGCAGAGCAGAGGCTGGAGCCGCCACTTGAAGCCGCGTTCCAGCATGTCGATCGTGTCGCGGTTCCGGTGCTCGTGAACCTCGTCGCAAAGTGCGCAGTGCGGGCGCGGGCCAGATTGCCCGTCATCGGACGAGATCGGTCGGAAGAACGATCCGGTCTTGAGGTCCGCGAGGTTCCAGACCGGGTTTCCACCCGACTTCGTGATCCGCCGCAGGAGTGCAGGCGACTGGTCGACCATCGCCACCGCGTCGCGGAACAGGACCATGGCCTGGTCCTTCTTCGACGCCGCGGCATAGACTTCGGCGCGGGCCTCGTCATCTGCGAGAAGGCAGTAAAGCCCGATACCGGCCAGCATGGGCGATTTTCCGTTGCCCTTGCCTTCCTCGTCGTAGAACCGTCGAAACCTGCGCCGCCCGTCAGTTTTCCGCCAGCCGAACAGCGAACCAACCCGGAACTTCTGAGACAGGTGCAGTTCGAACGGCCTGCCTTCGAACTGTCCGCCGTTGAGGCAGAGCACGTCAGGGAAGAAGTTGATCGCCCGGAGCGCCGCGTCGAGATCCCAGCGCAGCCCGCGTTTCGGCCCGTCCTGAAGATCGCGCAAGTGCCGCGCGCATGATGCCCTGACCCACGGCCCCGCAACGATCCGCCCGGCGACAACTTCCTCGGCGTAGAACGTGACCGGATCAGAGGCCGTATTTTTTGGCGGGGTCTTCTTGCGGCTTCTTGGGGGCACTGCCCTTACCTCCAACGAGATTCGCCCCCATGCGTGACCGCGAAGAAGGATCGAGGCCGAGTTCCGAACCGAGAGACCTATGCTCGCGACGATCGGAAGCCGTCCAACCCGCTCGCGCCTTCGCCTTCTCGAATTCCGCTTGTCTGTCGGCCCACATCGCGAGCTTGTAGCTGTCGGCGATGGTCAGCCAGAACGCGAAGGACATGATCTCGTCCCAAAGCTGAGAGCCGCGACCCTTCAGCCATTTCGGCTTGACCGGCGCGCCTTCAACGAGCGGCTCGCCTTCCGGCAATGGCCTGTGCCCCGGATTTCCCTCGACCAATTTGAGATGTGTCGGCTTCGGCTTCCGGCCTCGCACGCCCATTTACACTTCCTGAAATTTCAAAACGCGATTCTGCAAACGGTTGTCCCGACCGATCCAAGGGGGTAGGTCCGACATAGGACTAAACCCCCTACCCCTCTGACCTTGGCTCATGCGTTCCATGGGTGGGCCGGATCGAGCGGGCATCCCGATGCGTCTGTGCCCTTGACCGTGAGCTTGCCGCCGGAGCGACGCTTGCCATCGGCGCCCTGCATGATCTGGTTGTCGTGGGCTTTGCACAGCACTCGGAGATTTCCCAATACATCCATCGGCGTCGGCCCAGTGGCGTCGCGGGGACGTTCCTTGATGTGGTCGACTGTCAGGCGTTCTCTTGAGCCGCAGCCCCTGACCTCGCATTTGAACCCGGCGCGCTTCAGTGCATCGGAGCGCAGGGCTCGCCAGTGCGGGCTCTTGTAGTAGGGGTTTGCCACGTCAGGCGGAGGCGGGAGCCTCGGGCTGTTCCACCGGCGCGGGCTCAGGCGCGGCTCCGGCTTCCGTCACACCCACGGCTTGCTCGACCTCGGCAGGGATGGGCTGGGGCTGCTCCGCGACGTCCGTTTCGCTCACAGCGGGCGCGGGGGCGGCAGGCGCTTCGGTTGCGATGTTGCTGCCATCACCCTCAGCAGGCGCCTCGGGCCGTGCGTCCGCACTCTGCGGGGCCGCTGCGTCGGTGACGGCTTCCTCGGGCGCGGGCGCTGGCTCTTCCACCGGCGCCGGGGCCACCTCAGAGGGCTGAACCTCGACGGGCTGCTCCGATGCGCCATCGTCACCGGCAGCCGGTTCGGCGGCAGGCTCGATGCCGATGAACTCTTCCACCGCTTCGACCGCCTCTTCCACCTTGGCCTCGACCGCCTTCGCCCAGTTGACCGTGACGTGCTCCGCCTCACTGGCGAGAGAACGAACACGATCCTCAAACGTGGCGAGAGCATGACCGGCATCCGAGCCGAACGACTCGAAATGATCCTTCAGCGCGGCGACGAAGGCGTCAGCCGCTTCGGAGAGATTGCTCATTGGGGATGTCCTCGATTAGACCGGAACGACGACCAGCGTCAGGGCCCGGTCTGCGGTCTGGTTGACGGGAGAGGCGTTCGTGCCGCTTCTGATCTTGATGAATTGCACACCGATGAAGTCGGCCAGCGGGATCAGGATCGAACGGGCGGCGGCGGCCGTCACCGTGTATTCCGTCCCATAGCTGTCGTAGAAGTTGTTCCAGGTGACGCCATCCATGCTGGTCTGGAACGTCAGGTTGGCCGTGTCCCACGCCGCAGGCATGATGATGCGCGTGAGGCGGCCCAAGGCGAGATCGATTGCAGGCGAAAGGCTTCCACCATTCGCGATTGTCACCGGAAAGGTCGAGACCTGCGGTCCATCGACATAGCCCATGTCTTAACCTCGATTATTTGGTGCATATTATACTTGACGTACCCAAATCGGCTCCTTATATTGGTTTTATAAGGAGTTAGCAGCTATGTCCGTTCTCAGCGCCAAGCACTTTCACGATGAAGAAGCCGCCTACGCATTTGTTGAGGCGCATGTCTGGCCCCAAGGCCGGGTTTGCCCGCATTGCGGCACGGTTGGCGAAAGTGGGGCGCTTAAGGGCGCAAGCACTCGGGTTGGCGTCTACAAGTGCTATGCTTGCCGGAAGCCCTTCACCGTCAAGGTTGGGACCATCTTCGAGTCCAGCCACGTGAAGCTCCACCTGTGGTTGCAGGCGATCTTCCTGATTTCGTCCAGCAAGAAGGGCTTTTCGGCAAACCAGCTCCACCGCACCTTGGGCGTTACTCTCAAGACTGCGTGGTTTATGGCGCACCGCATCCGCGAAGCCATGCGCTCCACCGATACCGAGCCTATGGGCGGCGCTGGCAAGATCGTGGAGGCCGACGAAACTTTCATTGGACACATCGCAGGAGCCGAAGTGAAGCCCGGCGGGTACCACAAGTACGCCGTTCTCTCACTTGTCGAGCGCGGCGGCAAAGCTCGCTCCTATAACATCGGTGCGTTTTCAGCGCCGAAGGTTCGGGAAATTCTGGAGGCCCAAGTCAGCCACGACTCCACCGTCATGACCGATCAAGCGGCTTGGTATAAAAAGAACATGCCCTTCGCACGCCACGAAAGCGTGAACCACAGCCACTATGAATGGGCGCGTGGCGACGTGACTACTAACACCGTCGAAAGCTTTTTCAGCGTGTTCAAGCGCGGTATGAAGGGCACCTACCAGCATTGCGATGAGAAGCATCTACAACGCTATCTCGCTGAGTTCGATTTCCGTTATAATCACCGAACCGCGCTTGGTGTCGATGATGTTGCCCGCGCGTCTCACGCGCTCAAGGGCATCATTGGCAAGCGCCTTACTTATCGAACAGTTAGCTGATGGAAAAAAAAGATACGGTCCAAAAAATAAAGACTGATAAGAAGCGTGAGCCTTCGCAGAGGGAGCGTTTCATTGATGCCGCCCTAGCGGCCGAAGCTGATGATAGCGGCAATACATTTTTGCATGTATTCCAGCGTGTCGTCAGACCCGTCATCGGCAGGCGGAACAAATCCGAGGACAGATAGATCGGCCATCGTCTTCCGGATTTTCGCCCATTGACTCTTACCCTGAGCACCAGAGATGCCGGGTATTTCTTTAAGTTGATCTTCCCAGGATTCAAGTAGCTCCTGAGGAATCTCCCCCATAAGATGAACTTCGGGTGCTCGCAGGGAATTTGCCATCGGTAGTTCAGCCGGGAGGCTTTCGTGTTCTCGACGCAGGTGCCATGCCAGCATATCGGCGGCTTGAAGCGGCAAATGGTGTCTGTCATCTCGAAAAATGGGCTTGCCGTTAATCAGTCGTCGCGCTTCCGCAGGAAGCGGCCTGACCATTTCATCGAATAATAAGATCACATCTC
>Ga0255338_1005743_pt1 | contig 11125 bp, 9 predicted proteins | sample MeOH1_35cm_T4_19_FD_203715 | JGI IMG/M metagenome (GOLD analysis project Ga0255338, IMG submission 203715) | Sandy soil microbial communities from University of British Columbia, Vancouver, Canada - MeOH1_35cm_T4_195 | ecosystem: Engineered > Artificial ecosystem > Sand microcosm > Unclassified ... | reverse complement strand
ACAGTGCGGCAAAGGATTCGTTAGTTTGCAGGTCGGACATAAACTTGAGTATCAATCCGCAGTACTCGGGCCGGCGCGAGGATCGCGCTCAGTCTGCACCGGGCAGCGGGGTCAGGTTGAACAACACCGGCAGGTCTGCGCATGCAGGCACTACCGGCACTTCGGTGCGGCGGGCACGATGCGCGGGTCAGCAACCCGGCGCGGCGTACCACTGCAGCACCTGCGCCACCGCCTGATCCACCGTCATGTCGGAGGTATCGAGCAAGTGCGCATCCTGTGCGGGACGCAGCGGCGCGGCCGTGCGGGTACGATCCCGCTGGTCGCGCGACTCAAGGTCTCGCAAAAGGTCTTCGATATTAGCAGAAATTCCCTTATCAATCAATTGTTTATAGCGCCTGCGAGCGCGCGCTTCGACACTTGCGGTCAGGAATACCTTCAGGCGGGCATCGGGGAAAATCACCGTGCCCATGTCGCGGCCGTCGGCAACCAGGCCCGGCAGCTTGCGAAAGCCGCGCTGCAGCGCCGTCAGGGCGTCGCGAACCGACTGGTGGACGGCAATGGCCGACGCCCGGTTGCCGGTCGCTTCCGCGCGGATGGCCAGGCTGACCTCTTCGCCGCTCAGCCAGACCCGATCGGGGCCGAACTTGACATCGAGGCGGCCTGCCAGCTTTGCGAGCCCCTCCACATCCTGTACGTCAATGCCCACACGCTCGCTGGCAAGCGCGACCAGGCGGTACAGCGCACCGCTATCCAGCAGATGGAAGCTGAGTGCGTCCGCCACCTTGTGCGCTACGGTGCCCTTACCGGAGGCAGTGGGCCCGTCGATTGTGATGACGTCGACGATAGTCATTATTTATTGAAACAGAAAATAATATTGATTTCTTAAATCAATTGAGAATCATTACCATGCAATCCATGGCGGGCAGCCCTGCAAATGGCAGGCGCCCCGGGCAGTCAAGACAACTCCGCGAGGCAATCTACCATGGCTAAGACCCTGTCGTTCGGCATCATGCACGTTGGCATTGCCTTTGGCATCACTTACGCGCTGACCGGCAACCTGGCCGTCAGCGGCGCCGTGACCTTCATCGAACCGGCAGTCAATACTGTGGCGCATTACTTCTTCGACCGCTACTGGGACAGGCGCGAACGCCGCGACGAAGGCGCGCCCGCCATCCCCGGCGAGGAGTCCCGCCCGATGCTGGCAGTGTGATCAGCGCACCACCGCCGCAAACGCGTCGAAGTAGTCCGGGAACGTCTTGGCCACGCAGCCAGGATCGTTGATGCGCACCGGCAACGGGCCGAAGGCGGCCAGCGAAAAGCACATGGCCATGCGGTGATCGTCATAGGTGTCGATGCCAGCGGCCGGCGTCTTCCACGCGGTTTGGGCCGGTGGCGTCACCTTCAGGTAATCCACCCCCTCCTCCACCTCGACACCCAACTTGCGCAATTCCGTGGCCATGGCACTGATGCGGTCGGTTTCCTTGACCCGCCAGCTCGCGATATTGGTAAGCGTGGTCGTGCCCTCGGCAAACAACGCCGCTACCGCCAGCGTCATGGCAGCGTCCGGGATATGGTTGCAATCCAGCTCGATGCCGTGCAGGCGGCCATCATCGTGCCCGGTACCGCGGACCTCGATCCAGTTGGCGCCCGCCATCACGTTGGCGCCCATGCGGTTGAGCGCCTCGGCAAACTTGACGTCGCCCTGGATGCTCGACATGCCCACGCCCTCCACCCGCAACGGACCGCCGCCAATAGCGCCGGCTGCCAGGAAGTAGGATGCCGAGGAGGCATCGCCTTCCACGAAGATCTCACCGGGCGAACGGTAGGCCGAACGCGCCGGCAGGATGAAACGCGACCAGCCTTCGCGCCTGACTTCGATGCCGAAGCGCGCCAGCAGGTTCAGCGTGATCTCGACGTAGGGCTTGGAGATCAACTCCCCGACGACCTCGATCTCGATGGTGTCGCCTGGCGCATCGGCCAGCGGCAGGGTCATCAGCAGCGCCGTCAGGAACTGGCTGGAAACGTCACCGCGCACGCGGATCGGTGCGTCGATGCGGATCTGCGCGGACGATATCTGCAGGGGCGGATAACCCTCGGTACCAAGGTAGTCAACGTGGGCGCCAATCTGCCGCAGGCCGTCGACAAGATCGCCGATCGGGCGCTCATGCATACGGGGCACGCCCGACAGCCTGTAGCTTCCACCCTGCAGCGCCAGTGCCGCGGTCAGCGGGCGAATGGCGGTACCCGCGTTGCCCATGAACAGTTCGGCCGCCTTGTTCGGGAAGTTGCCGGCCACGCCGCGCACCACGCAAGCGCCATCTTCCTGGCGCCACGCCACACCCAGCGTACGCAGCGCCTGCAACATCACCCGCGTATCGTCGGAGTCGAGCAAATCGCAGACGCGGGTCTCGCCGTCCGCGAGCGCCGCCAGCAGCAGCACACGGTTGGAGATGCTCTTGGAGCCCGGCAGGCGAACAGTGCCCGAGGCGCGAGTGAAAGGACCAAGCGTGAGATGTTCCATGATTTGCATGCTAGTTGGCCGGCCGCTCTTTATGAAGGGCGGGCCGCACCGTTGGTGACCTGATGACTTCGCGACGCGAGCGTTCAGGGCTCGACGTTGACAGCGGGTGCACGCTGCGCGCCCCATTGCTGGCGCGCCTGGCTGGCGCGCTGGAAGATGCGCTCCAGCCCCTCGCCGTTGCTGTTTTCTATCAGCGTCTTCAAATGCGCCAGCATCGCCTGGTAAGTGGTCAGCTCGCTCAGCATCGCCTCCCGGTTGCCAACGCAGATATCACGCCACATCTCCGGCGAGGACGCCGCGATACGGGTGAAATCGCGAAAGCCGCCGCCGGCGAAGTCGAGCTTCAGCGCCGCGTCCTCGGCATTGGCCACCTGGGCCACCAGCGCGTAGGACAGCAGGTGTGGCAGGTGGCTGACCGCGGCAAACACGGCATCGTGCTGCACGGCGGACATCACGAAGCAATCGGCACCGGCGGTCTCCCACATGGCGCGCACGGCAGCCACGTCGGTGCGGACGTTTTCCTGCAGCGGGCACAATACGACCTTCTTGCCGGCATAGAGATCGGCCAGCGCGGCTTCCACGCCGTTCAGCTCGCGGCCCGCGATGGGATGGGCGGGCACGAACTGCGCCGCCTTGTCGCCCAGCGCGGTCTTGGCCGCCATGATGACGTCGGACTTGGTGCTGCCGGCGTCGGTGACGATGGTGGCCGGCTCGAGATGCGGCTCAAGTGCATGGAGCAGCGCAAAGGTCTGCGCCACCGGAGCGCAAAGCACGATGACGTTGGCGCCCTTGGCAGCCTCCTCCAGCGTCGCGGCTTCGTCGATCACGCCGAGCTTGAGGGCGCGCTCCAGCGAGGCCTGCGAGCGGCCTACGCCGACCACCGTGCCGACCGCCCCCGCACGCTTGAGCGCGAGCGCCAGCGAGCCGCCGATCAGGCCGACCCCGACTATAACGACACGGGAAAAATAAGGAGCGGACGCAGGAACGGTCACGGGGATACGCTGCCAGGCAAGGAAGTTCGGTAATCCGGCATTGTATCTCGTCTACGCCGGGCAACGGCGCCGCCAGTGGCGGCGGCACCAGCCGGCGAAGGCGCGGCGCCTACTTGAGCGCCCGTTCCAGCGCGGCGATGAAGGCCGCATTTTCCTCAGGCAGGCCGATGGTCACGCGCAGCCATTGCGGCAGGTTGTAGTTGCCCACCGGACGCACGATCACGCCCTGCCTGAGCAGCGCCAGGTTGACGCGCGCGCCGGCGCCGTCGTCCTGGCCCACGCGCACCAGCACGAAATTGCCTGAAGATGGCACGTACTGCAGGCCGAGCCGGTCGAAGGCCGCCACCAGTTGTGCCTTGCCGGCACGGTTGAGTTCCGCGCTGCGCTGCAGGAAGGCCGTGTCGGCCAGCGCCGCCACCGCCGCGGCCTGCGCCAGGCTGTTGACGTTGAAAGGCTGGCGGATGCGGTTGAGCAGGTCGGTCAGTGCCGACTGCGCGACCGCATAGCCGATGCGCAGGCCGGCCAGCCCATAAGCCTTGGAGAAGGTGCGCGAAACCAGCAGGTTCGGATACCTGCGGACCCACGCCACCGAATCGTACTGCTGCGCGTCATCCAGGTATTCGTTGTAAGCCTCGTCCAGCACCACCACGACATCGGCCGGCACCTTGGCCAGGAACGCCTCGATGGCGGCCGCCGGCAGGAAGGTGCCGGTCGGGTTGTTCGGGTTGGCGATAAAGATCAGGCGCGTATCCGGCACGATGGCGGCGGCCATGGCGTCGAGATCGTGCCCATAGTCTCGGGCCTTGACCTCGATGGCGCGCGCGCCGATTTCCTGCGTGGCCAGCGCATACACCGCAAAGGAATGCTCGGCGTAGATGACCGACTCGCCCGGCTTCACCAGCGCGTGCGCGGCGATTTCCAGGATGTCGTTGCTGCCGTTGCCCAGCGTGAGCCAGTCGGCCGGTACATCGAAACGGGCCGACAAGACAGCTTTCAGTTCGAAACCGTTGGCATCGGGGTAGCGGCCCAGGTCGGCGACGGCGGCGGCGATGGCCGTCCTGGCCGACTCGGGCATGCCGAGCGGGTTCTCGTTCGAGGCCAGCTTGACGATGGCGGACTCGTCCAGGCCGAATTCGCGCGCCACTTCGGAAATCGGCTTGCCCGCCACGTACGGAGAGATCGCCCGCACATACTCGGGACCGAACTGCTTGCCTTGCTCTGCCATCCTGGCTCCTTGGTGATCGTCTTTCGCGGATCGCGATCCGCGATCGCCGATCCGTTCTTCAGCCTGGCTGCCGCCCGGGCGGCAAGCCTTGCTATCGGCTGGACGGGTATGAACCCAGCACTTTGAAGTAAGCCGCGTTACGGCGGAGTTCTTCCAGTGCCCGCGCCACCGAGGCATCGTGCTGGTGGCCTTCCACGTCGACGTAGAAGTAGTACTCCCACGCGCCGCTGCGCGCCGGGCGCGACTCGAAGCGGCACATCGACACGCCGTTGTCGGCCAGCGGCGCGAGCAACTGGTAGACCGCGCCAGCCTTGTTGGGCACCGACAGGATCATCGAGGTCTGGTCACTGCCCGAGGGCTCGGTCTCGTAGCGCCCGATCACCGCGAACCGCGTGCGGTTGTGCGGATCGTCCTGGATGTGCGTGCGCACCAGATGCAGGTGATAGCGATTGGCGGCGGACTCGCCGGCGATGGCCGCCACGGTGGGATCTTCGCTGGCCATGCGCGCCGCTTCCGCATTGCTCGATACGGCCTGGCGCTCCAGATGCGGGTAGTTGGCCGTTAGCCAGTGCTGGCACTGCGCCAGCGCCTGCGCGTGCGCGCGCACCACGGTCACGCCTTTCATGTCCGGCGACGACGCCATCAGGTTGTGATGCACCTTCAGCGCGATTTCGCCGCTGATTTTCAGCGAGGTCTGCAGGAACAGGTCCAGCGTGCGGGACACCGCGCCCTCGGTGGAATTCTCCACCGGCACCACGCCGTACTCCACGGTGCCGGCTTCCACCGCGCGGAACACCTCGTCGATGCTCGGGCACGGCACGCCGCTCACCTCGTGGCCGAAATGCGCATACAGCGCCTGCTCCGAGAACGTGCCAGCGGGCCCCAGGAAAGCAACTTCAAGCGGCTTTTCCAGGCCGCGGCAGGCGGACATCACCTCGCGCCAGATCGCCGCCACGCTGTCGTCGAGCAGCGGGCCGGGATTGGCGCCCTGCACCTTGCGAATCACCTGCAGTTCGCGTTCCGGACGGAACACCGGCGCGCCATACTTCTTCTTGACCTCGCCCACATCGAGGGCGAGTTGCGCACGGCGATTCAACATTGCCAGCAGTTCGCGGTCCAGCTTGTCGATCTGCTCGCGCAACGGCGTCAACTCGACGCCCAGCGCCTTCTCGGCCGCGCCATTGTCCGGCTGCGCCTCCTCCTGCGCGATGTCTTTGTCTTGATTTGTCATTGTATGAATCCGCTACGCCACGTCATTGCGAAATGGCCCTGGAAAAAACCGAATCGGCACTGGGCGGCAGCGCCAGGAGACGCCGCCGCAAACGAAGGATCAGGCCGCGGTGCGCTCGAAGTCGCGCATGTACTCGATCAGGGCGGCGACGCCCTCGAGCGGCATGGCGTTGTAGAAGCTGGCGCGCATGCCGCCGACGGACTTGTGGCCCTTGAGCTGTACCAGCCCCCTGGCGCGCGCACCGGCCAGGAAGGCATCGTTGCGCGATTCGTCAGCCAGGAAGAACGGCACATTCATGCGCGAGCGGCAGCTCGGATCGATATCGTTGCGGTAGAACGCGCTCTGATCCAGGAACTCATAAAACGCGTGCGCCTTGGCGATATTGCGTTGCTCGATCGCATCCACGCCGCCCTGCGCCTTGAGCCACTTGAAGACCAGCCCGGCGATGTAAATGGAATAGGTCGGCGGCGTGTTGTACATCGAGTCATGCTCGGCCACCAGGCGCCAGTTGAAGGCGGTGGGGCAAAGCGGATGCGCATGGCCCAGCAGGTCTTCGCGCACGATCACGATGGTCAGGCCGGCCGGCCCGATATTCTTCTGCGCGCCGCCGTAGGCCACCTGCACGCGCGACCAGTCGACCGGGCGCGACAGGATATGGCTGGAGACGTCGGCCACCACCACCGGCCCGCCATCGCGGTGCTGGCCGATGTCGGGCACGTCCTGGAACTCGACACCGACGATGGTCTCGTTGGTGCACAGGTGTACATAGGCGGCATCGTCCGACAGCCTCCAGTCGGACACATCCGGGATACGCACGAATTTTTGCGCAGTGCTGGAGGCCGCGATATTGACCTCGCCATAGCGGCGCGCCTCCTGCTCGGACTTCACCGACCAAGTGCCGGTGACAACGAAGTCCGCCTTGGGGCGTTCCGCGTTCAGGCGAGACATCAGGTTGAGCGGCACGATGCCGTTCTCGCCAATGGCACCGCCCTGCAGGAACAGGATGCGGAATTCTTTCGGCACATGCAGCAACTCGCGCAGGTTCGCCAGCGCTTCTGCCTGGATCCCCTCGAACTCCCGGCTGCGGTGGCTCATCTCCATCACCGAGACCCCGGTACCGTGCCAGGACAGCATCTCGTCGGCTGCCTGCAGCAACACTTCGGTCGGCAGGGCCGCCGGACCGGGCGAGAAGTTATAGACACGCTCGGCCACGGCGCGCTGCATCATGGCGGCAAGTGCTGGATTCTGGGGTTCGTTCATGGATCGGGATGGAAATGAAAAATGGCTGCCGGTGTTACCCAAGCAGCCATTATCCATCAAACCCGCGCCAGATAGGGGAGCCGGGGATAGTGCCCCGTACGCCCCACCGGCTCGCCGGCGAATTACTTCGAAGCGGCGGCGATTTCCTTCTCGGCTGCGTCGCGCATCGACTTGCCAACCTGCGGGCCGTACTTCTGCATCATCGAGCCCCAGATTTCCTGCGTAGCCTTGCCTTGGTTCGCCATGAACTTCTGGCCCGTGGGCGACTTCAGGAACGTGGTCAGATCCTTGATTTCCTGAGCGCTGTAGTACTTGGCGAAGGCGTCGTAGTGGGCCTTCATGGCGTCGCTCTTGAAGCCATCGGTGGTGAACGCCGTACCGGCGCCGTCCACCATGCGCTGCACGGCGCCATTTTTCTTGAGCTTGTCGACGGCGGCTTGCTTCTGCTTGTCGTTGAGCGTCTTGTTCTCGACCAGTACCTGCTCCAGAACCATGGGCGCTTCCTGCTTGGCGCCCTGCTGCCAGTTCTCGGCCTGGCCCTTGACGGCCTGGTCGGCCTGCATCACGGTCAGGAGCTCCTTGATGGCAGCGGTCTTGTCCGCATCCTGGGCATGCGCCGCGTTGGCCAGCATCATGGCCGGCACGAAGGCAGCCAGAACAGCGATACGTCGATAGGTTTTGAACATTGTGACTCCCTGGTAAATATGTCCGTTTTAGTCCCGCAGCCGGCAATCGAGTTCCGGCTATCGGGTCAATGTTGCAACAACTTACGAATTGGATCCCGTGTCAGGGGTGCCAGCCTCGGTGCCGTCCTGCGCACCTGCCGCCGGCTCTCCCTCGGCAGCAGCATCGGCCCCATCGAGTTCGTCACCCGCCACACCGTTGTCGGCGTCGCTTTCGACGATTCGCTGCAGGCCGGACAGCTTGGTGCCTTCGTCCACGTTGATCAGGGTCACGCCTTGCGTGGCGCGGCCCATCTCGCGGATTTCAGATACGCGCGTACGGATCAGCACACCGCCGGTCGTGATCAGCATGATCTCGTCTTCCGGCGACACTAGCGCGGCAGCCACCACCCGGCCATTGCGCTCGCTGGTCTGGATCGCAATCATGCCCTTGGTGCCCCGGCCGTGTCGAGTGTACTCGGCGATCGGGGTACGCTTGCCATAGCCATTTTCGGTGGCGGTCAGCACGCTGCCCACCGCTACGTCCTGCTCGCTGGTCTCGGCCGGTGCCACCAGCATGGCGATCACGGTCTGGCTTTCTTCCAGGTTCATGCCGCGCACGCCGCGCGCCTGCCGGCCCATCGGGCGCACATCGTTTTCATCGAAGCGCACTGCCTTGCCGGAGTCCGAGAACAGCATCACATCGTGCTGGCCATCCGTGACGGCCGCGCCGATCAGGTAGTCGCCCTCGTCGAGATCGACAGCGATGATGCCGGCCTTGCGCGGGTTGGAAAACTCGGTCAGCGCCGTCTTCTTCACGGTGCCGCGCGCGGTGCCCATGAAGATGAAATGCTCGGCGTCAAACTGGCGCACCGGCAGGATGACGTTGATCTTCTCGCCGTCAGACAGCGGGAACATATTGACGATCGGCCTGCCGCGCGAGTTGCGCGACCCCTGCGGCACCTCGTACACCTTCAGCCAGTACAGCCGGCCGCGGTTCGAGAAGCACAGGATGTAGTCGTGCGTGTTGGCGACGAACAGCGTGTCGATCCAGTCGTCTTCCTTGGTGGCGGTCGCCAGCTTGCCTCGCCCGCCGCGCTTCTGCGCCCGGTACTCGGAGATCGGCTGGCTCTTCATATAGCCGCTGTGCGACAGCGTGACCACCATGTCCTGCGGCGTGATCAGGTCCTCGGTATCCAGCTCGGTCGCATTGAGCTCGATATGCGAGCGGCGCAGGTCGCCGAACTCCGCGCGGATGGCGGTCAGCTCGTCGGTGATGATGGTGCTGATGCGCTCCGGCCGGGACAGGATATCGAGCAGGTCGGAGATGACCGCCATGACGTCGCGGTATTCCTGGACGATCTTGTCCTGCTCCAGGCCCGTCAGGCGCTGCAGGCGCATCTGCAGGATTTCCTGGGCCTGCGAGTCGGACAGGCGGTACAGGCCGTCGCCCTGCATGCCGAAGATGGCAGGCAGGCCGTCGGGGCGGTAGGAAGCGCGGCCGCCCGGCGTGTCGCCTTCGGCGCGTGCCAGCATCTCGCGCACCAGGCTCGAATCCCACGCCTTCGCCATCAGCCCTTGCTTGGCGATGGGCGGCGTCGGCGCTGCCTTGATGATGGCAATGAACTCGTCGATATTGGCCAGCGCGACCGCCAGGCCTTCCAGCACGTGGCCACGCTCGCGCGCCTTGCGCAGCTCGAACACGGTGCGGCGGGTGACGACCTCGCGCCGGTGCGACAGGAAGCACTCCAGCATCTGGCGCAGGTTCAGCAGGCGCGGCTGGCCGTCGACCAGCGCCACCATGTTCATGCCGAAGGTATCCTGCAGCTGGGTGTGCTTGTAGAGGTTGTTCAGCACCACCTCTGGCACTTCGTTGCGCTTGAGCTCGATCACCACGCGCATGCCGGACTTGTCGGACTCGTCTCGGATATCCGAGATGCCTTCGACCTTCTTGTCCGTCACCAGCTCGGCAATGCGCTCCAGCAAGGTGCGCTTGTTGACCTGGTAGGGCAGCTCGTCGACGATGATCGCCTGGCGCTGGCCACGATCGATATCCTCGAAGTGCGTCTTGGCGCGCATGACGACGCGGCCACGGCCGGTGCGGTAGCCTTCGCGCACGCCCTGGATGCCATAGATAATGCCCGCGGTCGGGAAATCCGGCGCCGGAATCAGCTCGATCAGCTCGTCGACCGTGGCTTGCGGATTGCGCAGCAGGTGCAGGCAGCCGTCGACCACTTCGTTGAGGTTGTGCGGCGGGATATTGGTGGCCATGCCCACCGCGATACCCGACGATCCATTAATCAGCAGATTAGGGATGCGCGCCGGCAGAATCAGCGGCTCATTCTCCGAGCCGTCATAATTCGGCCCGAAATCGACAGTTTCCTTATCGATATCGAGCAACATCTCGTGGGCGATCTTGGACAGGCGGATTTCGGTATAACGCATGGCTGCCGCGTTATCCCCGTCCACCGATCCGAAATTACCCTGGCCATCGACCAGCATGTAGCGCAGGGAGAAATTCTGCGCCATGCGCACGATCGTATCGTATACAGCAGTGTCGCCGTGAGGGTGATACTTACCGATCACATCCCCTACGATACGCGCCGATTTCTTGTACGGCCGGTTCCAGTCGTTGTTAAGCTCATGCATCGCATAGAGCACACGCCGATGTACCGGCTTCAAGCCATCCCGGACATCGGGAAGCGCGCGCCCTACGATCACGCTCATTGCGTAATCGAGATAAGAGCGGCGCATTTCCTCTTCGAGGGAGACCGGAAGGGTTTCTTTGGCGAATTGATCCATTGCGGCGTGGGTTATCCGGCGAATTTAAACAGAAGGCGCCCAGGTGAATCACCATTCGCCAAGCGGCGTCCGGCAGTAGGGCAACGTGGCATTCTAACATGCGCGGCTGCCCTCCCCCGCAGCCGCCTGCCCCCCCTCCAAAGGGCCTTTGGCGACGCCGGGAAACGACGGGAAATGCCGCGGCGAAAATCCTGCAAGCCCGGCCAGACAAGGGTTTGCGGGCATCGCAAGAGCCATGTTGCACAAACACCACAGGCCCAAAACCCATTGGTGGAATCGAATATATTTACTTCTTAGGAAACGACCCTTGTGGCACAATTCCCCAGCGAAGAGCCAGACATTGTTCGAAGTGGAGCATACACCGCATCGAGAATGTTATACTCCGAAGAATGTATGACTTGTTTCCGTCCATTTGCTCGCAGTAACCCTGCA
>Ga0255338_1005742_pt1 | contig 11126 bp, 9 predicted proteins | sample MeOH1_35cm_T4_19_FD_203715 | JGI IMG/M metagenome (GOLD analysis project Ga0255338, IMG submission 203715) | Sandy soil microbial communities from University of British Columbia, Vancouver, Canada - MeOH1_35cm_T4_195 | ecosystem: Engineered > Artificial ecosystem > Sand microcosm > Unclassified ... | reverse complement strand
ATCGGGCTGACGGCCAACGTGATGAGCCAGGACCGGGCGAGCTACCTGGAGGCGGGCATGGACGAATGCCTGATGAAGCCGATCGACTGGGACCAGCTGGCCGCCACGATCGCGCGTCACTCGTCCACGGCGGTCCGCGAGCGGGCCCCGGTCGTGCCGCCTGTGCCGGTCGGCGTGCAGCCTGCGGCGGACGGCGTTCGGGCCGCGGCGGACAGCGCGCCGGCGCGGCCGGGGATCGACACGCCGCTGCTCGATGAGCGTCAGATCGCCTCGCTGCGGGCCTTGGGGAACGAATCGGCCTTCGTGCTGCTGATGCACCGCATCATGGGATCGGTGCAGCGGACCGTGGACGAGATCGTGGCGGGCGCGGAGACGAAGCCCATGGGGGCCGCCGCGCACCGCCTGAAGGGATCGGCCGGCATGGGCGGCATGACCCGCGTCAGCGCCCTCGCCGCCTCGCTGGAGGAGGCCTGCGCCAACGGCGAGGATGTCCAGGGCTTGGTGCGCCAGCTCGCGGACGCGCTGCGCGAGACGCGCGCGGCGCTGGTGGTCAGCGGCAGGCTCGAGCCGTAACCACCAAGGCCACACTGCCGGACGGTCGTCCCGTTCCGCGCGTGTGGCCGCAATCCGCGCCATTGTGCGGTTGGCGCCGCGAACAGGTAGGCTCGAGGGGTCATGGATCTCGTTCGCCTGAGCCAGGCCCTGCAGCAGGACGTCGTCATGGTCGTGTTCCTGAACGTCCTGCTGCAGCAGCTCGGCGTGCCCGTGCCGGCGGTGCCGACCATGTTGCTGGCCGGCAGCCTGGCGGCGACGCCAGGGCACGCCGGGAAGATCGTGGCCGCCGCCGTGCTCGCCTCCGTGCTGGCCGACTGGGTCTGGTACCACGCCGGCCGGCTGTTCGGCTATCGCGTGCTGGCCGGGCTGTGCCGGCTGTCGATCAACCCGACTTCCTGCGTCGCGCAGACCGAATCACGCTTCGCCCGCTGGGGCCTGCCGTCCCTGGTGGTGGCCAAGTTCGTTCCCGGGTTCTCGACGGTGGCGCCGCCGATCGCCGGCGCGCTGGGCATGAACCAGTTCGGCTTCCTCCTGGCCGCCGGCGCCGGCGGTGCGCTGTGGGCGGGTCTGGCCGTCGGGTCCGGCTGGGCGCTCAAGGACGCGGTGCGGGGGGTGATCGTCATGCTCGACCAGCACATGGCCACGGCGCTGGCCCTGGTGCTGGCGGCGGCCGGCGCCTGGCTGGCCTGGAAGCTGTGGCAGAAGTACCGGTTCAGGCAGCTGCGCGCCGTTGCGCACATCACGCCGGAGGAACTCATCGCCGCCATGAACTCGGAGCAGCCGCCGCTGGTGCTCGACCTGAGGGGGCCGACGATGATCGCCGAAACCGGCCCCATTCCGGGGACGAAGGTCGCGCAGCACAAGCAGCTGCGCCAGGCCGTCGGCGACTGGCCCCGGGATCGGCCCATCGTGACGCTGTGCGCCTGCCCGGAAGACGCCGGGGCGATCCTGGCGGCACGCCATCTGCTGAACGAAGGCTATGTGTCGGTCAAGCCGCTGCAAGGCGGCTATGACGCGTGGCTCGCGGCCAGCCGGCCGGACAACACCGCCGCAAGCTAGGAGCGTGGGCAGCAGGGCACCATAGCTCGCGCCGGACCTGGAATGGGGGTGCCCCCTTCCGCGAATGTCCTCCGCTTGCCGCGCGCGGCGCGCTCCTCCTCTATTTCGCGGAAGGGGCCACCCCCATCCCCGTCCTTGAAGGCGTGGGGGCGCGTGTCATCAGTGGGCAGCGCTCAACCTGCGAAGGATGTGCGCGTTGCAGCCCTGTCGAGAGGTCAAGAGCGACCCCCGCTCGTCCTTCGAGGACCGGGACGGGGGTGGCTCATGCAGCGAAATAAAGGAGGAGCGTGCCGCAAGCGGCAAAGCGGGGGACATTCGCGCAATGAGTCACCCCCGTCCCGGTCCGGGGCGCGCCGCTACCTTCTGCCGCCCACGCTCCTAGGGCGCGGCACCCAGCGCGATCCGCAACATGTCGATGAACGCCCGCGTCTTGGTCGGCATCAGCTTGCGGCCGGGAAACACCGCCCAGGCGACGTGGCTCGGCAGGCACCAGCCCGGCAACACGCGCTGCAACAGGCCCTTGCGAACGTCGCCGAGCGCGAAGTCGTCCGGCACCGCCGCGATGCCGGCGCCGGCCCGCGCCAGGCGAACCAGCAGCTCGGGCGAGTTCGCCATGAGGCGCCCCGGCGGCACCCCCTCCCAACGCTGGTCGCCCTGCGCCAGCGACCACGGCGCCGGCTCGCCATTGGCCGCGGGCAGGCGCACCGCCTCGTGCTGCAGCAGGTCGTCCGGCGTCGCCGGCTGGCCGCGTTCGGCGAGGTAGCCGGGCGACGCGTAGAGGCCATTGGAGAGCGTTTTCAGCTGGCGCGCGGCCAGCAGGCCGTCGTCGGGCAGTTCGCCGAAGCGCACCGCCACGTCGAAGCCCTCGCCCAGCAGATCGACACGGCGTGGCGACAGGTCCAGCTCCAGCGTGAGGGCGGGGTGCAGCGCCACGAACGCCGCCAGGGCGTCCGCCAGCACGAGGTTGGCGAAATCGCTCGGCATGGACACGCGCAGCCGGCCGCTGGGCGCGGCCTGGCGATGCGCGCTCAGCGCGGCGACGGCTTCGACCTCGTCGGCCACCTGGCGCGCGTGCCCCAGCAGTTGCTGCCCGAACTCGGTCAGCGCCTGGCGTCGTGTCGTGCGCAGCAGCAGCCGCTCGCCCAGCCGTTGCTCCAGGCCGGCGAGGCGCCGGGAGACGGTGGACTTGGGCAAGCCCAATCGTTCGGCGGTGCGGCTGAAGCTCCCCAGTTCCGCCACGAAGGCAAAGATGAGGAGATCGTTGGGATCGATGTTGGGTTCAAATTGTTCCATGGATGGAACGATGATATCGATTCCAAGGAATTCTCAGGGCGATTTTTGCCAAATACAGTTCACACATCGCCATCAAAACCCCCGGAGATATCGCATGAACATCCTTCAAGTCAACGCCAGCGCCCGCCGCGACGGTTCCAACTCCACCCGCGTCGCCAACACCATCGTCGCCCGCCTGCTTGGCGCCAACCCCGACGCGAAGCACACGGTGCGCGACCTGGCCGCGACCTCCCACCCGGTGCTCGACGAAGCGGCCCTGGGGGCGCTGTTCACCCCGGCCGACCAGCGCACCCCCGGGCAGGCCGCCCGGGTGGCGCTGGACGACGCGCTGATCGCCGAGATCCAGGCCCACGACACCATCGTGCTGGGCGTGCCCATGTACAACTTCGGCAACTCCGTGCAACTCAAGACCTGGATCGACGCGATTTCCCGCGCCGGCGTGACCTTCCGCTACACGGAGTCCGGACCCGAAGGCCTGCTCAAGGGCAAGAAGGTGTACGTGGCGCTGGCACGCGGCGGCCTGTACCGCGGCACGGGCAACGATCACCAGGCGGCACACCTGAAGACGGTGCTGGGCTTCCTCGGCATGACCGACGTCACCTTCATCTACGCGGAAGGCCTGGCCATGGGCCCCGAAGCGGCCGAGAAGGGCTTCGCGCAAGCGCAGGCCGACCTCGAAGCTGCTTTTGCCTGACCTCGACGCCTCGGAAAGGCAAAGAGCATGACCGACACCACCACCATCTCCACCGTCACGCTAGCCCGCCGCGTCGAGCGCCTGGTCGCCGGCCAGGCCACATCCGACGGCGCCGGTGTCAAGCTCACCCGCCTCCTGACGCAGGACCTGCAGCAGCGGCTCGACCCGTTCCTGATGCTGGACGCCTTCGGCAGCGACGACCCGCACGACTACATCGCCGGCTTTCCCGACCATCCGCATCGCGGCTTCGAGACCGTGACCTACATGATCGCCGGACGCATGCGGCATCGCGACAGCGCCGGCCACGAGGGCTTGCTGCAGAACGGCGGCGTGCAGTGGATGACGGCCGCCAGGGGCGTGATCCATTCGGAGATCCCGCAGCAGGAAAACGGCGTGATGGAGGGCTTCCAGCTGTGGCTCAACCTGCACAGCAGCGAGAAGATGAAGGACCCGTGGTACCGCGATTTCCAGGATGCGCAACTGCCCAGGCTGGTGACGCCCGAAGGTGTCGCCGTCACGGTGATCGCCGGCGAGAGCCACGGCGTGCCAGGCGCGGTGACGCGCGAGATCACGCAGCCCCTGTACCTGGACCTGCACCTGCCGCGCGGTGCGCGCTTCGAACAGGCTTTGCCGCCCGGACACAACGCATTCATCGTGGTGTACCGCGGCGAGGTCACGGTGGGCGGGACGGCCGTCACGGCACGCAGGATGGCCATCCTGGCCAACGACCCGGGCGCGGATGGCGTGGTGATCGAGGCCGGCGCGGACGCGAAGGCCCTGTTGATCGCCGGCCGGCCGCTGCAGGAGCCGATCGTGCAGTACGGCCCCTTCGTCATGAACACGCAGCAGGAGATCTACCAGGCGGTGAGCGATTTCCGCGATGGGCGCCTGGGCGAACCGGCCCGGTGAAGCGTATCAGCCGCCTCGCACCGCCGCCTCGCTCTGCCCGAGCCCCAGCGCCTCCGCCAACCGCAGCACGAACGGCCGCGCCACCAGCGCCAGCAGGCGAACCGCCGCGACCTCTTGCGGCTGCCACTTCGGCCGCGTCCCCAGCACGTTGAACGTGGCACGGCAGCGCCCCGCGTCCACCAGCGGCACGTTGACGACACTGCGCAGGCCCAGCGAGGTGATCAGCGCCACATCGTCGAACACGGCGGCCAGGCAGGCCTCGCCCTCGCCAATGAAGATCTCCCCGCGCACCAGCAGCTGCTCGGTCCACGGCGTGCGCAGTTTGCGCTTGCTGCGCCCGACGGGGTAAGCCTCCGGGTTCGACGACCAGGCCCGCACCAGCATGATCTCGTCGCGCGCGCCGTGCGGCCGCGTCGCATCCACGTTGACGGTGAGGAGTCCCGCGCCCAGGAGGGCGTGGCGCACGGCCTCGACGTGGGCCAGCGCCGCGGCCGGGTCTTCGCATCGGTGCAGCGCATCGCACAGCCGCCCGGTCGCCGCCAGCAGCACGGCGGGGTCGGTCCAGGCGCCGGTGACGGCGGCGCCGTCGGTGGAATGCACGCTCAGTCCAGCTTGATGCCCAGGTCCTTGATCACCTTGCCATAGCGCTCGGTGTCCGACTTCAGCTGGGTGGCCAGCTGCTCCGGGGTGCTGACCACCAGGTCGACGCCGATGGCCTCCATGCGCGCGCGCATCACCGGCAGCGCCAGTGCCTTGTTGATCTCGGCGTTCAACTGCTGCACCAGCTCGCGCGGCATCCCGGCCGGGCCGAACACGGCATACCAGACGCTCATCTCGTACCCGGGCAGCACCTCGGCAACCGTCGGCACGTCCCCCAGCAGCTTGGACCGCTTCGGCTCGGTCACGGCCAGCAGCCGCGCCTTGCCGGCCTTGACGTGCGGCAGCGTCTGGGTGCCCGCGGAGAACAGCACCTGCGTGTCGTTGGCCACCGTGGCCAGCACGGCCGGCGAGCCGCCTTTGTACGGCACGTGCAGCATCTGGATGCCCGCGGCCTTCTGGAACATCTCGGCGCTCAGGTGGTTCGTCGAGCCGGCACCCGCCGACGCGTAGGCGAGCTTGCCCGGGTTGGCCTTGGCGTAGGCGATGAACTCCTGCAGGTTCTTCGCGGGCACGGACGGGTGCACGATCATCGTGTTGACCACGTTGGCCACCAGCGCGATGGGCGTGAAATCGTCCGAGCCCCGGAACGGCATGTTGGCCATCAGCGCGGGGTTCATCGCATGGGTGCTCATGGAGCCGATCAACAGCGTGTAGCCGTCCGGCTTGGCCTTGGCGACCACGGCCGATCCGATGTTGCCGGAGGCGCCCGCGCGGTTGTCGACCACGACGGGCTGGCCCATGGACCTGGTCAGCTGCTCGCCGATCGCGCGGCCCAGGATGTCGGTGGAGCCGCCGGGCGCCCACGGCACCACCAGGGTGATGGGCCGCTCGGGGTAGGCGGCGAGCGCCGCGTGGCCGGCAACAGCGAAGGCCAGGCCCAGCAGGGCGCGGCGAAGGTTCCTGAACATGGAGTCTCCTTGGGTCTCGAATGGGAAGGAAGGGGGTCAGCGGCCGACGGCATAGCCCTGCATGCCCCGCGGGTTGGCGGCCGCGCGCAGCACGGCGCGGCCCTGGCGGTCGGTGGCGCGGCTGGCGGCGCAGATGCGGCCTTCGGACCACGGTTCGCCCACGATCACCTGGTGCCCGCGGGCACGCAGGCTGTCGATCTCCCGCGGATCGAAGCGCGACTCGACCTGCAGCGTGTTCAGCACGGTCTGCCGTGGCCAGAACGAACTGGGCGCATGCTTGACGTGCCACGCCGGCGCGTCGATGGCCTCCTGCAGGTTCATGCCGTGCACGGCGTGGCGCAGGAAGAACGTCAGCGACCACTGGTCCTGCTGGTCGCCGCCGGGCGTGCCGAAGGCCAGGTAGGGCCTGCCGTCGCGCAAGGCCAGCGTCGGTGACAGCGTGGTGCAGGGCGCCACCCCCGGCGTGACCGTGTTCGGCAGGCCCTCGTCCATCCAGGTCATCTGCAGGCGCGTGCTGATGCCGAAGCCCAGCGCCGGGATCACCGGGCTCGAGGAGAGCCAGCCCCCGGAGGGCGTGGCAGCCACCATGTTGCCGTGGCGGTCGATCACGTCGACATGGCAGGTATCGCCGACGAAGATCTCCTGCTCCGCCCACTGAGACGGCGGCGGCAGCGTGGCGAACGTGGGTTCGCCGATGCCGAACCGGACGTCGGCCTTCTCCAGCGTGCGGGCGGCCACGCCGAGATCCGGCAGGCGCGGCGCCACGTCCAGCGGCCGGCCGGGACGCAAGGCTTGCGATGCCTGGCGCGGATCGATCAGCGCGCAGCGCGCCCGCAGGTAGTCGTCCGACAGCAGGGCCTCCTGCAGGCGCGGGTCGGCGCCGGGGGCGGTGCCATACCAGGCCAGGCGATCCGCCAGGGCCAGCTTGGCCGCCTCGCTGGCGAGGTGCACGAAGTCCGCCGTGCCGGGAGCGCACGCGGCGACGTCCGCATGCCGCAGCATGCCCAGCTGCTGCAGGAACATCGGCCCCTGGCTCCAGAAGCCGCACTTGGCGACGGTGTAGCGGCCGAAGTCGAGCGTCAGCGGCGCGTCGCCCTCCAGCCGCCAGTCGGCCATGTCCTCGTAGCGCAGCAACCCCGCATGTCGCTCACCGCTGGTGTCGTGCACGGCCTGCGTGCGGTAGTAACGATCGACGTCGCGGGCGACGAAGCCCTGTTGCCAGCAGCGGATCGCCGCATCGATGACAGCGGTGCGCGTGCCGGCCTCGCGCTGCGCGGTCTGCAGGATGCGCTCGTAGGTGGCCGCCAGGGCCGGCAGCGTGTGCAGGGAGCCGGGCATCGGGACCTTGCCGCCCGGCAGCCAGACGTCCGCGGACGTTGGCCAGTGCTGCGCGAAGAGCTCGCGCACCGCGAGGATGGCCTGCGACAGGCGAGGGAGCACCGGGAAGCCGTCCCGGGCATAGCCGATGGCCGGCGCCAGCACGTCCGCCAGGTCCCAGCTGCCGTGGTCGCGCAGCATAGTCAGCCAGGTGGTGAAGGCCGCCGGTACCACTGCTGGCAGCAGGCCGATGCCCGGGACCTGCTCGAAGCCCATGGCGCGAAGGGTCGCAACGCTCACTTCCCGCGGCGCCGGGCCCTGGCCACGCAGCGCGTGCATTCGCTGCTGTCCCTCGTCCCACAACAGGATCGGCACTTCGCCGCCGGGCCCGTTCAGGTGCGGTTCGACCACCTGCAGCACGAAGCCGGCGGCGGCGGCGGCGTCAAACGCGTTGCCGCCGCGTTCGAGCACGCCCATGGCCGTCTGCGACGCCAGCCAGTGGGTGGACGTGGCGACGCCGAACGTGCCGGCGATTTCCGGGCGGGTCGTGAACATGCGCGCAGTTTAGGTTCTCGCAATAGCGCATTCAGCATATCTTTCGATGGAAGCATGCAATTCCAGCTATACCCGATTAGCATGGGCGCGTGTCCACCCCGACCCTGCAACGCCTCTCCTCGCGGCTGAAGCTGCGCCATTTCACGCTCCTGGCCGAACTCGATCGCGAGCGCTCCATCAGCCGCACCGCGCAGAGGCTGAACCTGGCGCAGCCGACGATCACCCGCGCGCTCGCCGAGATCGAGGACATCTTCATGACGCCGCTGTTCGTCCGCGGACGCCGGGGGCTGGAGCCGACACCGGCCGGCGAGCTCGTGCTCGCACGCGCTCGCAACGCCCTGCTCGACGCCTCGGCGCTGGAACAGGACCTTGCATCGCTCACCGCCGGCCTGCAGGGGGTGCTGCGTGTCGGCGTGATCCCTTACCTGTCGAACCACACGCACGACGCGCTGTGGCGCCACATGCTGGGATTGCGGCCTGCCCTCGGCTTCGTGGTGGAGGAGGCCACGACGGACCGTCTGCTCGAGGCGGTGGACAGCCGTCGCCTCGACTGCGCGCTCTGCCGGTTCACCTCCGCCAGCGCGGGCAGCGGGCTGGTGCAGCAGCTCCTCTATCCGCAGGAGCCGCGGCTGGTGGCCTCGCGTGCGGCGGCCCGGCGGCTGGCCCGCCGCGGCCTCGACTGGGATGCGTTCACGTCGCTGAAGTGGATCCTGCCGCCGCAGCACTCGCCCATCCGCAACATGGTCCATTCCATCTTCGCTTCCGCCGGCCAGCAGGTGCCCGCGCCTTTGCTGGAAGCCTATGCCCAGAAGACGGTGGGCGCGGTGCTGCGGCAACTGCCCGATGCCATCACCATCCTGCCCGACGACATCGCCCTGGAGGTGGCGGAGGTGGGCGGTGCCAGTGTGCTGCCCCAGCGCCTGCAGTGGAACCTGCCTCCCGTCGGCATCGTGCGGCGGGCCGATCTCAGCAACGCCCAGCTGGTCGACGGCATCGCCACGGCGCTGCGCGGCGAACTGTCGAAGGCGCGAAGCGGGTAGCGGCGCTGGTGGCGCGGCCGTTCGTGCAGCGGTTGGCGGAGGCGCTGGGGCTCGGGCAGAGCGAGGCGGCGGTGCGAGGCGGCTGATGCGCGCCCGCTCGGGTGGGAGATCGGGGCCGAGGAGGGCGTTGTGGTGGGAGTGCCTGGGCAAGGGGTGCGCCCAGTACTGTCCCCAGATGGCGCATGCCGCCCGTCGATCCCGCGTAGAATTCCGAGCTGAACCGCGGGCGTCGTTCAATGGCAGGACCTGAGCTTCCCAAGCTCAAGACGTGGGTTCGATTCCCATCGCCCGCTCCACGCACATCGACAGCCGCCGCATGGCGGCTGTCGCCGTTGTGGCGATGACCGGCTCCGCGTCACGCCGCCGGCGTGCGTGCCTGAGCCGTCGTCGGTACACTCGGCGCTTTCATTCTTCGTCCCTCTCTTGAAGATCTTCTACGGCTGGCGCATCGCCGCGGCGGGTGCCGGCCTCCAAGCCCTCCACGCGGGCCTGTTGCTGCAGGCCTTCGGCGCCTACGTCGCCGTGCTGTCGCAGGAGCTCGGGTGGAGCAAGACCGCCCTGTCCGGGGGCGCGGCCCTGCAGTCGATCGAGGGCGCGCTGCTCGGTCCCGCGCTGGGCTGGATGATCGACCGGTTCGGCCCGCGGGCGATGGTGCAGACCGGCATCGTCGCCTTCGGGCTCGGTTTCATCGCGCTCAGCCAGATCGACACCCTTGCCGGCTTCTACGTCGCCGTGCTGGTGATCGCGCTCGGCGCCAGCCTGTGCGGCTATTTCCCGCTGTCCGTCGCGCTGGTGCACTGGTTCGCGAAGCGCCGTGCGCGCTCGCTGGCCCTGATGAGCCTCGGCCTGGCGGCCGGTGGCCTGGCGGTGCCGCTGGTGGGCTGGGCGATGCAGAGCCACGGCTGGCGCGTCACGGCCCTTGCCTCCGGCGTGATCGCCATCGCGATCGGCTGGCCGCTGGCGCGGGTGATCCGCGGCGATCCCGCGGAAATCGGCGAGACGATCGACGGGCTGCCGCCGGCGGAAGTCGCGGACGTCCCTTCGCTGGACGCGCCGCCGCCGCCCGCGTTCACGGCGCTCGAAGCGGTGCGCACCCGCGCCTTCTGGCTGCTGGGCCTCGGCCACGGCCTGGCGCTGCTGGTGGTGACGGCCGTGAACGTGCATGCCATCTCGCACATGAAGGAGGGGCTGGGCTACTCGCTGGCCGAAGCGTCGTTCGCGATCACGGTGATGACGGTGGCGCAGGCGGCCGGCATGCTGCTGGGGGCCGCCGTCGGCGACCGGGTGGAAAAGCGCCGGGCGGCCGCCGCCTGCATGTTGATGCACGCGCTGGGGCTGTTGCTGCTCACGTATGCGACGAACGCCGCGATGATCGGCGGCTTCGCCATCCTGCACGGTGTCGCGTGGGGCCTGCGCGGGCCTTTCATGCAGGCGATCCGCGCCGACTATTTCGGGCTGCAGGCCATCGGGATGATCATGGGCTTGTCGGCCTTCATCATCGCCATCGGCCAGGTCGGCGGCCCCATGGTGGCGGGAGCGCTGGCCGACCTCACCGGCAACTACCGCAGCGGCTTCACCGTGCTCGCCCTGGTGGCCGCGACGGGCTCGCTGCTGTTCCTGGCGGCGACGAAGCCGCAGCGCGGCGCGGCCGCCGGCCCCGGCGCCTGACCGCGCGCCGGCACGTTAAGGAAGCTCTGAATAAATCGCGTCGTGCGCGCTCGAGACGAAAACGGGATGATTTGTCCGCCAACGTTTCGCAGCCGGTGCTGCACGCACCGGCCAGGAACTTGGTGGGCAAAGGGCCCGTCTTCGTCCGAGCCCTACGGGACGACGCTTTGCCGGGCGACCTGCCGCGTTGCCAGACCAGGCAAGCCGTCCAGGCTTGCCTTGGGTCTGGCGCCTTGCATCTCATCCCGGAAAAGCGCCGTCGCGCGCGGCGGGATTTGTTCAGAGCTTCCTTAAGGCACCAGCCGCGCCTCGTGCACCCACCGCTGCGGCTGCAGCTTCAGCGCGCGGTAGCGCACGTCCGCCCATTCGCCGCTCATGTCGCGGTACCTCGGGCTGAACACCAGGCCGCTCTGCCCGGTCTGGTAGATGAACAGCGACTGCTCGGGGTCGGCCAGGTCGTAGATCGCG
>Ga0255338_1005740_pt1 | contig 11132 bp, 10 predicted proteins | sample MeOH1_35cm_T4_19_FD_203715 | JGI IMG/M metagenome (GOLD analysis project Ga0255338, IMG submission 203715) | Sandy soil microbial communities from University of British Columbia, Vancouver, Canada - MeOH1_35cm_T4_195 | ecosystem: Engineered > Artificial ecosystem > Sand microcosm > Unclassified ... | reverse complement strand
CCCTCAGCGCTTGGCGGCCTGACGGGCGCCGAAGGGACCGCCGAAGGCGGCGGCGACCCCGGCGACGAAGCCGACGTCGTACCAGTTGCCGCTGTTGTGGACCTCGTACGGGCTGACGGTGTCGGTGAACAGCGACACCACCCAGCTGATCGGCAGGATGGCCCCGTGCCACAGCCCGAGCCAGAACCCCGCCGGGTTGGCCTCGCCGGGCGGGGCGGACCCGACGTCCGGGTTGGCGCCCGCGGCACAGGCGGACAGCAGCAGGAGCAGTGACCCGACGAGGGCGACGGTGACCGTCGTCGACACGAGCCTGGAGCGGTCCTTCGTCGCGATGAGCGCCATGGCGACACCCTGGCACCGGCGCCTGCCGGGAACCAGGGTCGCACGTCGGCCCTCGGGCACGAGGCGGTCTCGAGCTACGAGGCGGTCTCCAGGTGCGCAGGGCACGCGCGGTGTGCCTCCCGCGGCCGGTCGCCCTACCTGACGACCGCCCGGACGCTCATCACGTCGACGTTCGGCAGGTGCCGGCGCACCGACTCCTCCGCGCGCGCCGCCACCCGGTTCGCCTCGGCGAGAGTCGTGTCCGGGATCCGGATCACGGCCTCGCCGTGCAGCCGGTGGCCGACCCAGCGCAGGCGCAGCGCCTCGACGCCGGCCACCTCCTCGACGTGCGACAGCGCGTGCTCCACGCGGTCCACGAGCTCGGGTTCCACACCGTCCATCAGCCGGCGCCCCACGCTGCGCACGGTGCCGGCCAGCAGCACGACGATCGCCGCGGCGATGAGCAGCCCGACGATCGGGTCCGCGAGCGGGAAGCCGAGGAGCGCCCCGACGCCGCCCAGCACCACCGCCAGCGACGTGAACCCGTCGGTCCGGGCGTGGACCCCGTCGGCGACGAGGGCCGCCGATCCGATGCGCTGCCCCACGCGGATCCGGTACGCCGCGACGGCCTCGTTCCCGAGGAACCCGACGATGCCCGCGGCGATCACCCAGCCGACGTTGTCCAGCGGTCGCGGGTGGACGAGGCGGTCGACCGCCTGCCAGGCCGCCAGCACCGCCGACAGGGCGACGACCAGCACGATGAACAGCCCTGCGAGGTCCTCCGCGCGGTTGTACCCGTAGGTGTAGCGGCGCGTCGCCGCGCGCCGGCCCAGCACGAACGCGATCCACAGCGGCACGGCGGTCAGCGCGTCCGAGAAGTTGTGGATCGTGTCGGCGAGCAGCGCCACGGACCCGGTGATCGCGACGATCGCCACCTGGAGCACCGCCGTGACCAGCAGCAGCACCAGGCTGACCTTGACCGCCCGGATGCCCGCGCCGTGCGCTTCGAGCGCGTCGTCGATCGCGTCCGCCGCGTCGTGCGAGTGCGGCACGAAGACCTCGTGGAGCAGCCCGCGCAGCCCGGCCGGGTGCGCGTGGTCGTGCTCGTGCTCGTCGTGCGGGTGCGCGTGGTCGTGCTCGTGCTCGTGCTCGTCGTGCGGGTGCGCGTGCGCGTGGTCGTGCTCGTGCCCCTGCTCGTCGTGCCCGCGCCCGCTCACTGTGCCTGCCCCTCCCCCGCCTGCGCGGCGTGGTGCCGCGGGACGCCGTCCAGCGCGTGCTCGGCCTGGTGGATCGCATCGCGGACCAGCTGTGCGGAGTGCTCGTTCGCCAGCCGGTAGTAGACCCGCTGCGCCTCCTGGCGGGTGGTGACGATCCGCGCCAGCCGCAGCTTCGCCAGATGCTGCGACACGGCGGCCGGGGACTTGTCCACCAGCTCGGCCAGGCGGTTCACCGGCAGCTCCCCCGCGCGCAGCGCGAGCACGATCCGTACCCGGGTGGCGTCGGCGAGCATCGCGAACACCTCGACCGCCAGATCGACGAGCTCGTCGTCGCCGGGCGCCCCTATCTGCGCATCTGCGTCCATGCGCAGATAGTGGCACATGCCCCGCTGACCGGGGAACCCGGTCCCAGCGCGCAGCCCGGTGCAGCCCCGACGCAGCCGACGCAGCCCGCCCACCGCGGACTCAGCCCGCCGGGCGCGTCCCGACGACCACCACGGTCTCGTCGTCGTCCGCCGCCTCGGCCGCCCGCGCCGCCAGCCCGCCGGCCCGCAGCGCAGCGAGAGCGGCGGCGCGCTGGGCGGGCGTCACCTCGCTGAGCACCGACCCGCCCGGCGCCAGCCACTCACCCACCCGCTCGGCGACCCGGCGCAGCACGTCCAGCCCGTCGCCGCCGCCGTCGAGCGCGGCCGCCGGCTCGTGCTCGCGCGCCTCGTGGGGCAGCAGCCGCAGCTCGTCGTGCGGCACGTAGGGCACGTTCGCCACGACGACGTCCACGCGCCCCCGCAATGCCGGCGGAAGCCCGGCGAAGAGGTCGCCGACGTGCACCGTCCCGCCCACGCCGGCGAGGTTGCGCCGGGCGCAGGCGGCGGCGACCGGGTCCAGGTCCGACGCGTGGAGCACCACGCCGGGCACCCGCGTCGCCACCGCAAGGCCGAGCGCCCCGGATCCGCAGCACAGATCGAGCACCACGGCACCCGGCCCCGCCAGCGACGTCGCGAGCCCGACGAGCGCGACGGACCGCGGGCGCGGGACGAAGATGCCGGGTCCCACCGCTACGCGCAGCCCGTCGAACAGCGCCCAGCCCACCACGTGCTCCAGCGGCTCGCCGGCGACCCGGCGCGCCAGCATCGCGGCCAGGTGGTCGTCGGACGCCGCTGACGCCAGCAACACGTCCGCCTCGTCCTCCGCGAACACGCAGCCGGCGGCGCGCAGCGCGGCGACGGCGGGGCCCCAGCGCTCGTCGGGCATCCGCACCTCCCGCGGGACGGGTCGGGGTGGCCGGATTCGAACCGGCGGCCTTCCGCTCCCAAAGCGGATGCGCTACCAAGCTGCGCTACACCCCGTTGCGCCGCCCAGCGTACGGGCTCGACATGCCCGGGTCGGCCGCGCGTCTGGTCAGCCGCCGGCCGGACCGGGCCGCCCGGGCGCCAGGCGGGACGTCACGAGAGGCCGGGGGCGAGCAGGGAACCTTTGCGGGGCCCGCGGTGTTGGCACTAGCGTCGGGCACCTGACGGACCGTCACGGCCCCGGGACGAGGAGGGCGATGAGCGTGCGCACCCGCACCGCCGCCCCCCGTCCGTCCACCGGCAGCCCCGCCACCTTCGACACCTGCTGCTGTCGGTAGAGCGCTGGCCGCGCCCTGTGGCGCCGCCCGCGGGCATGCCGCCCGTGCACGCCAGCGCTCGCCCCGCCCGACGAGGCCGCGACCGCGGCTCGCCACCGTCCCCCGACACGCACCCGAAGAGGAAGCCATGTCCCGCATCTACGACGACGCCACGCAGCTGATCGGCAACACCCCGCTGGTCCGCATCAACAAGGTCACCGACGGCGCGCCGGCCACGGTGGTCGGCAAGCTGGAGTTCTACAACCCTGCCAGCTCGGTCAAGGACCGGATCGGCGTCGCCATCGTCGACGCCGCCGAGGCGTCCGGAGAGCTGCAGCCGGGCGGCACCATCGTCGAGGCGACGAGCGGCAACACCGGCATCGCGCTCGCGTTCGTCGGCGCCGCCCGCGGCTACCACGTGGTGCTCACCATGCCCGAGACCATGTCCAAGGAGCGGCGCGCCCTGCTGCGCGCGTTCGGTGCGGAGCTGATCCTCACGCCCGGGTCCGAGGGCATGAAGGGCGCCCTGGCGAAGGCTGACGAGCTGGTGGCAGCGCGACCCGGCGCCATCCTGGCGCGGCAGTTCGCCAACGAGGCGAATCCGGAGATCCACCGCAGGACCACCGCCGAGGAGATCTGGGCGGACACCGACGGTGAGGTCGACATCCTCGTCGCGGGGATCGGGACCGGCGGCACCATCACCGGTGTGGGCCAGGTGCTCAAGGCCCGCAAGCCGGGCGTGCAGGTGGTCGGGGTGGAGCCGAAGGAGTCGCCGATCCTCAACGGCGGGCAGCCGGGCCCGCACAAGATCCAGGGCCTCGGCGCCAACTTCGTCCCCGAGATCCTCGACACCACGGTGTACGACGAGGTGATCGACATCGACGCCGAGACGGCCATCGCGTACGCGCGTCGGGCCGCCACCGAGGAGGGGCTGCTGGTCGGCATCTCCTCCGGGGCCGCGCTGGCGGCCGCGACGCAGCTGGCCAACCGACCCGAGAACGCCGGCAAGCTGATCGTCGCGATCATCCCCAGCTTCGGCGAGCGCTACCTGTCGACCGTGCTTTACCAGGACCTGCTGGACTGACGTGACCCACACACCCCTCCGCGTCGCCCTCCGCGAGGACCTCGAGGCCGCGCACGCCCACGACCCGGCGGCGCGCTCGCGCCTCGAGGTCGCTCTCGCCTACCCCGGCGTGCACGCCGTCTGGGGCTACCGGATCTCGCACCGGCTCTGGTTGGAGCCGGCGCTGCGGCTACCCGCCCGGCTGCTGTCGCAGCTGGTGCGGGCGGCCACCGGCGTGGAGATCCACCCGGGTGCCCGCATCGGGCGGCGGTTGTTCATCGACCACGGGATGGGCGTGGTGATCGGCGAGACCGCCGAGGTGGGCGACGACGTGGTGATGTTCCACGGCTCCACCCTGGGCGGCACGTCGATGCGCCACGGCAAGCGCCACCCCACCGTCGGCGACCGCGTGATGATCGGCGCCGGCGCCAAGGTGCTGGGCCCGGTGTTCGTCGGCGACGACGCGCGGATCGGCGCCAACGCCGTGGTGATCCACGACGTGCCGCCGGGGGCTGCCGCGGTCGGTGTGCCGGCCAAGGTGCGGTTCCGGCCCGCGAACGCCCCCGCGGACCACGAGGTGGACGACCCGGCGATCTACATCTGACGGCCGCCGAGCCTGCGAGCTCTGCACTTGCTCACCAGCTCGGCACCAGGAGGTGCAGAGCGCGTGAGGAAGTGCAGAGCGGGCGGTGGGGTCAGGACTCCGGCCACCAGACCGCGCGGCGCAGGGCGACGCGTTCTCCGTCGGCAGTCAGCGGCGTCCCTTCGTCGTGCCAACGCCCCTGCGCGTCCGCGGCGTAGGGGGCGGGGGCCGCTCCGGAGGAGTTCACCACGCGCCACCACGGCACCCCGCCGCCGCGCCGGGCCAGCACGTGGCCCACCTGGCGGGGGCCGCCGCGCCCCAGCTGCTCGGCGAGCACCTCCGCGACCAGGCCGTACGTCATCGCACGGCCCGGCGGGATCGCCGCGACCAGGTCGAGCACGGCCTCCGCGTAGTCGTCGTCGGCCACCGCGGCGCTCCGGGTCGGCGCCGCTAGCGGGCCGCCTCGTACGCGGCGAGCTCGTCGATGCGACGCTGGTGGCGCCCGTCGCCGCTGAACGGCTCGGCGAGGAACGCGTCCACCAGGGCGAACGCCTCCTCGGTGGTGTGCTGGCGGGCACCGATCGCCACGACGTTGGCGTCGTTGTGGCTGCGCGCCAGGCGCGCGGTCTCCTCGTTCCACGCCAGCGCCGCCCGCACGCCGGTCACCTTGTTCGCCGCCATCTGCTCGCCGTTGCCGGAGCCGCCGATCACCACGCCGAGCGTGCCGGGCTCCGCGACGACGGCCTCGCCGGCGAGGAAGCAGTAGGGCGGGTAGTCGTCGAGCTTCTCGTACGTGTGGGCGCCGTGGTCGACGACGTCGTGGCCCGCGGCGGCCAGGTGCTCGGCGAGCGCGGCCTTGAGGTCGAATCCGGCGTGGTCCGAGGCGACGTGGATGCGCATGCGGCAATCCTGCCGCACCCGCCGTCCCCGAACCCCGTCCCTCGGTCCCCGTACCCTGGGCCCATGACCCGCAGCGGAATCGACACCAGCCAGCTCGACCCCGCCGTCCGGCCCGCCGACGACCTGTTCCGCCACGTCAACGGCCGCTGGTGGGCGACGCACGAGATCCCGCCGGACCGCGCGATCGACGGGTCGTTCCGCGCGTTGCACGACGAGGCGCAGGAGAAGGTGCGGGACATCATCACGGACCTCGGCGGGCAGGTGGCCGGGGAGGGTGCCGCGTCCGACGAGCGCGCGAAGATCGGTGCCGCCTACGCCTCCTTCATGGACACCGAGCGGATCGAGGAGCTGGGCCTGGCGCCCCTCGCCGAGGACCTCGAGCCCGTGCGGGCCGCGGCGGACGGGACGGCGCTGGTCACGGTGCTCGGCGCGCTGCAGCGCACGGGCGGCGCCGGTGCGGTGGCGGTCTTCGTCGACAACGACGCCATGGCCCCGGAGCGCTACGTGGTGCACCTGACGCAGTCCGGGCTGGGGCTGCCCGACGAGGCGTACTACCGCGACGACACCTACGCGGACATCCGCGAGGCGTACCTGCCGCACGTCGCGCGCATGCTGACGCTGTCCGGCTGGAGCGCGGCCGACGAGGCCGACGTGGCGGCCGCGCGCGTGCTGGCGCTGGAGACCAAGCTCGCGACGCACCACTACGACGTGGTCAAGGACCGCGACGCCGAGCTGACGTACAACGCGACGACGCTGGCCGCCCTGGCGACCGACGCGCCCGGTTTCGACTGGCGCGCGTGGGCCGCCGCGCTCGGCGCGCCGGCCGGGGCGATGGCGGACCTGGTGGTGCGCGAACCGGAGTTCGCGCGCGGCTTCGCGCAGCTGTGGGCCGACGAGCCGCTGGCGGACTGGAAGCACTGGCTGGCGTACCACGTGGTCACCGCCCGGGCGCCGTACCTGGCCGACGAGGTCGCGGAGGCGAACTTCGACTTCTACGGGCGCACGCTGACCGGCGCCCAGCAGCAGCGCGACCGGTGGCGTCGCGGCGTCGGGTTCGTCGAGGGGGCGCTCGGCGAGGCGGTGGGCAAGGTCTACGTCGAGCGGCACTTCCCGCCGGCGCACAAGGCCCGGATGGACACGCTCGTCGGGCACCTGGTCGAGGCCTACCGCCGGTCCATCACCGCGCTGGAGTGGATGGGCGAGGAGACCAAGGCGCGCGCGCTGGCGAAGCTCGACGCGTTCACGCCCAAGATCGGCTACCCGGTGCGGTGGCGCGACTACTCCGCGCTGGAGGTGCGCCCCGACGACCTGCTGGGCAACGTGCGGCGGGCGTACGCGTGGGAGCAGGACCGCGACCTCGCCAAGATCGGCAAGCCGATCGACCGCGACGAGTGGTTCATGACCCCGCAGACGGTGAACGCCTACTACAACCCCGGCATGAACGAGATCGTGTTCCCCGCCGCGATCCTCCAGCCGCCGTTCTTCGACGCGGACGCCGACGACGCCGCGAACTACGGCGGCATCGGCGCGGTGATCGGCCACGAGATCGGCCACGGGTTCGACGACCAGGGCAGCAAGTACGACGGCTCCGGCCGGATGGTCGACTGGTGGACCGCGGCGGACCGTGCGGCGTTCGAGACGCGCACCAAGGCCCTGATCGACCAGTACTCCACGTACTCCCCGCGCCAGCTCGACGGCTCGCACCACGTCAACGGAGCGCTGACCATCGGCGAGAACATCGGCGACCTGGGCGGCCTGGCGATCGCGCTCGAGGCCTACGAGCTGGCGCTCGGCGCGCCGATCGACACCGCCCCGGTGGTGGACGGCCTGACGGGCGCGCAGCGGCTGTTCATCGGCTGGGCGCAGACCTGGCGCACCAAGGCGCGCGACCAGGAGGCCGTCCGCCGCCTGGCCACCGACCCGCACTCGCCGGACGAGTTCCGGTGCAACGGCGTGGTGCGCAACCTCGACGCCTTCCACGCGGCCTTCGACGTCCGGCCCGACGACGGTCTCTACCTGCCGCCCGAGGAGCGCGTCAGCATCTGGTAGCCGGGGGTGGCGGCCGGGGGCGGCGGCCGGCGGTAGCCCGGCACCGGTCAGCGCAGCATCGTCAGCGAGGCCCGCGCGAGCCGGAACCCGGCGCCCCCGGCATCGGTGCACGTCACCCCGTCGGTGGCGGAGGTGCACGTGTAGTGCCCCACCGTGGTCGCGGCGCCGTAGAACAGCACCGGCACGTCCTCGCCCGCGACCGTCGGAGGGGGCCCCTCGACGCACGGCACGGCCACGCCGTCCGGGCCGAGCCGCACGGTGTGGCCGACCGTTCCTGTGCACCCCTGCACCGCCGGCGGCTCGAAGGTGATGCTGGCGATGGTGCACGTCACGCCACCGGTCGTCATGTCGCAGGCGATGTTGCCGCTGGGCAGCCGGAACCGCGGCGGCCCCGGGCTCGCGCTGGGCGCCGGCGTCGGGCCGGGCGCGGCGACCGCGGTCGACCCCGGCGACGTGGCCATGCCGGGCGCGGCGGGCGCGGCGGGACGGGTGACGACCATCGCCACCACCAGCACCGCCGCGACCAGGACCGTGTCCAGCGCGACGAGGAACGGCAGCCACTGCCGAGGACGGGGCGCGACGACGGCCGTCTCGGTCAACGGGGCTCCCTCCTGCGCGGGTCGGGTGGCGGGACACGTCGAGTCTGCCGACCGCGCGCCCGGCGTGCATGTCCACCGGCACGCCGGGCGCGGCGGGCCGGGCCCCCACCGGCGAGACCGGGTGCGGGGGCTCGGGCCCCTCCGGCGCGCCGAGGGGGTGGCCTGCCGTGCCATGATCGTCGGCGGCTTGCCCCCACGGAACCCTGGAGCGACGCGTGCCCGGTCAGAACCTCACCCGAACCGAGGCCCGCGAGCGCGCGGCGACCGTCCGCACCCGGTCGTACCGGGTCGAGCTCGACCTGACGGTGTCGGAACGGACCTTCGCCTCCCGCACGACGGTCCGGTTCGCGGCGACGGCCGGCGCCACGACGTTCCTCGACCTCATCGCCCCGGCCGTGCGTGCCGTGCGGCTCAACGGTGTGGACCTCGACCCCGCCGCGGTGGTCGCGGACTCCCGCATCACGCTGGCGGGCCTCGCCGGCGAGAACGAGGTGGTGGTCGAGGCGGACTGCGCCTACATGAACACCGGCGAGGGCTTGCACCGGTTCGTCGACCCGGTGGACGGCGAGGTGTACCTGTACTCGCAGTTCGAGGTGTCGGACTCCCGGCGGGTGTTCGCCGTGTTCGAGCAGCCGGACCTCAAGGCGCAGTTCACGTTCACGGTGGACGCCCCGGCGCACTGGACCGTGGTGTCGGGCTCCCCCGTCGAGGGCGAGCCGGAAGCGCTGCCCGGCGCCGTCAACCACAACGGCCGGGACACCGGCGTGCGGCGCTGGCGGTTCGCACCCACCCCGCCGCTCTCGTCGTACGTCACGGCGGTCGTCGCCGGTCCGTACCACGGCGAGCACCGGGAGCTGACCAGCAGCGACGGCCGCACCATCCCGCTCGGCGTGTACTGCCGGGCCTCCCTGGCGCCGTTCCTCGACGCCGACGAGGTCGTCGACGTGACCCGGGCGGGCTTCGCGTACTACGAGGAGGTGTTCGGGCGGCCGTACCCGTTCGACAAGTACGACCAGCTGTTCGTCCCCGAGTTCAACGCCGGGGCGATGGAGAACGCCGGCGCGGTGACCATCGTCGAGTCGTACGTGTTCCGCTCGGCCGTCCCGGAGGCGACGGTGGAGCGCCGGGCCGTGACGATCCTCCACGAGCTGGCGCACATGTGGTTCGGCGACCTGGTGACCATGCGCTGGTGGGACGACCTGTGGCTCAACGAGTCGTTCGCCGAGTTCCAGTCGACGCGCGCGGCGGCCGACGCCACCCGCTGGAGCGGCTCGTGGACCACGTTCTCGTCGGTGGAGAAGCGCTGGGCGTACCGCCAGGACCAGCTGCCGAGCACCCACCCGATCGCGGCCGACATCCGCGACCTGGAGGACGTCGAGGTGAACTTCGACGGCATCACGTACGCCAAGGGCGCCTCGGTGCTGCGGCAGCTGGTGGCGTGGGTGGGGCAGGACGAGTTCGACGCCGGGGTGCGGGCCTACTTCGCCAAGCACCAGTGGGGCAACACCTCGCTGGCCGACCTGCTGGCGGAGCTGGAGACGACGAGCGGGCGCGAGCTGTCGTCGTGGTCGCGGCTGTGGCTGGAGCGCGCCGGCGTCACGCTGCTGCGACCGCGCGTCGAGACGGACGCCACCGGCGTCATCACCGCCTTCGAGGTGCTCCAGGAGGTGCCCGACGCGCACCCCGTGCAGCGCCCGCACCGGCTGGCGGTCGGCGGCTACGACGTGTCGGGTGGCCGGCTGGTGCGGGTCTGGCGCGAGGAGCTGGACGTCGACGGCCCGGCAACGGCCGTCCCGGCGCTCGTCGGGCGCCGGCGGCCCGCGCTGATCCTCGTCAACGACGACGACCTGGCGTACGCACGGATCCGGCTGGACGACGAGTCGTGGGCGACCGCGCTGGCCCACCTGGCGGACTTCGCCGACTCGCTGCCCCGCACGCTGGTGTGGGCGGCCGCCTGGGACGCGACGCGGGACGGCGAGACGCCGGCGCGCGACTTCGTGGACCTGGTGCTCGGCAACATCGCGCACGAGACCGACTCCTCGGTGCTCCAGACGCTACTGCGCCAGCTGGCGACCGCCCTCGACCTGTACGTCGCGCCGGAGCACCGCGCAGCGGTGGGCGTCGCCGCGGGCGACCGCCTGGCGGACCTGGTCCGGCGTGCCCCGGCCGGCTCGGACGCGCAGCTCCAGCTGCTCAAGGCGTTCGCGGCGCGGGCCCGCAGCGACGCGCAGCTCGACCTCGTCGGCGACCTGCTCGTCGGGCGCCGGGCGCTGGCCGGGCGCGAGATCGACACGGATCTGCGCTGGGAGCTGCTGATCGCCCTGGCCGCCGGTGGCCGCGCGGGCGAGCCGCAGATCGCGGCGCAGCTGGCCGCCGACCCGACCGCGACGGGCGAGCGCGCCGCCGCGACGGCGAGGGCCGCCCTGCCGTCCCCCGAGGCGAAGGCGGCCGCGTGGTCGGCGCTCCTCGACCGCGACGACCTGCCGAACGCCGTCCAGGCGGCGACGATCGCGGGGTTCGGCCGGGTCCACGACGCCGGCCTGCTCCTGCCGTTCGTCGGGCCGTACTTCGACGTGCTCGAGGACGTCTGGGCCACCCGCACCAACGAGATCGCGCAGAACATCGCCGACGGGCTGTACCCGCTCGAGCTCGCGGGGGACCACCGCGTGGACGTGATGGCGCTGTCGCGGGCCTGGCTCGACGACCATCCGGACGCCTCCCCCGCGCTGCGCCGGATCGTCACCGAGCAGGCCGACGACGTGCGCCGCGCGCTGGCCGCCCAGGAGGCCGACCG
>Ga0255338_1005739_pt1 | contig 11135 bp, 7 predicted proteins | sample MeOH1_35cm_T4_19_FD_203715 | JGI IMG/M metagenome (GOLD analysis project Ga0255338, IMG submission 203715) | Sandy soil microbial communities from University of British Columbia, Vancouver, Canada - MeOH1_35cm_T4_195 | ecosystem: Engineered > Artificial ecosystem > Sand microcosm > Unclassified ... | reverse complement strand
TTGTACACTCACGGGTTCTTCTGAAAATGAATGCGAGGCGAGGCACTCTGTTCTCAACGTTCAGCTGCAAAAAAAGGCAGGTGCTTTCAGCACCTGCCTTCCGGTTTCCCTTTAGGACTTCGTATCCGTAAACAGATACTTATACCAGAGTTCTTCCTGCTCAAACCCCTAAGAGCAATGAAGTGAACCGGGCTTTATTTCCGGATTCGGATCTTGCAGTTATCATTGCCTTTTGCAGCAATTACTTTCTGCTTCGACCAGGTATGCGGGTTGCCCTCACATACTTCAGGTTACCCTGTCTTTTGGCAATAACACAGGACACCTTTCGGCAATTCCTGCTATTAGCCTACACTTCATTACCAACTACCTGCAGCCATCAATCCTGTAACAGATTGCCTTCGCATAAGAAAAATCCATAAATGAATTCTCCCTTAACTATTGTTGCCAGGGGATTTTCACCCTCTGACAATGTGGTGTTAGCCACCTTCGGATCTCCCGGTTTTCAGAACATCGCTGCTCCTTATTATCCGGCTTGACCTGCGCTGCAAATAATCTTTTCAGGTTTGCATGTTACAAATGTATTTTGCATTGTCCGTCCTGCACATGACCATGTACATATCAACGGGTGATTGACGTCACGGCATAAATAAAAAAATCCCGAAGCAACCGTAGCGCTTCGGGATTCCAAAATTCGATTATATGATTATCTGTTTACAACTACACGCTGAGTGGATTGTACACCTTGCGCTGTTGTGCACGTGATAGTGTACACACCTGACGCTTTGATTGTCAATTCCTGGCTTGCACCAGCAGCAACATGTACTGAGCTCACAATTTGTCCCAATGCATCGTACACCAATACGTCAACTGCAGAGTTGTTGTTGTACGTAAGGATGAAGTTTCCGTTGTTCGGATTCGGATACACTGTGAACTGTGAAGACACTACCGGTGCGTTTGCACCCAGGCACACATCAACATAAATTGAATCAACTGTGCTGCCTGTGCAGCCGCTGATGTCTGTGTACGTGTAAGAGATCGCGTGCGTACCTGCGCCTGCAGTTGCAGGATCAAACATGCCTGCGCTCACACCAGGACCGGAGAATGTTCCGCCGATTGGTGATTCACCGGTAAGTGTGAATGCTCCGTCAGCCAGACACGCCGTATCTGTTGCAATTGTAAGTGTTACCGTTGGTGCATTCGGATCGTTGAGGGTGCCGCCAACTGTTGTGGTACATCCGTTCGCATCAGTGATGGTACAGGTGTATCCACCCGCGCCGATTCCTGAAATATCTTCAGTAATCGCCCCGTTGCTCCAGAGGAATCCGTAAGCAGTTACACCGCCGGTTACTGTGATGTCAATTGCGCCTTCAGTACCACCACACGAAGTCGGATCGGTTACTGAAGTCAACGTTGCAGCCAGTACTGCCGGTTCGTTGATGGTCACTGTTCCGCCATTGGTGCATCCGTTTGCGTCGGTGAGAACACCAGTGTAAACTCCTGCAGTAAGACCGGAAATATCTTCTGTTGTGTACGTTCCGCTGTTCCAGTCGAACGTGTACGGACCTGTTCCGCCTGACACTGTCAGATCAATAGAACCGGTTGAACCGCCATTGCACAATACATCAACTGTTGTTACGGAAACCGAGATTGCAGTTGGTTCTGTAACGGTTACAGAAGTTGTAACCGTGCAACCGTTCGCATCCGTTACTGTGTAGGAATAAGTTCCCGCAGTTACGGTAAATGTTCCTTCGCCCGTATAAGGAGAAGTTCCGCCGGTACCGGTTACTGTTACTGTTGCAGTTCCACCGTTACACAGAATGGAAGTTGCAGCAGAAGTTGCAGCGAGTGCAGTTGGTTCTGTAACAGTTACAGAAGTTACAGCAGTGCAACCGTTCGCATCCGTTACGGTGTAGGAATAAGTTCCTGCAGTTACGGTAAACGTTCCGTTTCCTGTATAAGGAGAAGTTCCGCCTGTGCCGGTTACTGTTACTGTTGCAGTTCCACCGTTACACATGATTGATGAAGCAGCAGAAGTTGCAGCGAGTGCAGTTGGCGCAGTGATATTAAACGTCTGCGTCATTGTACACAGGTTTGCGTCTGTTACGGTTACCGTATACATACCGGCAGTAAGACCGGTTGCAGTTGCACCTGTTCCGCCTGATGGAGCCCATAGATATGAGTAACCTGGAGTTCCGCCTGACACCATTACCATTGCGTCACCATTTGATCCGCCGTTGCAGGAAACATTGGTTTGCATTGACGATGCTGAAAGTGCGACCGGCTGTGCGATAGTAAATGTTCTGGTTGTTACACAGCTGTTGGCATCTGTAATTGTACAGGTATAAGTTCCTGCTCCAAGTCCCGTTGCTGTTGCTGCTGTTCCGCCTGATGGAGCCCATGAGTAAGTGTACCCTGGAGTTCCGCCTGATGCAGCTACTGAAGCTGAACCGTTTGTTCCGCCGTTACATGACACGTTTGTCTGTGTTCCGGTTGAAGTGATTGCAGATGGAGCCGTGATGTTGAATGTACGTGTTGCGACACAACCATTCGCGTCGGTGATCGTACAGGTATAAATTCCTGCAGGACGACCTGTAGTAGTTGCTGCTGTTCCGCCTGATGGAGCCCATGAGTAAGTGTACCCTGGAGTTCCGCCTGATACAGCTACTGAAGCTGAACCGTTTGTTCCGCCGTTACACGACACGTTTGTCTGTGTTCCGGTTGAAGTAATTGCAGATGGAGCAGTGATGGTGAACGAACCGGTCGTTGTACATCCTGAAGCATCTGTAATTGTGCAGGTGTAAGCGCCCGCTGTGAGACCTGTGGCTGTTGCGCCTGTTCCACCTGACGGTGCCCATGAATAAGAATAACCCGGAGTCCCGCCTGAAGCAACTACGGATGCAGTTCCGTTACTGCCGCCGTTACAGGATACGTTCGTAAATGAACCGGTAGAAGTCGGAGCAACCGGAACGGTAACCACAATTGAACCGTTACCGGTACAACCACTAACCGTTACAGCTACAGTATATGTTCCGCTTGCAGAAACAACGATGCTGCTTGTAGTTGCACCTGTTGACCATAAGTATGTTGACGGAGGATTGCAATTGGTTGTATGGAAAGTGTAATCAAAACCCGGGAAGGCGCCGTATCCTGCGTTCGCATACGTCATACCGCTCGGATAAGGATCAGCCGTATTTCCTGCAACACATTGCGACGTGTTCGTTGATGTAAACACCAGGTAATACACATTGCCCGGTATCACTGATACAGAAGACCAGGTAACATCTGCCCATGAATTATCAGAAGCAACAACTGTTCCTGTTGCCATCAGAACTCCGCCTGCATTGGGGAGGTTATTATAAAGCTGAATAGTTACTGTACCTGAACCTGCCGAATTCGCCGTCAGGAAAATGCCCGCACCGCAAATGGTATTTGATGACGGAATGAATGACTGCGCCAGATCTGCCTGACTGAAATTCGCCATGCACGTGTTATTTGACGGAGAGTTCTGATCGTAAGTAGGTACACTCGCAGAAAGCGTAACCGGACCGCCGCACGGAGCAACAGGAGGGTTTTGTGTAATAATAACCACAGGAGCAACCGGGATGTTTACCACGATTGAAGCGGTACCGGGGCAGCCACCAACAGTAACAGAAACCGAATAGGTTCCGCTTGCACTGACACTAATGGAACTGGTTGTAGCACCTGTTGACCATAGATAGGTAGGAGGACCTGATGTGCAATTTCTTGTATGGAATGTGTAATCGAAACTGGGGAAAGGACCGTATCCTGAATTTGCATACGTCATACCGCCTGAATAAGGATTGGATGTGCTGCCTGCGATACACTGTGAAGTATTTGTCCCTGTAAAAACCAGGTAGTAAGTGTTACCCGGTGTTACTGTTACAGATGGCCATGACACATCAGCCCAACTGTTATCACTTGCGACCACCGATCCGCTTGCCATCAGAACTCCGCCGGCATTTGGAAGGTTATTGTATAACTGAATCGTGATTGTACCGGAACCTGCCGAATTCGCAGTGAGGAAAATTCCTGCTCCGCAAATGGTACCGGAAAGCGGAATAAATGACTGTGCAAGATCCGCCTGACCGAATGTTGCCATGCACGTATTGTTAGCCGGCTGATCCTGATCATAAGTAGTACCACCGTTAGCAGTAAGAGTTACCGGACCACCACATGGAGCAACCGGAGGATTTTGCGAAATAGTAATTGACGGCGGGGTACATGGTAAGAATGATATGCACTCGTTTGCTGCAGAATTCCATGATGTTGCGTTTCTTCCCGGTACTACAGTAGCACCAATAGCCGCGTCCTGGATACCCATTGTACCCTGGCGGCCACTGTGAATGTTGTTTGCTGACTCAATCCGGATTTCATTTGTTGTTTCATACAACTGAATCTGTACTGTTGCCATGTTCGCAGAGGAACAGCAATAACCAATATTGTTGTAGTTGATTACACATATACGATTAGGTGCAACGCCGGTTGTGAAATACTCGAACGTACCTCCAACAGTGTACATATCATCCCAACTCCACGCAATCATTGTAGGAATACTTGCGTAAGGCATTGTTTGACCCGGATAAGTTGCCGGCATACCACTGTTGAAAGTGAGCCATCCGTTTGTACATGCCGCCAGCTGTGTGTAGTTGGTGCCGTAGAAATTGAATGTAAATCCGATAGGAACCATTGCGGACACCTGATCGTCGCCTGATGGCAGTGCCGTTCCTGAACCTGCAATCGTAGAATAGCTACACGAACTGATAGCGTAGATCTGTGCCTGCGCCGTATACGTGAGACACAGCAATAAAATTGCTACTAAATTTTTTTTCATCTGTAAGTTTGAATATGAAACAATGTGAAACACTGAGGTCAATATTTTTCAGTGGCGCGAATGTAACTCTAAACTGAGCTGATACTCCGGATTATTTCTTCACGTCCGGCATTAGTCCGGCATCAACACGACACACATGAAGTGAATCAACTTTATAGTTGCACTCAGGAATTTGTGATGTAAAACATTAGCAGTCATCGTGATCCCGAATGTTGCGCGACGTAATTCCCCAACATTCGCTCGGAATGAGAAAATAATATTATTTCTCTCAAAGGACTGAATACCAGTTTACTAATGGCAAACTGAAACTATATCCGGATTTATTTCTGTCCACGCTCCGTTTTTAGTGAAAAAGCGAAAGAAGCCCACCCTTGAACCGCGCTGTTTACACATTGTTACAGAAAGAGCTGAACCTTCCGTACTTCCACTGATTTCTATTTATAGATCCGCGTCAACTGAATCTGCATAATGGCCTGGTGACAATGGAGTAAGGAACCGTAGCGCATTATATCCAACTTACAAATCCCGCTGCCTGAAAACATGCACAAGTGAATTGACGCTTTGGCACAAAAAAACCCGCTGCGCTTTCGCGTAGCGGATTCTGATCATGTTCCGGATCTTACGATTTAATTATTAACCGCACTGTTACTTCATTCGTATTCAGATTCGTTACGCGCAGAGTGTATGAACCATTGTCATAATTTCTCATGTCGATCTGGTTCTGCTCATTTGCATTTTCGAAACTTGTTACGAGACGTCCCGATGCGTCGTAAATTTCATATTGTCGGTTGTCGTTTGCCGGGTTTGAAAGGTTAACGTTGATGTAGTCGGTTGCCGGATTCGGATAAACGTCAGCTGCTGTTTCTGAAGCCGCAGCCGGAATTCCGAGCGGCGCATTGTTGTCGACAACTGCAAACGGTCCACCGTTACCCAACCCCACTCTTTCAATCTCGTAGGTGTTGTCGGCCCCGGCTGCAGCAGGTCCGGACACGTAGGAATCCCACTGCATATTGTTGTAATTTTTCACAAAAGACAGTGAACGATCGAAGCCGTTCATTTCATCAGTAACAATCCAACCCGGGCGGATATTCATATTAATCATTTGTCCGGAATCACGGGTAATGATCCACGTCTTATTGACAACAGGCATTGTAGCCGCAACGTTAGTTCCGCTGTCTCCATCAGTCCATACTCCCTGCATGACATGGACAATGAAGAATCCGCCGATTGCCGGTGAAGATTGCTGAATTGCGACAGGTGAATATGCCTGTGCTGTTCCAACGGGAAATACTTTGTAAGGAGCATTGGCCATTACCGACATACGCAATTCACCGTTATTAGAGGTTTCAATATATCGGGTATCGCTATATCCAACGATGTTCGCAGGACCCAGTATGTGCAATGTTGCATCACCGGTGCGGATTATTCCACCCAGCAGATTGAGCTGGTGAATGATCACAGCATCACTTGCGAGCGTAAGTTTGCCGGCAGGTGGAAGATCAATCACCATGTCGTGCAACCCTGCAGATGAACCGACATCGAGACGCAGTGAATCATCACCCGAAACAGACATGGAAAAAATCATATCCGACAGAAAAGAAGCACGGATCCACGAGTCGCTCGTTGATTGGTAATAACCTCCATCAAACCGTATGGAGAAAGTGTCAAGAGCAAATGTTGCGTGAGCCAGTGCAAAATTTCCCGGAACTACGATGTCCTGTGACAACGTAATAATCATTGCCGGATACCACAGATAGATGGTAAGATCATTCAGTCCCGATCCGCTCAGTTCCGGACCGGTAGTACGCGAATCACCAACGTATTCCACATTATAACTCAGAGTACCATCGAAGGTTCCGTTTACAATCAGGCCGCCCTGCACCACACTGATCATGCTGCCTGCACCCATGGCAAGAGTTACACCCGGGTTAACAGAAAGATGACCTTCCTGCAAATGCAGTTTGTTCGTAATGGTAAGATCAGTGGCCAGGTAAACTGTATGTGTATCGCGGCTGATGTAAAGTTCGTCAAGAGTTGAATTCAGTGAGAACTCCAGGTTATCGGTCAGTGCTCCGCCGTTACCGGCCAATTCCATATCTGCTGTTCCATCGCTTTCGAAAATTGCCCCGGGATTACGGATGAGATCGCCGTTCAGAACGAGACGGTTTCCATTCAGTGCCACGTGACCGGCCACCATATTCAGGTTACCGTTCACGCTGGTATTGGAATTGAGAACCAGGTTTTCTGTGTTGCTGTTCAACAGTACATTGATATCGCGTGTTGATCCGGAATTCAATTCTTCTCCTGTGATTTTTGTCACACCAAAATACCATACGTCATACGGTACACCGGTCACAAATGTGCCGCCACTATTGGTAAACACACCATTGTTTACCCGGATGTTTGAGTTGCTCATCAGTTGCAGCGAGCCCCCCGAACCAAGAACCAGGGCTCCGGCTTCCAGATCCAAAGTGTCGTTAACCAATAAAGCGTTGGAAATCGAAATCGCTGCGCCCGCATCCCTGAAAACATTAACCGCAATCGGGCCCGCAAAAGAATATATTGCCGATGCTGTTCCCATCGTCATCTTTCCAAGAGTTATGTTTCCTGATCCTGTTAAGGTACCATTCATAATTTCCAGGTCGTTGCTTCCGGTGCTCATCAGAGTACCCGTAACCGAAAATGAATTAAGCAATCCATTAAACCGGACATTCATGTCCAGGTCTACTGTAATGCCGTTCGGAATAACAATGTCCTGATTCGAAACTGTTGATCCGGGTCCAACTCCACCCCATGTGAGTGCATTACTCCATGAACCTGAGGTCACAGCAGTAAATGCATTGAGACTTGTCGTATTTGCCAACAAGCTTCCCACAAATGCTAAACTTAGTATGATTTTTTTCATTGTGTTAGTTTATTATGGGCAGTCACAATTTTGTGCCATCCCTTTTTTTTAGTTTAATGATCACGATTACTGCGTATTAGGCCGGGCTACAGAATCGGGAACTGTACGTGTCACCGGCACACATTGGGGAATTGACTACACAACTTATCCGATGTTCGTGCTTGTCGTGAACCAGAAATCCCTGCAACAACAACTGACAGTCACTTCCTTTTAAGCCGTATGCAAAAATGCAGATACACCCATATGTTGTAATTACATAATTTCATTTGGGACTTACATCATTTCCTTCAGCGCCGCGCCCGCATGATCAGCCTCTCCTGCATTATCTCCTGCATCACCCGGTCACAGAATTTCAGAATCACAGAAATTATTACCTTAGTCAGGCACACCGCAGGTTGATTTCATGAGCAGCACATTATCGTCCCCGTCCAATGATATTCAATCGTCTTCTGCCTCCGACGAACAGAAAACATTGGCGGTTCTTTATGACCAGCATTCTGCGGTAGTACTGGGATTTCTCCAAAAACTTGCCGGCGATAAAGACCAGGCAGAAGAATTATTACAGGCAGTTTTCCTCGCATTACCTGCTCAACTGCACAGTTTCGATCCCGCGAAAGGGCGATTTGTGACGTGGCTCCTGAAATTGGCCCGGACCATTGCTGGACAGGGAAAGGAAAACACCGATTCAGGAATCGATCAAAAAAATGTAATGATCAACTACCCAATCCGTAATGACGCCGGAAACGTACATTCCCCCAAAACAGGTACGTCGCCTGCCGGTAACGATTCCCGAACGTTGAAAATTGATAAAGAAATATCGCCTGACCTGATGCAGACCCGGACGGACGGTGTGGTAGAACTCCTATATGTCCGGGGGTATACTATTGCGCAGGCCGCCGCTGAATTGGGAATGAATGAATCAGCAATACAGTTGCTCGTGAGAACCGAATTGAAAAAATACCGTCGCACCTGAAGTATGAAAATCTCTGAATACATAGAATCAGGCATCCTTGAGCTTTACGTGATGGGCAATCTTTCTGCGGAGGAATCTGTCGAAGTGGAAAAGATGATGGCACTTCATCCGGAAATTCAGGAAGAAGTACAGGCAATTGAATGGTCGCTCGAAAAATATGCAAAGGCAAATGCGGTTCAGCCTCCTGCAACCGTTAAGCCATTGTTGCTGGCCACGATCGATTACATGCAACGCTTAGGAAGCGGAGAGGTCCCGGCAAATCCTGCAATTCTCAATGAAAATTCCACCGCTTCTGATTACGCGCAATGGATTTCACGGGATGATTTTCAGAACCCGGAAAACGTAAATGATATTCACGTGAAATTAATTGCTGCAACACCGCAGGCAACCACAGCAATTGTCTGGCTCAAATACCTGGCGCCGGATGAAGTTCACCACGATGAACACGAGAAGTTTCTGATACTCGAAGGTACCTGCAATATTATCGTCGATGGAAAAATTCATTCGCTGAAGCCGGGAGATTTTTTCCAGATACCGCTTCACTCAGATCATAGAGTTGAAGTGACGGGCAGCACACCGTGTAAGGTGGTACTACAAAGAGTTGCGGCTTAATATTCAGGTTCCTTCTCCATGAACCGGTAGTGTACCCGTAATTTTCCTTCCGTCTTCTCTTCCCACATCAGTTCAATCTTTTCCGGAGATATTTTCCGCATTCTGCAGACCACCGGTTGCTGATTATATTCGTCGTACATGAGCAGTACATTCTTGTTGATACTGATGTTCCCTTCCCATGCAATTTCAACGTCCATAAGACCTGCGTAACATGTGTACGTGCCATCTTTACGAAATACATAAGTATCCGCAATAAATGATGACACGGGATAACCAACACTTTCATGACTTTTCAGGCTATCAGGAATTGAGAGGTAACGCGGACTGTCCCAAACTTCATACGATATCCACGATCCTGCGAATGTGCCGGTTGTGATGCTTTCGTTTTGTGTGGGCATCAGGCACGATTGTAAAACCGGAATCAACAGAAACAGGAGTGAATATTTCATCGGACGTGTTCTCATGGAAGACGCAGAGAACCGTAAATGGTTTCCTATTGGATTCTCTCCAGGAAATAATATTGCACGGAGTTCTCCCCGCTTTTTTCATCCGTAACTCTCCTGCGCATTTCCAATTTATCAGGTGCAATTACCCGGATAAATGCAGAACCACGTTCACCAGGATTTTCAAAATCGAACACAATTGAATCGTCAATACAAATCCAATGCCCTTTGATCACACCATCAACCATTGAATTATCATATAGTCGATAAGTCCAATCTTTGGTGAACTCGTAAGTCATCGTTAACGGAGAGACTGCCGGATCAATCGTATGCTCATTCTTCATGCTGTCTGAAATTGCCAGGTATTGCGGAATATCTGTGATCCGATATTGCGTCCACTTCCCGGATAATATATCACGTGAGATATGCATGGTGGTGTCGACTCTCACCACATAAAAATAGGTGCCCCTGAACCACGATGTTTCAGTCATGTATACGTGCTTTACCCTCTTCCATTCCATTACATTCCGGGAAATCACACGAACCGTGTAATAGGTGTAAGCACGGTTGTTAACATCGTGCTCTATCAGCGTGTCCCCCGATATTTTCCATTCACCGGTGTGAAATCGTTCAAGCAGGTTTCCCTGATCCGGGGTACAATCGAATGTATGATCGTGGTAAAAAGTATATGCATCCGGGTAGGGAGAATAACAGGACTCCCACTTAAACAGATTGAGTTCTTCTCTTGCGCTATCGGAAGCTTTAAGGTATTTCGCTGAATCCATTACATAGTAACTCGTCCAGTCGCCGATGAGAATTTCAGGTGTTAACCCGGAACCCTGCGCGTGCAGTTCCAACTTACCCACGATGACAAACAGTAAGGCGATGGAAAGGTATTTCACGCTGTTATCTGGTCACGACAAATCTTAAGACAGCAATGTCCGTCCTGATAACATAAATACCGTCTGCAAGCGTTTCTACATTCAACGTTTCCGTACTGTTCTGAGAACTACCGGAGAAAACGACACGCCCGCTTGCATCAGTAATTTCATATGTACCAATTGCATCGCGCGAATTAATTGTGAACGTTCCGTTATTCGGATTCGGGAACAGCTGAAGATTTGCCGCCGTTTCTGTTTGTATTCCGAGACACACATCGACGTAGATCGACAACGAATCAACCGCATTGCAACCGTTACCGTCGGTATAGGAATAAACAACGCTGTTCGCACCCATAATTGCCATCGACGGATCCAGCGTTGAACCAACAACGCCCGTTCCACTCCAGGTTCCACCGGCAGGTGTTCCTGTTAATGTGATGGCCGCATCTGTGTTACATGCAGTATCATT
>Ga0255338_1005738_pt1 | contig 11142 bp, 11 predicted proteins | sample MeOH1_35cm_T4_19_FD_203715 | JGI IMG/M metagenome (GOLD analysis project Ga0255338, IMG submission 203715) | Sandy soil microbial communities from University of British Columbia, Vancouver, Canada - MeOH1_35cm_T4_195 | ecosystem: Engineered > Artificial ecosystem > Sand microcosm > Unclassified ... | reverse complement strand
CCGGGCGACAAGGCCGGCATCAAGAGCGGCGACATCATCACCGGGATCGAGGGCGTCACGATCGATACGGAGCATCCGCTCGACGCGGTGCTCAGCCAGTTCGCACCCGGTCAGTCGGTCACCGTCACGCTCCTGCGGGACGGCAACCGGATGAACCTGACGGTGACGCTCGGGACTCGTCCCAAGAATCTGTGACGGCCGGGTCGGCGGCAGGCGTGGTGGGGGCCGCGGTGGGGACCTGTCGCCGACCGGCATCCAGGTGTTAGGCCGGCCGGCGCTCCCCGCTCGACCGCTGCCGCCAGATCTCGACGCCGGCCCAGTCGAGCCGGCCGCGCAGGACGACCTTCGGCTTCCGGATCCGGACCCCGACCTCCTCGACGGCCGGGAAGTCCGCCAGGATCTCGTGGCTGATCGCCTCGGCCAGCGCCTCGAGCAGGTGGAAGGTCGTCGACTCGACGATCTGCTTCGTGACGTCGAAGACGCGGCCGTAGTCGACCGTCTTCTCGAGGTCGTCGTCGACGCCGGCGGGCTGGAGGTTCAGCCGCAGCTCGACATCGACCTCGAACGGCTGCGGAGCGAGCTGCTCGCGCTCGAAGTAGCCGTGGCGGCCCTCGAAGACCATGTTGCGCAGGACGATCCGGTCGCTCAGTGGTGGGCTCCTTCGCGGGGATGGGCCGGGCCGATGGGATCAGGTGTCGTCCACCCGCCCCGAATGATCGCATCGCTCATCCGCGCCGCCCGGACGTTCGCGCGCACGTCGTGGACCCGGACGATGTCGACGCCGGAGGCGATCCCGAGCGCGGTCGTCACGAGGGTCGCCTCAAGCCGCTGGTCCGGTGGCAGGTCGAGGACGCGGCCGAGGGTTGACTTGCGTGACGTGCCGAGGAGGATCGGGCGGCCGAGCTGCCGGAGCGCGTCGAGGTCGCGGAGGACGGCGAGGTTGTGCTCGGGCGTCTTTCCGAACCCGAACCCGGGATCGACGATGATCCGCTCCCGGGCGATGCCGGCGACGAGCGCGCGCTCGATTGCTCGGCCCAGGTCGGCAACGACCTCGGCCACGACGTCCGTGTAGCGCGCCTCGGCGCGGTTGTGCATCACGACGATCGGCAGCCGGTGGGCGGCAGCGACGCGGAGCAAGCCGTCGTCCTCCGAGACGCCCCAGATGTCGTTGACGAGGGCAGCGCCTGCGGCGATCGCGGCCTCGGCGACCCGTGGTTTGGTCGTGTCGACGCTGATCGGAACGTCGGGGAGCGCCGCGTGGACCGCGGCGACCACCGGCACGACGCGGCGGAGCTCCTCGTCGACGTCGACCGGTGCGTGCCCCGGTCGGGTCGACTCGCCCCCGACGTCGAGGAGGTCGGCGCCCTCGGCGACCATCGCCTGGGCCTGGGCTACCGCCGCCGGGATCGGATCCAGGGCGGTCAGCAGGCCATCTCCGGAGAACGAGTCGGGGGTCACGTTGAGGATCCCCATGACGAACGTCCGCTCGCCCCAGCGGAACGTCCGTCCGCCGATCCGGGTCTCGCCGAGCTGCTCGCCTGGCAGGGTCACCGTGGTGCCTCCTCGCTGCCTTCGTCGGGGTCGCGGAGGAGCGGGTCGACGACGAGGTGCGCCCGCGCCGCGCCGACGAGGTAGAGCGAGCCTGCGACGACGACGGGCCCGTCGCCCTGGGCCAGCGCTGCGTCGAGGGCGCTCTCGGGGCGTGGCACGACGAGCGGGTCCGAACCCGGCAGGATCCGCCGCCAGATCGCGGCGATGGACGCGGCGTCGAGCGCCCGCGGCGCGTCGAGGCTCGTCGCGACGATCCGCGCGCCCCGGAGCGCGGCCGCGGTCGCGAGTGCCCTGACGACCCCGTCGACGTCCTTGTCCGCCATCGAGGCGGTGACAAGCGTTGGGCGGCCGCCGCGAAGGTGCGGACGGAGATCGTCGAGGGCGACCGCGAGTGCGGCGGCGCCGGCCGGGTTGTGAGCGCCGTCGAGGAGCACGTCCCGGCCATCGATGTCCAGCAGCTCGAGCCGCCCCGGCCACCGCGCGGCCGCGAACCCGGCGCGTCGCTCCTCCGGCGTCGTGGCCGCGATCCCGGCCGCCTCCAGCGCGTCGAGGACCGCATCCGCGACCGCGACGTTCGCGGCCTGGTGCCGCCCCCGGAGCCCGACCCGCGTCGCACCGAGCCGCGGCAGCTCGACCACGATCCCATCGCGATCCCAGCCCACCAGCGGCGCAGGTGTCGCGACCGTGAGCGAGACACGGAGCCGTCGTGCCCGTCGCGCGATGATCTCGAGCGCCTCGCCGCTCGCGCCCGTGACCGCGACGTCTCCGCGCTCGATGATCGCCGCCTTCTCGCGCGCGATCGCCCGGATCGTGTCGCCAAGACGATCCATGTGATCGAGGTCGACGTTCGTGATCGCGGCCACGCCGCCGTCCCAGGCGTGCGTCGCGTCGAGGCGCCCGCCAAGCCCGACCTCGACGACCGCGAGATCGACCCGCTCGTCGGCGAACCAGCGGTAGATCATCGCGGTCAGGAGCTCGAACTCGGTCGGATCGCCGTGGCGACGAGCGACGCGGGCGGCGACCGGGAGCACGTCGGCGACGAGCCGGGCGAACGTCGCGGGATCGATCGGAACGCCGGCAATCTGCATCCGCTCGCGGTAGCTGACGAGATGCGGCTTCGGCGTCTCGCCGGCGCGCTTCCCCGCGGCGCGAAGGACGCTCGACACGAGGGCGAGGACACTCCCCTTTCCGTTCGTGCCGCCGATCAGCGCACCGCGGAAGGCGAGCTGCGGATCGCCGAGCTCACGAAGGAGCGCCCGGGTCCGCCCAAGACCGAGCCGGATGCCGAACCGGCCGCGCTCGGTCAGCGCACGAACGGCCTCGGCATAGCTCGCCGGGGCGACGGTGGCCGGAGTGATCGGGTCGCCGGCCGTCACTCGCGGGTCAGCTCGTCCTCGTAGAAGACGCATTGATTGAAGCGGGGCGTCAGGCAGACGTCGTTGACGTAGCCCTGCTCGAGGTGGACCCCGCCGCGCAGCTGACAGCGGGACACGTTCGCCTCTTGGCGGATGAGCGCCTTGAGGAGGTGCGGCGCCTGGATCGGGATCGCCCCGCGGGCGCCGGTCATGTAGAAATGCGGGCACACGTTCCGCCGCAGATTCGGCAGGCCGAACCCGGGCCGGCCGCCGACCGTCATCGGCGAGGCCTGGGTCGCCGTCGCGCGGGCCGCGAGCGGGGACGGCGTCACCCGCGCGATCGGTCCGACGCCGAACGCCGGTCGTCCTGTCTGGGCGCCGGGTCGGCCGGTCTTGGGGTCGCGAGCCTGCATCGATTCCTCTGATGGGCGCGCGAGGAGATTCCCGCACGCGCGCGGACCTTGCCAGAGTACAACGGTCTACAGCGATCTCACATGGTCGGCGCGGGACGGATCGGTGCGGCGCGGCACCGATTCATCGCCTGCCCTCGACCTCCCGACGCGCCCGTCCCGGTGGCAAACCCCGAATTCGTCGTATTCGTCCGGCCGGGCACGCGTGCGACAATGCCGCCCGATGACCTTCCGTCGCGCTGGACGCCCGTCACACGTCCGGCCCCGGCCACCGTCGACGGGACGGCCGGCGCCGGTCAAGGTTCGACCGCGTCCCGTCGCCACGTCGCGGATCCCCACCCATCGCCGGATCGAGCGCACCAACGGCCTCCCGCTCGTCGCACGGCTGCTGTTCGTCGTCGCCGTGGTGGCGCTCGGGGCGGTCGTCCTGTACACGGCCACCGGCGGTCTCGGCCGCGCCGTCGTCGCGCTCGGGTCGTCGCTCGACGGCTTCATCGGCGGCCTGACGGCGACGCCGTCGCCCCGTGCGACCGTGGCCCCGATCAGCGACGCTCCGGTCCTCGCCGCGCCTGACGAGCCCTACACGAACCAGCCGAAGGTCGACCTCGTTGTGACCGTCCCGCCGGACGTCGTGGGAGACGCCGGGACGAAGATCCGCCTCTACCTCGCCCTCGGCGACCAGCCGGCATCGCCGATCCTCGACGCGCAGGTCGGGTCGACGCCACGGGTCGTCATCCCCGACGTCGAGCTCACCGAGGGCAGCAACAACTTCAGCGCCAGCCTCGTTGGCCCGGCCGGCCAGGAGTCGGAGCCGTCACCGGTCATCAGCTACATCCTCGACCGAAAGAAGCCGCCGATCTCGATCGCCGCGCCGAAGAAGGGCGCCACCGTCAATCGGTCGACCGTCGAGGTCCGCGGCAAGACGCAGGGGCGCAGCCGGATCGTTGTCCGGAACGACGCGAACAACGCATCGGCGACGACCGACGCGGCCGGCGACGGGACGTTCAAGGTGACGATCCCGATCGAGACCGGCACGAACGCGATCACGATCACCGCGACCGACCCGGCCGGGAACGTCAACGAGACGACGACGACCATCCGGCGCGGGAGCGGGAAGCTCACCTCCGCGCTCTCGGCGTCGATCTACCGGCTCCGGCTGAAGGACCTCCCGGAGCCGCTCGAGCTCCGGGTCGTCGTGACGAACCCGGACGGCGCCCCACTCGCGGACGCAACCGTCACGTTCACGCTGAGCATCCCGGGGATCCAGGTCATCACGGCGGAGGGACAGACCGACGGGAACGGGCGGGCCGTCTTCCGAACGACCGTTCCGAAGGGCGCCACGCAGGGCCAGGTGCTCGCGACCGTCCTCGTGTCGACCGGCGAGTTCGGTGACACGACCGACCGGACGGTCATCACGATCGCGAAGTAGGCGCCGCGACCGGGCGACGCGGTCGCGCCGCAGCTACCATCGCGCCATGACGATGTGGCGATGTCCTCACTGCGGCACCCCGCAGTCGGAGACGGCGCGCTGCTGGGTCTGCCGGCGGTCGTCGACGAGTTGCGGGACGTGCCGCCACTTCCGCCGTGCGATCGCGGGCGAGCTCGGCTACTGCGGCCTCGATCGACGCCGCATTCCGCTCCGCGGCGACGAGCTGCGGGGCTGCTGGGAAGCGGCGTCCGCCGACGTCACAGCCGCACGAACCGGGGATGCCGGACGCGACCGCGGCGCCAGCCCCAGCGCGGTCCCGACTGGGACGCCGCGGTTTGATTTCGTGCCGGTGGGTGCGGTCGCGGCGCCCGCGACCGCTCGGCCTGCGGACTCGGACCCGGACGCGGCGCCCTACGAAGCCGCGCCGCCCCACGAGGCCGTGGGCCCGGCTCGCAGCCGTGCGGCCGACCCGCTGCTCGGGTTCTGGGCCGAGGAGGTCTGACGGAGCCAAGCGCCCCCGCGGACGCCTCGGCGTCCGGTGATCAGCCCGGGGGGCAGGGCAGAGACGGATCCTGGACGGTGAGGTCGATCCCGGTCCCCGACCGATGCCGCGTGCCGGGAGCGGGGCTTTGGTCGATGACGACCCAGCTGTCGTCGTAGGCGCCGCCGTCCGGCTCCGTCGTGACCTCGCCGCGGACAAACCCGTCATCCGTGATCTGCGTCGTCGCGTCCGAAAGCGTCTGGCATCGGTAGTCGCCCACGTTCTGCCGTTCCGGCGTGCGGGTCGGCGTGGGCGCCGGGGTCGGCTCGGGGGTCGGAGGCGGCGTCGGCTCCGGGGTCGGCGGCGGCGTGGGCGTCGGCTCGGGCCCCCTCGAGACCGTGTAGTCGAGGGGTGTCCCCGGGGCGGCGAGCGTCCCGGGCGGAATGCTCTGGTCGGACACGAGCCCGGCCGGGATGACCGGGTCGAACGCCTCCTTGCGCAGCCCGACCGTGAAGCCCGCCTTCGTGATCGCCCCCGGCGCATTCTCGTCGGGCTGGTTGAGCAGGTTGGGCGCGGTCGCCTGCTGCTGCCCGACGTTCACGGTCAACTCGACCGTGCCGTCCTTGTCGATCGTGCCGCCGGCCCCCGGACGCTGGGCGAGGACGACGTTCGGGGCCTTGTCGGTCCGCTGCTGCGTCTCCGCGATCGTCACGTGGATACCCAGCCGTTCGGCCTCGGCCCGCGCCTCGTCGTAGGTCGAGTCGACGAAGTTCGGAACCGTGACCTGCTGGACCACCGGCGTCCCGGGGCCCGAGAAGAGCCGGAACAGGAGGAAGCCGACGACGGCCAGGATCGCCAGCGCGAGGAGGGCGGAAATCCAGACCCAGGGGCTCGTCCGCCGCTGGCCGTCGTCCTCCCAGGGCTCATCAACCGTCCGGTTGCCGCCCCGCGGCGGCCCGCCGCCAGCGCCAGCACTCGGCTCGTCACGGCCGGCATAGGCGTCCGGCGCGTAGGCGATCCGGCCGGCGTTGGGCCGGGCGACGCCCGAGGCCAGCGGCGCCGCGCCCGCCGCAGGCCCGACGACCGTCGCACCCGTCGGAGCACCGCTCGCGTCGCGCACTCCGGCCGCCGCGCCCGCACCGAGGGCCGAACCCGCCACCCCGATCCCCGCCGCACCGGCGGTCGTGCCGCCGCTGTCGGCGACGAACGCGTCGAGCGCCTCGGCCATCGCCTTGGCGGATCGGAAGCGAGCGTCGGGATCGGGAGCGAGCGCGCGGCGGACGATCGCCTCGAGCGCAGCCGGGATGCCGGCCCGGACCGCAGAAGGCGACGGAACCTCGTCGGTCAGGCGGGCCAGCGCGATCGCGGCCGCGCTATCGCCGCTGAACGGCCGCGTCCCGGTCAGCAGCTCGTACAGGACGATGCCGAGCGCGTAGATGTCCGATTCCTCGGTCGCCGCCTCGCCCCGCGCCTGCTCGGGGCTGAAGTAGTGGACCGAGCCGAGCGTCACGCCCGGGAGCGTGGTCTGGGCCTCGGCGATCGCCCGCGCGATCCCGAAGTCGGTCACCTTGACCCGCCCGTCGCGGCTGAGCATGACGTTGCCGGGCTTGACGTCGCGATGGACGATCCCGCGGCCGTGGGCCGCCGCCAGCGCGCGCGCGACCTCGGCGGTCAGCCGGGCGGCCTGGCGGGGCGGCAGCGCGCCGGTGCGGCGGATGACCGTTGCGAGGTCCTCGCCGTCGATCAGCTCCATGACGATGAACGGTCCGACCGCGTCCTGACCGTAGTCGTGGACCGCGACGATGTTCGGGTGGTTGAGCGAGGCGACGGCCTGGGCCTCGGCCCGGAAGCGCGCCCCGAAGTCCGGGTCGCGGCCGTACTCGGGCCGGAGGACCTTGACGGCGACGTCGCGCTCGAGCTGGTGGTCGCGCGCCCGGTAGATCGTCGCCATCCCGCCCTGGCCGAGCAGCTCGATCAGCCGATATCGGCCACCCAGGACGCTCCCGACCTCCGCCAAGCTCACTCCTCTCGCGTGACCCCTCGCCGCCCGTGGCGGCGCGCCGTCGGGCGCATCCTACCGTAGCTCCCTGAGATGCCGATGACCGGCCGCCATCGGCGGCGACCCATGGCGCGCCCGAGCTAGAGCTCCAGGGTGCGCAGATACGCGCGGAACTCCGGCCCGAGGTCCGGTCGCTGGAGCGCCAGCTCGACCGACGCCTTCAGCCAGCCCATCGTCGTGCCGGCGTCATAGCGGGTCCCCTCGAACTCGTAGCCGTAGACGCCCTGCTCCTCCATCAGCGCCTCGATCGCGTCGGTGAGCTGGATCTCACCGCCCGCGCCGCGCGGCGTCTGCTCGAGCTTGTCGAAGATCTTCGGCGTGAGCACGTAGCGACCGATGATCGCGAGGTTGGACGGCGCATCGGCCGGGTCGGGCTTCTCGACGAGCCGGGTAACGCTGTGGAGCCGGCCGTGGTTGAGGGCGTCGTCGACCGGCTCGCCGCCGATGACGCCGTAGCGCTGGGTCTCCTCGGGCGGGACCTCCATGACCGCGACGACCGAGCCGTGGGTCTGGTGGTAGGCATGGATCAGCTGGCCGATGCACGGCCGATCGGCGACGACGACGTCGTCCGGGAGCATGACCGCGAACGGCTCGTGCCCGATGAGGTCCTTCGCCATGAGCACAGCGTGACCGAGCCCGAGCTGCTCCTTCTGCCGGACATAGGCGACCTGGGCGAGGTCGCTGATGTGCCGCACCTGGCGGAGCTTCTCGATCTCGCCCTTCTCCTCGAGCAGGTGCTCGAGCTCGTAGTTGAGGTCGAAGTGGTCCTCGATCGCCCGCTTCTGGCTGCTCGTCACGATGATGACTTGCTCGATGCCGGCGGCGACCGCCTCTTCGACGGCGTACTGGATGACCGGCTTGTCGACGAGCGGAAGCATTTCCTTCGGCTGCGCCTTCGTGGCGGGGAGGAAACGGGTGCCCCAGCCGGCGGCCGGGAAGACGGCTTTTCGGACGCGCATCGAACCCCTGGGCAGTGAGTCGGAAGGCGGCCAGTATACCCGGACCTCCCCGGATTCCGGTCGTCGGGCTCCCGCGGCGGCGTCTGTTAGGCGGGTCGAACCAGCCCGCGCTCGACCGCGTAGAGGGCCGCCTGGGTCCGGCTCGACAGCCCGAGCTTGCCGAGGATGTTGCTCACGTGGGTCCGCGCCGTCCGCTCCGTGATCGCGAGCCGGTCGGCGATCGCCCGGTTGCTCAGCCCCCGCCCGACGAGCCCCAGCACCTCCCGCTCGCGCTCCGTCAGCGGCTCGGCCGGGGTGGCGGTCGCACGGTCGCGGACCTGGCGGGCGAGCAGCGCCCCGATCGCCGGGGCGAGGTGGACCTCGCCGCGGTGGGCCGCCCGGATCGCGGCGGCGACATCGTCGGCATCGGCGTCCTTCAGGAGGAAGCCCGACGCACCCGCCTCGAGGGCGGCCGTGACCCGCTCCTCCTCGACGAAGCTCGTCAGGGCCACCACCTCGACCGCCGGCAGCTCGTTCCGGATCGCCGCAGTCGCGGCGACGCCGTCGAGCTCCGGCATGAGGAGGTCCATCAGCACGACGTCCGGAAGGAGCGTGCGGGCCGCGTCGAGCGCCTCCCGGCCATCCCCGGCCTCGCCGACGATCTCGATGTCGTCGAGGAGCTCGAGGAAGCCGCGCAGGCCGCGTCGGACGACCGCGTGGTCGTCCACGAGGAGAACGCGGATCGCGCGCGACGGGTCGGCGGGCGGCGGCGTGGTCATCGCGGCGCAATCTAGCGCGTCACGAGGAGGTCGAATCAGGCGTTCGGACCGATTCGTCCCGTGACCCCTCGATCGCGCGACTCGACCGGCGCTGCACCCTCGCGCCGGGCCGTCCCGAGCCGGATCGACGTGAACGGGACGCGGATCTCCCGGAAGACCTCGACCGAGACCAGGAAGCCGACGAGGAGGAAGAGCAGGGCGAGGAACTTGCCGACCTGGAAGTACTCGGTCACCCCGAACCGGTTGAGCGCGTCGCCGCCGCTCGCGAGGAAGCCGCCGATCGCGATGAGGATCGTGGCCGGAACCCGGCTGTGGAGCCGGCCCGCGAGGAGGGCCCGGACCGCGCCGGGCAGCGAGGCGACGAAGTTCACGCCGATCGCGAACGGGGCGATGAGGAGGTTGAACAGGAACTCGTCACCCCGCTGCTCGGGATCGAGCGAGTACGGCAGGACCCGCCGCTTCGGCATGAACACATACGCCGAAAAGAGCGCCCCGAGCGCCAGGGCGAGGCCGCCGGTGATGTTCAGGAACGGGGTCAGCAGCCGGATCGTGCCAGGGAACAGCTCGCCGGTCGGGACACCCGTGGCGGGATCGAGGGCATACCCCGGAGCCGGCAGGGTCGCGGTCGCCACGAGGACCGCGGAAAGGACGGTCGCCCCGACCACCCCGCCCGCGGCGAGGAGGGGCCAGCGCTCGTTCTGGAAGTACGTCTCGACGGCCACCGCGAGGGCGAGGACGAGCGCCGCGATCAGGTAGAGGATCGGGGCCGAGCCCGCACCGGGGTAGTCGTAGCGGCGTTGGGTGAGGACCGTGAAGATCCCCGCGAGGAGCAGGCAGAACGCGAACGTGTACCCGAAGCGCGTCCTCCCGAGGAGGAACGCGGTCCCGAGCCCCAGCCAGCCGGCCGTCCAGACCGCCCCGCTCAGGTACCAGGTTCGGTAGAGCGGCTCGCTCCAGCCGCCGGCGCCGGCGAGGGCCTCACACCCCGAGGCGATGCCGTAGAAGAGCATCCCGATCGCCCAGATGAGCTGGAAGCCGTGACGCCGCTCTCGCCACTGGTCGAACAGGGCGATCGAGAAGGCAAGAGCGAGGACGGCCGTGACGCCCGGCAGGAGGACGGCAAACGACACGGGCTGACTCCCGCGATCAGGCCGGGATCAGCTCGTGGTCATCGCGATGGATCCCGTCGCACAGCCCCCAGCGAACCCGCTCGCCGGGGATCGGGATCGGTCGCATGATCTCGCGGACGTCGCCCTTGCGGCAGAAGAGGTAGCCCCGCTCGGCCATCCATCGACGAACGTGCGACGGATCCGAGTGGAACTGGAACGGCCCGGGGTTGATCGCCGGCGTGCTCGTCCAGTCGGCCGGCACCTCGGTCGCGACGATGTCGAGGATGTTCAGGCGCCACGGCGTGCCGCCGATGATCTCGCGGCAGCCATCACAGCGGATCGCGACGTTGTCCGAGACGATCGTCGGGATCCGGATCCCCATGATCTCCATCGCGCCGGATGGTAGCAGGACCGTCCGGGACCGGGCCGGGGGCGGGAACGGTGGTGCCCCCAAGGGGATTCGAACCCCTGATCTCCACCTTGAAAGGGTGGCGTCCTGGGCCTCTAGACGATGGGGGCCGGGTCGGGCGAGTGTAGCAGAGGGGCCCCGCGGCACCCCCCTCAGGAACGGCCCCAGAGCATCGCCAGGACGATCCCCATCGCGATCGCGACAAACCCGACGATCGCAGCTCCACCGCCGAAGAAGGCGAGCGCAAAGGCTTGCCCCGTCCGGCCGTCCCAGCCCGCCCGACGGGTGGCGACGAAGCCGAACGCGGCGAGCGCGAGGAACACGATGCCGAGGACGATCGCCCCCGAGGCGAGCATGGGGATCTGCGACGCATCACGGACGGTCAGCGCGAACGCGAGGTAGGCAAGGGAGCCGATGAGGGCGACGAACACGACGAGCCGAACCGGCGTGATCCGCAGCGGGCTCCCCGACGAGCGGCCCTCGCGGTCGTCCGGGGAGCCGTACCGGCGAGCTGCCGGGCGACGGGGGTCGGTGCGGGCGCTGACGCGGCGGTCCATGGCGGCTGATTGTAGTGTCCGATGGGTGCCGTCCTGGCAACGGCCGGGTTGCGGCGATGGGGGCG
>Ga0255338_1005737_pt1 | contig 11143 bp, 11 predicted proteins | sample MeOH1_35cm_T4_19_FD_203715 | JGI IMG/M metagenome (GOLD analysis project Ga0255338, IMG submission 203715) | Sandy soil microbial communities from University of British Columbia, Vancouver, Canada - MeOH1_35cm_T4_195 | ecosystem: Engineered > Artificial ecosystem > Sand microcosm > Unclassified ... | reverse complement strand
TTTGTCCGGACTGCCCCCGGAACACTACGGTTGCCTTGCTCGCCATGGCTACAGGCCTCATTGAGGCGGGGACCATTCCCCGCATTCCGGTCGTCGGGACCGCTCTGCATTCTCACAAAAGAATGCAGGCCCGCTCGCGGCTGTCCGTGCGGGAGACGGCGCTTCTTCATATCGCTGGTCTACCGCTGCACTATACACGGTTGGCGCTCCACGCACGCGGGCGCACGTCCTTTCGCACGGGACGGCGCACTGTTTGCTGCGAATTCATCGAGCGTTGTATTCATTTCATCGCTCCCCGGGCCGGTCGCAACAGCACTCGCCGCCGGTCCGGTTCTTCCGACGCGACGCGGCGATGCGGCTGCGTCGATGCAACGCTCGCCCCTTCGGTCGCCTCTGCTCTCCACTTTCCATGAATGCGTGCGAACGCGGCTATCATTACCGCTGTTTTCCCGATGACGGCAAGTGCCGGGCGACAAGGAGAGACCGGATTCATGTCTGCGAACAACACCGAGGCAACGACGGCCGTGCTGGCCGAGTGGACCGCAGGTTTCACACTGCATGACGCACCCGGCGAAGTCGTCGGGCGGATGAAAGCGCTCGTGCTCGACTTTCTGCGCGTGGTAACCGTAGGCGCGCGCCTGCCGTGGAGCCGCTCCGCGCGGCGGCTTGCGCTGGAGCTCGGAGGGCGGGGTGCGAGCACCGTTCTGCTCACCGGCGACAAGCTCGACGCAGCGCGAGCCGCATTCGTCAACGGTGCTTATGCCCACGCTTGCGATCTCGACGACACGCATGTCGGCTCCATGCATCACCCCGGCGCATCGATCCTGCCTGCCGTGCTCGCGGTAGCCGAGAAAGTCGATGCCGACGGACGCGCCCTGCTCGAGGCGGCGATCTGCGGCTACGAAGCATCGCTGCGCATCGGATTGGCCGTACAGCCGTCGCTCTTCCAGCGCGGATTCATGTCGACGCCGACCTGCGGCGCGCTCGGTGCGGCGTTGGCGGTGGGCAAGCTGCTGCGCTTCGGCCCGCACGATCTCGCCGGAGCGCTCGGCGCGGCATCGAGCTATGCCGGCGGGCTCGCGCAGTTCTACAAGTCCGGCTCTGTGATCAAGCGCATCAACGGCGCGAAAGCCGCGGAGTCGGGCGTGATCGCGGCGCTGCTGACGAAGGAAGGCATCTGGGGCCCGAGGGACATACTGGAAGGCGAGTCGGGATTCTTCCGCGCGTTCTCGGATCGTTACGATGCGAGTCACGTGACCGGAGATCTCGGGCGCGGGTACCGGCTGATGCAGGTGAGCACGAAGATCCATGCCGGCGCGGGACGCTTGCAGGCGACGGCAGATGCCGGGCTTGCGCTCGGCGCCGAGCACCGTCTTGCGCCCGAGCAGATCGCAGGCGTGGAAGTCGGCATACCGAAAGTGATACAGGACAAGCTCACCCAGGCCGACCCGCCCGATCTGCAGAGCGCGCAGTTGAGCGTGCCCTTCAGCCTCGCGATGGCGCTCGCGCTGGGCGGCACGCGTGGCCCGCGCGCCGCATTGCGCCGGGAGGACTACGAGGCGGCGCTTGCCTCGCCTGAAGTGCGCGCGCTTTCCCGTCGCGTGCGCTGTGTGGTCGATGACGAGATCGAAGCAGGCACGAACACCGAGGAAGTACCGTCGCGTGTCACGTTGAAGCTTGCGGACGGGCGGATGCTCACCGAGCGTGTGGCGCATCCGCGCGGCAGCCCGCATCGCCGCATGGCATGGGACGAGCTGCACGCACTGTTCGAGGACGGCGTTGCGGATGCGCTGCAGTCGGGTGCAATCGCGAAAGTGGTCGACCTCGTCGCCGGCCTCGACCGCAAGTCCCGCGCTCGCGACATCGCCGCCGCGTTCGTTGCGGTACCGGGATGGCTGGAAAGCGTCACCTGAAGGCGCGTCGGGAATGCTCCGCGCGGCAATGATCTGCATCAATATCCGGAGGCCGCAGCCGGGGCAACATATCCGTTGATCTCCAGTGCAGTACGCTGCCCGACGGAGGTGCTCTCGATGCGATCTCGGTTATTGCTGTCTGCTGCCATTGCGCTCTTCCCGCTATGGGCAGGCGCTGCGGCGGACGATTCGAAGACGAAGGAGAGTCAAGTGAGAACGACGACGAACCAGATACCCCAATCCGTGCAGATGGAGCACGAGGAGATTCATTCGACACTGGTGCGCGCGACGAAAGCGACCGGGCGCGTCGGCGCCGCCGCGAAGGTCTTGGCCGAAGTGCTGCATCCGCATTTCGTGCGCGAAGAAGAGATTGCCCTGCCGCCGTTGGGACTGCTCGCTCCGCTCGCGTCGGGCGCAAAGATCACGGAGGCGCAATCCGCCGAGGCATTGGCCATGACGGGCTCGCTCAAGCAGGAGCTGCCGCGCATGCTGGTAGAGCACAAGCAGATCAGCGCGGCGGTGGAAAAGTTGCGCGTCGCGGCCCACGCCGAGAACGCGGCGCAGTACGAGCGGCTCGCCGAGCAGCTCGCCTTGCATGCAAAGACGGAGGAAGAGGTACTCTATCCGGCTGCGCTGATCGTCGGCGAGCTGCTCCGGGCGCGCACGGGAAAGAAATAACACTCCCCTCGAACACGCGGCGTTCGGGAATGCAGGGACGTTCTCGCCCAGGCGACATATCACGACGTGATAGAATCGTCCGGTGACTTCACGCTGCGCGCCCGCGCGAAACGCCGCAGGACACTCATGCAGGACATCGCTCACCGCATCGGGCTCGAAAAGATCGAGGCCGTCATCGGCGATTTCTACGACCGTGTGCAGCGGCACGAGACGCTATCCGTACCGTTCGGCATCGTGCACGACTGGGCCGGGCACAAGGCGCATCTCTCGCATTTCTGGTGGGTCAACCTCGGCGGCCGCGCCTACCGCGAGCAGCCGTACCGCGTCGCTGAGAGACATGCAACGGCGGGCTTTACGCCCGAGCTGCTGGTCGACTGGCTCGAACTGTTCCATGACACTCTGACGACGCATCTGTCGCCCGATCTCGCTGAACACTGGTATGCCCGCGCTGCGCGCATCGGTCGGTCACTCGAGCTGATGCACGAGTTTCGCCGCCGCGAAGGCGTATGACATGCGCTGAATGGAGCGTCAGCGGGCTCGATTTGGGCTATGCTCGGCTCTGGAGGGATCCGCTGCCGGCACGGCGAAGGCGGCCGAAGGCTACCGGAAGCGCAGAACGCCTGGCTTCCGGCATACGGACCAATATCAAAATCTTCTCGGAAGGAGGCCGGTATGAGATTCGATGCCACGGTTAAGGCGGGCGTGTGGACGCTACTGGTGTTCGCAGCGGGCGCGCTATGGGCGGACGACAGGACCGACTACAACCAGCGCGCCGCAGCCCGCGACGCGGCGCTGTTCCAGTCGCTGGATCGCAATGCGAACGGCGAGCTCACGCACGAGGAGTCCAAAGGCGATCTGGATCTGGGGCCCCGCTTCGACGACATGGACATCAATCGCGACGGCATCGTCACCCGGGAGGAGCTGCAGCGCTACATCGGGCAGCGTTACGGCGTGCAGGGCACCATCTTGCCGGCGTCCAATGCGGCACGCTAAGCCGGTCTCGTTGCCTCAATTCGCCTTGATGCCCGCTGCGCGGATCACGTTCGAATAACGCGCAGCCTCGGGCCCGCTTACCAGCGGACCGATGCCTGCTGCCGCCCGCTACCGCACTCTGAGTTTCTCCAGCACTGCGGGATCGGGATCCACGCCCAGCCCCGGCCCCTGCGGTATCGCAAACCGGCCGTTCGTATTCGGCATGATCGCGTCGTGCAGCGGATTTACCGCAAAGTCGGCATCGTAGCGCTCCACGAGCGACTCGCGCGGCATGGCTGCGATGCAATGGATGGAGGCGAGCAACCCGGGGCCGAAATAGGCGGAGTGCGGCACCACGGTCACGCCGTACGCGTCCGCGAGCGCCATTACCTTGCGCATGTGCGTGACGCCGCCCACTTTAGTGACACTCGGCTGCGCGTACGACAGCGCACCGACCTCGAACATGCGCTTGAACTCGGGCAGCATCGCGTTCTCGCCGGCTGCAGTCCGTATACCGCCCTGCGTGCGCACGCGCGCGAGTCCTTCATGATCCTCCGGCGGCCACACCGGCTCCTCGAGCCAGGTCAGGTCGAGCGGCTGCAGGCGCCGCGCCCGCTCGATCGCCTCATCCACCGTCCACGGACAATTGCAATCGACCATGATGGGGATGTCCGCGCCGGCGGCGTCGCGTCCCGCCTTGATGTTCGCGTGCTCGATCTCGTGCAGCTTGATGTGGCGATAGCCGCGCTTCAACGCGCGCTCGACGTAGTGCGTGACGGCTTTGGGCTCGCCATAGCGGAGCAGGCTTGCATAGCCGGGCAGATCCTTGCGCGGCGAGCCGCCGAGCAGGCGATAGAGCGGCAGCCCGGCGATCTTGCCCGCGATGTCCCACAGGGCGATGTCGATCGCGGAGAGCGCATACATCGCCGGGCCGTTGCGCCCGACGCCGCCGAGATTGCGGTGGAGCTCGTCCACGAGGCTCGCCAGTGCGGTCGGATCGCGTCCCACGCACATCTTGCCGATGAAGCCGTCGATGGCGGCCTGGGTCGCGGTATGGATGCGATGGCCGAAGCCTTCGCCCCAGCCGGTCACGCCCTCGTCCGTGTCCACGCGCACGAAGAGCGTCTGCATGCTCGTGCGCGGCGTGCCGCTCGCCTTCGGCACGACGTCGCCCTCGATGATCATCGGCATGTCGACGACCAGCGTCTCGACCCTGGTGATTTTCACTCGGTTACTCCCTGTGCAAAGTCGGCTTCAACGCGGCCAGTCTTTCGCGCTCGCGCCGAACGGGCGGTCGCCGCGGCGGTGGATGCCGGCCGCCGGCCCTCATTCGGCCGGCACGCCGCCCTTGACTTGCGTGCGCAACAGGAAACGCCGCTCGTTGGGATCGAACGCAGTGCGCTTGTGCATGACGCAGCGATTGTCCCAGATCAGCAGATCGCCCACCTGCCACTTCTGGAACCACGCGTGCTGCTCCTGCGTTGCATGCGCCCACAATCGATCGAGCAGCGCCTCGCTCTCGTCCAGGGGCAGGCCCACGACGTAAGCGTTGGGACGGCGGCCGAGATAAAGCGCCCGACGCCCCGTCACGGGATGGCGGATGACGATGGGATGCTCGGCGCCCGGGGCTTTGCGCACATCGGTCACCGGGGCATAGCCTTTGCGCAGCTGGCCCGCGCTGTTGTAGCTCGCGTCGTGCTTGATCCGCTTGCCCGCGATCGCGTCCTTCAGGCTCTGCGGCATGTTCTCGTATGCGCGGTACATGCTCATGAAGCCGGTCTCGCCGCCGCTCTTCGTGACCTCGACGCCGTACAGCAGGGCCGCGGAAGGCGTGACGGGGTTGTACGACATATCGGTGTGCCATACCGCCTCGCCGTAGCCCAGGCTGCCCACCGGCTCGCCGTTCACCATGATGTTCGACATGACGGCGAGGTTGGGATAGTTCTCTATCCATTCCTTGCCGCGGATATTGATCGGCGCGCGGTCGAGCTCGCCGAAGCGCGCGCTGAAGTCCAGCAGCTGGTCCTTCGTCAGGTCCTGCCCGCGGAACCGCAGCACCGTGTGGTCCATCCACGCCTGGAATATGACGCCGAATTCGGCGTCGGTGAGCGGTTGCGCGAGATCGACGCCGACGATGTCGGCGCCTATGGGTTTGTCCGTCGGCATCACCCGGATGCCGCCCGACTGCGACTGCCGGGGAGCGGCGGTGTACGTGCTTCCTTGCATGCGGTGCCTCCTTGCTGATGTTGCCTCACGAAGAATAAGCGAGGATGCGCGCGCCGGTCAAAGCGTGCGTGCCGCCCAGTCCACTATGCAGAGCGTGCTGCAAGTGGCCCTGCAACGAACGCGGCGAGGCCACCGGCCATTACCGGCGGCCCCAAAATAAAACTGCAGAGTTTTCTCGACGGCAGCTTTGGGAGATGGGCTCTACAAGCCATCTCGAAAACCGAAGAAGACAGAAACGGGACAGGATTAACAGGATAGACAAGATTCAAAAATCAAAAGCTTTCGCTCTAATCCTGTAAATCATGTCCATCCTGTCCATTGCTTTTTTGAATTTCTGAGACCGGTTCTAGTCTCGTGCCAGCACAAGCCGCGCGTTCTTCACCGTTACTTGCGACATCGTGAGCAGGCCGATGCGCACCGTGCCGCTCGCCCGCAACGGACGCAGGGCGGAAAGATCGAGCGACTGCTCGCGCGCAGGCGCGCGGGATGCTGCAGGCAGATAACGGTCGAGGTCGAGCCGGTCGACGTCGATGTCGCATACGACGGCCGGCGGTATGAGCGGCGTCACTGCGAGGTGCGCCTTGATTCTGCTTTCCGCGACACTGCCTGCGAGCTGCAGGGGTGCGCGCTGCCGCACGAGATCGACGCTCGCGTTTCCGGAAAGCTCGCCGGCGATGCGTTTCATGCGCAAGGCGCTCGCCTGGACGGTGAAGCGGGTCTCGAGATCCGTCATATCGAGGTGGCGGGTTTGCAGGTCACTCGAGAGTGCGGCTGCGATCTGCGCCTCGAGATTCGATTGCGGGCCGCGATGCACGATCGCGAGCGTAACTGCTGCGCTTTTCCACAGCGTCGAGTTGCCCGTGGAGTGCGGTGCTTCGAGCGAGACTTCGGTCCTGCTGCGCGGTGCTTCGAGCAACGCCTGCAGCTCAACATGCTCCGCCGACCAACGCCCGTCCGACGCCCGCAACGCCGGGATTGCGAGCCTGACGTCCGCCTTGCCGGCTTCCCATGCCGACTTTGCGGCGATGCGGAGGCTCTCGCCACGCACGTCGTACGTTCTCGCGTTGACGACGATACGTCCGGAAGCCTCCACGGCGGCATCGCGGATTTCCGCTACGCCGCCGCGCAACCGGGCAGCGATCTCCTGCAGCCTCCAGTCCTGCGTGACCGCGTCGTACGCGGCGACGGTCTTCAGCGTGACCCTGGCGTCGAACCGAGGCGAGTCGCTGCGTGCGTTGCCGGACAGCTCGATGCGTACGGGTGCGCCGCGTGCGATGCGGCCGGTCGTCACGTCGAGTCCGGTCAGCGAAACGAGGCGCTCCGCGGCGAGATCCACGACATCGATTGCACTCTCGCGCAACCGCAGGCCGCCGATGTCGAGCACGAACGAGGGCTCGCCCTGCGAGCGCAGGAGGTCGTCGATGCTCGTCCGGCCGTCCGCGTAACGCACGACCGTCGCTTGCAACCCGGTGATCGCAATTCCGTCGATGACGATACGCCGCGAGAGGAGCGGCGCAATACCGATCGTCGCATGCGCGCCTTCCATGCGCGCGAATGCGCCACCGCGATCCGCATCCGAAAGCGTGGCCCGGCCGACGTCGATGCCGATATCGGGCCATAACGACATCGCCACCGGTCCCTGCAGCTCGAGCGTGCGCCCGGTGCTGTCCCTGACGTAGCGCTCGATGTCGCTCTTGTACCGGTTCGGGTCGAACGTCGCCGCAACATACGCCGCTGCGGCAAGCGCGAGCAGCAGGAGGAGGGCCGCTGCGACGCCGAGAAACCGGATTATCTTCACGAATGGCAAGGCGGAACGGCTTCCGTCACCGGCGCAGCCGCACGTCGCCGCGGTGGCGCACGTCACCTTCCTTCATCACTTTTTCCCTCACGTTTCTCCATCACCTTCTTCGCTGCTGAAGCCGCCGCACGGCGCGGCAGCGCAACCGTCGCTTCAGCATTGCCAAGCATGCTTTCGTCATGTCCAGGCACATCGATTGCTGGCCACGGGCGGCGGCCCAGCAGGCTTGGGCGCGCAGCGCCGGACATCGCGGGAGGAGTGGCTGTGTCCGGCGCTTTCTTTTTAGGTCACCAAGACATGATCGGAAAAGGTGACGGCAACGGTCCCGCCGGCATCCTCTTCTCCCATCACCTTATCCATCACCCTTCGAGCCACCTGCCCGCCTCGTTTCCAGCGCCTCCCACCTTGCAAGGCAGGCCATCAGCTCCTCCTCGATGACCGCATACCGCCGCTGCAGCGCCTGCACGCGCCCGGGCTGCTCGCGATACAGCTCGGCATTTCCGAGCTCCCCGGTGATCTGCGACTGTTCCGTCTCGAGCGCGGTGATGCGTTCGGGCAGGGTCTCGAGCTCGCGGGTTTCCTTGTAGGTGAGCTTCTGGCCCGTGCCGGCTCGTCTCGCTCTCGGCGCAGCGGTGTCCGCCTGCGGTGCGCGCGGCGCTTCGGCTGCGGGTGCGGGGGATTGCGCGCGCTGCCGCTGCCAGTCGGTATAGCCGCCGACGTATTCGCGCAGCAGGCCGTCGCCTTCGAACGCGATGACCTGCGTGACGACGTTGTCGAGAAACTCGCGGTCGTGGCTCACGAGGAACAGCGTGCCGTTATAGTCCTGCAGCAGCGATTCGAGCAGCTCCAGCGTCTCGATGTCGAGATCGTTCGTCGGCTCGTCGAGCACGAGGACGTTCGCCGGGCGCGAGAAGAGCCGCGCGAGCAGCAGGCGGTTGCGCTCACCGCCCGAGAGCGCCGACACCGGCGAGCGCGCCCGCTCGGGCGGAAAGAGGAAGTCGCCGAGATAGCCGATGACGTGCTTGCGCGCACCGCCGATATCGATGAATTCGGAGCCCGGCGAGATGGTGTCGCTCAGCGTCGCGTTCTCGTCGAGCTGCTCGCGCAGCTGGTCGTAATACGCGATCGCGAGCCGCGTCCCGCGCCGCACCGATCCGCTGTCCGGCTCGATCTCCCCGAGGATCAGCTTGAGCAGCGTGGTCTTGCCGGCGCCGTTCGGGCCGATGAGACCGATGCGGTCGCCGCGCAGTATGCGGGTGGAGAAGCCGCGGATCACGTCCCGCCCGCCGTAGCGCTTCGTCACGTCGCGCAGCTCGGCGACGAGCTGGCCCGACCGTTCGCCGCGGTCCACGGCAAGCTGCACCTGTCCGAAGCGCTCGCGCCGCTCGGCACGCTCGCGCCGCAGCTGCTCGAGTCGCCGCACCCGGCCCTCGTTGCGTGTGCGCCGCGCTTCCACACCCTTGCGTATCCACACTTCCTCCTGCGCGAGCAGCTTGTCGAAGCGCGCATTTGCCGCCGCTTCCGCTTCGAGCTGGGCTTCCTTGCGCCGCAGATACTCGGCATAGCTGCCGGGAAACGACGCCAGGTGGCCGCGATCGAGCTCGATGACGCGGGTGGCGACGTGATCGAGGAAGCGCCGGTCGTGGGTGACGAACAGCACGCAGCCGCGATAGCCCTGGAGCAGGCCTTCCAGCCATTCGATGGCGGCGATGTCGAGATGGTTGGTCGGCTCGTCGAGCAGCAGCAGCTCCGGCTCCGCGGCGAGCGCCTGCGCCAGTGCGACCCGTTTGCGCACGCCGCCCGACAGCTCGCCCACGTTTGCATCGGCAACGAGCTGGAAGCGCGCGAGCAGCGCTTCGATGCGCGAGTTCATGCGCCAGCCGTCGGCATGCTCGAGCTTCTGCTGCACCTCGTGGAACCGCTCCAGTTGATGCGCGTCGGCCGAGGCGGCCAGACCGCGCGCGAGCGTGTGATATTCCAGCAGCGCATCGCGCACCCCGGCGAGCCCCGAGGCGACCGCCTCGAACACGGTATGCGCAGGATCGAGCTGCGGCTCCTGCTCGACGAGCGCCACGCGCAACCCGGGCTTGCGCCAGACCGTCCCGTCGTCGAGCGTCTGACGCCCGGCGAGCACCTTGAGCAGGCTGCTTTTGCCCGTGCCGTTGCGCCCGATCAATGCGACGCGCTCTCCGGCGTCGAGGTCGAGCGAGACCTGGTCGAGCAGCGGCACATGACCATAAGCGAGGCTGGCGTTGTCGAGCGTGGCGAGAGGCATGGCGGGCAAGCGTCGGGGAATGGATACGCGCGAGATGTTGCGAGTGAGCAGGTGCGGTTCGCATGATACGCGAAGCATGCGGATGACGCTGCCCGTGTCGTCCGGCTGCGACATTCAGCCGGCGGGATTGCGGATGTTTCGGGCGCGGCGATGCTCCCGATTCGGCGGCGTTCAGGACGGCCGGGAAAAATTTGCAGCGTTCGCGTTTCGCCTATGAAAACCGCGGCGTTAGAAGAAGACGAGCGATATCCCGAGGTTGCGCCTTGGGGCGTGCGCGGAATCGCCGGTTACCGGTCCTGGTCTACTTCTTGCGTGAGAGGAGCGCCGACCAAGTCCGGCCGACCTCCGGGTTACGAGTAATATAAAGAAAGGATAAAGTCCATGAAACGCCAAAAGCACTGGAAACGTAAACCGACCGAAGTTTTTCTGATCGTGCGCGCAAGCGCATGCACCTGGGCCGTCGCCATCTCGCGCCGGCTCATTCCCGGCGCCATCTTCTCGACCAAGGTCGCTGCGATGAGCTATGCCGCCGCGCTCGCGAGCGCAGCGGGATTGAATTCCGTCCAGCTCGTCATCGGCGAAGTCTAGACCCGGGGCGGGGGATGCGCCCGTGCCTTCGCGGCGCGGGACACGACAATTAATCCATTCGGTGAGGCGAGAAATGATTTGTCATATTTATGCCGTTCCTGCCCGCGGCAACGAATTCCAATGGAAGTGGCGCTTCGAGAACGGGGAACGCGAATCGAGCCGCAGCTTCGACTTGTACTACGATTGTGTGGAAGACGCCCGCGCACATGGCGGCCGGGTCGATCTGGCCGCCGGGCACCGCGGCGCACGGGGCTCCACGCTGAGGTAAGTCACCGCGGCCTTTCTTCGGGGGAGGCCGCCTTCCGTTCTTCCCTCCGCTTACAGCACAGAACGCTTTACGCGCCGTTCCGCTGGTGCAGTCACGTTGATGACGCCGTTGACCGCGTTGGTGCCCCACTGGGTCGCGCCCGGGCCGCTGATCACTTCGATACGGTCGACGTCCTCGAGCATGACTTCCTGCGCGTCCCAGAACACGCCCGAGACGAGCGGCGAATAGACCGTCCGGCCGTCGATCAGCACGAGCAGCTCGTTCGCCGCCGCATTGCGCGTCGCGGGGGCCGGCTAGTTTTCGAGCGCCGCGCGGATCGCCTGCAATTCCTCCAGGCGCTTCGCGTCGGGCTTCGGATAGGCGATCGGCAGCCCGGCGAGCGTATCGGCGATCACGTGCGAGACGATGAGCCGCGCGTTCGGCTT
>Ga0255338_1005736_pt1 | contig 11145 bp, 6 predicted proteins | sample MeOH1_35cm_T4_19_FD_203715 | JGI IMG/M metagenome (GOLD analysis project Ga0255338, IMG submission 203715) | Sandy soil microbial communities from University of British Columbia, Vancouver, Canada - MeOH1_35cm_T4_195 | ecosystem: Engineered > Artificial ecosystem > Sand microcosm > Unclassified ... | reverse complement strand
TTTTGTGTCGCAACATGTTGCCCCCGCCGAAAAACATGCCTGTTCGAAGGCTCAAATGAGGATATACGGTTCCTGCCACTTCATCCCATGGCGGATTGACCACCAGCCTTAAGAGCTTTCTCAGTAACTCACTGATGAAATGTAGGATACGGTGATCAATCTGGACGAAACGGCTTGATCAAGCAAAATTGAAATTGGGTTGTTAATTTTATCGTAACTTCTAGTGTCGTATAAGGTGTTCCATGCTTAGATGGCGGGAAATTAGTGAAGTTGCGCGGAGAGAGTTTGTTCAAAAGCCGGATTCAACGAGGCAGCATTAGTGAATTTGTTATTTGAAAGTTACAAAATTGCCGAATTTTGTAACTTTCAAATAACACTTTGGCGAGCTTGTCGGTAAATGGGCGTCTGACAGCGTGTATTATTATGAGTTTTGAGCCTCTTTGAGCTGCAAATGATGCTAATTTGGACGGTAGAGAATGAGACGGAAAATAAGCTGAGTTGGTTACCGGAGGCGGCGCCTGTAACTGGCGGAGGTTATTGCATTCCCAATGAGGAAGATATGTAGATGTAAGACATGGAGAGTAAAATTGAGATTTACCGAAGCTCGGATGGCGAAGCCCTTATCGATGTCGTGTTTGAGCAGGACACCGTTTGGTTGACTAATTCGCAGCTGGTGACTCTGTTCGGTTCAAGCAAGGCTAACATAAGTGAGCATATAAAACATATTTTTCAGTCCGAAGAACTGGATGAAGTCGGAACTGTTCGGAATTTCCGAACAGTTCAACAGGAGGGAACCCGGTTGGTAGAGCGCAACCGGATTCACTATAGCCTTGATGTCATCATTGCTGTGGGATATAGAGTGAACACGAAGCTGGGGACTCAATTCCGGCAATGGGCAACCCAGCGGCTAAAGGACTTTCTTGTAAAAGGTTATGCCATTAATGAAGCTAGATTAAGGCAGAAGCAGCAACATATTGAGACACTACAAGACGGAATTCGGATTCTTAGCCGCGCAATTGAAGAGAAAGTGGGTTTGGAGGATTTGAACTGGCTTGCCACTTTTGCAAAAGGATTAGCACTGCTAGATGATTACGATCACGAACAACTGGATAAGAAGGGCCGGACTATTCGCCCAGCGATATATCCGGATTTGGCCGAGTACCATGTGGTCGTGGAAGCGATGAAGGCTAACTTTGATTCAGCAGTCTTTGGAAAGGAAAAGGACGGAAGTTTTCAAAGTGCCATTGCACAAATCGGCAAAGGTTTCGCAGACGAAGATTTTTACCCATCCGTTGAGGAAAAGGCGGCAACTTTGCTGTACCTGATCATCAAGAATCATAGCTTCGTGGATGGTAACAAGCGTATAGCTGCGGCATGCTTCCTGCTCTTTTTAGAAAGGAATAATTTGTTGATGTCTGACAATGGAGAACTAGTAATAAGCAACGAGGCACTTGCCAGCCTTACTCTTTTTGCCGCAGCCAGCAAGCCGGAAGAGATGGATACCGTAAAAAATCTCATCATCAGTATACTCAACAGAAACCAGTAATTTTTGTATCTTATTTGGTTCTGACATTGGTTAATTATCTGATAATGAGTATGATGAATATTTTGTATCGGGAGGTAGAAGTTTTGAAATTAGCACAAAATTGAAATGATGGGCGAGCAGGATATCCGCTGGGAACAGCGTTTCGAGAATTATAAAGAGGCCATAAAAAAGTTAGGCGAAGCTGTTCAGTTAGATGCAGAACGTCCATTAACTGAACTTGAAAGGCAAGGAATCATACAGGCATTTGAATACACACACGAGCTGGACTGGAAGGTAATGCAGGATTTCTTTGTTTACCAGGGCAACACAGAAATCAGAGGATCTAGGGATGCGACACGGCAGGCTTTTAGTGTCGAATTGATCGCAGACGGCGATAATTGGATGGAAATGATTAAAAATAGGAACCTTGCCAGTCATACTTGAAAACCAGGAACTGATAGGCCATATTGATCGGGTAGGGGTGATGTTTTTTGAGAAGGTGGATCAGTTGGACTGATTTTCGGGGCAGTTCGTGACTCTCAAAGTGTCCTTTGAGGCGGGCGAAAGTGGGGGTAAGCCTTTTCTAAGGCCTTCGTCTGCGACGTTTTGTTGTTGTGAAAGTCTCGGCAGTCGTCGGTCGGGATAAACCGAATTTCTTCGCAATTTCGCTCTCGATGAATGCGCATTCAGCCAACACAACGAATGATGCCCGTCACGCATCGAATGGCGGCGCGCCGCTAACAGCTTCACAGGCCGAGTTTTTGTACTTGATTGAATGTCAGGGTTGCCAGGAATTATCGCGCTCGCTAAAAATGATCCATGATTTGGCCCTTTATCACTCGGATGTCCCGTTTGATCAGGCCGAGAAGTCTGCGCTGTTTGATCTGAAAGTGCTTTGGGAAGGCTTTGAGCGAATGGCGGTAAGCGCTTAGGAATTTGGGACTGTCGTTTGGCAGTCCTTTTTAAGGAACCGCTCTTTCAGCCATTTCCAGCTTATAACCCTTCCCATGAACATTCGTTATTCTCAGCTCAGGATCATGGCTTAATTTCTTTCGAAGTTTGGAAACAAACATGTCCAGGCTTCGACCGGTAATGACCCCTTCGTTGATCCAGACTTCCTGCATCAGTGTTTCGCGGGAGATCAGTTCACCAAAATTTTTGTGGAGCAATTCCAGAACCTTGCATTCTTTGCCTGTGAGGCTTACCACTTCGCTTTCCAAAAGCAAGCGTTGGCCCTTCACGTTGAATACAAATTTTCCGAGCGAAGCCAATTTGGGACCGGGCTCTTTTATAATAGGGTGGTTTTGATTTTGCCCGGACAACGGTTTAAAAAATTTCGCGAAAGGCCTGGTCAATAAAGTAACACCCAGCAACGCCAGAATGCCGGCATAAACCACTTTGATGAATGGATAATCAAAGCCTGTCATTTTGGGCCCGTTAAGTTTTGGACCGACTTGCTGAGGATCCGCTTCAATTGATTCTTTCTGCCGGCCTGCGTCATGGTCGAAGGTTGCCGTTTTTGATTCTTCAAGTTCAGGTTTGCTTTCCTGAGGATGCATATCAACGGATTCAGTCAGTAGGGCAATCTCAGCTTTTTGCTGTTTTATATTCGCATACAAATCCGGGAAGGCAAATTCGATGGTGTAACAACCTGAGGGCTGACTTCTGCCCGAACAAGCCAGGATATCCGGCGACGTATTATTTACCTGGAAACCATATACAATGCCTCCTTTTGTGCAATCATGCACTGTAACGGTGTAACCGACAGGAAACTGTGTTTTGGGAAGTATGCGCTGTGACAGCGCGAGGAGCGAGTCGTGGTTAAAAACGAGTTCATTTTCAAATCTGAGTAGAAACGTTCCTTCTTTAATCTCGGTAACGGGCAATACGCGGGAGGTCGAATCACCTGCCTGCAACAGTAACCGGTGACCAGCTTGACGGATCAACAGGTTCATTTGCTTTGCCCGCAGGTCACGGCCCGAATTTTCTGTGAAGGAGGAGGCGATAACGAAAATAGCAAGTAGCACCATAGCAATGCGAGCCTTCACCACCAGCCGATCAGTGAAAAAGCCCGTAAAAGCAGAATTTATACGCATTTACATTTCTTTTTACAATTGACGAACAAGATTTTACAGTTGATTTACCAGCGTGGCCAGGCGGGTGCCTACATTTGGATATGTGAAGTTAAAAACAATTTTATTCTATTATTTCACCAAACCATTTTAGTCATGAAAATCCATAGCCTCGCTTTTTTGCTACTTTTTCAATTCCCTTTTGCTTTTGATCAGGCCTTAGAATTTCCACTGCCACCAACATCCCCGGATAGCAATCAAAAGCCAAATAAGGCAGTAGCGGCAAACATCATTTTTAAATCCGCAGATGGCGGACAAACTTGGCAGGACATTAGCGAAGGGCTGCCTGAAAATTTGCCGGAAGAGGGTATTCCGAGAGATGGTTTCGTGGCTAACGATAATGGAATTTATCTGCGCACCGGCAACGGGATGTATTACAGCAAACCTAATTCCAAAGCTCCCTTTTGGAAAAAAGAGATTTCGCCAGACAACCTTGGCAGCATTGTCCCCGGCAAGACCGGAATGCTTGCATTTAACTACGGTGGCCAGTTTTTGCAAAAAGTAAACGAAACGGGTTTATGGTTGCCGATCTATACGGATTTCCCAGGAAAGAACATTCGCACCATCTTTGAAACTGGAAACATGGTTTTTATCGGTTACGATAGGGGGCTTTTAAAATCTGATGACCGTGGAAAAAACTGGAGGCGGGTCTATGACGAAGGCTGGGTGATGAAATTGGTGGAGTCAAACGGGGTGCTGATGGCGACCAGTCAGAGAGGCATCATTCGGTCGGTAGATCATGGTGAAAATTGGGTTAATGTGATTAATGAGGGCGGAGTGGGCATTACTATCGAACCCATCAAAGGTGGATTTGCTGCGATTACTTACAATACACAGACCGAGACAAGAAGAGTACGGACATCCTATGACGGCGGTAAAACCTGGCAGCCTATCGATGCCGGTCTTCCGGCGAGCCTCTATACTGCCTCCATTACGGAGGTTGGTGAATACCTGTTCTGTGGTCACCCGGCAGGTATTTACAGATCCTCGGACAAGGGAAAAACATGGCAACTTTCGCTGCCTGCCATACAAGATAAAGTCTTCAATTTATCTGTTTCCGGCAACGTGATCTACGCCATACCGAGAGGTGGAGGATGTTGAAAATTCAGGTTCTGCGACAATTTTTGATTTAACATTAAGATAAATTACCAACCAAACCATCCATGAAAAACCAACGTATCTTTCTGATCCTTTCCTTTCTATTAGTCGTATTTCACGCCCAGGCGGATGATCTGGACGATTTTATCCAGAGCCAAATGCAGAAGCGGGGTATTCCCGGATTGTCCCTGGCGATTATTCAGGACGGAAAAATCTTGAAGGCTCAGTCATATGGGTTTGTTGATAAGGATGGAAAGGTGCCTGTCACGACGAACACCTTGTTTCAGGCAGGCTCGGTGAGTAAATCGGTTGCCGCTATGGGCGCTCTGTATCTTGTGGAACAGAATAAACTTGTTCTGGATGAGAATGTTAATGTAAAACTTAAAGGTTGGAAAGTTCCTGATAATGAATTTACGAATGACAAAAAGGTAACACTGCGCGGGATACTCAGTCATACTACGGGTCTTACAGTGCACGGATTCCCCGGGTACGCTGTGGGCGCGAAGATCCCTTCAGTCGTTCAGATTCTGGATGGGACAGCCCCGGCCAATACACCACCGGTTCGCGTAGACTTTGTTCCGGGCTCCCGTTGGAGGTATTCAGGTGGCGGTTATACCGTCATGCAACAATTGATGGTGGATGTGACTGGCGCTGATTTTCCGGAATTCATGGAAAGTCATGTGCTTTCGCCACTGGGTATGAAAAATAGTACCTACCAGCAACCTTTACCTCCGGAACTGGCAAAATTGACGGCAACCGGTCACTACAACAATCGAAGTTTAGTGGAAGGTCGCTGGCACATTTATCCTGAGATGGCGGCAGCGGGATTGTGGACTACGCCTTCCGATCTGGCCCGGTTCGCGATGAGTATTCAGAATGCTTGTGCTGGAAAATCGGGCAATGTATTATCCCAGTCCATGACCCGCCAAATGTTGACAGATCAAAAAAACAGGGATGGACTTGGTGTTTTTTTGCAGGGTGACAGCACTACGCTCCGCTTCGGTCACAATGGGCGCGACGAGGGTTTTGATGCGTTGCTCACCGCTAGTGTGGCCAAAGGACAAGGCGTTGTGATCATGATCAATGCGAATGACAACTCGCATATGATGGGCAGGATTGTTGATTTTATTGCTGACTATTACCACTGGGAGGGATTTCCTGTAAAGACCAAACCGGCCGCGGTAGCTGTGGATTCCAAGAATTTAAAGGCTTTCGAAGGTAGGTATGAATTATTTAATAATCGAATTGTCACTTTTGAAGCTGATAATCAGCGACTTTTCACGTTGGAAGATGGTTTTGTGGATGAAGAATTTGTACCCGTCGCCAATAATACGTTTACATCGACTGACCGCAATGTTTCTGTGATCTTCACTTCCGACGATCATGGAAATGTGACTGGCTTCACGCTTAAAGACAAAGACCAGGGCTACGAGCGGAAAGTACCCCGTATCGGGCCGCTTGCCCATGCCCAAAAAGCCAATGCCGATCCGGATCCGTCACGCACGCCCAAAATCATGGCGGCTTTGCAGGCTATGGTAAAAGGGGGTAAAATATTGGAAGACGCATCGGGCCTCACTTTGGGAGCCAAACGCGATTTTGCAGGAGGAATGCGAGAGCCGGAAACTTTGAAATCGCTGACTTTTATTCATTCAGAAAACGTCGCAGGCCGGGGAATTCAACGCCATGAAAGCGACGTAAGCGAAATAGTAACTTACCAATTGAAGTCCAACCAGCCGGATACCTATATAATCGTCCATCTGACCTCCGACGGCTTGGTTACGGATTGCGATCTCGTTGAAAAATAATAGCTATTATGCATGGCAATAATCACTTTTGATTGTGTGTGGTGATATAGACTCTATTTCTCAAGTAAATCGCATAAAATCTCAAGTTTTACTGACAACCATTTTTAACAAGCCGCTATACTTTCGTTTCGCGAACAATGATGCCATGCCAAATGGGTCCTCACGGTTTTAGAAAATAGAAATATGGAAAAAATGGAAATTGCCAGACAAGACGTTGTTGAGGCGGAAAACAAACTTTTTGCGGCTCAACTGGTGAGCAATGTGGACATTCTTGACCAGCTGCTACACAACGATTTAATTGCAGTTGCGCCGACAGGACAAGTCCTGACCAAAAAAATGGACCTGGACTCACATAAAGCAAAAACAATGATTATTGAAGACGCTTCTACAATCATTGACGAGATTCAAATAATTGGCGACACCGCACTTTCAATCGTTACAATGACAGCGAAAGGAAAAATGATGGGAACACCATTAGAGGGGAGATTTAGATATTTTAGAGTTTGGAAACGCTTTCATGATGGGTTGAAAGTGATCGGTGCAAGTTTTATGCAGCTACCATAGGATATAGCGGCTTGACATCATTGGGCGAGAGTGATGATGAAACAACACCCCTCTCGCCCAGCCAAATAAAAAACCTGCGTGAAAACCGATTTCAAATCTGCTGCTACCTGATGATTGTGAATTTGGAATTGTAGACCTTGCCGTCGTCGTGAACAAGTCTGATCAGGTAGTTTCCGCTGGCCAGCGTCGATACATTTAGTTCACCGTGCTGCACCTGACTGGCATGGTACAATACATTTCCACTGGTACTGATGATCTGAATGTTCCTTACCTGGTTCCACGAAAAGCCATCTTCCAGTTTCAAGTTCAGCTTGTCGACAACCGGATTGGGGTAGACGGTTAGTTTAAATGCGGCAGTTTTCACTTCCTCTTGCGGCGCTTCGAAGAACTCGGACGCGTCGATTCTGGCAGACGGTACATTTTTGTTTAAAACACCAGGATTATGGTTTTGTAAATAAATCCACGGACCGAAAGTCTGTCCGGATGGCCGGTTCGCCGACCAGTATTCCAGTCTGACCCGGACTTTGGTATAGCGACCGATTTTCGCGACCAGGGCTTTCAGCTCCACACCGGCAGGGCCAATGTTAGTATAGGACTCGCTTCCTGTTTTGCCTACATAATTGGTAATCGACGAGCCGCTGCTGAATGGTACCCCCTGAGGCTTTGTTTCCCAAATCAGTCTTGCATAAGCTGATGTGCCTGCCGCAGGTCGCACAAAGAGTCCGACGCCGAAAGTGGTAGCCAGATTATTTGAAGCGCTGATCCTGGAACTCAGGTCGGAATTGTAAAGCCGCATTGTTTGGGTTCTTTTTCCACCGCCATTACCCATATAAACGTAGACGGAATTACCGGATGTCGAACCGATGATGATGTCGCTGTAACCATCCCCATTGACATCGCCCGATGCTGAGGAACTGAAACCAAAATTATCGGCAGAACCATTAATGGTATTTGAATAAACCAGACCAGCCGGGCTGCCTTTGTAAATTTTGACATTCTGCAGACCATTATAATTGCCGGAGCAACCGATCACCACGTCACTGTATCCGTCGCGGTTAACGTCACCTGCGCTGACGCTCGAACCAAGAGATTCGCCGGGTGCACCCAGGATCAGGCTGTAATTGCTGCTGGAAATTCCGGATGGACTTCCTTTGTATAAATAAGCAGCCCCAGCCCCTGAATAAGAACTTGATGCACCCAAAATGACGTCACCGTACCCGTCTCCATTAATATCTCCGGCATTGGCGATCCGCATGCCGAAACCTTTTGCCGAGGAAGGAGCGTTGATGACGATCGATGGAACATTGGATATGCCGGCGGCACTGCCCAGATATACATAGCCCATTTCAGGGAATGTCTGACCGGTCGTTTCGTGGCTGGCTGCCACCATTATATCGGCATAACCGTCGCCGTTCACATCTCCTATTCCCGCTGCTCCACGACCAAAGTTTGTATCCGGGCGGGTCAGGGTGGTAGCTGGTGTGGTGGCGACTCCAGATGCAGATCCCATGTAAACATATGCTTTGGAAACTGTGCATGATCCAACAATCACATCGTCGTAACCGTCAGCATTAATATCACCGGCACCGGCTACGATAAACCCAAAGCGTATTTCGCTGGTTTTCTGCAACGTTGCGCCAAGTACCAGCTGCCCCTGTGCGTTTCCATGCAGGACATAGGCTTTTCCGGCATTGAGAGTGCCCACAATAATATCGCTGAAACCGTCCCCATTCACATCTCCGGCGCGGGCAAGGCTAAATCCGTAAAAATCCTGATATACAAACGTACCTGCCACAGACGACGAGCTCATAGCCAGGCCGCTGGCGCTGCCGAGATATAGATAAACAAACCCATAACCGGAGCTATTCCTATAAGCTCCGACGACCACATCTCCATATCCGTCGCCATTCACATCCCCCGCATGGGCCACACTGTACCCAAAGTCGCCGGTACCGGTCAAAAGCGTGGCCGCCAATGTGACCATGACCGGGCTGCCCAGGTAAATGTAGGCAGAGCCGGTGTTGGATGAAGTACCCGACGCACCGACAATGGCATCACTGTAACCATCTCCATTGACGTCTCCCGCAGCAGCGACGCTGACTCCAAAATAGCTGTAATACGCAGATCCCTGAAAAGTCTGGCTGGGTGCAGTAGGTAATCCCAGTGCGCTGCCCTGAAAAAGATAAGCCGAGCCCGCGTAAGTGCCGTTGCGGCTCGCACCAACCATCACATCTGCATATCCATCACCATTGATATCGCCAACGCCGGCAACACTTACGCCCCCGAAACCGGAAAAGGTTGTAACCTGCGATGCCTGCGTTCCGGCAGCGCTGCCTTTGTACACATATGCCGCATTATTCCCCGAGGCACCCACGATCACTTCGCAGTAGCCATCGCCATCCACGTCTCCGGCGCCCGACACGCTCGCACCATAAGATACATTGAACGTAGGACTGGTCAATGTGGATGCGGCTGAGGTATTCATGCCAGTCTCATTCCCGTGGTAAACATATGCTTTGTTCGCTTCGCTTGCTCCGATTATGATGTCTCCAAAAACGTCCCCGTTTACATCACCTGCACCGGCGACGCTGCGCCCGAAGCGACCATTGGCAACAGTACCTACCAAAGTATAATCCGGTGTCTGCGAAATGCCTGCGGACGTGCCCAGGTGAACCGTCGCGCGACCTGTACCTGCATTGAAATTGGGCGCACCGACTACAATGTCACTATATGCATCAGCATTCAGATCGATTGCTGATACGCTGATACCCAGCGAACTGCCAGCGGCGCCGGTTAATATGGTGGCTGGCGCGGCATTGAGTCCGGTGGAAGTTCCGTAGTATATGTAGGCTGCGCCGGCGTTGTTTGAATATTGATAGGCACCCACGATCACATCGCCGCGTCCATCCCCATTTACGTCACCTGCACTTGCCACAGCGTAACCGAAAAAACTGTTTACCGGCCCGTTCAATATCCTGGCCGGGCTGGTGGATAATCCCGTCGCGCTGCCCATGTAAATGTAAGCTGCACCCGCATTGGCGGCCAGCCCGTACGCGCCCACGATCACATCACCATAGCCGTCCCCGTTCACATCGCCCGCGCTGGCTACGCTGCACCCGAAACTGGCATTGGCCGACGGGCCGGTTAGTGTGGTATTGGCAGTGGTAGACAGTGGATCAATGGTCACAGGATAAGCTGCATTCGCAACCGCTACTACCAGACTAAAATCGTGATCATTACCCGTTTCCATTTTTGCAGCGAGGATATTTCCATTCGCATCCCAGGCTTTAATGTCCTTATAAATGACTTTGGTACCCAGGCCTGCTTCCGCATTTTTCAATGCAAATTGAAGCTCGTTTTCATCTGCCTGGTTCACCGTCCATTCTTCCGAAAAACCCATTTTAACCCGAAGTTCTTTTGCATTCACGGCAGGTTTATTTTTTATAATAAAATTCTGCCGCACACCATCTTCCCGGTTCTGGTACTGAACGACCAGCTGGTTATGGTGGATAAAAGTGACTTCACTCGTGTCGGTAGCAACCTTTGAATTTTCATCATTTGAAATGGCCAGTACACCGTCCGCATACAAGCCCTGCACGATCATATTCAGTTTCCAGTTTTGCTGTGAGGAGTCTTTTGAAACGCTGTTTCCTGGTTTTTCAGGGTCCTGACGATCCGGCATATTCGACAATGTAAAACCTTCGGATCTATAAACAGCCTGCATTTTCTGTTTTGGATTAATGCTATTGACGCTGTCACCCGAGGATGCCACAAAGTAACTTTTACGCTCCATGTCGCTGATTACTTTTTTGTACCAATCGCTGCCTTTCAGCGTCTCAATGTCGTCACCCGGTTCGCCTTTACTGCTATTCGAGAACGTAGTCTGGCCGGGAAATGAAGCAAGTTTAGGTTGAAATACAGGATATGGAGCGATTGGACTACCGGATTGCACAGTGACGATTTCGCTGCCAGGCAAAAATGTGCGGCGGATCCCGGAAACGATCAAAAGCGATGCGAGTAT
>Ga0255338_1005735_pt1 | contig 11145 bp, 8 predicted proteins | sample MeOH1_35cm_T4_19_FD_203715 | JGI IMG/M metagenome (GOLD analysis project Ga0255338, IMG submission 203715) | Sandy soil microbial communities from University of British Columbia, Vancouver, Canada - MeOH1_35cm_T4_195 | ecosystem: Engineered > Artificial ecosystem > Sand microcosm > Unclassified ... | reverse complement strand
CCGGCCTTGCCGGGGGGTGGTTTTTGTTGAGCACACTCCTCATTTCAACCAGCACTAGAAGTTTTTTAGTATTCGGCGTGACGACATCGGTTGCCCGTCGTCATTAAGAATGATCGACGCTTTACCGCTCGATCAGGGAAATAGCTCGATATTCCCCGTCCGCTGAGTAGAGCGGACGGGGATTTTTTGTTCCGGCTCAATCAGATCGGTACGCCTCTCCGAACTCGATCGGGGAGGAGGGCGGTGCGCCGCTCCGCATAGAGTACCCATCAGCGCGGCCTTCAATCAGAACGACGCCCGATTGATTGATGGATGGTCAAAGCAACGTAGCACCCCGGGGCGCGCGTATCGGAAGAAGGCGGATGAGCATCAACGCCCTCTTTGCGACTCGTGCAGGAGCGCGCACCCGTGTCCGCGAATAAGTGCACATCCCTAAACAAAGCCGCGTCCAAGCGGCTAGATCGAAGATCGAGCTATGTCTAAACGAAGACTGAGCACCTACAGCTGGTGCTCTGCGTGCAGTCGCGTCTTTACAGCCGGTGAGTGGTGGCGTCATAACTGGACCTGCCCAGCTGGATGCGGCGCCGGAAGTAGTAAGGTCCGCAACTGGGACGAGCTGCGCCGCGCTAATCCAGACCTACCTCCCGTGCCGTGTGAGGGTCAGTTGTACCCCCTGCGACAACCAAGCGGCATTCCCTGATCGAGCTCGGCTACTACAAGACCATCGTGGCAGGATGCGATTCCTTCCGGCGCGGCTGGTCCCGTAGACGTTAGATCTGTCCGGACCGCGCGGCGCGAGAGGGAAGGGAATGGCGAATCGATTCCTGGGTGTCACGGTACTGTCCGACTTCATCCAGAACGAGGGGGTCGAGCCGCTCCTGGAGAACCTCGTCCGCCGGGCGGGAGTTACCGCGGTCGCCTGCAACCCGACCGTGACTGCTCCCGCCGACGCTGCCACCGGGTCGTGGCAGCCACCCGACGACGCCGGCGCCAGCGTACGGGAGTTCGACCGCCCGCTGTGGGGTCGGCACGCGCTGTGGGTGCGTGGGGGGCCCAGCTTTCATCCGGATCCGGAGCTGTATGCGGGGACCCCCTACGCCCCACGCCGCGCCAACGACCTCACCGAGCTGAACGGAGCCATCGTAGGGCGTTTCGTGCGGGCGGCGAAAGCAGCCGGGCTGCGCGTGTACTTCCAGGTGGGTGCGGTCCAGCCGCCGGGTCTGCGAGAGGAGGACACGCCCCGGCTGCCGGATGGACGGATTCCCGCCCGGCGAATGGCCGCCACGGGCAGCCTCGCCAGCCCCGGCATCCGCGCCTACAACCGGGCCTACGCGCACGACCTGTTCCGCAACTACCCGGAGGTGGACGGTCTCCGCGTCGATTGGCCGGAGTATCCCTGCTATCAACTGGATGAAGCCTTCCAGGACTTCGGCGCGCCGGTCGCCGCGTGGGCTGTCGCGCACGGTTTCGACTTCGAAGCGATCCAGCGCCGAGTGGGGGAGCTCTACCGGGTGCTCCACGGCGGGCTGACGAACGCGGTGCTGGACCGCTTCGCTAACACATTGACCGAATTGCGAGACCACCCCGCTGTCCGGGATTGGCTCCGCCTGAAGTCCGCTCTCTCCGAGGACCTATTGCGCGACTGGCGGGAAGCGGTGACCGGCGCCGGCGGTCCCGGCAAGGAGCTCTCCGCAAACGCCTTCATGCCGCCGTTCTCACACCTCACCGGCCTGGACTTTGCCCGCGCGGCAATGCACTGCGAATCGATCTCTCCCAAGCTCTACACGATGCACTGGGCGCTGATGGTCCGCTTCTGGGGAGACACCCTCCTGGCCGCCAACCCGGGGCTGGATGAGAAGCACCTCGTGCATACCCTGGTCCGCCTGTTCGATCTCTCCGACGGCGAAATACCGGACTCGCTTGACGCTTACGATTACCCGCCGCCCGACCAACCCCACCCAATCCCGAACGGTCCCCAGCGCCGCAAGATCGACCAAGCGCTGGCCGCGACTAACGGCAAGGCGAAAGTATATGCGCTCGTGCATGGATACGGTCCGCTGGACGACTTCCGCCGCCGGCTGCAACTGGTGGCGGATAGCCCCGTGGACGGGGTCTGGATAAACCGCTACGGCTATCTCAGCGACGCAAAGCTGGATGCCATCGGCAAGATCTGGAGGTGACGCAGAGCTGAGGGGATCTTAATAGGAAAATTCAATAGGCCAAATCTGTTCTTCCTATTATTCAGCAACATAATAGCTGAAGCAAGTAGCAGGCGACCGCCGGCCCACGATGCCGAAGTTCCCGCCTGGGGAGTTGCCCCGGCGCCTGCATCACCCATCAGGAGGAACATCAGCGAAATGCGACGATCTGCACTCACGATCGGCGGAATGGCCGTGTGCTCGGCGGCCCTGGCGTTGGTAGGCACGGCCCGAGAGGCGCGGGCACAGGGGTGCGTGGTCAATCGCCAGACCACTCCGCTCCTCGGGTCCACACTCGGCCCTTACCTGCGGAAGGGTGAGTGGCAAGCGGGCGCGGTGTACCGCACGTTCCGCGGCGAGACGCAGTACCGCGGCACCCGCGTGAGCCAACCCATCACCCGGCTGGGTAATACGGTCATTCCGGAGCTTCAGACGCTGGACCTGGCCGGTACCTACGCGGTGGACCGCCAGACCAACCTCACACTGAACGTGCCGATCCTGGTGTACGGCGCCGACAACCGCGCTCTACCCGCCAACGTGCCAAATGCCCCACGGTACGTGCCGAGCGCCAAGGGCCTGGGAGACCTCTCGCTCACGGCGCGCCGGTGGCTGCTGGACACCGAGACCAGCCGTGACCAGAACATCTCGCTGGGATTGGGGGTGAAGGCGCCAACCGGCAACTCCAACGCGATGGACAGCTTTCCCAACGCCACCGGGCATGACATCCAGCTCCGTCCGGTAGACCCCGCCATCCAACCAGGCGACGGCGGTTGGGGACTGATCATGGACGTGCAGGCGTTCAAGCAGGTAAGAACAGCCACGCTCTTCTTTTCCGGCACCTACCTCATGAACCCGCGCGGCCAGACCGGCACGCTCTCCCCGCGCTCCGCCCTCAACCCGGCCGGACCCAGCGCCGTACCCGCTTACGAGCGCTACAACAGCGTGGTGGACCAGTACAACGCCCGCATCGGCGTCTCGCATCCGGTACCGGGAGTGAACGGCCTCAGCTTGCTGGTGGCCGGACGTCTGGAAGGCGTGCCCACGGATGACCTGGCGGGCACTACCATCGGGTTCCGCCGTCCGGGCTACACCATCGCGGTGGAGCCGGGCATCATCTACGCCACCGGCTCTACGGTGTTCTCTCTGACCGTCCCCGTGGTCACCCAGCGCAACATCCGCGCTCAGCTCCCCGGCGTGCCCCGCGACTCCACGTTCGCGGATTACCAGATCATCGCCGGGATTTCCCACCGATTCGGACACACCGGCAAGCAAGCGACGCCGCTGGCGCCCAAGATCCGCGTAGTCGATCTGCGCTGCCCCAAGTGCGGCGAGTTACACGCACCGGAAGGTCCCAGGACCGTGGCCGCGCTCAGCGAGATCGCTCCCACCGCCATCCCGTCGACCTCAAGTGCCCGGGGAGAGGAATAACCGCATCGGAAAACCAGCGGCCCAGGGCTTCGGCGCCACTGGTTCTCCAATGTGCTGAATTGGCAGCTCCTATAGCTCGATAGATATATTCAATGAGGTGAATTGCAAGTTCCTCTGGTCGGAAATGATAAAGACAATCAAGAAGCCAGGGGGCAGGCATGCTTCAGAGCCAACCGGACATCCCCTCGATTCCGATTGGTGCTCCGAAGGTAGCTTCCGCCCCGCGACTAGAGGAACATCGTTTTGATGCAGCGTTCTCCAACAAGAGCCGCGCGCGCACTGGTGTGGTCTGCAGCCGCTATAGCGGTTGCGGCGCCCGCCCGGCACGCGTGGGCTCAGGGGTGAGTGGTCAATCGCCAAACCGCGCCCGTGCTTGGCGCGAAACTAAGCCCGTATCTGGAACGAGGGGAGTGGCAGTTGGGTGCGACCTACCGCACCTTTCATGCAGACACCCAGTATACCGGCACCCGCCCCAACCCCATGCTTACCAAGCTGAAGACCAACGTCATCAGCGACCTCCAACTCCTGGACATCGGCGCCACCTACGCGCTGGATCGCAACTGGAACCTCACGCTGGGAGTGCCGGTGGTAATCTACGCGTCCTCCTCGCGTGCCCTACCGGCGACTAACGCGGACAGTCCGCGCTTCGTCCACAGCACGAAGGGGCTCGGCGACATCACTCTCACTGCCCGCCGGTGGCTGCTGGAGACCGAAGGCCCGGGCAAAGGCAACGTCTCGCTCGGCGTCGGTCTGAAGCTCCCCACGGGCAACGCGAATGCGAAAGACCTGTTCCCGAACGGTCGCGGACAGGATATCCGGCTCCGCCCGGTGGATCAATCGATCCAGCTTGGGGACGGCGGCTGGGGCGTGGTCTTCGACTTGCAAGCTTTCCGGCAGGTCGACAAGTTCACGTTCTTCATGCAGGGCAGTTACCTCTCGAACCCGCGGGCCAGTAACGGCACGCTTTCGCCGCCCGCGCTGCTCAACCCGAACGGCCCGGGAGCGGTAGCGCCAGATCTCCGCTACAACACCGTGGCAGACCAGTACCTGGGCCGCGTGGGCTTTACCCACCCGGTGCCGGGGGTCAGCGGCCTGAACGTGCTGCTGGCCGGGCGCATCGAAGGGGTACCGCAGAAGGATCTCTGGGGCGAGACCACCGGCTTCCGGCGACCCGGCTACGGCATCGCCATCGAGCCGGGGATTATCTACACCCTGCCTGGTGGCCGCACTACCGCCTCGGTGAGCGTGCCGGTGACCACCCAGGTGAACCGACAACCGGTAGACGGCGTGCCCGGGGACGCTACCTTCGCGGACTACAGCATCCTGGCCACCGTCACCCACCGCTTCGGCGGTCATGGCCAGCGTCCAGCCGTAGTAGCCTCCCGCACACGCATCATCGATGGGCGCTGCCCCAAGTGCGGCCACTTGCATGGATCGCCTGAAGCCGCGCCAGCTTCGACGGGAGCCGGATAGTACGAGCGGCCAGAAGGGGAGAGGTCTCTGCCCCTGGCAGGCACTTCCCCGCCCCCCCGGAGTGATGGTGACAGTCCGAGAGCTCGGGCTGTCACTTCCGGCCGCTCGTGGTTCACCAGCCCCTCGCCGCAATCCCAACGTACGCCGATCAACGTGGTTCGGATTCCCGGGTGTCGTCGCTGGCGTGCTTGAGGGTGCGCAACGTACGGGACGAGCGCCTCGTCACTCGACGGCACGGAATGGCCACGCATCCCTCCCACCAATCCAGCGAGCGGCGCAGCATACCCGCTGGGCGAGCGTCCCCGCGCAAACTCTGTCGAGGCTCTTTATCTTTTCCTAATAATCCGGGCGGTCCTACTGAGCAAGACGGAACGGCACGGCCCTGCATTCCCCGGGGTACAGCTCTTCCTCACTTGCTTCCCCGCGCCCCCGTGCGGCGCTGTCATCCCGGAGTGACTGGAAATGAAAACCGCCGGTACGCGTAAAGGCTTCACGCTGATCGAGCTTCTCGTGGTGATCGCGATCATCGCCATCCTGGCCGCAATCCTGTTCCCCGTATTCGCTCGGGCGCGCGAGGCCGCACGGCAGATTGCCTGTAATTCGAACGAAAAGCAGCTTTCCACCGCGCTCATGATGTACGCCCAGGACTATGATGAGACGACGATCTACGACCGCTTCTCGGACGGCAATGGCGGCGGCTACTCCTGGATGTGGGCGCTGAGCTCTTACGTCAAAAACCAGGGGATCTGGACCTGCCCGTCCGACGGCAATCCCAACGATAAGTGGGATGGCACCGCTACCGACCCGACCGTCAGCTACGGCTACAACTACCTTTTCCTGAACGGCGTCTCTCTCGCCGCCATCCAGAAACCCGCTGAGACCATCCAACTCCTGGATTCCGGAGGTTACGACGCGTCCGGACAGGCGCAGATGCAAGGCTGCATTGTCAACCCGCGTGCCGCCACAGTACCCACTACGCTCACTGGTTACGTGAGCACGCAGGGCCAGTACCGGCACAATGAGAACGCGAACATCGCGTATCTGGATGGCCACGTGAAGTCGCAGAAGCAGGGCTTTGCCGAACAGCAGCAGTCGACGGAAGACGGCCGGACGCTTACAGGGAATGAAGCGTTCGTGCTCTGGAACCTCTACTAGCACACCGGTCGCCAGTAAAGACGGGGATGCGGCCAACGGATGCCCGCCGGATCCGGCGCACCGTTTCCGAATTCCCGTCTCCACGGCGCTCGGCGCCCCAACATTTCCGCCGTACTTATCAATTCTTAACATCTCCCCGGTAACATCCAATCGTCTACTAAACGGTAACTCCCACCGCTCGATCTCGCGGAGCCTCCCAATGCGCATTCTGGTCGTTGAGGATGACGCCATCATCGCCACTGCTATCCGGCGGAGCCTGGAGCGCGAGCGCTTCTCCGTGCAACTCGCGTCCGATGGCTTGTCCGGCTTGCGGTTGGCTAAGGAAGGTTGCTACGGCGCAATCATCCTGGACGTCATGCTGCCGGGGCAGGACGGCTGGGCGCTCTGCGCGGCGCTGCGCACGCGGCGCAATCTCACTCCGGTGCTGATGCTCACGGCGCGCGACAGCATTCAAGATCGGGTGCGCAGCCTGGAGACCGGCGCGGACGACTACCTGGCCAAGCCGTTCGATACCCGGGAGTTGATCGCCCGCGTGCGCTCCTTGCTGCGTCGCGGGCAGCAGCACAAGTCGAGCGTGATCCGCATCGCCGACCTGGAGATCGACACCCACCAGGCCCGGGTGACCCGTGCGGGACAGCCGGTCCAACTGACCCCTCGCGAGTATGAGCTGCTGGAAGCGCTGGCCGCGAACGAAGGCAGGGTGTTGACGCGAGAGATGATTCAGGAGCGGGTGTGGATGGACGACGCGTGCGGCAACTCCGTGAGCGTGCACGTGGCCAACCTGCGCAAGAAGATCGATTCCGGGCACGAGGTCAAGTTAATCCAGACCGTTCACGGATTCGGCTACACACTGCGTGTCTGCGAGCGAGTGGCCGCATGAAGCTGGGAAGCTCCGTTCGCATCCGGCTCACGCTCTGGAATGTCGGCGTCCTAGCGCTCGTGCTCGGCGGCTTCGGCTCGGCGCTCTGCCTCTCCATCCAGGTGCAGCAGCAGGATTCCCTCGAGCGGGACCTGGAAGCGCGGGCCCGCCTGGCGATGCATCCGGCCGAAGTCCAAGTGTCGCCGGCGCGATCTGCTCGAGTTGCTGACAGCGCCCTGGTCGAGCGTCCAGCGATGCCGCGCTCGATGAAGATTGCGGAGTTGGACTACCGCCGGCCGCTCACGTTCGATCTCCGCGGCCGATCCCAGCAGTTCCGCGACGACCGCCCCTGGGACCCGGCCGCGTACTGGATTGCGAGCCGCGGACGTCGATGGGTCTCGTCCGTCCGGGCCGACGACCAGCGGCTGCTCGTCCTCTCCGCGCCCATCCGCCGGAAGGGAACGCTCGTAGGCGTCGTGCAGGTGGCGCAGCCGCTGGGTGAGCGAGAGCGACTCGTGGAGAGCCAGTTCCGCACCCTGCTCGTGCTTGTGCCGCTGGCGCTGCTGGTGGCGGGAGTTGGCGGGCTCTTTCTCACCAACAACGCGCTGCGACCCGTAGACCAGATGACGCAAGCGGCGGTGGACATCGGCGCGGGCGACCTCTCTCGCCGCCTGGAAGTGCGGGGACAGGACGAGCTGGCACGGCTGGCGCTCACCTTCAACAGCATGATCGCGCGCCTGGAAGGCACGTTCCGGGGTCTGGAGAACGCGTACTACCGGCTCGAAGGCGCCTACGAGGAACAGCAGCGTTTTACCGGCGACGCCTCTCACGAACTGCGAACTCCGCTCACCCGGATCAAGGGAATGACGAGCCTCGCTCTCTCCGGCCCCGGCTGCTTCGATGAATACCGGGACGCCGTGATCGTTGCGGACCAGGCGGCCGACGTGATGTCGCGGATCGTGCAGGACCTGCTCCTACTCGCCCGCTCGGACGCAGGGCAGCTCACGCCTTCACTCGCGCCGGTCTCCATCGGTGCGCTGCTACGACGCGCGACGGACCAACCTCTGGCCACAACCGGCCCCCGAATTGTACTGCAGGCACCTGTTCCCGACCTCATGGTGGCGGGGGACGCGGATCACCTGGCGCGGCTCCTGAACAACCTGGTGGAGAACGCGGTCCGCCATACCGCTACCGGAGAGATCATCCTCGCGGCACGACAGGAAGCTGGTCGGATACTGATCACAGTAACGGATACCGGCGAGGGGATCCCGGCGGAGCACCTGCCCCATGTGTGCGACCGGTTCTACCGCGTGGACTCAGCCCGAGCCCGCGGGGACGGGGGCACAGGCTTGGGCCTGGCAATCTGCCAGAGCATCGTCCAGGCCCATGGCGGATCGATGTCAATCGACAGCACGGTGGGAGTGGGAACCGCAGTCCAGATCATGCTTCCTGCGGCATGCGTCTAACGGACAGTGGAGCGGGACGGGGAGGCGATCAGACACGTGCAGTAGCCACCTGCGGTGTCTTCCGGGGTTTTGAAGCGCTTGCTGGGTGCGGAGCGGGCGTGAGCCAGGAAAGCTCCTGCCGTAGGGGCGCCCGACCGATCTGCCACCCGGGCGCTGCCACCACGCGGCCGATCACCTCATCCGCGTCGAAGGCGCCCAACGTGCGACTATCCTCGCTCACTGCCGAATCGCCCATCACGAAGAGCTTTCCCGGCGGCATCGTCATGCGGAAGACCCGGGCACGACTATGCTTCCCGGCCCGAACCCGCGCTGCCAGGCGGTCGAACCGCAATCGTTCCTTCGCCAGGATCGGCAGGTGATAGGTCGTCTCGCCATCGCTCTCGTAGTAAGCCCAGAACCGGTCGCCCTCCGCGGCGTAGACGCGCTTGATCCATGTCTCTCCGTTGTGGCGCAGCACTACCACGTCCCCTCGCCGCAGGGGACCGGCAGGAAGGAGCGCCTGCGAATACACGAAAACGTCACCCGGCTGAAACGTCGGCGTCATCGACGTGCCCCGCACCACACCCACCCGCCACGGCAGTAGTTGAACTGCGCCTACCAGCGCTGCTCCGGCGAAGGATAGTGTCGCAAGCCGATGGTGCCGGCCCGTCCGGGCCCGGGTCCAGTTACCCAGAACTCGCAAACGGCTACCAGCAGTCGCGATGGCTGAAGCTCCGATCATCTGCGTTCCTCTTGGCTGCGCGGCGGAAAAGTTGCCCCGCCGCAATCAGGGCATACGCGATCCATCAATTCCCCATGACGGATCGGGGGTGAAGGAAATGTGAAGGAACGCAGACCGCTGCCAAGCCAGGAGCACGATTGTCTGGTTGCAGGCAAGGCAAAATCCCGTAATGCCGCTTGACACGAGATGGGACGGGTTGGCCCCTACTGGACGAGACGCCCTTCACGACCCTTACGGGACGTGCATCTTGCCAACGCCAAATCCGGCCTGTTGACGCCAAGGCTGCCTCGACGGCACCAGCCGCACCTCTCGCCGCATGGTGGGGAGCGGCTGGTGCCGGCTCGGAATTACAGAAGTGGCCACGGAACGCGATCAAAAGTCCGAGCCGGCTCCCGCCTTTGCGCGCCGTACCCCGGTGCCGCATGCGGTCACGCGGCCAGCCGCGTCTCGTGCGGCACGGCAGGCACGCGAGCGGTGCTGCCTTCGGCCCGCGCACCGCAGCAGCGGGCGAGCAGGTCCAGCAGTACCGGGATCTGGACCGGCTTCACCAGGTTCCCCGCCACCGGCCCCAGGGCATCCGGCGGGCAAAAGTCGGGCGTTCCGGAGTAGACCACCACCGGGATGTTACGCCAATCCGGATGACCGCGCAGCCGGACGAGGAACTCCCGCCCGTCCATCACCGGCATCCGCAGATCCAACAGGATCACGTCCGGAAGCGTGCCGCGCGAGGAAAGCACCGTCAATCCCTCGCCGCCGTGGCCGGCGGTCAGGACCGTGTAGAGTTCGTCGTGCAGGATCTCTGAAAGAGGCTCCCGGACGTCCGGGTCATCCTCGACTAACAGAATTGTGGCCACATGGACCTCCTAAAGCAACGCGCCAGTGCATCGCGTGCCAAAGTGGAGGCACTGAATCGATTACAGGAACTCCGAACGCTCGCGAGGGGCTACCAGCGGCCGAGTCTGGTTTGGGAATGGAAGATCGGCCTCGGGGGTTTCATTGACTTCTCACCCGGAGCGGGGACGGGCTCCGGCCGGTCCTTCCATTGACGAACCGAAGATGAAGATTTCGTAAAGCTTTCAGAAGCCATTACGATTTCCCAATTTCGCCTGCGGGGTGAGGCTTCACCTCGCCTTAACGTCGGCCGCGTCAGAAAGTGCGGCGCCGGGCCGACGCTGCGGAAAGCCGGGCGCTCTCTCCACTCAGGGGCGGAGAGGCGCGGAGAAGAGCCGAAACGCACCGAGGGGCCTCCGCACCCTCGGTGCGCAATTCGGCTCTTCTCCCAGCAGTTCCCAACGAGGGCTTGGAACGAAGACCTGGAATCAAGACCTGGCTCTTTAGAAGATCTTCACCTTCCCGCCCTCTAATCCAAACATCCGGGGCAATCCCGAATACTGCCACCAGCAGTGAGCACGAAGACGCAGGTGCTGGGCCTGGAGCTATGAGGAAGAGCGCAGCCCCGGAGCCAGCACCCGAGAGCACGGCAGGGGCGGCGCTACAACAAAGCGCCGCCCCTGCGTTAGACGTCGGCGGTAAGTGCCAGCAGGTGGGCCATCACAAGCACCTCTGCGGCGGAGGTCCCCGCGTCTGGGCTGACGCCGATGCCTTGCTAGTTGGTCTGGGTCACCCGGTGAACAAAGCCTCTCCCCGACAGCCTTAGCAAGACGTGCTTCACAACCGGCTCGAACGCTGCCAGGTGCGCACCGCCCCCGGTGCGCACCTGGCAGCGTGGTCCACGTTCTCCGCCAGACGCCTGACCGTTTCAAAGCCGCAATGCGAGAGCCTTCCGGCATGCCCCTGGTCGCCGAACTCCTGTCACAGGTACAGCGTTAGCACGTTGCATCACCT
>Ga0255338_1005734_pt1 | contig 11148 bp, 12 predicted proteins | sample MeOH1_35cm_T4_19_FD_203715 | JGI IMG/M metagenome (GOLD analysis project Ga0255338, IMG submission 203715) | Sandy soil microbial communities from University of British Columbia, Vancouver, Canada - MeOH1_35cm_T4_195 | ecosystem: Engineered > Artificial ecosystem > Sand microcosm > Unclassified ... | reverse complement strand
GCGGATGGTTTGTGTCGCGGTGGTGCCCGGTCACCCAGTCGGCCGTGGTGACCACGTTGATGCCGGCCTCGAGCACGCCCTCGTAGAGGTCGAAGTCCGGCCACACGCCGTGGAACGTCACGCAGTCCGGCGCAGCCTCGATGATCTCCTCGACCGTCCCGGTGGCGACGACCCCGACCGGCTCCAGCCCGGCCAGCTCGCCGGCGTCGCGGCCGATCTTGTCCGGGGTGTAGCAGTGCAGACCGACCAGCTCGAGGTCGGGATGGCGCCGGATCCGGCCGATCATCTCTCGGCCGACGTTGCCGGTCGCGACCTGGAACACACGCACGCGTCGCCCCGAGGTCGAGGGGTAGGGGTCGGGCATGGCTGAGGCTTGCACACCGGGCGGGCTCAGCTCAAGGGTTCTCATAGAGGGTTTTATGAAACTAGGATCGCCGCGGCCGACGAATTCACAACTTCGGTAGTGAATTGGCCGCTTCCCGTACGAAATTTCGTACGGGAAGCGGCGAATTCACAACTTCGGTAGTGAATTCTCCCCGCCCCCACCCCCGAGGAGCCCCCGTGGACTTCGCCATCGTCGGCGCGTTCCTGCCCACCGACGAGCTCGTCCCGATCGCGCGGGCCGCCGACGAGCTCGGGTACGCCGGGTTCGCGGTGGCCGACCACGTCGTGGACCTCGAGACCCTCGGGACGCCGTACCCGTACGAGGCCGACGGCAGCCGGCGCTGGGACCATGCCACCGAGTGGCCGGATCCGTGGGTGCTCGTCGGTGCGCTGGCCGCGGTCACGTCCCGGCTGAGCTTCTTCACCTCGATCTACGTCGCCGCGCTGCGCAGCCCGTACCAGGTGGCGAAGTCCGTCGGCACCGCGTCAGTGCTGTCCGGGGGCCGGGTCCGGCTCGGCGTGGGCGTCGGCTGGTGCCGCGAGGAGTTCGACCTGCTCGAGCAGGACTTCTCGACCCGCGGCCGTCGTACCGACGAGGCGCTGGACCTGCTCCACCGACTGTGGACCGACGACTGGGTCGAGTCCGACGGGCCGCTCTACCCGACCCCGCGCCTCACGATGCGGCCGCGACCCGCGACGAGGGTGCCGATCCTGGTCGGCGGGATGTCGGAGGTCGCGCTGCGCCGCGCCGCCCGGTACGACGGCTGGGTCGGTGACGTCTGCTCCACCGAGGAGGCGATCGGCCGCGCCACGCACCTCCGGGAGCTCCGCGCCGAGCTGGGTCGCGACGGCGCCCCGGCCGTCGTCGTCGCCCTGAACGACGCCCTCACGGCCGACGACTTCGCGCGCGCCGAGGCGGGCGGCATCACCGACGTGATGACGATGCCGTGGCTGTACTACTTCGGCTTCAGGGCGACCCTCGAGCAGAAGATCGAGGGGATGCGGCGGTTCGCCGAAGACGTCGTCCGACCACTGTCGGCTGCGACCCGGAGCTGACCCGCGATCAGGCCTGCTTCTTCTGCGGGCAGTCGGGGTTGGGGCAGAAGGCGACCTGCGCCATCTCCCCCGGGTTGAGCTCCGCGCGCGGCTCGTTGGTGGTGTCGAAGTCGATGGTGCCGGTCTCCATGTCGGTGCCGCAGTAGGGACAGGTCTCCGGGATGTCCGCGATCGGGTCCACGTCGCTCATGGGTCGCACGCTACTCCGGTCGGCGGCCGCACCGCCGGGCCGAACCGGCCAGTAGCGGGGGGCCGTCCGGGGCCGCGCGCTGGCCTGCTAGAACAGGCGCATCGCCAGATGACCGGAGGTCCCATGTCCAGCACAGCCGTTCCCCTTCACCAGCGCCGCCCGCTCGTGCTGGCCGACCTCGTGCCGGGTGAGCGCACGCGGGACGTCCTGCTCGTCGTCGGCGGCGCCGCCCTGACCGGGTTGCTGGCGCAGGTCTCGATCCCGGTCGCCGGGTCGCCGGTGCCGGTCACCGGCCAGACGCTGGGCGCGCTGACCGTGGGCGCGGCACTGGGCTGGCAGCGGGGCATGGCCTCGCTCGCGCTGTACCTCGTCGCCGGCATGGCCGGCATGCCGTGGTACGCCGACGGCGCGTCCGGAGCGGGCATCCCGTCGCTCGGCTACGTGATCGGCTTCGTGCTCGCCGCCGGCGTGGTCGGCGCCCTGGCGAGCCGCGGCGGCGACCGCTCCCCGCTGGCCACGATCGGCACGATGGTGCTCGGCAACGCGGTCATCTACGCCGTCGGCCTCCCCTACCTCGCCGCGTCGCTGGGCATCGACCTGTCCGCCGCGTTCGACATCGGCATGAAGAACTACCTCCTCGGCGACGCGCTCAAGATCCTGATCGCCGCCGGCTGCCTGCCCGTCGTCTGGCGCCTGCTGGACCGCCGCCGCGGCTGACCGGGCCGCCGGCTCGCCCGGCCCGGGACGACCGTCGTCCCCGCCGGGACCTTCTGCCCTGTGCCCGGTGATCGCGGCAGACGGAGGCTGGAGGCATGACCGACACCCGGGTACCCACGCGCGCCACGACCGATCTGATCGCCTGGTTCGGAGACCTCTCGAAGGCCGACGTCCCGCGGGTCGGGGGCAAGGGTGCCAACCTCGGTGAGCTGACCCGCGCCGGGCTGCCGGTGCCACCGGGCTTCGTGGTCACCGCCCAGGCCTACCTCGAGGCGATGGACCTCGGCGGCGTACGACGCTCGCTGATCGACGAGGTCGCGGCCGCTGACACCGACTCCTCGGCCGCGCTCGACGCCGCCGCGGACCGGATCCGGTCCCTCGTGCACTCCGCCGGGGTGCCCGACGAGCTCCGGCGGGCCGTCGAGGACGCCTACGCCGCGCTCGGCGACCGCCCGTTCGTGGCGGTGCGGTCCTCGGCCACCGCCGAGGACGCCGGGTCGACGTCGTTCGCCGGCATGAACGCGACCTACACCAACGTGCGTGGCGCCGACGAGCTGCTCGAGCGGATCGTCGACTGCTGGGCCTCGTTGTGGAGCCCCCGCGTGATCGCCTACCGCTCCAGCCAGCAGCTCACCGACGAGCCGGCCATCGCCGTCGTGGTGCAGGAGATGGTCGAGTCCGACGCCTCCGGTGTCATGTTCACCGCCGACCCGGCGACCGGTGACCGCGACCGGCTGGTCATCGACGCGGCGTTCGGGCTCGGCGAGGTCGTCGTCGGCGGCGAGGTGGAGCCGGACTCCTACGTGGTGTCCAAGCAGGGTCCGCGCCTCCTGCACGTGCACATCGGCACCAAGGCCGAGCACATCGTCCGTGGCGCCGACGGCCACGACCAGCGGCTCGCGGTCCCGGAGGCCGACCAGACCGCCCGCGTCCTCGACGACGGCACCGTCCTCGAGCTCGCCCGGATGGCGCTGCGGATCGAGGAGCACTACGGCGTGCCCCAAGATGTCGAGTTCGCCCGCCGTGGCTCGGAGCTGTGGATCGTCCAGTCCCGCCCGATCACGACGCTCGACGACACGGGCACCGGCGCGGGACCGGCCGGTGACGAGCCGGCCGGAACCGTGCTCGTGAGCGGCCTCGCGGCGGCGCCGGGCCTGGTCACCGGAGCGGTGCGGATCCTGCGCAGCACCGAAGAGGGCAGCCGGCTGCAGGACGGCGACATCCTGGTCGCCACGATGACCAGCCCTGACTGGGTCCCGACCATGCGGCGGGCCGCCGCGCTGGTCACCGACGGCGGCGGTGTCACCTGCCACGCCGCGATCGTCGGACGAGAGCTGCACCTGCCGACCGTGGTCGCGACGCGGACGGCGACGACCGTGCTGCGCGACGGCGAGATCGTCACGGTCGACGGTGCCAAGGGCGTGGTGCTGGCCGGAGCTGTCGCCACTCCTCCGGCCACCACCACCCAGGTCGCCACGGGCGCTGCGGGTGCGGCGGCGGCCGCACCGCCGGCAGCGGTCGTGGCGGCCGAGACCACGGCGACACTGCTCTACGTGAACCTGGCGATCGCCGACCACGCGGAAGAGGTCGCGGCGACGCCGGTCGACGGGGTCGGCCTGCTGCGGGCGGAGTTCATGATCACCGACGCGCTGCAGGGCGAGCACCCGAAGCACCTGCTGGCCCAGGGTCGGCGCGAGGAGTTCGTCCAGCGGATGACCGACTCGGTGCTCCGGATCACCCGGGCGTTCGCACCACGCCCGGTGATCTACCGGGCCTACGACTTCCGCACCAACGAGTTCCGTGGTCTCACCGGCGGCGAGGAGTTCGAGCCGCACGAGGAGAACCCGATGATCGGCTACCGGGGCTGCTACCGCTACATCAAGGACCCGGAGATCTTCGCGCTCGACCTCGACGTGATGGCCCGGGTGCGGGAGGAGACGCCGAACCTGCACCTGATGATCCCGTTCGTCCGCACCCGGTGGGAGCTCGAGGCCTGCCTCGAGGCCGTCGACCAGCACCCGCTCGGCGCCCAGCGCGGGCTGCACCGGTGGGTGATGGCCGAGGTGCCGTCGGTGGTCTACCGGATCCCCGAGTACGCCGCCCTCGGCATCGACGGCGTCTCGATCGGGTCCAACGACCTCACCCAGCTGATCCTCGGCGTCGACCGTGACTCCGAGATCTGCGCCGAGCTGTTCGACGAGTCCGACGACGCCGTGCTGGACGCGATCGGGCGGATCATCCACGCCGCCCGTGACGCGGGGATGACGTCCTCGCTGTGCGGGCAGGCGCCGTCGAACCGCCCCGAGTTCGCCGAGTTCCTGGTCCGCGCGGGCATCACTTCGATCTCGGTGAACCCCGACGCCGCGACGAGGGTGCGGCAGATCATCGCGCGCGCCGAGCGCCGGATGCTGCTCGAGCACACGCGCGCGCTGCACGGGCTGCGGTGACGGGCCCGGGCGGGTCGGCTCAGCGGTAGAGCTGCTCGAACAGGTCGACGTACTGGATCAGGTGCCGGTCGCCGAGGTAGTGGTCGCGCACCCGGTCGAAGGCGTTCCCGCCGAGGGCGGCCGCCAGGCCTTGGTCGGCGAGCACGCGATCGAGGGCCGCCCCGAACGCGTCGAGGTCGGTCGGGTCGTCGAGGAGCAGGCCGCTCTCGCCGTCGACGATCTGGTCCTGGATGCCGCCCACGCGCGACGCGATCACCGGCTTGCCCTTCCACATCGGCTCGGTGACGGTGAGTCCGAAGCCCTCGACCAGGCTCTTCTGCACGACGACGGTGGCGTACCGCTGGAGCGCGTTGACGAGGTAGGCGTTCTCGTCCACGTCGTCCATCGGCAGGCTGCAGAGGTGGATGCGGCGGCGTACCTCCTCGGGCTGCTGCAGCCGGAGCTCCTTGCACTCCTGGAACACCTCGGCGCCCTCCGGGTCGTCGGTGACCCCGGCGGTCTCGGGTCCGACCAGCATCAGCTGGACGTCGTCGGGCATCCGGGGCAGGTGCGCGGCGAACCCCGTCAGCACACCCGACATGTCCTTGAGCCGGTCCCAGCGGCTGACCTGCAGCACGACCCGGGCGTGGCCCGGCACCGGGTGGCCGCCCTCGATCAGCCCGGCGTGCGGGCGCACCAGCCCGGTCGACCCGTCGCGGCGGGTGAACAGGAACCGGCCGTGACGCTCGGTGGTCACCGTGAGGCCGGCGTGGCGCAGCACCGCCTCGACGTCACCGGCCGGGATCTCGGTGTTCTTGGCGGTGAACGGGTCGAGGGACGGCGGGATGATCCACACCTTGTTCTGGTCGACCCAGGCGGGCACGTACGCCCCCCGGGTGAAGATCACCGCTCCGGCATGCTCGACGTACGGACGCAGGAATGCCCAGCCGGCGTCGGTGAGCTCCGTGGGGGTGTCCCGGCCGATGTGCGAGCGCCAGACCACGTGGGCGCCGGCGGCCTGCACGCCCGGCACCAGCCCCGCGGTCTGGGGATCGTGGAGCAGCACCACGTCGCCCGGTCGCACGAACCGGAGCAGCTGGCGGAGGTTCCGCGCGAGCACGCTGTCGTAGATCTCCCGCTCGGCCTCACCCAGCGGGCCGCCGTCGCCCGGCGACCCGTGCAGCACGTTGTGGATCCGCTTGGTCAGCCCGAAGAAGGCCGGCGTCGCGTCGAGCACCAGCCAGCGGGCGTCGACCCCGGCCCCGCGGCTGTAGGCCAGCAGCGCCTGGAGCATCTCCGCGACCCCGCCGCCGGTCGCCGTCGCGTTGACGTTCCAGACGGTCCGGCCCTCGAGCAGGACCCGGGCGCGGGCGGCGTACTCGGCGAGGCGCTCGGCCCGTGCCGGATCCAGGAGCGCGGCCAGCCGATCGAGGGGGATGGCTTCGATGTCTACCTCGCGCATACAGGTCAGCGTGGCAGAGATGCGGCCCGGGGTCAGCCCATCGCACGGAGCCGGCGCCGATCCGTCGCGACCCGTCACCCACGGGAGGAGAGCCCGGCTGGCTCCCGGCGCGGGTGGCACGCGCCGCCGATCCACGTCAGGCGCTGACCCGGAGGTCCAGGCGCATCAGCACGCGCGGGAACCCGCCGCTGACCGACGTCGTGTCCGCGGCCTTCACGAACCCGGCGCGCTCGAAGAGCGCGCGGGTGCCGACGAAGGCCATCGTGAGATCCACCTTCTCGCCCCGGCTGTCGACGGGATAGCCCTCGACGATGGGCGCGCCCTGCGACCTCGCATACGCCACGGCACCCGCGAGGAGGTGGTGCGAGGTCCCGTGGCCCCGGTGGCCCGGGCGGACCCGGAGGCACCACGCCGACCAGACCGGCAGGTCGTCGACGTGCGGGATCTTCGTCGACCGGGCGAACGGCAGCTCCGCGCGGGGCGCGACGGCAGCCCAGCCGACGACCTCACCGCCGTCGTAGGCGAGCACTCCCGGCGCGACCGGCCGGTCGCACAGCTCCCGGACGTACGCCGCCCGCGCCGGCCCGACCAGGGACCGGTTCGTGCGCGCGTCCACGCGGTGGCTCAGGCACCAGCAGACGCTGGCGGTCGGGCTCTTCGGCCCGAGCATCGTCGCCAGGTCGTCGAACCGGTCCGCCGTCGCGGGCACCACCTCGACGCTCATCGGGTCACCGGCACATGGTTCGGCTCGGGAGTGCAGGGTCCATCACCCCAGCCTAGGGCGGCGGCGTGCACCTCAGCGGCGCGCCAGCCGGCGCCAGTCGACCTGGGCGAGGAACACCAGCCCGACCAGCATCGCGACCTGGAGGACCACGCCCCACGGCGAGGTGAGGGAGGAGAGCAGCACCTGGCCGGTGTCGGTGTTCTTGAGCGCACCCGCGCTGCCGACGTAGAAGGCGTAGCTGACCGTCCGGCCGACGAAGAAGGCCGCGGTCAGCGGGAGCAGCCGGGCGCTGTGCAGCAGTCCCGCCGCCTCGAACAGCTGCGCGGACGGGACCGGCGAGACCGCGAACAGGCCCAGGGCGGCCAGCGAGCGACCCCGGCGCCGGGTCAGCAGGTCACCCGCGGCCTCGAGGTTCTCCCGCTGCCGGCTCGGCAGGTACCTCCCGAGGCGCCGGGTCGCCTGCGCCAGCAGCAACCGGCCGGAGGCGGCGGCGAGCGCGCCGACCAGGACCAGCAACGGGATCGCGTAGTCGTGGTGCAGCGAGAAGAGCACCAGCACCGCCCAGGTCGGCGGCCCGAACGCCGGCAGCAGGTTGATCCCGAAGACGGCCAGGGCGGCCAGCAGGTAGGCCTCGACCTGGCCCATCGCCGGTCAGCCGACGACCTGCGCCGCGAGCGACTTCATGCCCGAGATCGCCTGGTCGCTGGTGCCGAACCCGGTGTTGAAGGTGTACTCCGTGTCCCCGTCGAGCACGGCGAGGGTGGTGCCGGACAGGTAGGCGTCGTCGCCCAGGTCGACGGCCACGGCGTCCCCGAAGGCCGCCTTGGCGCTCGCGTGCAGCGACGTGACCGTGACGCCGCCCTCCTTGAGCGCCCCGGCGATCGCACCCTGGCGCAGCACGGTGAGCGAGAACGCCTTGATCGGGGGTGCGTCGGTGTTGACCCACACGCACTGGTCCGCGCCGGTCTGGTCCTGGTGGGTGGCGTCACCGCCGTCGAACGGGCTGCCGAACGCCTTCTGCAGGTCGGCGGCCGTGAGCAGCGTGCAGACGTCGAGGGCACCGGTGGCCGTGGACTCACCGCCCGAGGGCTTGTCCGAGGCCGCGGTCGAGCTGCCACCGCCGGGCTTCGCCGTCGAGGCATCGCCCGACTTCGCGTCCGAGCCGCCGCCGCACCCGGAGACCGAGAGGGCCAGCACCAGCAGGGACCCGCAGAGCCCGGTCGTGATTCGCATGGGGCGACAGTAGCGGCGCCGGAGGTACCGTGCGGGCATGACCGAGGACGCGTCCGGACTCATCGCCGTCGAGCTCACTCCCGACGAGGCCAGGCTGGTCGTCGCGGCGCTCCGGCAGTTCGAGCCGTACTGGCCGTCCGACATGGACGACCTCAGCCGGGTCGAGCTGCTCGCCGGCATCCACCGCGGCATCGAGCACGTCACCGAGGCGCTCGGCGACCCGCGTTCGTCCTCCTGAGTCGCGGGCGGCGTACGTCGCTCATCTGGACGCCGCCGGCCCCGGTGAGGTGCGGTGCGGTGAGGGCGTCCGGAGCTGGTGGGAGGTGTCGGCGACGAATCGCTCATCCCGTTCCACGAGACCGGACCCTCCGCTGCTGTCGGAGCGCGACGACCCAACACGCCTGCAGGGGACAGCCCATCACCCATGTCCTACCCCTTCTCGCGACCTGGTAGGGGCGCTCCGTTCAGGAACGCCTCGTACGCCGCGCGCGCGCGTCCTCGTCGACCGGCGTGTCGCTCGGCCCGTAGCGCGCGTCCGTCCGGTCCCGCTTCGGCCCAGAGAGCCAGAACCATTCGCCGGTCTCGACGTCGTAGAAGTTGCTGTCGAACCCCTGGAACCGGCGCAGGACCCGACCGTGAACGCGTGCCGTCTTCCAGGTCCTGTTGAAGTCGACCCAGCCGATCCAGCAAGGACCCGAGTCAATGTCGTAGCCGGTCTTCTGCTGGACGAACATGATCCGGCGCGCCATCCGTACCTCCTACCCGGAGATTGCCCGCCACCGACGGCACACCACGTCAGACGTTGAAGCGGAACTCCACCACGTCGCCGTCGACCATGACGTAGTCCTTGCCCTCCATGCGCACCTTGCCGGCCGCCTTCGCGGCCGCCATCGAGCCGGCCGCGACGAGGTCGTCGAAGGAGACGACCTCGGCCTTGATGAAGCCCTTCTGGAAGTCGGTGTGGATCACGCCGGCCGCCTCAGGTGCGGTCGCACCCTTGGGAATGGTCCAGGCGCGGGCCTCCTTGGGACCGGCGGTCAGGTAGGTCTGCAGGCCCAGGGTGTCGAAGCCGACGCGGGCGAGCACGTCGAGCCCGGGCTCGTCGATGCCCATCTCGTGCAGCATCTCGCGGGCCTCGGCCTCGTCGCCGAGCTCGACCAGCTCGGCCTCGAACTTGGCGTCGAGGAAGATCGCCTCGTGCGGCGCGACCAGCTCGCTCATCCGCTTCTTCAGGTCCTCGTCACCGAGCTCGTCGGCGTCACAGTTGAAGACGTAGATGTACGGCTTCGCGGTCAGCAGCATCAGCTCGCGGATCAGACCGCGGTCGATCTTCGTGGCGATGATGGGCGTCCCGGCCTCGAGCGCGGCGAGCGCCTCCCGGGCGGCCTCGAGGTTGTGCACCAGCTCCTTGTTGCCGCGCGCCTCCTTCTCCAGCCGCGGGATCGCCTTCTCGACGGTCTGCAGGTCGGCGAGGATCAGCTCGGTCTGGATCACGGAGATGTCGGAGGCCGGGTCGACCTTGCCGTCGACGTGGGTGACGTCCTCGTCGCGGAAGACGCGGGTCACCTGGCAGATCGCCGCCGACTCGCGGATGTGGCTGAGGAACTTGTTGCCCAGGCCCTCGCCCTTGGAGGCGCCGGCGACGATGCCGGCGATGTCGACGAACTCCACCGTGGCCGGCAGCTCCCGCTGCGAGCCGAAGATCTCCGCGAGCTGGTGCAGCCGCTCGTCCGGTACGCCGACGACGCCGACGTTCGGCTCGATGGTCGCGAAGGGGTAGTTCGCCGCGAGGACGTTGTTCTGGGTGAGGGCGTTGAAGAGCGTGGACTTGCCTGCGTTGGGGAGTCCGACGATGCCGATCGTGAGGGCCACGGGCGGCCACTCTACGTGCGCAATTGGACTCGGCAGAAACCGGCGTCGGCGGTAGCGTCGCGACATGGCTGCGATGAGCATGAACAAAGTGATCCATTGCGCGTTCCGCCGCGACCTCCAGCGTTTCCTCGACGCCCTGGCCGGCTTCCGCGACGGCGACCGGGCCCGGGCCGCGCAGCTGGGCAAGGCGTGGGACAACTTCGACGCCCAGCTCACCGACCACCACGAGGGCGAGCACGCGATCGCCTGGCCGGCGATGGAGGCGATCGGGGTCAGCACGGAGCTGCTCGCGACCTTCGACGAGGAGCACGACCGGATGGCCCAGGCCCTGGCCACGACGCGGGGAGCGATGACCGCGTTCCGTACGACGGCCACCGCTGCCGCCGCGACCGAAGCCCGTGCGGCGATGTCGGACCTCCAGACGGTCACCGTCGCGCACCTCGACCACGAGGAGCAGGAGATCGAGCCGGTCTACCAGGCCCACGCCGACGGGCCGGAGATGAAGGCGATGGGCCGGAAGTTCGGGAAGGTGTCCCCCGCCAAGGGCGGGACCTTCTTCGCCTGGGTCACCGACGGCGCCACCGCCGAGGAGATGGCCGCACTCACCGCGTCGGTGCCGAAGCCGGTGCTGACCATCCTCGGCGGCCTCTTCGGCCGCGGCTACCGGCGCGACATCGCGTCGGTGTGGCAGGCGTGAGCGGCACCGAAGGTCCTCGAGGTCGCGACACACGACCCAGCGTGGCGCAGGTCCGAATCGGCTCCCGGCCGGCTCGCGCCTGGCACGGCAGGCACCTCACCGACCCGTTCGGGCGTGCCTCATGGGCCGAACGTCAGCCCACGGCGTCGGACCTTGCGCGGGACGTTCGGCGAGGTGGAGGCGCCACTGCCGCGCTCAGGGCATCGGCCGGTCACCCGACAGCAGCTCGCCCCGGTGCCGCCACGACCACGTGAGCACCGTGACGGAGAAGAACAACGTGAGCGCGACGATCACCGCCTCGAACGCACCGCCGCCACCCTTGGCGAAGATGCCGTTCTCCACGTCGTACAGGAAGTCCATGCCGAACAGGTAGAGCCCGGCGCTGCC
>Ga0255338_1005733_pt1 | contig 11149 bp, 12 predicted proteins | sample MeOH1_35cm_T4_19_FD_203715 | JGI IMG/M metagenome (GOLD analysis project Ga0255338, IMG submission 203715) | Sandy soil microbial communities from University of British Columbia, Vancouver, Canada - MeOH1_35cm_T4_195 | ecosystem: Engineered > Artificial ecosystem > Sand microcosm > Unclassified ... | reverse complement strand
CTTACCACTATAACCAGGAACAGACGGAGTAATTGTTACCGCGATAAAATGGTAATACAATTCAAACCGCGGAAAGCCGGCACGCCGCAAAACGATCCGCCGCATGGCCTGCAGTTGTTTCCCGACGCCGTCTGTATCGCGGGTAACAGCACCGAGATAAATTCTCCGCGCTATGGCCTGAATGGAACGTAAATCATCCAGCAGCTTACTGCTCTCTTCCATCTCGCGCAGGTTCCGTTCGTAATCCCGGAAATTATTCAGCGCAAGATGTGCATACACGAGCAGATTGTACGCTTCCGGCAATAACTCAAAGATGTTCTGCTTACGGCATTCCGCAATTAATTCTTTCAGCTGCTTACTCACCTGGTTGTAATGGTTCCCTCCCACCAGCTGGCGACAACGATACAGCTCTTCTTCCAAAGGCATCAACGTAACTCCGCCGTTTGAGCCCGCCGGATTCTGATCAAGCATTGATAGAATGTGCTTGCGCAACTTGAAGAAACGATTGCGAAGCGTGGTGAACTCTTCATCACGTTGATCACCATATATGGTATCTACTGCATCTACTGTGTTGAACTTCTTTCCTTTTCTGTCTTCAAGAAAATCCAGAAGCAAAATGGCGCGCGGAGAATCGGAAAGACGCCGGCGCAGCTCAGTTTTTTCTTCACTTCGCAAAAGATCATATCCTGATTGTAATACGTTGTTCATAGTAGAATGATTGTGAACTCACGAATTCAATAAACGTTCCAAACTCACCACCCGGCTTCGTGTGAACTCACAAGTTAGTCGATTTTTCAGCCGTTTTTGCCCTTTTTGAATGGATGTGCTGCTTGCCACCTTCGCCCGCAAGAATTGGCGGTCTGCAATGGCACACGCATTGAAATGACCTTTGCCATAAACATTGTCATTCTTCGGCGGAGTTCATACCGGGCGAAGTCGAAGTACCAGTCTGACAATTAACAAAAACCAAAAAAATGAAAACTATACTTAAGCCACTTGCACTTGTTGCGGTATTATTCTCTGCACTCAGTATGTATGCGAAAGACAACAACCTTGTTATCTTCTCACAGGACGGAAACAAATTCTCCGTCATCCTCAACGGCCTTCAGCAAAACGAATCACCTGCCACGAACGTGAAAGTCTCGGGACTCGATGCGCCTAATTACAAAGTGAAGATCGTTTTCGAAAACCAGGCTGTTCCGCCATTTGATCAGACGGTCTATTTAATGGAAGGCGGAGCTGAAGTCGACAACAAAGAGTTTTCCTATTCTCTTGAGATGAAGAAAAACGGAGAATGGAAACTGAAACCGAACAGCATTGCTGATGTATCCACTTCCCCTCCGCCTGCCGACCAGGTTGTTTATGTATATAACACTTCCGGACCAGCGACACCGAAAACAACTACTACAACAGTTTCCACTACCACCACTACCGGTCAACCCGGAATCGTGAACATCAACATGGGTACAACCGCTCAGACAACACAGCAGACCACTACGACCACCAGCGGAACCACTACGCAACAAACGACCACAACAACAACCAGCGGAGCTCCGAATGCCACCGGCGTGAACATGAACGTCGGCGGAGTCGGAATGAATGTGGTCGTCTATGATAATATGGGCGGGACAACCCAGCAAACCACCACCACAACTACGACGCAGACAACGGATGTTGCAGAACCGGAACCTCAGGTCAATGACGCAACACATTGTTACTGGCCGATGACTTCCTCCGAATTTGCAAACGCAAAAGCATCCGTGGAAAAGCAATCGTTCGAAGACCAGAAGCTGAAAGTTGCCAAACAGATTCTCAGCACGAATTGCATGACTTCCGCACAGGTGAAGGAAATCATGGCGATGTTCTCTTTCGAAGAAACAAAACTGGATTGGGCGAAGTTTGCTTACGGAAAGACCACTGATCCGAACAACTATTACCAGCTGAATGACGGATTCACTTATCCTTCTTCAGTGGATGCGTTGAATTCTTATATCGAAACGCAGAAGAAATAGATCGGAGTCCGGAGTTTGGAGACGGGAGTGTTGCCATGCGGTATCACTCCCGTCTCCGAACTCCTGTCTCCCAACTAACGGGCGAGTACGACCTTCGAAGTTCTCATACTCTCCCCGCTTGCAATCTGAATAATATATTGTCCGTCATACACCGTGCGCGTATCGAGATAAGCAATCGTACTTCCCGGATTGATGAATACCTGCTGAATCAGCCGCCCTGTCATATCAAGCATAGAAACTTTGATCTGAGATGTTACAAGATCACCCACCTGCACGGCCACAAAATCCTGCGCCGGATTAGGATAAACAGTAAACTGCATCCGGTTCATTTCAGTTTGTGAAATTCCGGAAGCAGGTGGAATATAGGTGGTCGTTGATTCTGTAATTGACGTTACTTTCGCCGCCACTTTGTTTCCATAGAAAGTCGGACCGACCACGTAGGGATAGTATGAATTCCAGTTTGCATCAACGGTGCAGAAGTAGCAATAGATTCCGTTAGGGTATTCCGGTGTGACACAGAAGCGGCCGTTGTGTTCGTCCAACTGATCGGGATTTGCACTCGCGATGTACTCGTAATCTTCGCGGTACCGGCCCAGAGGATAGGTTGAATTCACTGCAGGACCATCGGTCACATCACTTCCATCGGCATAATGCGTACGTACAGTGATGTTGCGCAGGTAATAACCCGACTTCATACGGACAATTCCTCCGGTTCCGTTGGTGTTCAGATATCCATACGCTCCGTAAATCGGGAAACCATCATAGGCAAATCCAAGCAATGGCGAGTGAACGGTACTGTCGATAACATACAATCCATCGGAAGCATAGAGATTGCAGACGGTTGAAACCTGCACGAGATCCAGATCAAATGCAGATGGATTCTGATGATGGTGATAGTTTCCCATTGCCGGATGTCCTTTCGCACAATCAAAGCCAATCATTTCAGCGGGAACTGCATCGCGGTTCCACACTCCGTCGCCCATTCCGCCAAGCGGACCGCCCGCTTCTTGCCCGGTGCTGAGCTTGTAAGAAACCCCATCGCGGTAATCGAACAATGCCACACCATTGATGAATACGCCGATATTTCCCCCGGTGGTTGCTGTTGGTGTTCCTGTATTCTGCGTCGGGTTCAGAGGTATTTTGAAAATCGCATTCTGATCAGTTGCCTGCGATGGATTTCCATCAAGAAACGGACCGGTGGTATAAGCTGGAATTCCGTTGGTAGTGGCGTACACCCAGTTCACGGAATACTGTACCGTTTGGACGTTCACCAGCATATTATCCTGAATGGGTGTGAAGTTGTTCTGAATGTAATGCGATCCGAATGCTGAAGTATTCTGCAGCCACGCAAGTATCGCAGGATTGGTTTGCGCATTTCCTGCAAAGACAGTGAAGCAGAGTGAGGCAGCAAGCAGGGACTTTTTCATAGAGTTGATTTTGCGTTTTCGTTAATTTTTTCCCGGTACAACGGACTTCTCACGACGGGGCGGTCCGAATTCTTTATTAAAGATGAAATTTTTGTCGCTGAGCGTTAGAAGAAATGCGACGAGATCTACTTTTTCCGAGGCTGAAAAAAGTAAACGGTTTTTCAGCGGAGGAGAAATGTAGGTGGAAGGGCGTAGTCCGTCGGAATAATAATTCACCACCTGGTAGAGCGTTGCGAAACGTCCATCGTGCATATAAGGATAGGTATATGATACATTCCGTAGCGAAGGAATTTTGAAGAGAAATGAATCCTTCGCATTGTGTGTAACTGCAAATCTTCCGTAGTCGCGCAGAAATGTATCGACCGCCAATCCGTTGCTGGCAAAACCGTACGTTGAGAACAGCGGCTCTGCATGACAGGTACTGCAGTTTTTCCTGAAGAGCGTGTAACCGTTCTGTTCCTGTGCAGTGAACGTTGCCGAATGATCCATCACGGAATCATATTTCGACGATTTCGAAACCAATGTCAACTGAAACTGCGCAAGTGCCATCAGTACATTGTGCCCGGTGATTACGGAATCTCCGAAAGCTTTAAAGAACAGTAACGGATAAACGTCCGACCGCTGTAATTTCATCACCACGTGCTCAATGCTTTCGTTCATCTCGCTGTGATTTGAAATGGGTGCGAGCGGCTGCACTTCAATATTATTCACCGCTCCATCCCACATGAAGGAAGGCTGCCATGCCAGGTTGAACAGGGCCGGAGCATTGCGCTTCCCGATGCTGTCGTAAATTCCGTGACTCAGTTTATGATCGACGTGGGCGAAAGAATTATAAGGGGAATGACACGACGCGCAGGATGTAGAACTGTCAAGCGACAATACAGGATCGTAGAACAGTTTTCTTCCGAGCTCCGTTTCAGAAGCATTCACCGGATTTTTTTCAAAGTTGTAAACCGGTTCCGGAAAATAATCCGGCCATCCGACCAGGGAAGGAATTGAGCGGAACCCCAGCAGGGCAAGAGACAGCAAAGCCAGTACGGGAAATCTCTTCTTCATTCGCTGATGGAAAACATTTTCGCGGCGTTACCGGCGAGTTCAACAGCTTTAACCGAAGGAGACATTACGTGTGAAATACTTTTCATATCGGTACGCGAGAAAAACTGCTCCACGTCGACGTTGACCTGAATATCGTTGCTGTTATCGACCTTCAATTCAATTGTCTGCAGTGAATTGTACGGCGACGCGTATCCGCCGAGATGATACTGAAATTCGTTTCTGTCTTTCTCACAGAGTTTGCTCGTGCCTTCCAGTTTCATGTTGATGTAACCGCTTTGCCAGGCCCAGTACATTCCTTTCACCGGGTCAAGATCGCCTTCACCAACACCGGCAACATTGGTTGTGCTGTCGATTCCTAATTGAAAACGGATGGAGGTAACCGCGCTGTAGGTGCTGTACAGAAAACTGATCCTTGTTTGTGTACTGTCGAAAAGATCGACAAGCTTATAATCCAGTTGATCCTGGACCACCCCATCGGAAAGCAATTCTACTTTTGAAACGTAAAAGCGGCAGGTACTTACGCTGATGGAATCATTCTCAGACACGCAGGCATATTTTCTGCCGGGAAGTAACTCCTGTTTTCCGAATGTTCCATTGAAAGTAACCGCGACATAACGCAAACCAACAAACGATGTGCTGAACATCATCAGAGCTACAAGCACAATCCATAAGCCGGCAATCCGGAACAGCGACTTCATTGCGTATGTAAGATACGATGCGGAGTCGTGACGCAGGTAGGTTTGAGGTGAATTCAGTAAGAATGTCGACCGGGACCGGCGGCCATACGGAAAATTAATTTTCCGCTAACAAACCGGTTGTTTCATGCTTACGGATAAACTGCACAACCAGTTTGGTATTTTCAAATGTTGCGGACACATGTTTACCGTCTGCATTAAACATGATTACAATTGACGTGTAATAGGTATCAGGGACGATTCCAAAAAAACCATCCGGACCCTGGGCCGACATACCTAGAGGATAAATTGTGCTGTCAGGATAATACAACCATGCCTGGCAGGAAAGATTTCTGTTCCCAAGCGGAGCCTGCTTTCTGTCGAGCAGGTAGGCATGAACGATCAGATTGGTCCGCTTCATTTCAATGAAATAATTATCAGCCCGCTGAACCTTGCCACCATGCGGCCCGATCGTTTCTGCATTCATACTCCTGGCGAGAAGTCCGACCAGTAGAATCGCCGCCGGAAGGAGGATAAAACCGAGAAGATTTTTCATGACGGTAGATTTTAGAAATCAATACGGATAGAACCGGAACACGAGGGAACTTTCCGTGATTGAAGTTGTTGTTGTTTGATTCTGAGATGCAGGATCAGCAGGATCGAAAACATCATCCATGCTGACCAGGCTGAACTCTGCACCGATTGAAAACCATTTCGAGAAATAATATTCTCCTCCTGCCACACCCGACAGGATACTGATTTTCCCGGTATTGGTGATCACATATGGGTTTCCCATCGTATCGAAATCAATATCTCCCTGTTCGTAGTTATTAATTGAGTACCGCATGCCGGCCAGGAATTTTGCCTTACCAACAGGGTAGGTTCCGAAAACTCCGAAACCGACAACGGTTGACACGTCTTTCAGTTTCAGCAATGTTGGTGTACCCGTGAATGAAGAATAATAGATTTCCCGTGTACTTGCGTATCGCCCGAAGTGAAATTCTGCCCGTGCATATTTTATCGGATCAATATTGATCAGGATTCTGTTTGGCGGAATAATATTTACCGGCAGTTCACTGACCTGGAATACGGACGCACGGATTCCGATCCCCACATACCGATGGATATATTCATCATTCTCCTGGGCTGCAACAACCGAAGGAACCTGGAGTAAGCAAAGAATGTAAAGTAGTTTTTTCATAAAACTTGTATGGGCTGAAATTCAGATTATGTTTCATATCAAAACTATTTCAGTGGTCCGTTATCACCAGTGACTGCCCTCAGCACCGGGCATGATTTTGATCACTCCGGTCAGAACTTCGGTCATCCGGCCATCCAATCACCGGATCATTTACCTTTACGTTCATGACACGTACTTCCCTCCTCTCCGGCTCGCTCTTCGCTGCACTGGCAATTATTCTTGGTGCATTCGGCGCGCACTCGCTTGATCCTTATCTGAAGAACGGAGCGATGAGTATCCACGATATGCAGGTGTACGAAACAGCGGCACGTTACCAGATGTATCATGCGTTGGCATTGATTGCGGTTGGAATCATCGCAAGGCTGTACGGTGAAAACAGATTGCTGAAAGCTACGATGTGGTTGTTCGTTGCAGGAATCATTTGCTTCTCGGGATCACTCTACTTCCTTTCTACCAAAGGCATCACAGGAATCGGTACGGGAATTCTGGGCCCGGTAACACCGCTGGGAGGATTGCTGTTTATCGCCGGTTGGTTGTGTCTGATTGTTTCTGTCGTGAAAAACAAGATTTAGGCTGTCTGCGACGCTAACCACACAGAATCATAGGAGCATAGTTTGGGTAAAAGTGATTCGCAAGCGAATTTACATAGTTCACATAGCGTGCCCGTTATCTATGTATACTATGACGGATGCGCCGGCGCATCACGCTTAGAAAACAAAGGGCTATGCTGCTACCAATCTATGTGGTTAAACAAGCCACAATCCACTTGTCACGAATATTCGGCCACTTGAAAGCCCGATTCATCACGTAATTCTATTTAACAAAACTTCAAGCGCATCCTGAATTAGCTTGCTGTATCAAAACCCCTTTGACACATGACCAGGCTCTTCTTCACGACCGCAAGCGCAGTACTCCTCACAACACACGATCCTTCGCGTTTCGCAAACCGCCTTGCCGATACGCCGCACGTAAAAACGCCCGTTGAAGTCTACTACGACATGCATAAAGGCGATTCACTTCCCAGCGTGTGCACGGGCACAGAAGCCGGCGGAACACTTGAACATGCCAAACTTCTCGCTTTCTCCGGAAGGAACTATCGCTACTTCGATACAATGAGTTATGTATGGGGACATGCATTCATGAGCGACAAAATGCGCAACACGCTCGAAGCATCATACGCAGAACTCGAAACATCTGCTCCCGGAAGGATTTTCACGTATATGGAAACCGGATTAATGAATGGCGGCCCCATTCCGGGTCACCGCACGCACCAGAACGGCAGAAGCATTGACCTGATGGTTCCTTTGCTGAAAGATTCTGTTCCTTACTATGGACTGGATACTATCGGCGGAGACCATTACTCGCTGCAGTTCGACGACAAGGGCCGGTTGAAATCGGATTCCACCATTGAAATTGATTTCACTTTGATCGGAACCCAGATTCTTTCACTTGATAAACAGGCACGAGTGCAGGGGTTGCACGTGAAGAAAGTAATTCTCATGCTTGCACTGAAGCCGGAATTCTACGCGACAAAAACCGGAAAGAAAGTAAAGAGTAAAGGAATTTATTTCGCGATGAATTTACCGGAGGCGACCGATCACCAGCATGATGATCACTTTCATGTGGATTTTGAACCGGTGGTTAAATAATTTTACCACATAGGAAATTTTGAATATCGTTATTTTATAAAGTGGTTTCGCGAAAAGCGAAACCCCACGTAGAACACTTAGGGTAATACGTTGTTTTAAAGTTAGTACGTCTCTAAGTGTACTCTGTGGTCAGCAGCTTGCTGCGCCTTCAGAAAACAACGGACAGTAGTTAATCTATGTGGTAAAATTCAAGGAAGATTAATGGTATGCTGCCTGAATATCATCTGCGCTCTTTCCGCCATACACATCGCCTATAATATTCACTGCATCATCCATCGTAACATCCGCATTGTATGATTCCTGTGTCTTTGGATCTGGAATATCCAGAAACCATCCCGATTTATTTCCATCGTACATAAACTGTACAACGCTGCCATCTGATAATTCCATTCCAAAATAATTTCCGTCTTCCTCAGGCAGTGATTTCAGAGCGGCGAGTGCATCGTCCTGCGACATATCAATCGCATCTTCCGTGCCGCGCTTTTCGGTATAGTCGTAATAAAAGACTTTAGGTGGAGTGGTCAATCTCTCGGTGGTTTTGTGAACGGATGTTATAGTATCGGAGTCGGTGCCCTGAACCTGTGTTGTTTGTTCGGTCGTTTTGGGTTCACTGCAGGAAGTGCCTAGCACGCACAAAGCCCATATTGAGTAGAATGTGATTGTAGTTTTCGTTAGCATACATGCAATTTATAAAACCTTTTGCTTTTCGAATGCTAAATAATAATCAGCAGCTAACAAACAACACAATCAGCATATCAGCAAATCAGCAAATCAGCAAATCAGCAAATCTTGTCGTGAAACTATTTCGTGCTGCAAACAGGCTACACCGCATTTTCATCAACCTCAAATATCCCAAACGTATTATTATCCTGATCGGTAAAATATCCCTGCCAGCATCTTCCCGGAATTCCGAATTTAGGAAGCGCCACAGTTCCTCCGTTCTTAAGAATGAGTTCAGCCGTTTTATCAAAGCTCTCCACCTGGACAGAGTTGACGAATGCATTCGTGCCCTGTTGCGGGGACGGAACCTGCGCCGGTCGTTTCAAGAGTCCGCCAAAAATGGAATTGGTTTCTATCAGGTAATATTCGATCGGGACTGATTCTTGTCGCACAAATTTCCACCCGAAAATAGTTCCGTAGAATTTCATTTCGCGTGAAGGATCGGAAGATTGGATTTCGAAGAAGCCGATAGTATTCATCCGTCCAAATTACCCATCTATCAGCACATCATCAAGCTGAATTTTCGGAATCAATCTCTCCGTCTTGCCCCTTCATTTTCCCGGGTCGTCAAATAGAAACCAACCGAGAGATTTGCATACACCAATGATCCGTTCATGTGTAATGCCTGCTGAAAATAGGTCGGATAAATTCCGCTGATGATCCGGAAATACAAACACTGCCAGTTTAGCTTAAAGTCAAACGCACTTCCGAATGCGTATTCTGTACCGATCGAGTAAAAGGAAGGATTTCTCAGATGCTGAGGACGCGTGTTAAATCCGGTTCTGCCTCCGGTAACAAAGGGAATAATCCTGAACCACTTCGTATGCAGCACTTCGTAACCAACGGACAACTGCATATTGGATGTGAAGAATTCATTCCCTTGTTTCCAGTCCGGACTATAATCAAGCGTCTGTTTAATATCACCTCCCATGCCCCCTAATTGCAACATAAAATGAAACCGCGCATACGAAACAGTTATTCCCAGACTTGAATACCCCCAACCCTCAGAGATTTTTTGTTTCGCCTCGCCACTCAGAAAATACATTCCGGATGCCGGACCTAATTCCATTCCGAATCCCCATTTGCCATAGATTTCTGTTGTGTCGGTTTGGGCAGAGGAAGCTGTAGAAGAGAAAGCACCGGCTGCTATTAAAAGCATTTGAAGGAAACGAAGGCGGCCATTTGCAGAGAATTTCATTTATTATGATGACGCATGAGAATCATGATTTCACATAGTGGCTGGACAATAATTACCCTTACTACACCTGAATTTCCCTAACGAATATCGGAATTTGTCTTCAATCCAACTATTTCTACAACATCGCATTCTGCAGTTCTTCGGCTACCTTCCATGAAATATCCTTTCATGCCTACCGCGATTCTTACCTGATGGTACGGTCGCCGCTCCGGATTAATGATCCACATTCTTGCATAGCCCACAGCAGGAACTGAAATTGTATTGTCCAAAATGATTTCGCCCTTGTCATCTTCGAATTCCGGCCAGATCATGAACATTCCCATTGGAATGTGATTCGGGTGTTCGTACCAGAAGTCGCAACGTATTCCCTGGAAAGGAATTGTTTTTCGTCCACCTTCTTCAACGGAAAAGAACCGATAGCTAACGCGGAAATCTGGCGGATGCTTTAATCGGTCTTGATAGGGAACGTGCATGTTGGAAAAGTGTAGTTCGAAGGATCAATGGTGAATTTCCACTCGCTTAAACTCCTTCAATATTTTTTATTTCGTCGTCAGTGAGGTTATAGAGTTTGTAGACTAATTGATCCACCTTGATTTCGATGGAGGATGTATCAGCAGTAGGGTCTTGCTTTTTGGCAGATAGAATTTCATTTACCGAATCAGCTATTTTCTTTCTTATGCCATCATTACCAGTAGCAATTGGAATTTGACTAAAATACTTCCAAATCAACTGATATCCGTTTTGGATTGCCGTGCAATACTTTGAAATAAGCCACCAACCCATCTTTGAATTTAAGATACCCAAAAGCACTTTGTCATTTGAAGGGATGAACCACATTGAATTATTGCAAAACAAACCGTCCTCATCGTAAATGAAACAAGGTTTTACTTGAAGAACCTGATACATGATTTTTGGTTTCTCGAATTCTTGATAGTAGTCTGAGGCAAATCGCTGCATCGCATACCATTCATACCTTATTCCAGTTTCAACTTTATTCCTTGCACCTAGTTTTTTCTTATATCCGAGCAAATGATTGAAAATTGCCGGATATTCTTTCTGAAACTCCAACTCCGCTTCAACTGAAGCTCCCGAAATACCACTGTCATTCTGTAATGGAAAGTGCCACGGAATAAAAAGTAAATATTTATTTGGAATCGATGTGTGATATGGTCTAATGTCCCTTCCCAGTAATAAGGGTTTAATAACACTTTG
>Ga0255338_1005732_pt1 | contig 11149 bp, 8 predicted proteins | sample MeOH1_35cm_T4_19_FD_203715 | JGI IMG/M metagenome (GOLD analysis project Ga0255338, IMG submission 203715) | Sandy soil microbial communities from University of British Columbia, Vancouver, Canada - MeOH1_35cm_T4_195 | ecosystem: Engineered > Artificial ecosystem > Sand microcosm > Unclassified ... | reverse complement strand
TCGAAGCCGTGGAGTTCGACGAGGACACCCCGGACATCCGCAAGCAGGGCCGCATCAACGACGGCCGGCGCCTGTACGAGCAGAACGAGGACCGTGGTGAGCGCGGTGGTGAGCGGCGCGAGCGCCGTTCGGCCCCGCGTGACTACGCCCGCCCGGCCCCGGCCCCGAAAGATCCCTTCTTCGACAAGCCCTACGAAGCCCCAGCAGCCGAGGCGGCACCGGCCTGGGAGCCGGTGGCCAAGCCGGCCAGCCGCCTGTCGGCCAACATCAAGCCCAAGCGCAAGGTGGCGGCCCTGTTCAAGGCCACCGAACCGACGGCTTAAGCCTCAATCGCCGCGCACGCCTGGCGTCTGCGCGGCGATGCACTTCACCTGAATCAGTTCATGCGCCCGGGCCGTGCCCAGGCGCACGGCACTCAAACAACCGCCCCAGACGCAGCCGGTGTCCAGCGCCAGCACATCGGGCCGGTGGAGCCAACCCAGCGTGGACCAGTGGCCGAAGGCTACCGTCACATCGGCGGTCTGCCGCCCCGGCACCTCGAACCACGGCAGGTAGCCTGCCGGCGCTTCGCTGGCACTGGCCGTGGTCCGGAATTCCATCTCGCCCTCGGCTGTGCAAAAGCGCAACCGGGTCAGCGCATTGACGATCACGCGCAGCCGCGCGTCGCCCATGAGCGCATCGTCCCAGCCGGTCGGTTCGTTGCCGTACATCTGATGCAGAAAGTCCGGCAGGTCGGGGCTTTTCAGCACGGCTTCCACCTCGCTGGCAAGTGCTATTGTTTTTATAGCTGTCCACGTAGGCAGGACGCCGGCGTGGACCATTAAAAGTTCTTCATTCTGGTAGAGCTCGCGCAGCGCCAGGCGTTGCCGGCATAGCCAGTCCAGCAGGGCGGGGCGGTCGGGTGCCTGCAGGACGTCGTCCAGCGTGTCGCTGCGGCTGGGCCGGCGCACGCCGTGCGCGATGGCCAGCAGGTGCAGGTCGTGGTTGCCCAGCAGGCAGCGGGCAGCGTCGCCATAGCCCATGAGCCGGCGCAGCACGGCCGCCGAGTCCGGCCCGCGGTTGACCAGGTCGCCCAGCAGGTAGAGCGTGTCGCGGCTGGGCGAGAAGGACATTTCGTCGAGCAGACGCTGCAGGGCGCTGTCGCAGCCCTGGATGTCGCCAATCAAATAAGTTGCCATGTGCCTGGTTCGCAGAAGCTGGTGTCGCCTGAAAGAGCGCCTGATGCCGGCCTCATCGGATTCTCTCATTCATCTCGGCGTGCGGCTGACAGCGGCCATGCGGCGCTTGATCTGGATGGCATCTCGACCTGGTGGGCGAAGCTCCGGCGCCGGTCAACGAAAGGGCGGTACGTTGACGTCCGAACGACTTCACGAATAGACTGCAGCGGTCGACCCAATCCGACGCTCAGGCCTGTGCCTCTGCCGATGAAGCAGCAGTGATACTTATAAAAACCTGTCTTGGCGATTCCGGGAGGATGCATGTTGATCAAGCTGGCCCAAAATGAAACACAAGCGGCACTCCTGCAGCTGGATCAGGCGATCTACAACCACGGCAAATGGTACGACTCGGTTACGCGCACGCTGATCTGCCACTTGCCGTATGACCGCTGTGATGTCGCCAAAGATGCCCACCGTCAGTGCCGCTTTGGCCAGTGGTACTACGGTGTCGAGCCTGAGAAGCTGCGCACGCATCCCGGCTTCATGGCCATCGAAGCCGAGCACAAGAACATGCACGAGCTGGCGGCACAGCTGCTGCAAACGTCAGCTTCCGGCGCTGTCATCTCTCCGTTGAGTTTTGATACGTTCAACAACACGCTGGAACGTCTGCGTCTGGAGATCTATACGCTGAAGCGTGAATTGGAGGACTCGCTCTCCAATCTCGACTCGCTCACCGGTGCCAACAACCGGATCGGGATGCTGCCGAAGTTGCGTGAGCTGCAGGAGCTGGTCAAGCGGCAGGTGCAGCCCTGCTGCATCGCGATGATGGACATCGATCACTTCAAGATCGTCAATGACACCTACGGACACACTGCCGGAGACCTGGTGCTGGCGGCTTGCGCCCGCTATGTGATGAACCATTTCAGGCCGTACGACAAGTTGTTCCGGTACGGCGGCGAGGAGTTCCTGATCTGCATGCAGAACACGGATGTAACGGCCGCTTATGAGGTGGTGGAGCGGGTGCGCCAGGGACTTGCCGTCACGCCCATCGAGTGCGGCGGAAAAATCCCTCTTCAGATCACCATGTCGTTTGGCCTGGCCATGCTGGATCCGGTGGCCAGCGTCGAGCAATCCATCGACCGCGCCGACAAGGCCATGTATGCCGCCAAAACCGCCGGGCGTAATTGCACGCGCGTTTGGGACCCTTCGATGTGACTGCGACAGCAGGGTGCGCTTGAGCGGTAGGCCAAGCGCGTTGCCCACAGTGGGCTGCTGCATTGGCTCCGGATCCACTTCATCAATCAAGTAAAGTGCCATGGTGTTCATTCTTGTTCGGTTTTCATGGAATTCCTGCTGATCGTCTTGCTGACCCTGCTCAACGGCGTGTTCGCCATGTCGGAGCTGGCGCTGGCAGCCAGCCGCAAGGCGCGGCTCACGGCCATGGCCGAGTCCGGCGACGGCGGGGCGCAGGCGGCGTTGGCGCTGCTCGACAATCCCAACCAGTTCCTCTCCACCGTCCAGGTCGGCATCACCTCGATCGGCGTGCTCAACGGCATCGTCGGCGAAGCGGCTTTCAGCGACCGGCTGGCCGGCTGGCTGCTGGGGCTGGGCATGACGGAGCGGGCCTCGTCGGTTTCTGCCACTGCGCTGGTGGTGACGGCCATCACCTTCGTCACCATCATCTTCGGCGAACTGGTGCCCAAGCGCATCGGCCAGCTGTACCCCGAGACGGTGGCGCGCTGGACGGCGCGTCCGATGCACTGGCTGGCAATGGTCGCCAAGCCTTTCGTGAAGCTGCTGTCGGCCACCACGCAGGGGGTTCTCAAGCTGTTGCGCATCCCGACCGATGTGGTGCGCAGCATGACGGCCGAGGAGATCCGCGTCAGCCTGGAAGAAGGGGTGGACGCCGGCATCATCGAACAGCACGAGCACCAGATGGTGCAGAACGTGTTCCGCCTCGACGACCGGCCGCTGACGTCGCTCATGGTGCCGCGCGGCGACGTGGCCTGGCTGGAGGCCAGCGACACCGTGGCGCAATGCCTGCAGCTGGTCGGCCAGGCCGGCGAGCGCGGCGCGCATTCCTGGTATCCGGTGTGCCGTGGTTCGCTCGATGACGTGGTGGGCCTGATCGGCGTAGGCAAGCTGCTGGCCTTGGGTGTCGGACAAGAAGGCCCGATCGAGGCGCATGTGCAACCCGCCGTCTTCGTGCCCGAGACGCTGTCCGGCATGGAGCTGCTGGAGCAATTCCGAGCCCGTTCGGGCCGCCTGGTGTTCGTGGTCGATGAATACGGCGTGGTGCAGGGCCTGGTGACGCCAGGCGACCTGCTGGAGGCGATCACCGGCGAATTGCAGCCGGTGGCGCAGATCGATGCCTGGGCCACGCCGCGCGAGGACGGTTCCTGGCTGCTCGACGGTCTGATGCCGGTTGACGAACTCAAGAGCCGGCTCGGCATCCGCGATCTGCCGGACGAGGAACGCGGCCGCTACAACACGGTGGCCGGTCTGCTGCTGTCGGTCAGCGGCCACCTGCCGCACACGGGCGAACGGATCGAGTGTGCCGACTGGCTGTTCGAGGTGGTGGACCTGGACGGTCGGCGCATCGACAAGGTGCTGGCGACGCCGCCGCTCACTCCCACCTGACGACGCGGTTGCGTCCGGCACGCTTGGCGGCATAGAGCGCTTCATCGGCCTGCTTGATCAGTGTCTCGGTGCTGGCCTCGCTCTGCAGCTGGGTGAGGCCGGCAGAGAAGGTGGCGTTGAACCAGGTTTCGTTGAAAGGGTGCTTGATCAGGCTGAAGTCGCGCCGGATCCGGTCGAGCGCCTCCATCGCCAGGTCGGCATCGGCCGCGGGCAGCACCAGCAGGAATTCTTCGCCGCCGTAGCGGCCGATCAAGTCGCTCTTGCGCAGCCGTTGCTTGAGAAACCAGGCCAGGCTGCGGATCACCTGGTCGCCTATCGGGTGGCCGTAGCTGTCGTTGATCTTCTTGAAATGATCGATGTCGATCATCGCGACCGCCAGCGGCTGTTGTTCGGCCTGGGCCTGCTGGATGGCTGCAGCCAGTTTTTCCTTGGAGGTGCTGTGGTTGAACAGGCCGGTCAGGCTGTCGTGCTGCATGGCGCGCCGCAGAGCGCGATAACGCGCGATCTTGCTCTGGACGATGGCGTTGAGCACCACCGGGTTGAACGGTTTGGTGAGAAAGTGGTCGCCGCCGAGCCGCAGCGCTTCGATCTGCAGGGGGACGTTGGTGTCGCCGGACAGGTAGACGATCGGGGTGGACAGAAATTCGGGGTGCTGGCGAATCACCCGCGCGGCCTCGACGCCGGTGCAGCCCGGCATGAACATGTCCATCAGGATCAGGTCGGGCTGGAAGCGCGTCAGACACTCCAGCACGTCATGGGGCTTGGAGATGGCATGGGTTTCAACGCCGCACAGGGCCAGGGTGCGCTGAATGGATTTGCTCGCCGTGGGCGAATCTTCCACCACCAGCGCGCGATAGGGCGCTTCCTCCCGGCCGCCGCACAACTCGATGATCTTGGCCAGAATGACCGACGGCGCGGTCGTATGGTCAAAACAGAAATCGCAACCCGCTGCCAGCGCGGACTTGAGGCTGTCAAAGTCGGGGGGAAGCTTGTGCACCATCAGCGTGCTGGCTGAAAAGCGTGCACGCAGCATCTGGATCTGCGCACTGGTTTGCTGGACGGTCGAGCCGTCGGCGTCCAGCAAGACAAGCGCGGGCTCGTCGGCCTGGCTGGGCAGTTCCTGTACCTTGTGGAATTCGGCGTCGATATTGAAATAGCCCAGCTGCAGCACCAGTTCTTGCCAGGGCGCGGCATGGCCGCCAATCAGCCAGACGCGATGGCGTGGTGTGACATCAAAGCCAGCCGCGTTGTCATGGTGCGCACGGCGCTCGACGATGGGGCGGCTGTTGCCGTCGATGAAGTCCGCCACCCGCGTCCCTAATTCCTGCACGCGCAGGCTGAGGTCGTCCAGCGTGGCTTGAGGAGTGGGGGCGCTGGTGCCAGCGTCAAACAAGGACAGCGCTTGTTGCTCCAGGCTGCGCGAAATCTGATGCAGGCCTGATAGCCCCTTGCCATGCAGAAACTCCGTGAAGCTCGATACCGAAACGGCAAATTCAAGCAAGGGGTCCGTGGCCGGCGACGCCAGAAAGGCCTGCCACTTGGCACCCAGGGCATCGCTGCGCTTCTTCAGTTCATCCGGCGAACAAGACATGGATTGGACTCAAGCCTGGCGTTGGGGAGACGAGTGCATGCGCCAAAGTATATGTGGGTGCCTTGTATCAATTCGTATCAAAAGTGTGTGCATCCACAACGCGCTGCCGATGCGCGTTGGACGCCGTGGCCCATGGTCGTGTTACGACTTCCCGCTCAGGCGATAGGCCAGCAGACCCAGGTATTCATGCAGCGCCAGATGCCATTTGGCCGCGCCTTTTGCCAGTGAGTAACGGAGCCACGGTGTCGCGTCCCCGGTTTGAAAATCTACCGGATAAGCCGTGACGTTCCAGCCGGCTTTCTCGAAGGTCGCCATGGCGCGCGGCATGTGCCAGGCCGAGGTCACCAGCAGCCAAGGGCGGGTCTTGTCGACGCCGGGCAGGGTGGCACTCAGTGCTGCGTTTTCATACGTGGTGCGCGAGGCCGCTTCGAACAGCAGGCGCTGTGGCGCAACGCCCATGTCGGCATAGAAAATCCGTGCGCGTTCCGCCTCGGTCAAGCCTTTACCAAGCAGTTCACCTTCGCCGCCAGTGAACAGCAGTTGCAGATGCGGGTGGCGTTGCAACAGAGGCAGGGCGGCGGTCATGCGCTCGGCCGCATCGTTGAGTGCCGGCTGATCATGACCTTGCCATACGTAGGAAGGTTCGAGCGCGCCGCCCAGCACCACCAAGCCGACGTAACGTTGCGCATCCGGCAGGCTGGCCACGGCGGGATAACGCGCTTCGAGCTGGCGTATCAGGGCATCGGGCAGAGGTTCCCAGCCTTGCAGCAGCAGTACGCCCAGGGCGAAGCCGGTCAGTCCGACACCGACGCGCCGCCAGTGGTGCTGGACCAGCAGGCTCAGGAGCAGCAACAGGGCGACCCAGGCCAGTGGTTGGGTGGCGAAGGAAAGCAGTTTGGCGGCGATGAACATGGGGCAGGATTGTCCCCCGATTCGCCGGGCCGCGCGCGGCACCTGACCGCTATGATCGACCTGAGACAAGCACACCACCGAGCAGGGCTGCACCTGATTTCATCCGGCATGACCACCTCTTCCACGCCAACACCCGAGACGTCCACACCAGCGCCCGTGAGTTTTCGCGAGACGTTCCATTTCTGGCTGAAGCTCGGCTTCATCAGCTTCGGCGGGCCGGCGGGGCAGATCGCCGTCATGCACCAGGAACTGGTGGAGCGCCGGCGCTGGATTTCCGAGCGGCGCTTTCTGCATGCGCTGAACTACTGCATGCTGTTGCCCGGTCCCGAGGCGCAGCAGCTGGCCACCTACCTGGGGTGGCTGATGCACCGAACCTGGGGCGGCATCGTGGCCGGCGCGCTGTTCGTGCTGCCCTCGCTGTTCATCCTGATCGCACTGTCCTGGCTTTACATCGCCTTTGGCGAAACGCCGCTGGTGGCCGGCCTGTTCTACGGCATCAAGCCGGCTGTGACGGCTATCGTGTTGCAGGCGGCCTGGCGCATCGGCTCACGGGCCTTGAAGAACCCTGCGCTGCAGGCCATTGCGGCAGCGTCCTTCGTGGCGATCTTCGCATTCAATGTGCCGTTCCCGGCCATCGTGGCGGTGGCGGCGCTGGTCGGCTATATCGGGGGCCGCATCGCGCCGGCGCACTTCCGAACCGGCGGGGGCCATGGCGGAAAAATGAAATCCTACGGTCCGGCCCTGATCGACGACGAGACGCCCACCCCGGCCCATGCGCGCTTTCGCTGGCCGCATCTGCTGCGGGTCCTGCTTGTGGGCGCCTTGCTGTGGGCCGTGCCGATGGCCGGACTGACCCTGGTCTGGGGCTGGGGCCATGCCTATACCCAGATGGGCTGGTTCTTCACCAAGGCGGCGCTGCTGACGTTCGGCGGCGCCTACGCAGTGCTGCCCTATGTCTACCAGGGGGCGGTGGGCCATTACGGCTGGCTCACGCCCGAGCAGATGATCGATGGCCTGGCCCTGGGTGAAACCACGCCTGGGCCGCTGATCATGGTGGTGGCCTTCGTCGGTTTCATCGGCGGCTATGGCCGGGCCTTGCTGGGGCCGGACAGCCTGTTCCTGGCCGGGGCACTGGCGGCGACGCTGGTGACCTGGTTCACTTTCCTGCCGTCCTTTCTCTTCATCCTGGCCGGCGGTCCGCTGGTCGAGTCGACCCACAACGATCTCAAATTCACCGCACCGCTGACTGCCATCACCGCCGCCGTGGTGGGCGTGGTGCTCAACCTCGCACTGTTCTTCGGCTACCACGTGCTGTGGCCGACTGGCCTGGGCGGTCGTTTCGACTGGGTGTCGGCCGGGATTGCCCTGGCGGCGGCGTTTGCATTGCTGCGTTTTCAGCGCAATGTGATGCACGTCATCGGTGTGTGTGCCCTGCTCGGCCTGTTGCTCAAGAGCACGGGTTTCTGAACGCAGCGGCACGGCCTCGATCAGGCAACCTCTCCGTCGATGTGTTCGGCGCAATATAGGCCATCTATCGATAGCATAGTTAAAACAAAAAACGAAACTCGATAGTTTTGAGCTATAATTTTTCATCGGTTCAAAAAACCGGTGCCTCAATAACCAAGCTTTATCAACAAAACGGAGTTAATTCATGTCTCTGATCAACACCCAAGTCCAACCCTTCAAGGCCCAGGCGTTCAAGCAAGGCAAGTTCATCGAGGTCACCGAGAAAGACCTGCAAGGCAAGTGGTCGGTCCTGATCTTCATGCCGGCTGCCTTTACCTTCAACTGCCCGACCGAAGTGGAAGACGCGGCTGACAACTACGCCGAGTTCCAGAAGGCTGGTGCCGAGGTCTACATCGTCACGACCGACACCCACTTCTCGCACAAGGTGTGGCATGAGACCTCGCCGGCTGTCGGCAAGGCCCAGTTCCCGCTGGTCGGCGATCCGACCCACGCGCTGACCCGTGCCTTCGATGTGCACATCGAGGAAGAAGGCCTGGCGCTGCGCGGTACCTTCATCATCAACCCCGAAGGCCAGATCAAGACCATGGAAGTGCATGACAACGCCATCGCCCGCGACGTCAAGGAAACCCTGCGCAAGCTCAAGGCTGCCCAGTACGTTGCCAAGAACCCGGGCCAGGTCTGCCCGGCCAAGTGGAACGAAGGTGCCAAGACCATTACGCCTTCGCTGGATCTGGTCGGCAAGATCTAAAGCTTCCGTTTGTGTGAGACCCGTGGGCCCACAAGGCCTGCGGAACTCGAATCAGGCTGCGCGTACGGCGCGCGGCCGGCTCTCCCTGTCGCTTGAAATGAGGAAACACCATGCTGGACAACGAACTCAAAACTCAACTCAAGGCCTACTTGGAGCGGGTGACGCAGCCGTTCGAGATCGTGGCTTCCCTAGGCGACAGCGAAAGCTCGCGTGAGATGGAAGGCCTGCTGCAGGACATCGCGGCACTCTCGGACAAGATCACCCTGCGCACCGACGGCACCGATGCGCGCAAGCCCTCTTTCGCGCTCAACCGTCTGGGCTACAACATGGGCCTGCGTTTTGCCGCCATTCCGCTGGGGCATGAGTTCACCTCGCTGGTGCTGGCGCTGCTGTGGGTCGGCGGCCATCCGCCCAAGGTCGAGCCGGAGGTGATCGAGCAGATCCGCAACCTCGACGGCGACTACAACTTCGAGGTCTACATGTCCCTGAGCTGCCACAACTGCCCGGATGTGGTGCAGGCGCTCAACCTGATGGCGGTGCTCAATCCCAAGGTGCGCGTGGTCACCATCGACGGCGCGCTGTTCCAGGACGAAGTCACCCAGCGCCAGATCATGGCCGTGCCCAGCATCTACCTCAATGGCGAGCCGTTCGGCTCCGGCCGCATGGGCGTGGAAGAGATCGTGGCCAAGCTCGACACCGGTGCCGCAGCCCGTGACGCTGCCAAGCTCTCTGCCCGCGCGCCGTATGAGGTGCTGATCGTCGGCGGTGGCCCGGCCGGCGCCGCCGCGGCTGTGTATGCGGCACGCAAGGGCATCCGTACTGGCGTGGCGGCCGAGCGTTTCGGCGGCCAGGTGAATGACACCCTGGCGATCGAGAACTTCATCTCGGTGCCCGAGACCGACGGCCCGAAGTTCGCGGCCGCCTTGGAGCAGCACATCAAGGCCTATGACGTCGACATCATGAACCTGCAGCGTGCCGACAAGATCATTCCGGCCCGCGAGCCGGGCGGGCTGATCGAGGTGCAACTGGCCAACGGCGGCTCGCTGAAGTCGCGCAGTGTCATCCTGTCCACCGGTGCGCGCTGGCGCAACGTCAACGTGCCCGGCGAGGCCGAGTACAAGAACAAGGGCGTGGCCTACTGCCCGCACTGCGATGGTCCCTTGTTCAAGGGCAAGCGCGTGGCGGTGATTGGCGGCGGCAACTCGGGTGTGGAAGCGGCAATCGACCTGGCCGGCATCGTGGCCCATGTGACCCTGCTTGAGTTCGGCGATGCCTTGCGTGCCGACGCCGTGCTGGTGGCCAAGCTCAAGAGCCTGCCCAATGTGGCCATCCATACCCAGGCCCAGACTACCGAGCTGACCGGCGACGGCAACAAGCTCAATGGTCTGACCTACACCGACCGCGCCACCGGCGAGTCCCGGCATATCGAACTCGAAGGCGTGTTCGTGCAGATCGGCCTGGTGCCCAACACCGAATGGCTCAAGGGTACGGTGGAGTTGAGCAAGCACGGCGAGATCGTGATCGATGCCAAGGGCGCCACCAATGTGCCGGGCGTGTTTGCTGCCGGCGACGTGACCACGGTGCCTTACAAGCAAATCATCATCGCCACCGGTGAAGGCGCCAAGGCTGCATTGAGCGCCTTCGACTACCTGATCCGGACCCCGCTGCCGCAGGTGGTGGCAGCCTGATTCACAAATGCCAAGAAAAAAGGGACAGACCCTGAAAGTCTGTCCCTTTTTGTCTGGTGCCGGAGAAAGGAATCGAACCCTCGACCTTCTCATTACGAATGAGCTGCTCTACCAACTGAGCTACACCGGCTAAGCCTCATATTATATCGCGGTGTGGTAGGACGTGACGCGTTCGACCTCGTTCTTGGAGCCCAGGATCACGCTGACGCGCTCGTGCAGTTGCTTGGGCTGGATGTCAAGGATGCGCTGGCGGCCGTTGGTAGCGGCACCGCCGGCCTGCTCGACCAGCCAGCTCATCGGGTTGGCCTCGTACATCAGGCGCAGCTTGCCGGGCTTGTTCGGCTCGCGCTTGTCCCAGGGATACATGAAGACGCCACCGCGCGTCAGGATGCGATGCACGTCGGCCACCATGGAGGCGATCCAGCGCATGTTGAAGTCCTTGCCGCGCGGGCCTTCCTGGCCTTGCAGGCACTCGTCCACGTAGCGCTTCACCGGCTCGTCCCAGTGGCGCATATTGCTCATGTTGATGGCGAATTCCTTGGTGTCCTCGGGAATCTTCACGTTCTCCTGGGTCAGCACGAAGGAGCCCTGTTCGCGGTCGAGTGTGAACATGGCCACGCCATCGCCCACGGTCAGCACCAGCGTGGTCTGCGGGCCGTAGACGCAGTAGCCGGCGGCCACCTGCTGGCTACCTTTTTGCAGGAAGTCGCCTTCGCTGACCGGCTCGATGGTGGCCGGATCGTCATGGCACTTCTTGAGCACCGAGAAGATGGTGCCGATGCTGACGTTGACGTCGATGTTGCTGGAGCCGTCGAGGGGATCGAACAGCAGCAGGTATTCGCCCTTGGGATAGCGGTTGGGCACGACGTAGATGCTGTCCATTTCTTCCGAGGCCATGGCCGCCAGGTGGCCGCCCCATTCGTTGGCTTCGATCAGCACCTCGTTG
>Ga0255338_1005731_pt1 | contig 11151 bp, 8 predicted proteins | sample MeOH1_35cm_T4_19_FD_203715 | JGI IMG/M metagenome (GOLD analysis project Ga0255338, IMG submission 203715) | Sandy soil microbial communities from University of British Columbia, Vancouver, Canada - MeOH1_35cm_T4_195 | ecosystem: Engineered > Artificial ecosystem > Sand microcosm > Unclassified ... | reverse complement strand
GGTCCGGACGCCGAGGGCATGCGCTACGAGGCTGCGTTCGCCTGACCGGCTCACCGGGGACTCCACTCCATCCGCCGGTACAGCCCGAGCTCGGCAGCGACGACGAATCCGAGCCGGGCATAGAGGTTCGCGGCCGGGTTGTGCACCTCGACGTGGATGCTCGCCGTGCGGCCCGACGCACGCGCCTCGTCGATCACCTGTCGCAGCAGCTGGGCGCCGGTCCCGGCGCCGCGGAACTGCGGCAGCAGCGCGATGTCGACGATCCGGATGTCGGTCGGCCGGCGGTCGACGTACAGCCGTCCGGCGGGCCGGCCGTCGACCTCGATCACATCGAAGCTGCCGTGCGGGTTGTTCGCCCGGTACTGCGTGTCCTGGAGGTCGAACTGCATCTGCACGAAAGCCTCGCGCTGGCCCTCGGCCCAGGCGACCTGGGACAGCTCCTCGTCGCGGGTCGAGGCGTACACGTCGCGCAGGAAGTCACGGTCCGCGTCGGTCGCGGGCCGCAGGGTGGCCCGGGTGATGGCCCGGGTGGTGGTCAGGTCGTGTGCTGGGCTCGTCATGCGGCTAGGTCCGCGGCGGGAACACGCCCTGCAGGGCGATGTTGAAGTAGCAGGTCAGGTAGGGCTGCAGGTTGTTGTGCGGCTGGTCGCCGCCGGTCGGCGGGAGCGCCTCCGGCGCGAGCGAAGCCGTCGGCGCTGCGGCCGGCACGTACGGCGCCGCGCCCGAGACCCGGGCGATCGAGTTGCCCTGGGGGGTGGTCCGGTTCCCGAGGGCGCCGTTCGCCATCAGGGTGTGCGAGTGCGACGGCATCTCGGACTCGAGCAGCGTCACCGTGTCGGAGCCGCCGGCCTCACCGAGGTCGTGCAGGGACAGGCCCGGCCCCTGACCGGGGTGCATCGCCGCCCGGCCCTGGAGGTCGGGGAGGGCGAAGTTCGACTTGCCGTCACCGCCGTAGGTGGTGCCGAGCAGGGAGAACAGTGCGGTGTTCTGCGACAGCGGCAGGATCTGCCCGTCGCACCACGCCCAGCCCCTGGGCGCGAAGTTGAACGGGAAGATCCGGATCTCCGCGACGAACGGGTCCATGTCGCTCCTAGGTCTGAGAGGGGAAGATGCCGAACAGGGAGATGATGTAGTCCACGCAGAGGTACGGCTGGAAGTTGGTGTGCGGCTGGGACCCTCCGGTGGAGCTGATCGCCTGCGCCGCCATCGGGGTGGCCGGGGCACCCGCCTGGTACATCGACGCCACCGACGACTCGGCGAGCACCTCGCCCTCGGGGTTGGCGCTGTTGCCGATCGAGCTCGCGCCGAGCAGCGGGTGGGTGTGCGCGGGGATCTGCTGCGTGGTCAAGGTGATCTCCTCGGCGCCGCCGGTCTCGGCCAGGATGAACCCGTTGCCCTGGTGGATCGGGATCCGCCCCCGCAGGTCCGGCAGGGCGAAGGTGCTCTGCCCGTCGCCTCCGTAGGTCGTGCCGATGAGGTTGAAGAGGGTGTCGTTCTCGCTGATCGGCAGCAGCTGCCCCTCGCAGAACATCCATCCGGCGGGTGCGAAGTTGCCGGCGAACATCCGGATCTCGCCGACGTACGGCTGAGCCATGGTGTGCCCCTCTCAGGTCGGGCTCGGGAAGATGCCCTGCAGCGCGATGCAGAAGCTCAGGGTCAGGAAGGGCTGCATGTTCAGGTGCGCCTGCGAGCCGCCGGTGTTGGTGACCGACGCCGTGTTCATCGCGGCCAGGGTCACCGGCGCGACGTACGGGTTCGCCGGAGCGGCGCGCGCGAGCAGGGCATCACCGGGGACCGCCTGGCTGCCGTCGGCCGCGCTCGCCCGAGCCACGTGCACGTGCGTGGGGAGCTCCGCGATCGACAGGGTGTGCGCCTGCTCGCCACCGCGCTCCCCGAGCGTGTGCCCGTTGCCCACGTGGATCGGGGCCCGGCCCCGGAGGTCGGGCAGGCCGAAGTTCACGCGCCCGTCACCACCGAAGGTGGTGCCGAGCAGGGAGAACAGCCCCTGGTTCTGGTTGATCGGCAGCAGCTGTCCGTCGCACAGCGCCCATCCCTTCGGGGGGAAGACGAAGCTCATGATCCGGATCTCCGAGAGGAAGGGTTCAGCCATCGTGGTTCCTCATTCGCTCGTCACGGGGGTGTTCCGATCGGGCCACCGATCAGCGTGCAGCCGGTCTGGGCGCTGGCGCTGCCGGTGTTGGCCGCCATCAGCTGAGCGGTCGGGGTGACGCTCGCCGTGGTGTTGACCAGCTGGCACACGGCCGCGCCCACCACCTTGTCCAGGATCAGGAACGTCGGCAGCGCGTCGAAGGACGTGCCGGCCGGGACGATGTTGCCGTGGATGTCGGCCCGGGTGGTGACCGTCCCGCCGCCCTGGCTGTCGGCGGCGACGTAGATCGCGCTCAGCGGGAAGCCGGTCGAGTCCTGCGGGTTGACGTCGTTGTTCGTCACGGTGACGTCCTGGTTGCCGGCCACCCCCGAGGCGTCCAGCGGGCCGAGGAACTGCAGGTCGATGCCGCGGCCCTGCGGCACCTGGCGGATCGTGTTGTTGGCGACCAGCAGGGTGGCGACGGTCTTGCCCTGGATGAGGCCGCGGATGCCGGACCCGATCGCGGAGCCCGATCCGGTGATGCCGGCGTTGCCGATGGTGTTGCCGCTGATCCGGCCGCGGACCGTGCCGCCGGTGGACGTCGAGGAGCTGAACACGTTGACGGCGTGACTGGTGCCGCTCGGGTTGTTCGGCATCGTCATCGGGCCGTTGTTGAGCAGCTTGAAGGTCAGGTCCGCGGAGCCGGACTGCTCGAAGCTGGCCTGCAGGCCGTTGTTGGTGAAGCTGGAGTTCTGCACCACGAACGCGTTGGTCGACGCGTCGCCGATCCGGCCACCCTCCTGGGACTGCACGGTGAGGCCGCGGGCCGGGTAGTTGTTGGCGAAGGTGGCGCCGTCGACGAGCCCGCTGGTGATCACCGCGGTGCCGCGGGCCTGGACCAGGAAGCCGTTGCTGCCGAACGACGCGCCCACGCTGTCGAAGTGGCTGACGCCGTTGACGGTCAGCGAGGCCAGCGTCCCCGAGCTGTTGTCGACGAAGACGTTGTTGCGCGCCGAGCCGGACACCGTCACCGACGCCCAGGTGTTGGTGCCGGTCAGGTTCGCGATCCTGATCCCGTCGTCGGCCGAGTCGTTGCCGTTGCCGGTGAGGACGTCGCTGGTCAGGTCGAGCCCGACGACCCCGGAGCCCAGGATGCCGCTCTCCTGGCTGGCGGTGACGTTCATCCAGGACAGGCTGACCGATCGGGTCGTGGTGAGGGCGATCGCGTCACTCGTGGTGTTCGTGATCGTGCCGCCGGAGCCGGCCGTCCCGGTGCCGGTGACGACCAGGCCACCGCTCGCACCGGTGCTGTTGAGCACGATGCCGTTGGCGGCGCCGTTCGCGGAGACGTGCTCGAAGGTGAGGTTCGACGCGCCGATGGTGGTGTTCGTGACGTTCAGCGCGGTGCCGGTGGTCGTGTCGATCGTGTTCACGGCGCCGGAGACGACCAGGGTGCCGCTGCCGGTCGCCTCGAGGCCCTTGCCGCTGGTGGTGTCGATGTTGAGGCCACCGCCGGAGAAGGTCAGCGTGTGACTCGTGCTGGTGTCCATCACGACCGCGTTCGACGCGCCCGTGTTGAGGGTCTTGGTGGCGCCGCTGAAGGTCGTCGTCCCCCCGGTGTTGCCCGAGAGGGTGATCCCGCCGCCGGCGTCGTTGGTGTCGTTGATGTTGCCGCTGAGGCTCACCGCGCCACCGGTGCGGCCGGTGATGTCGGCCGTGGATCCCGAGCCGTTGCCGAGCGTGCCCGGGTAGGTGATCGCGCCGCTGCCGCCGTTGAGGTCGAAGGCGATCCCGGCGGCGCCGGTGAGGGTGCCGCCGGTCGCGCTGAAGGTGCCCGTGCCCAGCCCGTCGAGGTTGATCCCGTCGTTGGCGCTGTTGGTGGAGCTGACCGTGTCGAAGGTCAGCGACGCGCCCGGCGTGGCCACCACGTCGACCGCCGGACCGCCGGTGGCGTCGAGGTTCCCCGTGCCTGCGCCGGAGACGGTCACGGTGCCGGCGTTGTTCAGGGCGAACGCCGCCGGCGCACCGGAGGTGGTGGCCAGCGACAGGTCGACGAAGGTCGTCGTGCCGGTCGTGGTGGTCATCGACACGCCACCGGCACCGGACCCGGTCACCGTGATCGTGTCGAACACGCTGCCGGCGCCCAAGCTGGTGCCGGTCGCGTCGAGGGCCTTCGCCCCCTTCGAGGTGATCGCGATGGTCCCGGCCGAGGCGAAGTTCACGGTGCCCGCGTTGTTCAGCAGCACGCCCGTGCCCGAGCCGGTGGTGCCGGAGCTGTCCACGGTGAGGTCGGAGACGTCGAAGGTGCCGCTGGTGCCGTTGAGCTCGAGGCCGGGCTGGGTGCCCGCGGTGCCGGTGTCGACGATCCGGACGTCGTCGATGATGCCGTTGAGGTCGCCCGCGCCGCCGGCGAGGCCGCCACCGGCACCCTGCGGGTCGAGGGTCAGACCGCGCACGGTGTCGCCGGCCGCGAGGGTGACGACGTCGGCGCCGTTCGCGCTCAGCGTCGGGCGGGCGCCGGGAGTCGCCGGGTAGAGCGCCGCCAGGGTGAGCGGGCCACCGACCCCGTCGGGGTCGAGGCTGAGGCCGGAGACCTCGCCGATGAGCCGCTCGTTCGCGTCCATGACGTAGCCGCTGGCGAGGTTGGTCGACGTGCCGTCGCCGGCGTACACGAAGGTGGTGTCGCCGGCGCCCGACGCGCCCTGGGCCTCGACCAACGTGTCGAACGGCGTGTCCGAGGTGCCGTCCCCACCCGCGGGAGCGTTGTTCGCGACGTACCAGACCTGCCCGGCGATCGGGAGGCTCAGCGTGCCGGTCGCGCTGGACGCCGTGCCGGAGTTGCAGGGTGTCGTGTCGCAGACCCGGTAGCTGAACGTGTCGGTCACGCCCGTGTCGCCGAGCCCGGGCTGGTAGGTGAAGGTGCCGTCGGCCAGGACCGTGATCGTGCCGCCCTGGGTCGTCGCCGCGTTCGTCACCGGCTCGACGACCAGCGACGCGGGCGCCGAGTCGGGGTCGGTGTCGTTGGCCAGCAGCGAGCCGGTCGTGACGCTCCCCGCCTGGCCGGCCGGTCGCGACGTGCCGACGGACAGGGCGGTGTTGCCGATCGCGTCGAACGAGTCCGCCACCGCGGTCGGGGCGTCGGAGACGCCGTCGATCGTGATCGTCACGGTCGCGGTGGACTGCACGTTGCCGCTGTCGGCCATGGTGTACGTGAAGGTGTCGGAGTCCGACTGGCCCGTCGACAGGCCCTGGAAGATCGCGCCCGGGTCGTAGGAGTAGGAACCGTCGGCGTTGATGGTCACCGCGGCGCCCTGGGTGGAGGTGCCGGTCAGGGTCGCCGACCCGTTGAGCTTGACGACGGTCTTCGTGTCACCCGGGTCGACGTCGGTGTCGTTCGCGAGCACGCCGGGGGCGGCCACGTTGAGCGGGGTGTCCTCGTCGGTCGTGCCGGTGTCGGCGACGGCCGAGGGCGGGTCGTTGACGCCGGTGACGCTGAGGTCCTTGGTGCCGGACCCGGTGCGCGCCGTGCCGTCGGTGACCGTGAACGTGATCGTGCGGGTCGCGGTCGACGGCCCGTCGGAGGTGTTCTGGTAGGTCACGTCGCGCAGGGCGGACTGGTACGCCGCCAGCGAGGCCGAGCCGGTCAGGGTCAGGGTGCCGGTGCCGGCGTCGTAGGACGCGGAGATCCCGGGGTGGCTACCGGCGAGCGCGAGGACGTCCTGGCCGGAGGCGAAGTTGCCGGTGACCTGGACGGTGGCGCCGTCGATCGTGGTGCCGGCGTCGGGGTCGGTGACGGTGACGGCCGGGTCCACGGCGGTGGCCGCGGCGTTCTCGGTGTACGACGTGGTGCCGGCGCTGGTGCTGACGACCGGGTTGTCCGGTGCGCAGGTCACGGTGACCGAGACGGTCGCGGTCGAGCCACCGTTGAGCGTGTAGGTGAACGTGTCCGGCGTCGTACCCGGCGGGTCGTTGCAGTAGTTCGGGTCGGGCTGGTAGGTCAGCCCGCTGCCGCCTCCGGTGATCACGACGGTGCCGTTCGCCGGGTCGGCCGCCGAGACGACCGTCTTGGGACCGGCGTCGATGTCGGTGTCGTTGGCGAGCACGTCGACGGCGCTCGCTCCGGCGTCCTCGGTGACCGTCGTGGTGTCGTTGACCGCGTTCGGCGGGTCGTCGACGCAGGTGACGGTGACCGCGACCGCGCCGCTCGAGCCGCCGTTGAGCGTGTAGCCGAACGTGTCGTCGAAGCCGAGGAGGCTGTTGCAGTAGTTCACGTTCGGCTGGTAGGTCAGGCCGGTGCCGCCTCCGGTGATGACCACGGTGCCGTTGGCCGGCTGGGTCACCGAGACGATCGTCTTGGGGCCGCCGTCGGCGTCGGTGTCGTTGGCCAGCACGTCGATCGCGCTCGCGCCGGAATCCTCCGCCACGGTGGCGTTGTCGTCCACCGCCACCGGCGGGATGTCCGCGCAATTGACCGCGACGCTGACCGTGGCCGTCGACCCGCCCGGCGTGAGGGTGTAGGTGAAGGTGTCCGGCGTCGTGCCCGGCGGGGTGTTGCAGTACCCCGCGTTCGGGGCGTAGGTGAGACCGGTCCCGCCACCGGTGATCACGACCGTGCCGTTGGCCGGCTGGGTCACCGAGGCGACCGACTTGGGGCCGCCGTCGACGTCGGTGTCGTTGGCCAGCACGTTCACCGCGGTCGCCGGGTCGTCCTGGGCGACGGCCGCGGAGTCGTTCACGGCGGTCGGGGCGTCGTCGACACAGGTGACCGTCACGCTGACCGTGGCCGTCGAGCCTCCGTTGAGGGTGTAGTCGAAGGTGTCCGGCGTCGTTCCCGGTGGGCTGTTGCAGTAGTTCGCGTTCGGCTGGTAGGTCAGTCCGCTGCCGCCGCCGGTGATCACGACGGTGCCGTTGGCCGGCTGGGTCACCGAGTCGACCGACTTCGGGCCGCCGTCGACGTCGGTGTCGTTGGCGAGGACCGGGACTGCGCTCGCGATGCTGTCCTCGACGACGGTGGCGGTGTCGTTGACGGCGGTCGGGGCGTCGTCGACGCAGGTGACCGTCATGGTGACGGTCGCGGTCGAGCCGCCGTTGAGCGTGTAGGTGAACGTGTCCTCGGTGCCGGCGCCGTTGCAGTAGTTCGGGTCAGGCTGGTAGGTCAGCCCGCTGCCGCCGCCGGTGATCACGACGCTGCCGTTGCTTGGCTGGGTCACCGAGTCGACCGACTTCGGGCCGCCGTCGATGTCGGTGTCGTTGGCGAGGACGGCCACCGCACTCGCGCCGGAGTCCTCGGCGACCGTCGCCGCGTCGTTCACCGCGACCGGGAGGTCGTCGACGCAGGTGACCGTCACGGAGACGGTCGCGGTCGAGCCGCCGTTGAGCGTGTAGGTGAACGTGTCGGGCGTCGTACCGGGCGGCTCGTTGCAGTAGTTCGCGTCCGGGACGTAGGTCAGCCCGCTGCCGCCCCCGGTGATCGCGACGGTGCCGTTGGCCGGCTGCGTGACCGAGGTGATCGACACCGGGCCACCGCCGGCGTTGGTGTCGTTCGCCAGGACGTCGATCGCACTCGCCGTGGAGTCCTCGGCGACCGTTGCGGTGTCGTCGACCGCGGCGGGCGGGCAGACGACCGTCACGGCCACGGTCGCGGTCGAACCGCCGTCGAGCGTGTAGGTGAACGTGTCGGCGGAGGCGCTGCAGAAGCCTGCGTCCGGGGCGTAGGTCAGGCCGCTGCCGCCGCCGGTGATCACCACGGTGCCGTGGGCCGGCTGGGTCACCGAGGCCACCGACATCGGCCCGGCGTCGACGTCGGTGTCGTTGGCCAGTACGTCGATCGCCGTCGCCGGGTCGTCCTGGGCCACGGTCGCGGTGTCGTCGACCGCGTGCGGCGGGTCGTCGACGCAGGTGATCGCGACGGTGACCCGGCCGGTGTCGGCGCCGCCCTTGCCGTCGGAGACGGTGTAGTCGAAGTGTCCCGCGGCCGGACCGCAGAGGTTCGTGGTCGGGATGAAGTGGGCGGTGCCGGTCGCGAGTGCGACGGTGCCGCCGACCGCGCCGGAGACCGCGACGACCGCGAGCGGGTCGCCGTCGGCGTCGGTGTCGTTGGCGGCAGGGCTGCCCGCACCGCTCGCCGGCAGGGCCAGCGCCGTGTCCTCGGCGGTCGTCACGCTGTCGTCGACGGCCACGGGTGAGGTGTTCTGCGAGCTGAACTCGCAGGTCGCGCCGACCACGTCCTGGGCGTCGGCGTAGGCACGGTCACGTCCACCGGAACCGCAGGACAGGGCGTCGCGGTAGTCCGGACCGTCGACCGCGCGCAGGACGTCGCGTCCCGCTCCGCCGCTGAGCACGTCGTCGCCGGTGCCGGCGCGGATCACGTCGTCGCCCGCTCCACCCTGGGCGTCGTCGTCGCCGGCTCCGGCGTAGAGGTCGTCGTCGCCCGAGCCGCCCCGCAGCACGTCGGCCCCGTCGTCTCCGCGGAGCACGTCGTCGCCGCTGCCTCCGAACAGGGTGTCCGCACCCGGGCCGCCCCGCAGGACGTCACGACCGCCCCCGCCGAGCAGGCGGTCGTTGCCGCCCAACCCGCAGATGATGTCGCGGCCGCGGCCGCCGACCAGGACGTCGGGGCCCGGCGTCCCGGTGATCGTGCACGGCGGGACGTCCGTCTGCCGGTCCTGGGGTCGTCCGGCCGTGGCCGACCCTGGCAGCACCAGGACCAGCAGCGCCGCGAGGCCGAGCAGAGCTCCGAACCGTGTGGTCGTCGCCGACCTCGCCGCACCAGCCATCACGGCAAACCCTCTCCCTGTCCCAGTCGCCCGCCCGCGCCTTCCGCCGGCGACTCCGAGACGCGCTCACTCTTGCACCGCCTCTCGCGTCCAACAACCGAAACGCGACAACTCGTCGTCAGAGCGCGGAGGTGGGACCAGACCGGGACCCTCCCGGCCTCAGCACAGGCGACGTCTCAGGAAGGCGATCACCTCGTCCCGGGCGCGAGTCGTCGGGTGTCCGTCCTCGTCGACGAGGTGCGCGGTGAGCACGCTGTGCGGGCTGGCGACCACGTCGGCGAAGAACGGCGACGGGGCCGGGTTCGCCGCGTCGTCGGGCAGCACCCGTCCGTCGAACCGGTCGCCGAGCAGGGCCTGGTACGCCGCGAACCGCTGGCCCGTGCACCACCGGTCACCGGCGAACCGGTAGCCGAGCACAGTGAGGTCGTCGCGCTCGAGCCGGTCCCGGACGGCGGCGCCGTCCTCCGGGCTCATCTCCAGGGCGGCCGGGTCGTCGAGCGGCAGCGACGGCTGGGCCACGACGGGCGCTGTCACGGCCGGCTCGAGGGTCATCATCAGCGCGAAGTTGCCGGTGAAGCACATGCCGACGACCCCGACGTCACCCCCGCACTCCGACTGCGCCAGGCGGGCGAGCGCCCGCAACCAGTCGACCACCGGGCTGGTGCCACCGCCGGCGAAGGCCCGGAACTCCGCGCTGACGCAGGCCCGCTTCATCACCGCACGTCCCTCGTCGGCGGTGGGCACGGCGCCGTCGCGGCCGAAGAGGGACGGCAGGTAGACCCGGAAGCCGGCGTCACGCACCCAGCGCGCGAACCGCGCCACCTCGGGACTGATGCCCGGCATCTCCGGCATCACCACGACGGCGGGCCCGCGGCCGGCGACGTGCACCCGCTTCTCCTGGCCCTCGTGGGCGAAGGGCCGGGCCTCGAAGTCGTCGAGCGGGTCTTCGGCCCGGCGGGGGCGATCGGGCCGGGTGGGCTGGCTGGTCATGGCTCTCCTGTCGGCTGCGGAGGACCCAGCCTCACGTCCGGGAGCCGGAACGGGGACTGGCGGGATCGCCACCTTCATGGCTGAATTCGCCACACCGGGGACGACGGCCACGACGACGGGGGAGCCGATGGGACGCACCGCGCTGCGAGTGGGCGTGCTCGCCTACCCGGGCTGCTTCGCCTCGGAGGTGTACGGCGTGACCGACGTGCTGTCGATCAGCAACCACGTCGCGGCGGGCACCCGCCGCCCCGAGCCGCCGTTCACGGTCCGCGTGATGTCGCCGCGTCGGCGGGTGGTGGCCGACGGCGGGTTCCCGCTCGGCGTCGGCCCGGTCGAGCCGGTCGACCTCTGCGTCGTACCGGGTTTCCCGCTGGTCGGCGACGCCCTCGACGACCGGATCGCCGGGCTCGGTCCCGAGCTCGCGCTGCTCGCGTCGCTCGGCAACCAGGGCGCGGAGGTCGCGTCGATCTGCGTCGGCGCGTTCCTCCTCGGCGCCGCCGGGCTGCTGGACGGCCGGCGAGCGACGACGTCCTGGCTGCTCGCCGACGACCTCGCCGCGCGCTTCCCCGGCACGACGGTGTGCGCCGACCAGCTGGTCGTCTCCGACCGCGGGGTCACCACGACGGCGGCGTTCACCGCGATGTTCGACCTCGCGGTCGGGCTGGCCCGCAGCCACGCCGGCGAACCGGTGGCCCGGCTGACCGCGCGGATCGCCCTGCTCGAGGAGCGCGCCAGCCAGACGCCGTACGTCGACCCGGCCCTGCTGCCCGCACCCGGCCAGAGCTTCGCCGCGCGGGTCCAGCGCCGGCTCGACCAGCACCTCGCGGAGCCCTATGACCTGGACCGGCTGGCCGCGGCCTTCCACGTCAGCACCCGGACCCTGCTGCGACGGTTCCGCGCCGAGACCGGCACCACCCCGCTCGGGCACCTCCAGCGCACCCGGATCCGGCGCGCGCAGCGTCTGCTCGAGACGACCGACCTTGCGCTCGGCCAGGTGTGTGCCCAGGTCGGCTACGCCGATGCCGCCACGTTCGGCCGGCTGTTCCGCCGCGAGGTCGGGCTCACGCCTGGTCAGTACCGCCGGCGGTTCGCCCGACCTCGGTGACCCCATCCGGTGGGGTGGCTCCGGTCACGACCGTGGCCGTGGGTTCAGATCCCAGCCCGGAAGAGGGGCACCTGCACCGTCCGGCACTGCGGTGGCTTCTGGTGATCAGCGGCGCCGCGTTCGTGATCCTCGGCATCTACGGCCTGGTCGTGACCGGGGGCTGACCGTCGTGCACCCGGGGCCGACCGCCC
>Ga0255338_1005730_pt1 | contig 11151 bp, 11 predicted proteins | sample MeOH1_35cm_T4_19_FD_203715 | JGI IMG/M metagenome (GOLD analysis project Ga0255338, IMG submission 203715) | Sandy soil microbial communities from University of British Columbia, Vancouver, Canada - MeOH1_35cm_T4_195 | ecosystem: Engineered > Artificial ecosystem > Sand microcosm > Unclassified ... | reverse complement strand
GATGTGGCACCGACTTGCCCACCGCGTCGGTCGTTCGTCGCAAGCGACGCCCGCCGCCGTGGACAAGTCTCTCAGCGCCTCGAACACAAAAATTCAGACACGCCCTCTATGCGGTAATGGCGATGGCCTTCAGTTGCTTCGCCGTCTTCGTCAACAACGCGCCGATCATTCGTGAAGCCGGAATCTTCGCCAAGCTGTTCGCCATTGTCGTGGGCACTGTCCTGGGCACCATCGCCGCCCTGGTTGGCAATGCGCTGCGCAAAGCGGTGCAGCCCGATGCCGTGTGGACCACGGGAGGCTTCTGGTCTCTGCTTTGGACCAAGGTGTTCTGGAGGTGGGGACCCCAGGCCATCGGAATGTTCGGCGGCGTCCTCATTGGCATCGCGATGGTGCTCAAGTGAAGATTGCCAACTTGACCGCATCCGGCCTGGTTCGCGGCAGTCATGCAGTTGTCTGCATCGTCGTGGCCACGGGCCTTCTCACCGCATGCTCAAAGACGGATAAGTACAAGGAGATCTTCATGCGGCAGTGCGTCATCGCCAAGCCCATGGAGGAGCCTTGCTCGTGCACGTACGACCGCATGGCGGCAGAAGTACCGATGGAAGCCATTGCCCTCGCGCTTGAAACGGGGAAGCAGGATCCGAAGGTGGCCCATGCGATCACGAGCGCACTGGCCACCTGCACGGCCAAGTACCGCTAGCCCTACCTTCATCAACCGATCGCCTGCAGTGCCTGCGTGGGTACTACAGGCGATTTTTCATTTGGAGATCGCGCTTTGGAATATCTCACACATCAAACACGCCGCCAGGCGGTCGAGGTCGAGGAACAGCTAATCCTTGATGCGATCAAGGTCCTTCGCGGCAGATTCAAGCAGCGCGATGTCTTTGCCAGCCCCGATGCAGTCAAGGACTACCTGAGACTACAGGCCCAAGGCCTGAACCACGAGGTGTTTTGCGTGATGTACTTGGACGCACAAAACCGCTTCATCGAGTACGAGCGATTATTCCGCGGGACGCTCACCCAGACGTCGGTGTACCCCCGGGAGGTTGTCAGGCAAGCATTGGCCATGAACGCCGCATCCGTCATCCTGCACCACAACCACCCCAGCGGGGTGTGTCAGCCCAGTCGCTCAGACGAGGCTCTCACGCAGACCCTTAAGGCGGCATTGGCTTTAATCGATGTGCGTGTGCTGGATCATGTCATCACAAGCGACGACGGGGCGCTGTCGATGGCGGAACGTGGGCTGCTATGAAAGCGGAGGGAGCTTATTTTTTTGCCTGTTAGGCGCGCGCGACCGGCGAAATCTTCTCTCGGATAATCAGCGCTCCGGAGGCGACAAGCTTCGGAGTTGGCGACTCCCAGGCCGTTAGATTTCGTGACCGACCTCGCCAATGACAGCCACTACGGCTTGGCGGCGTTTGTCTGCCCCCGCGACTGGACGACAGCACATCGTGCCCGCGCACGCTGCGCGCGGGCACGGTCTGGGTCAATACGCTACTCGCTCCCGATCCGGCAATTCCTTTCGAGGGGCTTCGGTCAGTCCGGTTGGGGCAGGGAAACGGTGAAGAGGTGTTCGCCCACTACACGGAGACGCGCTCAGTGAGCGTGCGTGTCGAGGCCTGACTGCCAGAAAGCCTAGTCCACTTGATTTTGCGTCTTACTTTGTCGAATTGTGCGTTGAACCAGCATCGGTAATTACTTCTGCGGCTCTGCGGGCAAACGCTGTACTTAGCGTTCCCACTTTCTCTGCGTTTACCGCTGTAGCTGTCCCGGATGCACTGCGCACGGCAATACCTTCGAAAATGACTGCCAGCCGAAACAGCGCAAACGCAATGTGGAAGGGTTTCAGCTCGCCCGTTTCAGGAGCTAGCCGCATGTAGTGACGAACATATTCGTGTTCTGTCGGGATCCCGAGGGTGTCAAGGTCCATTTCGCGCACACCCATGTACTCATCCGGCTTCAAACGCCAGACCAGCGCGCTATAAGCCAAATCGGCAAGTGGGTGTCCCAATGTAGAGAGCTCCCAGTCCAGCACACCTACTACGCGCGGCTCTTGAGGATGGAACATGAGGTTGCCGATCCGGAAGTCGCCATGGCTGATGCGAGTCAAGTCCCCCTCAGGGATATTGTTCGCCAGCCATTGGGCAATCCAGTCCAACTCCGGGATTTCCTTTGTTCGGGCGAGGTCCCACTGCTTGGTCCATCGGGCAATCTGCCGCTGGAAGTAACTGCCGGCCTTGCCATAGTCTTCGAGTTGCATCGCACGCCAATCGATGCCGTGCAACCTTGCCAGCGTTTCCCCCATCGCAAAGTACATCGCCCTGCGTTCTCCTGGCTCAATCCCTGGCAGGGTACAGTCTGAAAAAACGCGCCCATCAAGCCGCTCCATGACGTAGAACGGTGTGCCCACGACATCGGGATCCGAACAGTAGTGAACCATTTTCGGTACCGGCACGCCCGACCCTTCCAGGGCGCCCATGATCCGGTATTCGCGGTCGATAGCATGCGCAGATGGAAGAAGCTGGCCTGGCGGCTTCTTTCGAAGCACAAGTCTTCTGTCGTCGAAGGAAACAAAAAAAGTGGGATTGGATTGGCCTCCGCTGATGCTTTCCAGCGTCATTGCCCCAGCGGCTCCACTCACGTGCGTGCGCAAGTGGTCCGCTAGCTGCTCCAGATCAAAGTTCCAAGTGCTGGCCATCGGATGACCTTTGTCGAAAGGGCGGGAATTTATCGTTGGCTAGACGACTTCAAATAGGCCTGCCGCCCCCATGCCACCACCTACACACATCGTGACAACGACGTATCGAACGCCACGGCGCTTGCCTTCAAGGAGTGCGTGGCCCACGAGGCGAGCGCCCGTCATACCGTAAGGGTGTCCGATCGAGATCGCGCCCCCGTTCACGTTGTACTTGGACGGATCGATGCCCAGCTTGTCGCGGCAGTACAAAGCCTGGCAAGCGAAAGCCTCGTTCAGCTCCCATAACCCTATGTCGGAGACCTTTAAACCGTGCCGTTTCAGGAGACGCGGGACAGCAAACACCGGCCCAATCCCCATTTCCTCGGGGAGGCAACCGGCCACCGACACACCGCGGTAGATGCCGAGGGGTTGCAAACCGCGGCGTTCTGCGATTGTGCTGTCCATGAGGACGCATGCCGATGCGCCGTCTGACAATTGGCTGGCATTGCCGGCAGTCACGACGCCCCCTTCGACGACAGGCGTCAGTTCCGCCAAGGTCTCCAGTGTAGTGTCCGGGCGATTGCCCTCATCACGCTCCAGGTTAACCGTTCGATAGCTTGTGGCCTTTGTCAGCTTGTCAACGATTGCCATCCGAGCCTCAATCGGAACGATTTCGGCAGAGAAAAGTCCTTGCGCCTGGGCCGATGCCACACGACGCTGCGACTCACAGGCATAGGCGTCCTGGTCATCCCGGCTGACGCCGTACTTCGTCGCCACGAATTCCGCAGTTTTTAGCATGGGCATGTATGCATGGGTAGAGCTGGCAGTAACAGCCGGATCCATGGCCTCGGAAGCCCATTTGAAATAGGGGCCCTGCACGGCTGACACGTTGTCTTGTCCGCCGGCAACGGCTACGCCGACGCCTTCCTGCAGGATGCCGTGGGCTGCCATGGCAATTGCCATCAGACCTGAAGCGCATTGACGGTCCACCGTTTGCGCAGCGGCTGTGACCGGCAATTTTGCTGCCAGCGCGGCATTCCTCGCCAGATTCATTCCGGCAGTCCCTGCAGCAAGCACGGTACCGAAGACCACATCTTCGACCTCATCCCCGGCCACGCCGGACCGGGCAACCGCATGCTCGATCGCGTGCGCTGCTAGCGTAGGGGACTTGATGTCGTTGAGCGCTCCCTTGAAGGCCCGGCCGATCGGGGTTCTGGCGGTTGAAACGATGACAGCTTCTTTCATGACGGGATTCCTCCTTGATTCAATCCGGGACCAATCCAATCGGACAGGCGGGCTTTTTCCCTCGCGAGCTGAGAAAGCAGCTTAGAAGGTCGCCAGTACCCAAATGGATCTCCCGTGGCACTCGCGTAGTGAGCGAGACGCTCTGCGATTTTTGGAAGGCCGATCTGGTCCGCCATGAAGACGGGACCCCCGCGGTGGTCGGGGAATCCGTATCCTGCGACCCAGACGATGTCTACATCACCAGGCCGATAGGCGATGCCTTCTTCCAAAATCTTTGCGGCTTCATTGATGAGCGGGTAAAGCAGCCGCTCGACGATCTCTTTGTCCCCGATCTCAGCGCGTCGCTTGATTCCGTGCGCCTTAGCCAGTTCCGCAAAGATGGCGTCCGCGTCCGGGTCTCGCATGGGATTGCGACCTTCATACATGTAGTACCCCAAGCCGCTTTTCTGACCGTTGCGTCTGAGTTCGAAGAGCCGCCGCGCAACGGCGCGATATCTCGGATCCGCAGGAAGCTTTCCCGCCTTGTCTTGTTCGTTGACAACCTTTGCTGCAACATCCACCCCCGCCATGTCGAGCATCCGGCAGGGGCCCATCGCCATTCCCAGTCGCTCGATCGCTGCATCGATCTGACCCGGCCACGCGCCTTCTAGAAGTAGCATGTCTGCCTCTCGGGCATAAGGTTCTGCCATGCGGTTGCCGATAAAGCCGTAGCAGACACCGGAAACTACGCCCACTTTTCGAATGGACGCTGCTACCTTCATCCCGGTTGCAAGCACATCGGGCGACGTTTGCCTCCCACGAACGACTTCAAGCAGGCGCATGACGTTTGCAGGGCTGAAGAAGTGCAGGCCGATAAAATCGCCTGGACGTCCGGATGATTCGGCGAGCTGATCGACGTCAAGGGTCGAGGTGTTAGTCGCGATGATGGCTCCGGGTTTGCAGACTTCACCGAGCCGGGCGCACACTTTCTTTTTGAGCGCCATGTCTTCAAAGACCGCTTCGATCACCAGGTCGCAATCAGCGAGATCCGCATCCGAAGCCGATCCGCGAATGAACTTCATCCGTTGCGAGACCTCCTCGGCGGAAAGCTTCCCCTTCGCAGCGCTGGCCTCGTAGTTTCGCCTGACTAGCGCCAGCCCTCGGTCGACCGCTGCGGCACTGACATCGACCAAAACTGTCGGGATTCCTGCATTCGCGAAGTTCATCGCTATGCCGCCACCCATCGTGCCAGCGCCGAGAATCCCGACTTTGTTAACAGGTCTCAGCTCGGCGTCTTTTGGCAAGCCCGGGATCTTTGAAGCTTGGCGTTCGGCGAAGAACAGGTGCCTCAGAGCCTTGGACTGCGGCGAAACACGGCAGGCTTCGAGCAAACGAGCCTCCACCTTTTCGCCTTCGCCGAAAGGCAGTGTTACGGCTGCCTCAACGGCCTCCACTACGGCGGCGGCTGCGGGATAGGCTGCCTTCTGCTGCTTGACCAAAGCACGTGCGCTATCGAACAGTCCTTCAGGCACGCTAGAAGCGTCGGGAACGATCTCGCTGTTTCGACGTACCGGTGCGGCAGCCGCCTGCAGCTCATTGAGGTAGGCGATCCCGACCTGCAACGGTTCACCCTCCCGTACAGTGTCGACGAGGCCTGCCTTCACAGCCGCCTCTAAATCGATCATGCGCCCTGTTAGCATCATGTCGAGCGCGAATGGAGCGCCTGCAAGTCGAGGAACCCGTTGAGTGCCAAAGGAGCCTGGCAGAATGCCGATTTTGATCTCGGGCAGTCCGACTCGTGTTCCAGGAAGCGCCACTCGGTAGTGGCATGACAGAGCGAGCTCGAGGCCGCCTCCGAGCGCGGTGCCATGCACTACAGCCACGACCAGCCGGTCTGATCGCTCCAGTCGTTTAAGAAAAGTATTCATCGGCCCGGTAGTGAAGTCGGGACGATCGAACATGGTTATGTCTGCTCCAGCGACGAACGTGCGTCCATCACACGCAACCAGCATCGCATCGAAGCTGCGGTCCGCCTCGAAGACGTCCATTTTTGTCTGCAGCGCTTCGATCACAGCAGGCGACAGAGCGTTGACAGGAGGGTTGTTGATACGCAGCACAGCAACGCGGCCGTGGCGCTCGAGCGCGACTAATTCTTTCACGATGGGCTTCCTTTTTCTAAATGTTCACGGCCGCGAGCAGTCGTGAGGACGCACTTGCCGACTGCTTGTCGGCTGGTCAGCGCCGTGAGGGCTTCGGCTGCGTCTTCCAGCCGATATCGTCCGGTGATAACTGGGTTGATTCGACCTGCTTCCAACATTCCTAGAAGCTCGGCGATGAGTGCCTGCGCAGCGCTCGGATCACGATCCATGAACGCCCCAAAGAAGACGCCGGTAATCGAGCAGCTCTTTAGTAGAGGAAGATTCAAAGGTGGGCGTGGAATTTCACCGCTGCTAAACCCGATGACAAGGTATCGGCCACCCCATGCCATGTTGCGCAACGCCGCCTCTGTGTGGGAGCCGCCAACAGGGTCGTACACCACGTCGACTCCCGCACCCCCCGTTGCTGCCTTGACCAGGTCTCGCAGGTCGCCTGCCCCATAGTTAAGACATTTCTCCGCGCCCTTCTCGGCGCAGACCGCGAGCTTGGATACTGTAGACGCCGCGGCGATAACGTGGCCACCCATTGCCTTCGAAAGCTCAACGGCTGCAAGGCCTGTCCCGCCAGCAGCCCCAAGAACCAAAACTGTCTCACCCTGACGCAACTGCCCGCGGTGCTTGAGTGCGTAAAACGAAGTCCCGTACGTTAGGACGAGAGCGGCGGCTCTAAGGAAGTCCACGTTGTCGGGCAAACGGTGGACCTTTTGCACATCGACAGCGACCTCCTCAGCGTATCCGCCCCAGTTCATGATCGCGAGCACACGATCTCCAACTGCGAATTCCCGAACGCCTGCCCCTAACGCTGTGACCGTCCCGGCCACTTCCGCGCCTGGCGAAAATGGCAGGGGAGGTTTGAACTGGTACTTGTTCTCGATGATCAGAGTGTCGGGGAAGTTGACTGCTGACGCGTGGACAGCTATGACGACCTGCCCAGGAGCAGGGGATGGGGATGGGACGTCGTCGACGGTTAGGCTGCTGGGAGGGCCAAAGCGTGTACAGAGAACGGCCTTCATGCGTGCTTTGCAAGTTCGATCTTGGCTATGGCGGCCCGATGAACTTCGTCCGGTCCGTCTGCGAATCGAAGTGCCCGCTGCACGGCGTACATATACGCCAAAGGCCAGTCCTCAGACACGCCCGCCCCACCGTGAGCCTGTATCGCCCAGTCGATGACCTTGCTGGCCATGTTTGGAGCGATGACTTTGATCATGGCTATCTCAGCCCTGGCGACTTTATTCCCCACTGTGTCCATCATGTACGCAGCCTTCATGGTCATCAGGCGGGCTTGGTCAATAAGGCAGCGGGACTCTGCGATTCGCTCGTGCCAAACCGATTGTGAGGACAGGGGCTTACCAAATGCCACCCGAGAAGATAAGCGCTTGCACATGAGCTCGAGTGCACGTTCTGCTGATCCAATGGATCGCATGCAGTGATGAATTCTTCCCGGGCCGAGGCGACCCTGGGCAATCTCGAAGCCTCGACCTTCGCCCAGCAGCATGTTGCTCGCCGGTACGCGCACGTTCTCAAGCGAAACTTCCATGTGGCCGTGCGGAGCGTCGTCATAGCCAAACATGGGCAGTGCGCGCAAGACCTTGATACCTGAAGTTTCCGCAGGAATCACGATCATGGATTGCTGCGCGTGTTTTGCCGCTTCGGGATCGGTCTTGCCCATGACAATATAGACGCTGCAGCGCGGATCGCCGACACCGCTCGACCACCACTTTCGACCATTGATGACGTAGTGGTCCCCGTCCCGCTGAATGCGGCACTCGATGTTGGTGGCATCGGAGGACGCCACTGCGGGTTCAGTCATCAGGAAGGCGCTGCGGAGTTCGCCAGCGAGGAGCGGATCCAGCCAGCGCCTTTTTATGTCCTCACTTGCGTAGCGCTCCAACGTCTCCATGTTCCCCGTGTCCGGAGCAGAACAGTTGAAGACCTCGGAAGCGAAAGCGACCCGACCCATGATCTCGCAAAGAGGAGCGTAGTCCAGGTTTGAAAGGCCTTCTGGCACACGCTGCGAATGGGGGAGGAAGAGATTCCACAAACCGGCCTTCTTGGCTTGTGCCTTCAGTTCCTCGATCACGCGAAGAGGAATCCACGGGTTGCCGCCTGCACGGTTCTTCGCAATTTCTTCGTGGTAGCGCGCTTCGGCGGGCTCCACGTGAGTTGCCATGAAAGCGAGCAGCTTCTCGCGCATCTCGAGACAGCGAATTGAGTAGTCGAATTCCACTTGTATTCCTTGCTTCCTAAGCGTCAGATCGTTCTTGGGCCGCCGCCCATCCGGCATTGGCGAGCATTTCAACCAGAGGGCGGTTGTCCAAGGCTTGCGCGTTTGACGCAGTGCCTTCGAGCGCCCTTTTCACGATGCCCTGCGCAATTCCAGCGAGTCGAAAAAGATTGAATGCGAGGTAGAACGGCCAATGAGTCAAGACCTCATCGATGTCGCGTCCACTGCGCTCGCAATAGCGTCGGATGTGCTCAAGCTCGGTGGGGATGCCCTCCACAGGTCTGGTCCCGGCCAATCCGCGGAAATGGCTGGATGAGAGGTGCCAGCTCAGGCAGTGATAGGCGAAGTCCGATAATGGGTGTCCTAGTGTCGAAAGCTCCCAATCGAGAACCGCGATGATGCGAGGCTCTTGGGGTGCGAAAGCCAAGTTGTCGATGCGAAAGTCACCGTGGACGATCGACGATTCGTCAACCGCCGGCACATGCGCCGGGAGCCAGTCCATCAGCGCTTCCATGACAGGCAGGGAGTCGGTCTGACTGGCCCGGTACTGTTTTGACCAGCGAGCAATCTGACGATTGAAGAATCCTTCAGGGCGTCCGTAGTCGCCAAGCCCAATAGATGCTGGGTCTATGGAGTGCAATGAGGCGATGACTCGGTTCATTTCGTCGTAGTGCGCGCCGCGGTCCGCCGGGGACATGTCCGGAAGGGATTGGTCCCACAACACGCGGCCCTCGACAAAATCCATCACATAGAAGGCACGCCCGATGACGCTCTCGTCTTCGCAGAGCACGTGCATGTGCGGAACCGGGACAGCAGTCTTTGACAGCGACGACATGACTCGGAACTCGCGCTCGATTGCGTGCGCGGACGGGAGAAGTTGCGATGTCGCGGCGGGTTTGCATCTCATCACCAGATCGCCGGAGGCGGCGTGCAGGCGGTAGGTTGGATTCGACTGCCCGCCTGCAAATTTCACCGCGGCTTGAAGACCTGTGAACCACGGCAATCGCTCCGACAGCCAGCGATCAAGTCGGTTCAATTCAAACGGAAGAGCCGCGGCAGAAGAGGCGGCAGTGGTGGCAACGGTGGACATTGCTTTTCTCAACCTTGGACCATGGCCCCGCCGTCGACGACGATGGATTGGCCTGTAATAAATGAGCCGGCTGGCGATGCGAGGAACACGGCAGCTCCCGCGACTTCTTCCGGCATGCCTATGCGCCGCAATGGCGTTGTGCTGACGATCTGTTCAAGAGTCGCAGGATCTTCCCAGAGGGCGCGCGCGAAGTCTGTCTTGATCAGTCCAGGAGCGATGCAGTTGACGCGCACGTTGTCCGAACCAAATTCCACGGCGAGGTTGCGGGCTAGTTGAAAATCGGCCGCCTTCGAGATGTTGTATGCGCCGATCACCGCATTTCCACGCAGGCCACCAATCGAGGAGACGATGATGATCGAGCCGTCGCGGCGTTCTCGCATCGCTGGCGCGACCAACTGCACGAGCCAATGCGTGGAGATGATGTTGTTCTCGAGTATTTTGCGGAACTGATCGTCCTGCATGCCAGCCATCGGGCCGTAGTAGGGATTGCTCGCTGCGTTACAAACCAGGATGTCGATGCGGCCGAAGGCGTCGACGGTTCGGCTAGCCAACTGGTCGATATCCGCCTTCGAGGAAATGCTGGCCGGGACTGCAATGGCGCGACCTGCGCCATGTTCCGCATTGATGGCCGCAGCCACCTCCTCGCATGCTGCTGCTTTTCGGGAGGAAATCACGACTCTCGCGCCATTGGCAGCGAATGCTTCGGCAATCGCACGACCAATTCCACGTGTAGAACCCGTAACGATGGCGACTTTGTCTTGCAGGTGAAAGAGGGACATAAATTGAAAACACCAAAAATAAAAAAATGACACTGATGTCAGCGTCATCATAGATTAAGATGGAGCACCTTCCGTGTCAAGTGCGGGATATGATTCATGTCACTCGTGTCATCGGGCCAATCGAGCAAACCATGAAAACGACAACCGGCGAAGTCGAATCCAAGCCGCGCAATAGTCGCGTCCGAGAAGTCACGGGTCGCCGCATCCTGGATGCGGCGACTCACGTTTTCACCCAGAAAGGTTTCGCAGACGCCACGATTGCTGAAATGGTGCAAAGGTCCGAGGTGGCCCGCGGCACGTTTTACCTTTACTACACTGACAAGCGTGCTGTTTTTGACGCCCTGGTCCAGCAGGTTACCGAAGACCTTTACAAGGTGGCGGTCCCGCCGGAATCCGTTGGTAGCTATCGCGAGCGGATTCGCCGTGCGACGGGCTCATACCTAGACGTCTTCACCCGGCACGCGGGGGTCATCAGCTGCATATTTGAAGTCGCTACCAGTGACCGCGAAATCAATCGATTGCAAAACGGTTACCGCGAAAAATTTCGAAAGCGTATCGAAGCGCACTTCGACAGGAATGTACGGGCCGGCACTTTCCGTGACATTGATCCGAGAACGGCCAGTTATTGCCTATGCGCCATGATCGAAGGTACAGCGTACGAATGGTCCTGCACTAACTACAAACCCTGGGGGAAAAGCCAGCAAGGTCTTGAGAAACTCGCCGACACCTTGACTGACATCTGGTGCCGGTACGTGGAACCTGAGGCGGAGGAGGGTAAGCGCGGTTGAGCGTCTGTTCACTCTGAAGCAGCGGTAGCAATCGGTCGCTGTGAACGTGAAGTTATCCAGGTGCCCGCGATCACGGCTCCGAGTCCGAGCCTGTCCTGAATTTTGTGTTTGAGGCATAAACATGACCTACGGGACCATTTATGCCAAGCAAGACGAAGACGAAGAATGCGGCCATCGCGGCCAGGAGTGCGGCGCTGCCGAAGATCCCCAAGG
>Ga0255338_1005729_pt1 | contig 11156 bp, 11 predicted proteins | sample MeOH1_35cm_T4_19_FD_203715 | JGI IMG/M metagenome (GOLD analysis project Ga0255338, IMG submission 203715) | Sandy soil microbial communities from University of British Columbia, Vancouver, Canada - MeOH1_35cm_T4_195 | ecosystem: Engineered > Artificial ecosystem > Sand microcosm > Unclassified ... | reverse complement strand
GCTGGCACGGGCGCTCGCGCTGACCCGCGCCGAACGGGCTTATTTATTCGCGCTTGCCGACCGTCGCGATCCGGACGCGCCAGCGCCCGCCGTAAGCAGCGACGCGCCGGTTTCTCTCCAAGTCGCGGTCGATGCCCTTGCACATCCGGCCTATGGTCTCGATCGTTTGTGGAACGCTTGTTGTTGGAACGCCGCCGCCGCGCATCTTTTCGTCGGTTGGCTCAGCGACGACTGCCAGCGCAATCTCCTGCGTTTCGTCTTCGTCGAGCCGACGGCGCGCCGCCTTATCCGCGACTGGAAGGACCGCGCCCGGCGCCTGCTCGCCGAATTCCGCGCCGATTACAGCCGCGGCCTCAACGACCCGCGTCTGCGCGAGCTCGTCGACGGCTTGCGCCGCGACAGCGCGCTCTTCAATGCCGAATGGGAGGCCCAAACCGTGCTCGGCCGGGAAGGCGGACGGCGCACCTTTTCGCATCCGACGGACGGCGAGATCGCCTTCACACAATACAGCTACGCGCCGGCCGACCGGCCGGACTGCAAATTGGTGTTGCTGGTGCCCGAAACGGCGGCGGGCGCGCAATCCTAAGATCGCGCGCCCGCCATGGCATGCAGTCGATTGTGGTTTATGCCGTCGCTTTCGCGAGCGCGCGGCGCGCCAGCACGCCGACGAGATGCGCGCGGTATTCGGCCGAGGCGTGGATGTCGACGTTCATGCCCGTCGCCGGGATAGACATGCCCTCGATCGACTTCGGCGAGAAGCGCTTCTTCAGCGCCTCTTCGAACGACTTCACGCGGAAGACGCCGTTCGCACCCGCGCCCGTCACCGCGACGCGGATGTCGGGGCCGCGCTTGGAGACAAACACGCCGACCAGCGCGAAACCGGAGGCCGGGTGCTTGAACTTCTCGTAGGCGCACTTCTTGGCGATCGGGAAGCTGACCTTGGTGATGATCTCGCCGTCTTCCAGCGCGGTCGTGTACATGCCCTGGAAGAAGTCGTCGGCGGCGATGCGGCGCTTGTTGGTGATGATGGTCGCCCCTAGGCCGAGACACGCCGCCGGATAATCGGCGTTCGGATCGTTGTTGGCGATCGAACCGCCGATGGTGCCGCGGTTGCGCACCTGCGGATCGCCGACCGAGCCCGGCACCGCGGCAAGGCCCGGCATGACCTCGAGCAGCACCGGAGAATTGGCAACGTCCGCATGACGCGTCATCGCGCCGATGACCACCGAGCGGCCCTTGACCTCGACGCCGGTCAGACCTTCGACCAGCGACAGATCGACAAGCGCCGACGGCTGCGCCAGACGCTGCTTCATGACCGGCAGCAGCGAATGACCGCCGGCCAGGATCTTACCCTCCGGATTGCGCGCGAGCAGCCCGGCCGCCTGACGCACTGTGGTCGGACGATGGAAGGTGAAGTTGTACATGTCCATTCTCCTTTGTTTGCTCCCGGCCTCATCCTGAGGAGCGCTCGAAGAGCGCGTCTCGAAGGATGAGCCCGGGCCCCCGTCCTTCGAGACGGCCGCTGCGCGGCCTCCTCAGGACGAGGAAGATTGAGTTACGCCGCCGCGCGCGGTGTCGCGCGTTGCAGCGCCGACCAGACCGCGTTGGCGGTGGCCGGCATAGCGAGTTGTTCGGTGCCGATAGCATCGGTGATGGCGTTGATCACCGCGGCCGGCGCGGCGATGGCGCCCGCCTCACCGCAGCCTTTGATGCCGAGCGGATTGGACGGCGCCTTGGTCTCGGTGGTCTCCACCTTGAACGATGGCAGATCGTGGGCGTGCGGCATGGAATAGTCCATGAGCGAACCCGTCACCAGTTGCCCGTCCTTGTCATAAACCACGCCTTCGAGCAGCGCCTGGCCGACGCCCTGCGCGATGCCACCGTGCACCTGGCCTTCGACGATCATCGGGTTGATGATCGTGCCGAAGTCGTCGACCGCGGTCCAATTCACGATCTCGGTCTTGCCGGTGTCGCGATCGATTTCGATCTCGCAGATGTGGCAACCGGCCGGGAACGTGAAGTTGGTCGGATCGTAGAAGGACGTTTCCTTCAGACCCGGCTCCAGTTCCTGGCCCGAGAACTTGTGCGCGATGTAGGCATTGAGCGCGACATCGCCCCACGCCGCCGATTTGTCCGTGCCGGCGACGGTGAACTTGCCGTCCTTGAACTCGATGTCGCCCTCGGCCGCTTCCAGCATATGCGCGGCGACCTTCTTGGCCTTGGCCTCGACCTTGTCGAGCGCCTTGACGATCGCCGACATGCCGACCGCGCCGGAGCGCGAACCGTAGGTGCCCATGCCGAACTGCACCTTGTCGGTATCGCCGTGCACGATCGAGACGTTCTCGAACGGAATGCCGAGACGCTCCGATACGAGTTGCGCGAAGGTCGTTTCGTGCCCCTGCCCGTGCGCGTGCGAACCGGTGAGCACTTCGACGCTGCCGGTCGGGTTGACGCGGACTTCCGCGCTTTCCCACAAGCCGACGCCGGCCCCGAGCGAGCCGACCGCCTGGCTCGGCGCGATGCCGCAGGCTTCGATGTAAGTCGAATAGCCGAGGCCACGCAGCTTGCCGTGGCGGGCGGCCTCGCGTTTGCGCTTGGCAAAGCCCCTCACGTCCGCGAGGTCCATCGCCTTCTTCAGCGACGCGTTATAGTCACCCGCGTCATAGGCCATGATCACCGGCGTCTGGTGCGGGAAGCTCTTGACGAAGTTGCGCTTGCGCAATTCCGGCGGCTCGAGCCCCAACTCGCGCGCGGCAACCTCAACAAGGCGCTCGACGACGAAGGTCGCCTCGGGACGGCCGGCGCCGCGATAGGCATCGACCGGCACCGTGTTGGTGTAGACGGCATCCACCTCGCAATAGATCTGCGGGATATCGTATTGGCCAGACAACAGCGTGGCGTAGAGATAAGTCGGCACCGACGACGAGAAGGTCGACATATAGGCGCCGAGATTGGCGATTGTGTGCGCGCGCAGCGCCAGGATCTTGCCGTTGGCATCGAGCGCGAGTTCGGCATGGGTGACGTGATCGCGGCCGTGCGCATCGGTCAGGAACGCTTCGGTGCGCTCGGACGTCCACTTCACCGGCCGGCGCACGCGACGCGAGGCCCACAGGCACACCACTTCTTCCGGATAGATGAAGATCTTCGAACCAAAGCCACCGCCAACATCCGGCGCGATCACACGCAGCTTGTGTTCCGGCGCGATGCCGACGAAGGCCGAGATGACGAGGCGCGCGACGTGCGGATTCTGCGACGTGTTCCACAGCGTGAGCTGGTCGGTGCCGGCGTCGTATTCAGCGAGCGCGGCACGCGGCTCCATCGCATTCGGCGCGAGGCGGTTATTGATGAAGTCGAGCTTGGTGACATGCTTGGCCGCGGCGAAAGCGGCTTCCGTCGCCTTGGCGTCGCCGAGCGACCATTCATAGATCGTGTTCTTGGGCGCGACCTCGTGGATCTGCGGCCCCGATTTGGCCTGCGCCGGATCGACCACTGCCGGCAGCTCCTCGTAGTCGACCTTCACCTTCTCGGCCGCGTCCTTGCCGAGCGCGACACTCTCGGCGATCACCACAGCGAGCGCATCGCCGACATGGTTGACCTTGCCGGATGCAAGCGCGGGATGCGGCGACATCTTCATCGGCGATCCATCCTTGGAATGGATCATCCAGCCGCAAATGAGATTGCCGATCTTGTCGCCCGCGAGATCCGTGCCGGTGAGCACGTCGATCACGCCGGGCATGCGCTTAGCTTCGCTGACGTCGATGCTCTTGATCTTGGCGTGAGCATGCGGCGAGCGCACGAACACGGCGCGCGTCTCGCCCGGCCTCGTCACGTCGTCGGTGTATTGGCCTTTGCCGGTAATAAAGCGGAAGTCTTCCTTTCGGCGCACCGCCGCGCCGATCCCAGTCGCGCTCATGGCGGTCTTCCTTCCCTGTGAGTTTTTTAAGTCGGCTTTATTCGGCAGCCTGGGCGGCGGGCGCGCCCTTGGCCATGGCCTTGGCTCCTGCTTGTATGGCTTTGACGATGTTGTGGTAGCCCGTGCAGCGGCAGAGATTGCCGTCAAGCTGATCGCGGATCGTGTGCTCGTCGAGGTCGTTGCCCTTGCGACGCACGATGTCGAGCGCGGCCATGATCATGCCGGGCGTGCAGAAGCCGCACTGCAGACCGTGATGTTCGCGGAATGCCTCCTGCATCGGGTGCAGCGGGCCGTTGACCTCGGCGAGCCCCTCGATGGTGGTGATCTTGGCACCCTCGCACTGCAGCGCGAGCGTGGTGCAGGATTTGCCGGCGATACCGTCGATGTGGACGACGCAAGCTCCGCACTGCGACGTGTCGCAGCCGACGTGAGTGCCGGTCAGCCGCAGGTTCTCGCGCAGAAACTGCACCAGCAATGTGCGAGCTTCGACGTCGCCGGTGACGGGTTTCCCGTTCACCGTCATGGATACGGACGGCATGGCCTTCCTCCCGACTTGGGGCCCATCGGCCCTTTTTCGTCCCTCCCGCACCTCGCGGGGACGGCTGAAACCGCGGAATCGAGCCGATTCCGGCACGATTGCGGCTTAGAACAATAATAACTTTGAACCCCCGTCCCCCATCGGGTCAAGAGAGTCCATCGTTAAACGGCGCAAAAATTGCGAAAATGACCTTTCACAAATTCGTTTAGGCCGGATTCGCGCCGATTTTCGCGCCGAGATGGAAATGTGGGAGCTGCGCGCTGGATGGCGGCGCAGGCACTATTTGGCGGCCACCGCCTTGGCAAAGTTCTGGAAGAACTCGTCAGCCACCTTCTTGGCGGCGCCGTTGATGAGACGCTGGCCGAGCTGGGCGAGCTTGCCGCCGATCTGCGCCTCTACGTTGTAGGTCAGCAGCGTGCCGCCGTCCTTGTCGGAGAGAGCCACAGTCGCGCCGCCCTTGGCGAAGCCGGCGATGCCGCCGTCGCCTTCACCGGAAATCTTGTAGCCGTTCGGCGGGTCGAGATCGGTGAGATGCACCTTGCCCTTGAAGCGGGCTTTGACCGGGCCGATCTTCTGCGTGGCGACAGCTTGGAATTCGGTATCCCCGGTCTTGTTCAGCTCTTCGCAGCCCGGAATGCAGGCCTTGAGAACCTCGGGATCGTTGAGCGCGGCCCACACCGTCTCGCGGCTCGCGGCCAGTTGAACCTCGCCCGTCATCGTCATCGCCATCGGCGTCGTCTCCTTCTCGCGCGGCCGGCCCAATCGGCGCCTGCCCAACACCCGCCTTTAAGCCCTTAATGACCTGCTGAAAAGAGCTTTGCAGCCGCATACGAGCACGTTAGGTCTGTCGCTAAAGCAACTGTTCCAATTCGGGGAGGCGTTTTCATGCCGATTGTTACGACCGACGACGGCTGCCGTCTTTATGTGCAGGTGGAAGGCCGCGACGACGCGCCGGCGCTGATGCTGTCGAACTCGCTCGGCACCGACCTTCACATGTGGGACGACCAGGCCGCGGAGTTTGCGAAACACTTCCGGCTCATCCGTTACGACCGCCGCGGCCACGGCCAATCCGGCGCGACCAAGGGGCCTTACAGCTCCGAGCTTTTCGGCCGAGACATCCTGGCCGTTCTCGACACGCTGGGCGTGAAGAAGACGAACTGGTGCGGCCTGTCGATGGGCGGCATGGACGGCCAATGGCTGGGCGCCAACGCTCCCGACCGCATCGAGAAGCTCGTGCTCGCCAACACCCATTTCCATTACGCCGACAAGGCGCCGTGGAGCGACCGCCTCCGCTTCCTCAAAGAGCATCAATTGAGCGACATGGTCGCCGCCAATATGGAGCGCTGGTTCACCAAAGGCTTCCGCGAACGCGCTCCGCAGACGATCGAACGGATGACCAAGATGTTCGTCGCCACCGACCACGAAGGCTACATGGCCAGCGTCGCCGCCGTGCGCGACATCGACTTCCGCGCCAGCAATCCGACCATCAAGGCGCCGACTTTGGTCATCGTCGGCACGCAGGATCCCGCAACGCCGCCCGCCGCCGGCGAAGCGATTGCGAAAGCGATCCCCGGCGCCAAGCTCGCCGCGCTCGACGCCGCGCACATCTCGAACGTCGAGCAGCCGCAGGCCTTCGCCAAAGCGACGCTCGAATTTCTGCTCGGCTGAAGGAGCCCGCCATGGACGAACGCGAACGTTACGAAAAGGGCATGGCGCAGCGGCGCAAGGTGCTCGGCAATGCCTGGGTCGACCGCGCCAACGCCAAGAAGTCGGCCTTCAGCGAGGAATTTCAGGACTTCATCACCCGCGCGGCCTGGGGCGAAGTGTGGACGCGGCCGCATTACGACGAGCGCACGCGCCGCGTGCTCGTCATCGGCACCATGCTCGCGCTCGACAAGTGGGACGAATTCCGCATGCATGTGCGCGCGGCCTTGACCGAAGGCGGCTTCACGCCGGACGACATCAAGGAAATACTTCTGCAGCAGGCGATCTATTGCGGCGTACCGGCGGCCAATCACGCCTTCAAGGAAGCCGCCGAGATCATCGCCGAGGTCGGACAAGCAAATAACGGCGGCGGCTAGAACTTCGCCAGAGCGCGCGTCACGACGCCGAGCTTTTCGCGCACGGTCGTCGTGTACTCATAGGCAATGAACCATGCGAGCGCGCCGCGAATGCCCCAGAGCATGAGCAGGGCGATGAGGCGGTCCAGCGTCGGCATGGTCCTGTGCCTCCGTGCCGCGACGGCCGATCAGGGATGGATCGCCGGACCGGAATAGGCGCCCGCCTCGGGCTCGGCTTGGGTATTCGTCGCGCTGACGCTGTAGGCTTTGCTGCGCTCGGCGATGCACAGCGCGGTGGCAAGGCAAGCGAGCACGAGCTGGATCACGTATTCGCGCATGATCTCGCCGTTGCCGGAGCGCGCCGCAAGGCCCGCCGACATAATGCCGATCGCGACGATGATGATGAGCGCGCCCTCCAACACGTCGGCATTGGCCGTCCCGCGGATCATGGCGCGGAAGCGGTCGACGATGTGCCAGGCGCAGGCACCGGCGACGACGAGCTTCACCGCGCCGAAGAACGCCGCGAGCTTGAGCAGACCGACCGGATCGAGGCCGAACATGCGGCCGACGATGAATACATATTCCGAGCGCCAGACCTCATCGAGGCCGTAATTCGCGGAGGTGAGGACACGCAGCGCGTCGTAACCCCACACGAGCGTGAAGTAGAGAGCGATCGCCACGATGATGGCCGTGCTCGCGCCGGAAAATGTGCGCATGTGTTCCTCCAACCTGAGCTGTCTCGACGCGTAAGCGTTTCAACTGCCGATTACAAAAGAAACCAATTCTTTACCTTACTTGTTAGCCGCTTGACCACGCGGCGCAAGGCACGGCGTCAAATCGCACGCGCAAAACACGCTGTTTTCCACCAGTCGTGTCGCCGTCAAGGTTAACAGACGCGCGCACGCATAACGAGAGTCCATGTTTCAGAACTGCGCGCGCATTCACGCTGGAACTTGCGTGGAACTTTACCCGCCGCGGCCTTCGCGGAACACCTGCGGCGTCACGCCCGTCTGCTTGCGGAAGAAACGCGTGAAGTGCGACGGATCGGAAAACGCGAGATCGTAGGCAATCTCGTGGATCGCCTGGGTCGTGAACACCAATTGACGTTTTGCCTCCGTCAGCACGCGTTGACGGATGAGATGGCCGGCGGTGACGCCGGTCGCGCGCTTGACGTGATCGTTGAGACGATCGGGCGTCATCGCCAGCTTCTCCGCATAGAAACTGATGAGCCGCTCTTTCCGGAAATGCTGCTCGATCAGATGCCGCAACGCCTCGACCTGCGCATCGGTGCGCGTCAGCGTCACGGCGCCGGTGCGCGCCCGGCTCGCCGCCAGCCGCACCACTTCGATGGCGATGAGCGCGAGCAGCGCGCGCATCGCGAGCCGATGACCCTCTCGCGCCACCGCACCTTCCTCCTGTAGATCGGCGCAGAGTGCGGACAACCGCTTCGCCTCCGCCGGATCCTCGAGCGGCACGAGCGGATCGGCGGCAACGGCTTTGAGCCGCTTCAAGGCCTCGCCCGATTGCTCGCCCAAGACGTCGGCGACGTCGTCGGTGAAGGTCACTACCCAGCCGTCCGTCACCTGCGGCGTGAAACGAAAGCCATGCGCGGCGGTGGCGGGCACGAGGATGGCGCTCGGGGCCGCGAACCGCACGGTCGCAGTCTCGAAGATCATCTCGCCGCCGCCTTTCTCGATCACCAGGATCTGCGAGAGGTTGCGGTGGCGGTGTGCCCGGATCGTCCAATCGTGCACCGACGAGCGCGAGGCGATGGTCTCGATGTGGATGAAATCGAACGCGGCGTCATCCGGCGGATCGCCGTAAAGATGAAACAGGGGAAGCGCCGTCGCCGTCATGATCCGCAGCATAAGCGACGGCAGCGGTGCGGCCAACGTGCGGTCGGTGGATAACGAAAGGGCCCCGCGGCAGGCGGGGCCCTCGTTGTCGTGGGTCGTTCAACTATCGATTCTGGCCGCCCTGCTGACCACCTTGCTGACCGCCCTGTCCGGGACGCGGCTGCCCCGGCTGGCCCTGCTGTTGCTGACCGGGCTTCTGGCCGCCGCCCTGCTGGCCACCTTGCTGGCCGCCCTGCTGCTGCTGATCCGACTGCGGTTTGTTCTGCTGCATAGCACTTCCTTCCCGTCGATTTCGCTCCCCGGCCATCGCTTGGCTCAACGCGCGGCTACGGCCGCACGTTCCCGGTTTTGTTACCGTCAGAACATGGGAACCAGCGCTGTCCGCCCCGTGTTCCTCCCGCACGGAAACAAGGCGAGGGCGAACAACGTGGGACGCTATTTGCTGCTTTGGCTGCTTGGGGTGCCGCTCCCCCTTCTGCTGCTCATCTGGGTCTTCGGCGGCCTGCATTAGCGCGCCATCGCACCGCCGGTGCACAGACGCACTGCACCATCGTCGCAGCCTGCGCGCGCAACGCGGGCTGCGACTTAATAACAAGTCCGCATTCCGGACGATTGCCGCTCCCCCAAGGCCCTGTTAAGCCTATGACATCATTGGTTGTCGGCCGGGCGACCTGGGAAGGCCTTTAGGGGACCGGATGGAAGTCTTCCTCCAGCAGCTCATCAACGGCATCACGCTCGGCTCGATCTACGGCCTGATCGCTCTCGGCTACACGATGGTGTTCGGCATCATCGGCATGGTCAATTTCGCCCATGGCGACGTGTTCATGGTGTCGGTGTTCGTCGCCCTCATCGCGCTTTTGTTCCTGACGACCTGGCTCGGCATATCGTCGATCGCGCTGACCTTGCTCGTCATGCTCGTCGTCGCGATGCTGTTCACCTCGGTGGTAAACTGGGTGATCGAACGCGTCGCCTACCGGCCATTGCGCGGCTCGTTCCGCCTCGCGCCGCTGATCTCGGCGATCGGCATGTCGATCTTCCTGTCCAATTTCGTGCAGGTGACGCAGGGGCCGCGCAACAAATCGATCTCGCCGCTGGTGCAGGGTGAGTTCGTGCTGCTCACCAGGAACGACTTCCACGTCACTTTGCCTTATAAATATCTGATCATCTGGGTGGTCACCGCCGTGCTGCTCGGCTGCTTCTGGTACATCGTCGCCAAGACGCCGCTCGGCCGCGCCCAGCGCGCCTGCGAGCAGGATCAGCGCATGGCGGCGTTGGTCGGCGTCGATGTCGATCGCACCATCTCAACCACCTTCGTGATCGCGGCGGCGCTCGCCGCCATCGCCGGCACGCTGTACCTGATGAACTACGGCGTCGTGAGCTTTGCCGACGGCTTCACGCCGGGCGTGAAGGCCTTCACCGCCGCCGTGCTCGGCGGCATCGGCTCGCTGCCCGGCGCGGTGATCGGCGGCCTGCTCATCGGTCTGATCGAGACCATGTGGTCGAATTACGTGTCGATCGACTACAAGGACGTCGCCGCCTTTTCGGTGCTCGCCATCACGCTGATATTCCTGCCGCAGGGATTGTTCGGCCGTCCGGATGTCGAAAAAGTCTGACATGGCGACGCAGAACCCTGAAACAGGCGTGGACATCGCCCGCGCCGTGAAGGACGCCGCCCTCACCACGCTGATGGCGTTCGCGCTGTTCCTGCCGCTGATCGGCTTTTTGACGGTGCAGGACTTCAGCAACACGCTGGTGCTCACCACGCGCTGGCCGCTGTTGTTCTCGATCGTCGCGATCATCGGCATCGGACGGCTCGCTTACGCTTTGATCGTTACGCCATGGCTCGCCGCGCGCGCGCGCAGGCCGGCTGCGCCGCCGGCCGCCTGGCGCAGTGTCGTCGGCCGGTGGTTCGTCCCTTTCGCCGTCGGCTTCGTGCTGGTCTATCCGCCGTTCGTGATCTTCACCGCCGGCTGGGGCAGCGCGGTGAAGTGGCTGGACAACTTCGGCATCCAGATCCTGATCTACATCATGCTCGGCTGGGGCCTGAACATCGTCGTCGGGCTCGCCGGCCTCCTCGATCTCGGCTACGTCGCCTTCTATGCCGTCGGCGCCTACTCCTATGCGCTGTTCGCCAAGGAATTCGGCCTGTCGTTCTGGATCCTGCTGCCGATCTCAGGAATCCTCGCCTCCTTCTGGGGCATCCTGCTCGGCTTTCCGGTGCTGCGCCTGCGCGGTGACTATCTCGCCATCGTCACGCTCGCCTTTGGCGAGATCGTTCGCATCGTGCTGATCAACTTCGTCGATCTCACCAACGGCTATGCCGGCATCTCCGGCATCCCGCGCCCGACATTTTTCGGCATTCCTTTCACCGCCAATGACGACGGCTTCGCCGCCGTATTCGGCCTGGAGTTCTCGCCGGTCTATCGCACCATCTTTCTCTACTACCTCATTCTCGCGCTCGCTTTGCTCACCGCCTTCGTCACGGTGCGCCTGCGTCGGCTGCCGATCGGCCGCGCCTGGGAAGCGCTGCGCGAAGACGAGATCGCCTGCCGCTCGCTCGGCATCAACACGACCAACACCAAGCTCACCGCTTTCGCCATCGGCGCGATGTTCGCAGGTTTCGCGGGCTCGTTCTTCGCGGCACGCCAGGGCTTCATCTCGCCCGACTCTTTCACCTTCATGGAGTCGGCGAGCATCGTCGCCATGGTCGTGCTCGGCGGCATGGGCAGCCAGATCGGCGTCGCCATCGCGGCCGTCGCCATGATCGGCGGCACCGAGATCATGCGCGA
>Ga0255338_1005728_pt1 | contig 11157 bp, 8 predicted proteins | sample MeOH1_35cm_T4_19_FD_203715 | JGI IMG/M metagenome (GOLD analysis project Ga0255338, IMG submission 203715) | Sandy soil microbial communities from University of British Columbia, Vancouver, Canada - MeOH1_35cm_T4_195 | ecosystem: Engineered > Artificial ecosystem > Sand microcosm > Unclassified ... | reverse complement strand
CGAGCGAGGCGAGGAACGGGAAGCGACTGGCAGGAAACACGGTGAGCGCGCCGCCGCCGGAGAGGGAGAGCCCGCGCAGGTTCGATTCGGCGGCCGTCGCCGAGGCACCGCCGGACCCGCTCTCGGCGGCGGCCAGGACCATCAGCGTGCCGCGTACCTGGGCGAACCACGGCTGCCAGAAATAGCTCGCGGCGTTCAGGCTGGCCGTGGCAGTGGACACGTGCCTGCGCAGGCCCTCCTCGCCGCGCTGGTCGAGGTAGTCGAGCGATATCCTCCCGCCCCATCGGGCAGGCGCGAAACCCGCGGGCTCGCCGGAGTCGATGAACGGAAGGATCCTCGCGGCCCAGGATGGCGAGGCGGTCGTCGCCGCGGGCGAGGCGGAGATCGCCTGCGACGGCGCGCGGGATGCGGCCCCGGGAACAGCCGCCTGCGCGAGGAGCCACCGGACCGGGTCCATCGCCTCCTGGGCGCTGGCGAAGTCGTTGTCCAGCCGCAGCTCCTGCCCCGTCGCGCCCGATGCCCAGCAGGCGGCGACGAGCGCCGCGATGGCACCCGGTCGTGGCCTTGCGGTGGTCACCGCGCGGACGGTGGGCTCGCCTTGCCGGCGTCGGGGGTTGCGGCAAGCTCGGGGAAGCGCCGTGTGTCGATGTCCACCTTCGCCGCGGAGCGCAGCGTCGCGACGAGCGTCTTCCACGCTTCGTCGGCCGCCTTGCGCCGGAAGAGGTCGCGGGCGCGGTCGGTCACCGCGTCGAAGGGACGAAGCTGCGCGGCCTTGCGGTCCGACACGCGGATGATCGCGATCCCCTCGAGGACGTCGATCGGATCCGACGCCTTTCCGCCTTCGAGCTTGTCGGCGACGGCCTGCACCGGTTCCGGCAGCGCGCCGCGGTGGACGAAGCCCAGGTCGCCGCCCTTCGATGCCGAGTCGTCGCCCGAATGGATCCTCGCGAGCTCGGCGAAATCGGCGCCGCCCGCGATCCGCCGGCGGATGCCCACGGCCTCCTCGCGCGCGCTGTCGCGCGCCGCCTTTCCCGCGGAAGGATCGACCTTGAGCAGGATCACGCCGACGCGGACCTTCTCGGGCTCGGTGAAGAGCGCCGGATTCGAGTCGTAGAACTCGCGCACCTGTCCGGCCGTGGGCGACACGTCCGCGCGCACGCGCTTCTCGAGCGCCTCGGCCCGCGACCGCTCCTCGAGCTCCGCCCGCCACCGCGCGACCTGCGGACCCCGATGCTCGGCCCATCCCGGCATGTTCCGGAAGCGCGCCTCGATCCGCTCGAGATCCTTGTCGACCTTCGCGGCGTCGGGCGCGATCCCGCGCCGCGTCGCCTCGGACGCGGCCAGCGCGAGCTCGATGAGGGACTGCGCCACCTCGCGGCGCACGGCGGCCAACTCGCCGTCGGGCGGCGCGCGATGGTAGAAGCGGCTTCGCACCGCCGCGGCCAGGGCCTGGTCGAAATCGGCGACGCTGATCGCGCGCCCGTTCACGGAGGCGATGGCGGCCAGGGGCTCGGGCGGGGAAGCGGGGGGGGAGGCGCTCTCGGCGCCCGAGGCGAGCGACGACGCGAGTGCAAGGACCGGAACGAGAAATGCGATGCGCATGGCGGATTCTCCAAAACAAAAGGGGCCGGGTTGACTGCCCGGCCCCGCGCGGCACGCGAATGGTCTTCGCGCGGCGTCACTTCACGTGGCAGGCAAGGCAGACGTTGCTGTTGGTGTTGGCGATGCGCAGGAACGTGGCGCCCGAGCTCGGCAGGCCGCCGGGGTTCGGCGTGCTCGCGTCGGCGTGCGGGTCATGGCAGCTGCCGCACTCGACCGAGGGCCCCGCGCCGGAGGCGAACGTGCGGGTGTAGAGCTGCATGTCGGTCTTGTTGCGCGCGGCCGTGCCGCCCGTCGTGTCGATCCAGAACACGGTGTTGCCGTTCACCACCCCGGAGGTGGGCGCGGTGAAGTCCGGGTCGACGCAGGCCGTGCCGGGCAAGGCATTGGTCGGGCCGCCGCCGCAGTACTTGATGCCGATCGGATGGTCGTTGCTCAGGTCGTTGCCCAGCATGGCGAGCGAGGTCGCGGAGTTCGTCATCAGGCCCTGCACGTTGACCCGGGTGCCGGCCCACGTGTAGCCCAGGCCGTTGGCGCCGCCGCCGGTGACGTCGTAGCCGCCCGAGCCCGGCGCGTTGATGAGGTTGTCCATGGCCTGCGTCCCGTCATGGCAGGACAGGCACGCGAGCGAGATGGAACCCACGGGAAGGATCTCGCCGTCGATCGAGCTCGAGTTGAGGGTCGCGTAGGTGTTGTAGGTGGCTCCGGTATTCAGCCGCTTGTTCCAGAGCGGAACGGGCGCGGTCGTGTCGGCCGCGTGCGGCGTGTGGCAGAAGACGCAGATCTCGTCGGTGCCCGCCGTGACCATGTTGTTGCCGACCGTGCTGCTCGGGCTGAGGTTGTGCTTGGTGTTGGCGATGCCCGCCTGGACGGGCAGCACGCCCAGCCCGAGGGTGCACATCGTCCAGAACATCACCGCGAGAGGATTCCCCCACCCGGCGCCCCATCTCTTCTTCGTCATGTTCGCGCTCCTTGATCGTTTGTGAAGGCCGCGGCGCGTTCCTTCTGCAGCGGTTGAGCCTCTTATGCAGCAACCGTGCCAGCCGGATGCATGCCGGGAACAGGCGGGAACGGTCCGCTCGCCGCGGGAAGCGCCGCGCACGGCGCCGCGGGCGGGACGATCTTCCCAACGGGGGGAAGGGAAGTTCCCGAATTCGAGAGCGCGCTACTTGACCGCCGGCGCCGGATTCGCGGCCCGCTTGAGATGGCCCTGCGAGGCCGCGAGCGCGACCGGGCGGAACACATCGACCTTCCGGAACCACTGGTCGATCACGTAGACGCGTCCGTCCTCGTCCACGTAGATTCCGGAAGGCAGCATGTACTTCGCGGGGCCGTCGCGCTCGGAGCGGTCGCCCACGAAGAGGAGGAGTTCCCCCTCCGCGTTGAACACCTGGAAATTGCCGAACGCGGAGTCCACGACGTAGACGTTCCCGGCCGAGTCGGTCGCGATCTCCTTGGGGCGCGCGAACTGCCCGAACTGCTTGCCCAGCGCGCCGAAGCTCTTGAGGAACGCGCCGTCCCGCGCGAACACCTGCACGCGAAAATTGCCGCCGTCGACCACGTAGAGCCGGCCGTCCTTGCCGATCGCCACGTCGCGCGGCAGGTTGAACTCCGCGGGCCCCGTGCCGCGCTTGCCGATGTCGAAGAGGTGGGCGCCGGTCCGCGCATCGAAGACGCGCACGCGGTGGTTCGTGGAACCCACGCCGCCGATGTCGACGACGTACAGGCGCTCGCCGCGCGGATCGACGGTGACGCTCGACAGGCGGTCGAACCACTTCGGGCTGCCGATGGACCTCAGGTACTTGCCCTCGGCGCTGAACACCTTGATGTCGCGCGCGCTCACGTCCGCCACGTAGAGCGCGCCGGAGGCGTCCACGTCGATGCCCAGCGGCTTCACGATCCGCCCGGGCTCGTCCTCGCCGATCTTGTAGAAGCGCCCCGCCGGGAAGTCGAACACGCGGATGTAGCGTTGCGCCGAGTCGCTCACGAAGACCTTGCCCCGGTGCACGGCCACCGCATACGGCTTGCTGAGCCCCTCGCTCGCGCGGCCCTCGCCGGTCACCAGGCGCCTCAGGTCGGAATTCGCGTCCTCGCGGATGACGTCGGCGCTGCCGTAGATCGTGCGCTCGTACACGAAGCGCGGCTCCTCCGGCGGGGGCGGGAACACCAGCTCGCCCCCCTTGGCGGGCGCCGTCGCGACGGGAGCCTGGATGCATCCCGGGACGAGGGCGGCGAGGAAGGCGGACGCGGCGGCGGCCGCGATCGTTCGGTTGTAGCGCTCGATGTTCATCGTGATGTCGTCTCGGCGGCCGGGCCGGGATAGGGCCGATGCGTTGGCCACCAGCAATCGCCATGCCCGCGAGCCGGCCGAGGCCTGAATCTTGCATAAGGGCTGCGACCTTCCCGCCCATTCGAGGAGAGAAATGCCCGCACGCCGCCTTGCCGCCGCGCTGGTCTCGGCAGCCATCGTCCTGTCCGCCGATCCCGCGCTCGCCGGCGACCGCAGGAAGAGCCCCGACGGGCGCATCGATCCCGCGCTCCTCTTCCACAACTACTGCTCCGTGTGCCACGGAGACCAGGGCGACGGGCGCAGCCGCGCGAGGAACAGCCTCGTGCCGCCGCCGGCGAACTTCACCGACCCGGCGCTTCGGCCGCGGCTCACGGTCGACTACATCGCCGCGATCACGCGCGAGGGCAAGCCCGGCACCGCCATGGTCGGGTGGAAGTCGCAGCTCAACGCCGACGAAACCAGGGCGCTCGCCCGGTACGTCCGCGCCCAGTTCGTCGAGAAGTCCGGCGGCGAGGCCGCGCGCCGCGGGCGCACGCTGTACGGCCATTACTGCGCGGCCTGCCACGGCCCGGTCGGCCGCGGCCTCGAGGCGGGCGCCACGCCGAAGGAAGGCGTGAAGCCGGCGCCCGACCTCACGAAGATGGCCGGCCTGAACCGGGAACGCGTGATCGCGGCCGTCGCGGTCGGCAAGGCCGCAGCCGGCAAGCCCGGGTTCGCGCAACAGATGGCGCCCGCCGACATCGAGGCCGTCGCCGACTACCTGCGCCAGTCGCTCCTCGCCGTCTCACCGGGCGTCTCGGGCACCTCCGCGCACGGGGGCAAGGCCTCGGACGGGAAGCGATGAGGGCGCTGGCGGCCGTCCTCCTCGCCGCCGCGGCGCCCGCCTTCGCCGGCGCGCCCGGCGCGACGCTCGTCGAGGAAGGCCGGCGCGTATACAACTTCCGCTGCTACTACTGCCACGGGTACTCCGGGGATGCGCGAACGGTGGCCGCCGCGATGCTGCCGGCAAAGCCGCGGGCGTTCGTCGACTTCACGGCCGACGAGATGCCGCCGCTGCGCATCGAGATGGCGGTTCGCCACGGCCTCCCCGGCTCGGCGATGAAGTCCTTCGCGGGCACGCTCTCCGCGCGCGAGGTCGAGGCCGTGGTCGCGTTCGTCCACGAGGAGTTCGTGGTCCGGCGCGCCCCCAACACCCGCTACCACACGGCGGAAAACGGCTGGCCGGCGCACGAGCGCTACGCGAAGGCATTCCCCTTCGCGCTGGGCCGAATCCCCGTCGAAGCCCCCGAGGCCTCGCTCGGCGAAGGCGATCGCGCCGGTCGCCGCCTCTTTCTCACCACCTGCATCACTTGCCACGACCGCGGCGCCGCCCCCGGCGCCGGCCCCGCCTGGGAGAAGACGGCGGCACGACGAGGAGAGAATCGATGAGGCTCGCACGACGTGAATTCCTGCAATCGGCTGGCGCCGCCCTCGGGGCGCTCGCGCTTCCGTCCGTGTCCTCCGACACCGGCCCGCTCGCGCCATCGCCGGCCGGCGGGAGCATCTGCACCGCGCTGCCGGCGTTGCCGGCCGGCGCGTCCCCGATCGAGCTCATCGCGGGCGTGTGCCGGCAAAGGATCCGCGCCACCGGACCGGAGACGCCGGTGTGGGCCTTCAACGGCACCGCGCCCGGCCCGACGCTGCGATTCCGGCAGGGTGACACCGCCGACATCCTGGTGAGGAACGCGTTGCCGCAGGCCACCACCGTGCACTGGCACGGCCTGCGCGTGCCCAACGCCATGGACGGCGTCCCGCACGTCACGCAGCCCCCGATCGCGCCCGGCGGCACGTTCGGCTACCGCTTCCGCGTCGAGGACGCGGGTACCTACTGGTACCACCCGCACCAGTCGAGCTTCGAGCAGGTGCCGCGCGGGCTCTTCGGGATGCTCGTCGTCGAGGAAAGGAAGCCCCTGCCCGTGGACCGCGAGGTCCTGTGGGTCCTCGCCGACTGCAAGCTCGCGGACGACAACCGGCCGGTGGAGGACTTCGGCCGCATCCTGGACTTCGGCACCGAGGGCCGGCACGGCAACGTGATCACGCTGAACGGCACGGCGGCCGGCCCACACCGCAGGCTGGAGCTTCGTCCCGGAGAGCGAGTGCGGCTTCGCCTGCTCAACGCCGCCTCGGCGCGGGCGTTCCTCGTCGAGTTCACCGGCCACGCGCCGTGGATCGTGAGCTACGACGGCCAGCCGGTCAGGCCGCACCCCGTGCCCGACGGGCGGCTCCTGCTGGGCGCGGGCCAGCGCACGGACCTCGTGATCGACGGCACGGGCGCGGCCGGCCGTTCCTTCGCGGTGAGGGATCACCGCCGGGGCGGGTTCGACATCGCGACCATCGCCTACGGCGGCAAGCCGGTCCGCCCGAAGGTCCTTTCCCGCCCCGCGGCGATCGCTCCCAATCGCCACACCGAGCCGGACCTCGGCAGGGCCACCGACCACTACCTCGTGTTCGAGGGAGGCGTGAAGGGCGCGCCCGCCATCGGGAAGGTCGACGGCAAGGCGCTCGACGTCGGTGAGATCATGGCGCGGCACGGGCTCGCCTGGACCATGAACTACACCGCGCAGCACGAGCACGCCATGATGCACGAGCCGCTCTTCCGCATGCGCAAGGGCGAGCACGTGACGATGAAGATGATCAACAACACCGACTTCGAGCACCCGATGCACCTGCACGGGCATTTCTTCCGCGTGCTCGCGCTGAACGACGTCGCGACGCGGCTTCGCGAGTGGCGCGACACCGTGATGATCGACCCGCGCGGCAGCTGCGACATCGCCTTCGTCGCCGAGAACGTCGGCGAGTGGATGTTCCACTGCCACATCCTCGACCACGCCGCCGGCGGGATGATGGGCACCGTGGTCGTGGAGGGCTAGGCCCGGCGGCCCGGGGACGCGCTCAGGCGGCCGCGATCCTTCCTCCCGAGACCACGAGGTCGGCGAACACTTCCCGCGACACGGGGCGGCTGAACAGGAATCCCTGCACGTCGCCCACGCCCATCTCGCGCAGGATGTCGAGCTGCTCGAGCGACTCCACGCCTTCGGCGATCACGCGCAGGTCCATCTCGCGGGCGAGGGCGATCACCGCCTTCACGATGGCGCGGTCCTCCGGCTGCGTCGCGAGCCCGCGGACGAACGAGCCGTCGATCTTCAGCACCTTCACGGGCATCTGCTTGAGGTAGGAAAGCGAGGAATAGCCGGTCCCGAAGTCGTCGATGGCGAGCGTGAGCCCCATCGCGGCGAGCCTGCGCATCGTCGCGACGGCCTCGCGCGGCTGCTCCATGAGCGCGCTCTCCGTCACCTCCAGCTCCAGGCGCCGGGCCGGGAGCCCCGTCTCGGCGAGGACCTCCTCCACCGTCCGGACGAGCTGCTCGCTTTCCTGGAACTGGCGCGCCGAGACGTTGACGGCGACGCGGCCGGGCCCGCTCGCCGCCGGCCACGCCGCCGCCGCCCGGCACGCCTCGCGCAGGACCCAGCGGCCGATGGGCACGATGAGGCCGGTCTCCTCCGCCAGGCCGATGAACTGGCTGGTGGCGATGAAGCCGTGCTCGGCGTTGCGCCAGCGCAGCAGCGCCTCGGCGCCGACGATCCTGCCCGCGCGGATGTCCACCTGCGGCTGGAACGCGATGTCGAACTCCTCCTTATCCACCGCGCGGCGCAGCAGGTTCTCCATCGACAGGTACGCGTCCACCTTCGCGTTCATGTCCGAGGTGAAGAAACGGAAGCTGTCGCCGTGCGCCTTCGCCTGGTGCAGCGCGATGTCCGCGCTGCGGTTGAGCTGGTCGATGTCGGTGCCGTCCTGCGGGTACAGGGCGACCCCGATGCTGCAGGTGACGAAGAGTTCGTGCTCGCGGGCGGCGAAGGGCTTCCTCAGCGACAGCGCGAGGTGCTCGACCATGCGCGCCGCGTCGTTCGTGTCGCGCACGCCGCCCACCAGGATCGCGAACTCGTCGCCCTCGAGGCGGGCGGCCGTGTCCTCGCGCCGGATGGTGGCCGAGATGCGCTCGGCCACCGCGCGGATGAGCGCGTCGCCCACCGCGTGTCCCAGGCTGTCGTTCACGTTCTTCAGGCGGTCGACGTCCAGGTAGAGCAGCGCGATCGAGGTGCCGGCGCGCTGGGCCGCGGCCACGGCGTGCCCGAACCGGTCCATGAACAGGCGCCGGTTGGGCAGCTCCGTGAGCGCGTCGTAGTAGGCGAGTCGCCGGATCGTCGATTCGGCGTGCTTGCGGCTGCCGATGTCCTCCATGACGGAGACGAAGTGGGTGATTTCGTCGCGATCGTTGCGGATCGAGGACACCGACTGCAGGCACCAGAAGAAGGAGCCGTCCTTGCGGCGGTTGTGGAACTCGCCCATCCAGGGCCGGCCGGTGCGCAGCGCCTCCCACATCTCGCCGTAGACCTCGGCGGCCTGCTCGCCGGACTTGAGGATCCTGGGGTTCTGCCCGATCACCTCCGCGGCCCCGTAGCCCGAGATCTCGCAGAACTTGGGGTTCACGTACTCGATGTTGCCGCGCACGTCGGTGATCATCACCGCGTTGGCGGTCTGCTCGACCACGCGCGAGAGCTTGCGGATGCGCTCCTCCGTGCTCACGCGGTGGGTCACGTCGCGGTCGATGCCCCGGTAGCCGCGGAAGGCGCCCGACGCGTCGAAGATGGGCATGCCGCTCGTCTCGAGCACGACCGCCCGCCCGTCCTTGTGGAGATTGGTGTTCACGAGCATCGCGAAGGGTTGGTGGCCGGCGGCGAGGGCCCCGAACTCGCATCGCACCCGCTCGGCCTCCTCCGGGGGCATGAGGTCGAAGGGCGTGCGGCCGATCACCTCCTGCGGCTCGAAGCCCAGGAGGTCCCTGATCTTCGGGCTCACGTAGGTGTAGGCCGCGTTCTCGTCGACCTCCCAGACCCAGTCGCTCGTGGCTTCCACGAGGTTCCTGAAGCGCTCGTTGCTCGCCGCGAGCTCCTCCTGCGTGAGGGTGTGCTGGCGGATCTCGCGCTCGAGCAGCACGTTGGCGCCCTCGAGCATGAGCATCGCGTTCTCGATCTCGCGCGTGCGCTCCGCCACCGTGCGCTCCAGGACCTCGGGCTGGCGGGCGAGCAAATGCGCGAGCACGCCGACCAGCACGCCGGAGAGCAGCACAAGCAGCGCGGAGCGCGCGATCGCGTCGGCATCCGACCACCCGTCGCGCGGGACGATGCTGAGCGTCCAGCGCCCGTTGGGCACGTCGAAATCGTGGCTGACGGCGTCGGCGAGTGCGGCGTGCGCCTTCGCCGCGAACACGTGGCGCTCGCCCGTGTCCGGGTGCACGCGGGAGAGTTCATAGTCGAACCCCTTCGCGGCGAGGTCGCGCAGCCGCCCGGCCTCGAGCAGGTCGTCGATGCGAAGGATCGCCGTGCAGAAGCCCCAGAACCGCTCGGGCGGCGCCGGGCTGAAGAGGGGCAGCCGGCCGATCACGGCCATGCCGCCCTGCATCAGCTCGAAGGGGCCGGCCAGCGTGAGGCGGCGCATCTGCACCGCGAGGAACGCCTCCTTGTTGCGCTTCGGGTCGGCCAGGAGGTCGTGGCCGATGGCCTTCTCGTTGCCCGCGAGCGGCACGCTCGCGGCGATCACGCCGCCGGGAGCGACCTGCAGCGCGCTCACGCCGGGATAGCGCGGCAGCAGGCCCCTCGCGGCGAGCTCGAAGTTCCGCAGGTCGCCGCCGGCCTGCTCGACGAGGGCGGCGAGCGCGTCCGTGGCGGAGAGCGCGCGGTAGATCTGCTGCTGCAGCGCGTCGGCGTGCTCGGCGGCGAGCCGCGACGCGTCGCGCTGGCGCCCGGCCGCGCCCTCGCGCTGGACCAGGATCGCGATGACCGTGCTGGCCGCCACCGCGATGGCGAACGCCGCGGTGGCGACGCGGCAGGCCCGCGGGAATGCCGGGAGCCCCTTGCGCACCGACGCGCGCAATGCCTCGTGCGGCGTGGCCATGACCTAGGCTGCGGCCCCGGTCATGCGCCGAACAGCCGCCGGAAGCCGCCGGAGATGCGGCCGAGCAGCCCCGGGCCGGGGTCCCCGGACTCGTCGACGAACCCCGTGGCACCTACCGGCGCCATCGCGCCGGGGCCCACCCCGGTGATCATCGCCGCCGCCCTCTCGACGTCGCGGCGAAGCGAGCTGGTGGCCTCCGCGCCGGCGGCCTCCACCCGGAAGCGCATTCGCGCCTCGGGCGAGTCGGCGAGCTGGCGATGGCGCTTGATGGCCGAGTCGATGACCAGGCGGATGAAGCCCGGCTTGAAGGGTTTCGGGATGAAGCGGTAGACCTGCCCCTGGTTGATGAGGTCCATGACGACCTTCGCGTCCTGGACGTCGCTGAACACGACCGCCACGACCTCAGGGTGCTTCTGCTTCATGAGCCGGATGAGGCGGGTGACGTCCACCTTGCCCACGCGCACGTCCGACACCACGACGCTCGCGGGGGCCTCGTCGAGCGCCTGCACGGCCTGCGCGAGGTCGAAGGCGTGGCGAACACGGACGGCGTCGCCCAGCACTTCGTCCATCGTCTGGTGCACGCCTTCGTCGTCGTCGATGAGCAGGACGCTTTCGCCCGCGCGCATTGCCCCCATGGCCGGCCAGTGGCGCGCCAACGCGTCCGCCGGTCCGGCCGGCGGCTGCGCGCCCCCTTCCTCCGGCGCGATGGCCGGCGCCTGCCTGGCGATCCCCACGGCCTCCGCGACGAGCTGCGGCAGCTCCCGGATGTCCCACGGCTTCGTCACGAACCGGTAGATCTCGCTTTCGTTCACGCTGCGGACCATCGCGTCCAGGTCGGAATACCCGGTGAGCAGAATGCGCATCGCGCGCGGCGCCGCCGTCCTCACGTCGCGCAGGAATTCGACGCCCGTGACGCCGGGCATGCGCTGGTCGCTCACCACCACGTCGAAGTCGTGCTGCCCGAGAAGGCGCATCCCGTCGGCGGCGTTCGAGGCCGTGTGCACCTCGAAATCCTTCCTGAGCAGCCACTGCAGGGCGCGAACGACGTGCGGCTCGTCGTCCACGCAGAGGACCTTCCCCTTGCCCGTCTCCATGTGCGCCTGCGTCATCGCCGGGCCCGCCTCAGGCGGCCCTCGCCATCTCGTCGCCGGCCTCGACGGGCAGCAGGACGGTGAACGTGGCCCCGCGACCCGGCGCGCTCTCCACGGTGATGTCGCCGCCGTGGGCGCGCGCGATGTCGCGCGCGATGTTGAGCCCGAGCCCGGTGCCGACCCCCT
>Ga0255338_1005727_pt1 | contig 11160 bp, 12 predicted proteins | sample MeOH1_35cm_T4_19_FD_203715 | JGI IMG/M metagenome (GOLD analysis project Ga0255338, IMG submission 203715) | Sandy soil microbial communities from University of British Columbia, Vancouver, Canada - MeOH1_35cm_T4_195 | ecosystem: Engineered > Artificial ecosystem > Sand microcosm > Unclassified ... | reverse complement strand
TTCTACCAATCTTCTGTATCTTTCTCGTGGCGAAGCAGGCCCGGGTAGACCACCATTTACGTTTTTCTCCCCCCAGCGGCAGGATATCCGAGCCCAGCCTTCATAAATGCTTTAACGTTATATGCCATTTTCCCAGACATATCACTTATGGAAAATTTATTTATTGACATACTCAATTTTCTAAAAGATAACAAGCTTTACTATCCTGTTGATCTAAAAGAATTTTTACTCAATCATCCGTCTGTTGACAAACACACTGTTGATGGTAAGGAACAATTATTTCAACTTCTTAATGAAATGCGACACAGAGGCTTTGTGACAATTATAACAGACTCTAAAATAGTTAATAATACCCCAACATCCGAAAGTAGCCTCGATATACCCTTAGAAGAATTTACATCCATTAAATTGACTTTAAGTATTGACGGTTACAATTTTGTTACAAACAATTTAAGAGACATTAGCCAAGAAAAACTTCTTCAAAGGCAAACTTTAATAGCTGACCAAAGTGGGCAATCTGTAATAGAAACAAATATTCTTACTAGAAAAATAACAAAAAAAAATCTGTACATATCTCTTATAACTTTAGCTTTTGTTGCTGTAAGCACTTGGGCCACTTACCAGAGTTATCGGCTAAGCAACGAAGCCAATCATAGAGAACATTTTAAAGAAACACAAAACACACAGATACAATTACTAAGCAAAATAGTAAAACAAAAATCTGATACTATTATTCTTTGCCAAACGAAAATTGATTCTTTATTTCGCATATTAAAAAAACATAAATAGTCCATTTTAATAAAAACGGCATATAACAAGTTGCTTGGCAAAAGTTGGCTTTTGTGCTTGGCCAATCAGCAGTTGGATTTCTGACCAAGCTTCAGTAAATTGGCTTTAGCTAATCGAGTCTGTAGTGGCCAAGCCAACGGCGGGAACTCTTTCGCCAACCTTCGCCAAGCACGGACGTTAGCGGCAATGCAAGTGGCACCTGTTCAGGTTTGAAAATAATTTTCATAAAACCTCACAAAATGCCACTTGTTGAGAACCGATCAGTTTACAAGCAGACAAAGATTCTTGTAAAAACTAAACTGCTTTTCTAACTGGTAGAAAGCATTCTTCATTTCCACTTCCATTTCAGCATTTCTAATAAACTCAAACGCTGCTTCGCCTGTTGCGATCAACTCTTCAATTGGATAATTGAGATTGTGGCTGGGAAGAATGGATTGCTTCAACTCCTCTGCTGAAAAATTCTCGAAATGGGTTCGTGCAGGATTTCGCTCTGACGGTGTTGTTGACAGGTTACTATTGTTCGCCTGTAAAACATTTTGTTCTGTGTAAGACATAAGCCCAAGAATTGTTTTAGTGGCCAAAAAAATACGGTTTAGCCTTTCCCGTTGTCTTACACCTCAGGGGCAGTAAATCCATTACAGATTTACACGGGGGTACTAAACCGCGTATCATGATTACGATACAGGCATAAAAAAACCTGCACGTAAAATTTGCAAGTGATTGACTTGCCCCTGAACGTAAGACAAGCCAAACGTACAACAGATTTTAATATCCAGCAATATGCAACTTTTTTCTAATAGTCAGAACAGTCCCAAATTTATCAAGCACATGCCGCTAACATCAGCTTTGCAAAAGTTGGGCAACAGAATTTGGCCAATCAGCAGTAGGAATTCTGACCCAGCTTCAGTAATTTGGCTTTAGCTAATCGGGTTTTCAGTGGCAAGCCAGCGACAGGATATCCCCCCACCTTCGCAAGGCCTTTGACGGTAGCTGCAATTATCTTACAGTTCATAAATAGACGGCATGGAAATTATAAAGACTAAAGAGTTTTGGTATTTTCTTATTCCAGTTCTTTTAACGCTCATAATTTACTTTGTTGATAAGAGTTTGAAGGCAGAGAGAAAACATCTTTTGATTTTATTCAAATCAAATCAAACGCTCTCAAAAAGAATCCAGGGAAAACTTAGAGACTTCATTGAAGAATTTGATGCTGCCAATGCTATAGCATTCCCTGAGCGAAATGTAACTTATGGCACCTGCCTTGAACTAATGTCGGAAGAATACAAGTCAAATCTTTCAGAAGAATCATATGAATTCCTTAAGAACGGGAAAATACCGAAGCCTACATTACTTTCAATGAGCGACTCGCTAAATAAGCAAAATGAAGCTTTGAGGCTAATAGATATCGACATAAATTTGGTAATAAAAAAGGCCCGTGACGGTAGAATCTGAGAGACCTAAACTGCAGCTAACATTGGTTTTGCAAAAGTTGGGCGACAGAATATCGCCCATCAACTGTGGGAATTCTAATCGACTTCCCTTCTCCGAGGAGTCTTCCGCCTATGGCGGAGACTCGATGAAGGAAAACAAAATAAGCAATGCTGATTTCTCTCATTTTACCCCCCCCCAACTAGTATGAATTGCCTTGCTATCAGAGACTTATAGGAAAGGGGAAACTTGGGAACTTCTTATGTTTATAAGGGACCTGCTAGCTTAAAAACACCCTACAAATGCGAAATATATTTATTCTTTCATTGTTTCTGCCCGCTTTTTTAATGGCGCAAGTAGGTAATGATTTTAAGTTTGAAAGAATCATTTTTCACACAACTGAATGTTATGGCTTTTGCTCAGTGTATCATTTAGAAATTGATAGTAACAAAAATGCAAAACTCTTTTCTGAAACAGTCTACAAGTCCACTAATAAGGGTTCATATATAAAAGACAGTTCCCGAATCGGCTATTTTCAAGGCCGTATGGCAGATACAACATTCAATAAGCTGGTAAATGAGATTCAGACGATAGGGATAGATTCATTAACCTTCGATGGTGCCAATTGTTGTGATGCACCCATTAAAACAATCATTATTTATTACAATAATAAGCGCAAATACCTGCGATCTATGTTCCCTCCCAATAAAGCCCGTCGCTTAGTTTCTATGTTATACGAGATTTGCAGTGTAAATACCTTTCGGAAGAGTAATGGCAAGCTTGAAATTGAATTAGAAAACTGAGTGCTGAAAAAGCTGAAATAACAAGGGTCCTACATGTCCAAATGGATCTAAAAGCAGAATGCAAGAATAAACTACAGCTAGTAAAAGGCTTTTCGCAAGTTTGTTTTTCAGCAAAGGCCTTCCAACTTTGGTAATTTTTGCTTGCTAAACAGTTTCAAACTCATTCTTACCAATCCCTTAACCCCATTTTCCCTACATTCAACTAATTTTGACCGAAACCGGCAGGCATGTCAATAGAAGTTACACAGTTACTGAAACAATATGGTGAGCAAAAAGCGGTGAATGGTGTTTCGTTTACCGTGAACAAAGGAGAGATCGTGGGTTTTCTGGGTCCCAATGGGGCGGGCAAAAGTACCAGCATGAAGATCATCACCGGTTACCTGCAGGCAGATGGCGGTAAAGCACTTGTTTGCGGACTGGATGTAGCAGCAGACCCTATCGCCGTTAAAAAACGAATCGGCTATTTACCCGAAGCCAATCCTTTGTATCCTGATATGTATGTTAGAGAGTACCTGTCGTTTGTTGCAGGTATCCATCAACTGAAAGACGTAAAAGCAGCGGTTGAAAAAGTAATTACCCTCACTGGCCTCACCGTAGAATCGAAAAAGAAGATCGGGCAATTATCCAAGGGATATAAACAACGGGTGGGACTGGCCGCCGCCTTGATACACGAACCCGAAGTGCTGATCCTGGATGAACCCACCAGCGGACTGGACCCCAACCAGATCATCGAGATCAGGAACGTGATTAAACAACAGGGGCAGAACAAAACCGTTCTTTTTTCTTCGCATATCCTGCAGGAAGTAGAAGCCATCTGCGACCGGGTGATCATCATCAACAAAGGAAATATTGTGGCAGATGACCGTTTGGTAAACCTGCAGAAAGGGAAAGGTGAAAGACATATCGTATCTGTTCAGTTTGGCGAAACCGTTAGTCGTTCCTTACTGGAGACACTGACCGATATATCCCGTTTGGTGGAACAGGGAACCGGCCACTGGCAATTGGAAACCGCCAACCCCGAATCCGTGAAAAAACAATTGCTCTCATTGGCGGTAGCCAATAACCTCAATATCGTATCACTGCAATCGGAAGGGCATAGCCTCGAACAGGTATTCCGTACATTAACCAACCCTGCCTGATGGAAGTACTGCCCGGCATATCGGTTACGCATACCAAAGCAAGCCCCGATCTGGCATGGTGCGCGGCACAGATGGCGGCCAATGAGCCCTGGATCACGCTGCAACGCAGTTATGAAGATTCGATACGGTTGCTGGAAGACCCTTTAAGTGAAGTCTATCTATTTTCAAGAAAAGAAGAACGACTGGGTTTTATCATGCTCAAATTAAAAGGCGCTTTTACCGGATACATACAAACGATCGTTATTGCTGAAGCTGCCCGTGGCCAGGGACTGGGCGAAGCAGCCATCCGTTATGCGGAAGAGGTCATTTTTTCGGTTAGTCCCAATGCCTTTATCTGCGTAAGTGCCTTTAACCACCGGGCCCGCGAACTCTATCTGCGACTGGGTTTTGAAGAGGTAGGTATCCTGAAAGACTATGTGCGTAAGGGGTATGACGAGGTATTTATGCGGAAAACCCGTGGTTCCTGGAATGATTTCAAAAAACAAAAGCCGGTAAATCCTTAAATTGCGGCACCGAAGACGAGCTAATCAACTTTTTAAACCAACAAGCAATCAACATGAGTTACATTATTGAAGTTCACGCAAGACAGATCTTAGACAGCCGTGGTAATCCAACGGTTGAAGTAGATGTAGTTACCGATGACGGCGTTATAGGCCGTGCGGCAGTTCCGAGTGGTGCCAGTACCGGTATCCACGAAGCAGCTGAACTGCGTGATAACGACAAAAAGAAATATGCAGGAAAAGGCGTTCTGAAAGCTGTTAAGAACGTGAATGATATTATTGCCGAAGGCATTGTAGGTTTTGATGTGGCCCAGCAGGCGGCTATTGACGAAACCATGATTGCACTGGATGGTACGCCTAATAAAACCAAGCTGGGCGCCAACGCCATACTGGCGGTAAGTATGGCCGTTGCCAAAGCAGCTGCTGAAGAAGCCGGCCTGCCTTTGTTCCGCTACATTGGTGGTACCAACGCCAAAACACTGCCCATGCCGATGATGAACATCCTCAACGGTGGTGCGCACGCAGATAATAAAATCGATTTCCAGGAATTCATGATCATGCCGGTAGGCGCGCCTTCTTTCAGCGAAGGTCTGCGTTGGGGTGTAGAGATCTTCCACGTACTGAAAAGTGTATTGAAGAAAAAAGGCTTCAGCACCAATGTAGGTGATGAAGGTGGTTTTGCACCCAATATCCAGAGCAATGAAGAAGCCATTGAAACCGTACTGGAAGCGATCTCCGCAGCCGGTTACAAAACCGGTTCACAGATCGTGATTGCGATGGATGCCGCCAACAGTGAATTATGGGATGCCAAGAAGAAAAAATATGTGTTCCATAAAAGCAGCGGCAAAGCCATCAGCAGCGATGAGCTGGTGAAATTCTGGGAAAAATGGGTGAAACAATACCCGATCGTTTCTATCGAAGATGGTATGGCCGAAGACGACTGGAATGGCTGGAAAGCCCTTACCCAGGCCGTAGGCAACAAATGCCAACTGGTAGGAGATGACCTGTTTGTAACCAATGTAAACCGTTTGCAGACCGGTATCGATAAAGGCATTGCCAATGGCCTGCTGGTAAAAGTGAACCAGATCGGAACACTTACCGAAACCATTAATGCTGTATCGCTGGCACAGCATAACGGGTACAATACCATTATGAGTCACCGCAGCGGTGAAACAGAAGATACTACTATTGCCGACCTGGCCGTGGCACTGAATTGCGGACAGATCAAAACCGGATCCGCATCACGTACCGACCGGATCGCCAAATACAACCAGCTGATCCGTATCGAAGAAATGCTGGGAAGTACCGGTGTGTATCCGAAAGGAAAGATCAAGTTTGGTTCTAAATAAGCTACGAGCTTTTAGCTGTGAGCTGCGAGCAAATTTTTTTGGCTCGCAGCTCGTAGCTCACAGCCGCTTCTTCACACCTGTTGATTAGTTTATTGCTCAGCAGAAATACTAATTATCTATTTTTATTCCTGAAACCAGGTCTGTTATATCTACCAATGAAAAAAATTGCTACCATACTCACCAACAAATACCTGGTAGCTTCTGTGTTTTTTATTGTGTGGATGTTATTCTTTGACCAGCGGGATTACTTTCAGCAGCGCGAGCGGCAGGCAGAGTTAAACAAGCTGGAAGCCAAGAAACGTTATTACGTAGAAGAGATCGAGAAAACCCGCAAGCAGTTGGAGGATCTCCAGCATAACCCGGCCGCGCTTGAGAAATTTGCCCGCGAACGCTACCTGATGAAGCGGGACGGGGAAGATATCTTTATCATAGAAGATTCTGCCGATCTTAAAAAATAATTTTCCGCCAAAAACGTTGGCCGCCCGCACAACAATATTATTTCCCCTTCCCCGTTTTATATACACGCCGTATCCTCTTATTTTAAGATGTGTTATCCTGTGTTATGAAAAAATTCAAAGAAGAGGATCTGATCCTGTACCTGTACCAGGATTGTTTACCCAAAATGAGTGCCGCCATCGAAGCGGCCCTGGAAGAAGACCTGGAACTGAACGACCGACTGAAACTGCTGCGCCGGACCATCCGCCAGCTGGACAAGCTCAAACTCAAATCTCCGTCTAAACAGTCCATCAAAGCCATCCTGCAGCACGCCAACGGGAAATAATTGTCTATGTGAGGGTTTTACAAAGTATTTTCTGCGTTTTTGCAGGTATATTTCTGTTGAATTCTGGCAGCTACTGCTTTTGTATCCCTTCTTTTCAACTAAATTTATCTTCACTAAAAATGGAGATATGAAAATAGCTATCCGCAATTTCTCTCTGCTGCTGTTGTGCAGCCTGACCGTGTTCTTTTCCCAGGCCCAGACACCCGGAAAAGTATATGAAACCAAAACCGTAAAAAGCGCCATCATGGGTAAGGATGTACACTACACGGTGTATGTGCCTGCTGATTACGAAACATCCAGCCGCAGTTATCCTGTGGTGTACCTGCTGCATGGCTATACAGACGATAATACCGGCTGGCTGCAGTTTGGTGAGATCAACCGTTATGCAGACAAAGCTATTGCCGAAGGCACCATTCCACCCATGATCATTGTAATGCCCGATGCAGATTCTACCTGGTATATCAATTCCTATGATGGCAAAGAGAAGTACGAAGATTTTTTTGTGAAGGAGTTCATGCCATCTATTGAAAAGACCTGGCGTATCAAAGCAGAAAAAAAATTCAGGGGCGTGGCCGGACTTTCGATGGGAGGCTATGGTACCCTGATCTATGCACTGAAACATGCCGAATTGTTTGCTGCTGCTGCACCGCTGAGCGCTGCTGTGTTTGATGATGAAGCGGCTGTTACCACCCCGGATGCCAACTGGGCAAGAACTTTTGGTCAGCTCTATGGCCGCGATCTGAAAGGACGCGATCGTTTAACAAAAGCCTGGTATGATAATTCAATTTTGAAACTGGTAGAAACCAAATCGGCCGATGAACTGAAAAAAGTGCGTTACTGGATCGATTGCGGCGATGATGATTTTTTAACGAAAGGGAATTGCCTGCTGCATATTGCCCTCACCGAAAAAAGAGTGCCGCACGAATACCGCGTTCGTGAGGGAGCCCATACCTGGACCTACTGGCGCACCGGCATTACCGATGCACTGAAATTTATCGGCGAAAGCTTTCATCAATAAAAAACTGTGCCCTGGTGCCTTTGTGTGCAAATAGCTTCTCACACAAAGGCACGAAGGCACAGTATGCGTTATTTGCATAAATGACAAAAAAAGAACGTTACCGGTTAATACTGGATTATTTCCAGCAAAATGTACCCGATGCAGAAACGGAACTGATTTACGATAATCCGTTTCAGTTGCTGGTGGCTGTGATCCTGTCGGCGCAGTGCACAGATAAACGCGTAAACCTTACCACACCTGCTATTTTTGCTCGCTATCCGGGTCCGCAACAAATGGCGAAAGCCAGCTTTGATGAATTGTTTCCACTGATCAGAAGTATTTCCTATCCCAACAACAAAACCAAACACCTGATCGGTATGGCCAATATGCTGCTCGAACAATTTGGCGGCGAAGTGCCCATGACAGTAGATGAGCTGGTGAAATTACCGGGTGTAGGCAGAAAAACAGCCAACGTCATCACCAGCGTCATCGATGAACAACCCAATATGGCCGTGGATACGCATGTGTTTCGTGTAAGCAAACGTTTAGGACTGGTATCGCAAAAAGCCTCTACTCCCTTAGCGGTAGAAAAAGAACTGATCAAACATATCCCCTCCGAAATGGTACACAAGGCCCACCACTGGCTGATCCTGCACGGCCGTTATGTTTGCCTGGCGCGTAATCCAAAGTGTGGGGAGTGTAGGTTTACGGAACTGTGCGTGTATTTTAAGAAGAATCGGGAGGCGTGAATCGGCAGACGTTAGGCGTGAGTGGTGAGTAGTCAGCAGGGAGAGGGCGATTGTCAATGGGCAATTGTCAATGGTGAATGTTTCTTATTGATGCGTATAACCCTCTCTACTCACGACTGACGATTGACGACTCGCCCCTTCCCCTTGTATGCTGTAAAACGCCACTTATTCTCAATCACTCAAAAGTGTCTGATTTTTTTTAACACAGAGATTGGGAGTAACAGAGAATCACAGAGGGATCAATCAGATAGCATTGAATGATAAGTCGTGAGTCGTGAGTAGTCAGCAGGGAGCGCGCGATTGTCAATGGGCAATTGTCAATGGTGAATGTTTCTTATTGATGCGTATAACCCTCTCTACTCACGTCTGACGATTAACGATTGCCGACTCACGATTCACTTCTTCCCCCTCACCAACTCAAATGAGTGATCAATAAATTCTTTCAGCACCCTTCCTGGAATAACACCATCCACCACCACGGTATTCCAGTGTTTTTTGTTCATGTGAAAACCGGGCAGCACATGGTCGGGATATGCTTCTCTTAATTCGATGGCCAGGTCGGGATTGCATTTTACGTTGAACCGAAGCGGATAGTTATCCAGTCCTGCCAGCAGGAATATTTTATTCTTCACTTTAAATACCAGCGTATCCGGCCCAAAGGGCAACGCTTCTTCGGTACCTGGTTTGCGCAAACAATAGGCTCTGAGTTGTTCAATATCCATAGTAGTTATCCGGGTTACATGAATGGCTCACCTGCAGACTGGGTTATGGGTGGATGCGGGTCTATCTGCTTTGTTCTAAGTTCTATGTTCTTCTGTTCTTCCGTTCCTTGTTCATCTGTAAAATAAAAAAGCCCCGCGGTAAAAACAATTCCGCGGGGCTTTATATTTCTGGTAGGTTGATTAGAGCATTTTCTTCACTACATCCACCAGTTCACCTTTGGTAATAGGGATCCCCATTACTTTGTTATAGGCTTTGGCATCCACCATGTACTGGTCGCGGATGATCTTCACTAACTGGCCATTGTTGATCTCTGGAACCAGCACTTTGTCGAAGTTTTTAATGATCTCACCCAGGTTTTTAGGGAAAGGACGCATGTAACGGATATGCGCATGACTTACCGCATGCCCCTGCTCCTGTAATTCCAGCGCGGCACTTTTGATGGCACCGTAGGTAGAGCCCCATCCGAGGATCAGCACTTTTCCTTTATCGGCACCACTGTCAATTTTCTGTAAAGGAATATAGTCTGCAATCTTATCCACTTTTGCCTGGCGGGTATTCACCATGTGCTGGTGGTTCTCGGGTTCGTAGTTGATATTACCGGTTATATCCTGTTTTTCCAGACCACCAATACGGTGTTCCAGTCCGGTGGTACCCGGAATAGCCCAGGGGCGCGCCAGTTTCTCGTCTCTTCTGTATGGCTGGTATTTGGGTTCATCTTCTGCCAGGGCTTTTTTGAAGCTGACTTTGATCTCAGGCAGTTCTGCAGCAGTAGGGAATTTCCAGGGTTCTGCACCGTTGGCAATATAACCATCACTCAGAATGATCACCGGTGTCATATGCTGAACCGCAAGGCGGCAGGCTTCATAGGCTACTTCAAAACAATCGCTGGGCGTTGAGGAAGCAACAATGGGCATCGGACATTCGCCGTTACGGCCATAGTAAGCCTGCATCAGATCACTCTGTTCCGTTTTGGTGGGCAAACCGGTAGAAGGTCCGCCACGCTGGATATTCACAATCACCAAAGGTATTTCCAGCATTACGGCCAGACCCATGGCTTCTGTTTTCAACGCCATACCGGGGCCGGAAGTGGAAGTGATACCCAGTGATCCGCCATAACTGGCACCGATGGCTGCAGCAATACCCGCAATTTCATCTTCTGCCTGGAAAGTGCGGATACCGAAATTCTTATACTTACTTAATTCGTGCAGAATATCAGAAGCGGGTGTGATGGGATAGGTGCCGAGGAAAATAGGCAGACCACTTTTTTCACCAGCGGCAATCAATCCCATGGCCAACGATTCGTTACCCATGATGCTGCGGTACAGACCCGGCGCCATTTTGGCTTTTTCTACCGTATAACGGCTGGTAAAAGTTTCCGTGGTATCGCCATAGTTGTAACCGGCCTGTAATACTTTGATATTACTGTTGAGAATAGTCGGCTTTTTGCCAAACTTCTCTTTCAGGAAAGCAATGGTGGTTTCGAGACTGCGGTTATACATCCAGTAGATGAAACCCAGTACGAACATGTTTTTGGCGCGGTCCCTTTCTTTGTTTCCCAGTTCAGGAAAATCTTTCAGGGCTTCGCGCGTAAGTTTGGTTACGTCTATCTTGATGAGTTCATGACTGTCCAGGCTGCCGTCTTCCAATGGATTTACCCCATCAGAGTAGTTGGCCAGGCGCAGGTTTTTGGTATCAAACCCTTCAATATTCACAATGATCTTACCACCCGGTTTGATCGCTTTCAGGTTCACTTTCAACGCGGCAGCATTCATGGCTACCAGCACATCGGCAATATCTCCCGGGGTAAATACTTTGTTAGACGAAAAATGCAACTGAAAGCCGCTCACGCCAGGCAATGTACCGATCGGGGCACGGATTTCCGCCGGAAAGTCCGGAAAAGTG
>Ga0255338_1005724_pt1 | contig 11165 bp, 10 predicted proteins | sample MeOH1_35cm_T4_19_FD_203715 | JGI IMG/M metagenome (GOLD analysis project Ga0255338, IMG submission 203715) | Sandy soil microbial communities from University of British Columbia, Vancouver, Canada - MeOH1_35cm_T4_195 | ecosystem: Engineered > Artificial ecosystem > Sand microcosm > Unclassified ... | reverse complement strand
GTCTCCGTCGACCAGCTTTCGCCCGTCGCGGATCACGGGCGCGATCACGCCCGGCACGGCCATGCTCGCGCGCATGGCGGTGGCAAGGTTGCCGTCGCGCAGCGCGACGCGCTCCCCGGTGCCGATGTCCGTCGCGATGAGCGTCAGCGGCAGGGGCAGCTCCTCGATGTTGCGGTCGCCGGGGTCGCTGCGGACGAGCTCGTTGAAGAAGAGCTTGAACTTCTCCCCCGTCACCACGCCTTCCCGGTAGCGCAGTCCCTCCATCGTCACGCCGAACTCGAGCCCCGAGTAGAAGCGGTCGTCGAGGTGCTTCCTCCGCAGGCCGACTTCCTGGCGCCCGGCGCTGTCGTCGAACATCCCTCCCCAGTCCGTCCGCCGGATCGTCTCCCTCATCTCCGCGGGCGACGCGCCCGCCACGTAGGCCCCGCCCACGAGCGCGCCCATGCTGGTCCCCGCGACGCAGTCGAACGGGACGCGAAGCTCTTCGAGCACTTCCAGCACGCCGAGGTGCGCGCCGCCGCGCGCGCCGCCGCCGCCGAGCACCAGGCCGATCTTCGGGCGCGCCGCCTGGGCGGGCGCGGCGATGGCGTCGCCCGCCGGCGACAGGAACCCGGCGACGAGGGCGGCGGCCAGGAGGCGGAATCGGGAAGCGTTCACGGCGATGCTCCGGCAGGACGGCGATCCGTCATTCTGCCCGAGCCCGCCGGCGCGGGAATCACACCGTCACGGAGAAGGGCGTGAAGTCCGTGTCGCGGTCGTAGTAGTCCTCGTGCTCCGCGCGCTTGAGCCAGCCCACGATGGCGTAGGTGACGGGCGTGAACGCGACCTCCACGCCGACCTTCGTCACGAACTGCGCGAGCATCACCACCGGCAGCTTGTCGTCGGGGATGATCCCGGTGCCGTAGAAGGCGAGCGGGTAGAAGAGGAGCGAGTCGACGCCCTCGCCCAGGATCGTCGATCCGACGGTGCGCGACCACAGCCACCGTCCCGCGGTCGCGATCTTCATCTTCGCGAGCGTGAACGAGTTCACGAACTCGCCGCAGAAGTAGGCGAACATCGAGGCGGCCGCGATGCGCCAGGCCTGGCCGAACGCGACCTCGTAGGCGGCCTGGTTCTTCCAGAACGGCGCCGGCGGAAGCGCCACCACCACCCACGCCATGAAGGACGCGAAGGCGAGCCCTGCGAACCCCGCCCAGATCACGCGGCGCGAGCGCGCGTAGCCGTAGACCTCGGTGAGGATGTCGCCGAAGACGTACGAGATCGGGAAGAAGAGGACTCCGGCGCCGAACGTGAGCAGCCCGATGACCGGGAGGTCCACCTGCGCGATCTTGGCCGGGCCGATGAGGTTCGAGCAGACGAGGACGGTCACGAAGGCCGCCATCACGAACTCGTAGTGCTTGTACTGGCGGTGCGGCCCTGGCGGGGACGCGGGAGTCGTCTTCATCGGCCGCCCCCGCCCGGCTCGAGTCCGCGCTGCCTGACCGCCTCGAAGAGCGCGATCGAGCCCGCCACGCCCGCATTGAGGCTCTCGGCGCGCCCGGGCATGGGGATGCGCACGCGGACCTTCGCGGCCTTTTCCAGTTCCGGGGAAAGCCCCGCGCCTTCGTTGCCCACGAGGAAGGCCACCGGCCCGCGCAGGTCCGTCTCGAAGACGCTCGCCTTCGCCTTTCCGCAGAGCGCCACCGTCGCGCCCTCGAAGCCCGACGCGAACGCCGCGAGATCCGCCCCCTCGAGGATGTTCAGGGCGAAGTGCGCGCCCTGTCCCGCGCGCAGCACCTTGGGCGACCAGGCGAAGGCGCACGTGGGCGAAAGCAGGACGTGCTCGACGCCGGCGGCCGCGGCGCTGCGCAGCAGCGTGCCGACGTTGCCGGGGTCCTGCAGGTCCTCGAGCGCGAGGCAGAAGCGCGCGCCCGCCGGCACGGCGCGCCCGGCGGGCGTGGGCACCACGGCGAGGATCCCCGCCGGGGATTCCACGCCGCTCACCGCGCCGAAGAGCGCGTCGGCGAGTTCCACGATCACGGCGGCGCCGGCGCGCGCGCGGGCCACGATCGCGGGCTGCGCATCGGCGGCCGCCCGCGTGACGAACAGCTGCGTGACGGTTCGCCCCGCGTCGAGGCAGGCCTCGACGAGGTGCGCGCCCTCGATGACGGTGAGGCCGCGCTTCCTGCGCTCGGCCGCCGAGGAGGCCAGCTTCGCGAGCGACTTGTAGGCGGGGTTGTCCCGCGAGGCGACGGTCTTCATCGTCAGGAGGGCAGGCTGCGCCGCAGGAGGGCTGCGCGCACCGGCCCGAAGGTGCGGCGGTGGATTTCGCAAGGTCCCAGCGCCAGGAGCGCATCCAGGTGCTCGGCCGTCGGGTATCCCTTGTGGCGCGCGAAGCCGTAGCCCGGGTAGCGCGCGTCGAGCGCGACCATCTCCTCGTCGCGCGCGGTCTTCGCGAGGATGGAGGCGGCCGAGATCGCGGCGATGAGCCGGTCTCCCTTCACGACCGCCCGCGACGGCCACCGCGTGCGCGGCACGTGCAGCCCGTCCACGACGACCTCGTCGGGCTCGACCCCGAGCGCCTCGACGGCCCGCGCCATCGCGGCGAGGCTCGCGCGCAGGATGTTCATCCCGTCGATTTCCTCCACCGTGGCCGAGGCCACGGCCCACGCGAGCGCGTCGCGCCGGATGGCCGTGGCGAGCGCCTCGCGGCGCGCGGGCAGGAGGAGCTTGGAGTCGGCGAGCCCCGCCACGGGCCGCGCCGGGTCGAGGATCACCGCGGCGGCGAACACGGCGCCGGCGAGCGGCCCGCGCCCGGCCTCATCGACCCCGCACAGCCGCGAGTTCGGGTTCGCCGTCGAGGGGTTGCGGGGCATGGGTTGCTCCGTTGGAGAGCCAGGGCGCCAGCGCCTGCGCCACGCGCCCGTCGTTGCCGCATCGAAGCTCGGCGTGGATCGCGTCGTAGCGCGCCTCGAGCCGCTCGCGCGCGACCTTGTGGTCGAGCCAGTTCGCGATCGCCTGCTCGAGGTTTTCGGGCGTGGCGTGCTCCTGCAGCAGCTCGGGCACGATGAACTCGCCGGCGAGGATGTTGGGCAGCCCGACGTAGGGCAGCAGCGCCTTGCGCATCATGAGGCGGTAGGTGAGCGCCGGGACCTTGTACGTGATCACCATCGGGCAGCGCGCCAGCGCGCCTTCGAGCGTGGCGGTGCCGCTCGCGATGAGCGCGCAGTCGGCCGCCTGCATGGCGAGGCGCGCGTGGCCGAAGAGGATGGTGAGGTCGAGCGACTGCGCCTCGTGCGCGTACAGGCGCGCCTCGAAGTACTCGCGCGTCTCGCGGGTGGCGAGCGGCACGAAGAAGCGAATCCCGGGGCGGCGAGCCGCCAGCCGCCGCGCCGTCTCGATGAAGAGATCGGCGTGCGACTCGAGCTCGCCGCGGCGGCTGCCCGGCAGCAGGGCCACCGCCGTGGACGATTCCCTGAGGCGAAGCTGCGCCCGCGCCTCCTGCCGGCCCGACGCGAGCGGGATCTCGTCGGCGAGCGGATGGCCCACGTAGGTGGCGGCGATGCCGGCCTTCTCGTAGATCGCGGCCTCGAAGGGGAATATCGTGAGCACGCGGTCCACCGCCCGCCCGATGGACGGCAGCCGCCCCGGGCGCCAGGCCCAGATGGACGGGCTCACGTAGTGCACGGTGGGGATGCCGGCGCGCTTGAGCCTCGCCTCGAGCCCGAGGTTGAAGTCGGGGGCATCGACGCCGATGAACAGGTCGGGCCGGTCCGCGGCGAGCCGCGAGGCGAGGTTCGAGCGGATGCGCAGCAGCTCCGGAAGGCTCCTCGCCGCCTCGACGTAGCCGCGCACCGCGAGCTTCTCCATCGGCACGAGCGTGCGCGCCCCCGCGGCGATCATCCGCGGGCCGGCGATGCCGTAGAACTCGGTGCCGGGGAACCGGCTGGTCGCCGCGCGCACCAGCGCCGCTCCCAGCATGTCGCCCGAGGCCTCCCCGGCCACGATGGCCACGCGCCGGGGCATCAGCGCACGATGCCCCGCGTCGACGCGGCGAGGAATTCGACGATCGCCCCCACCGCGGGCGCCGACTGCGCCTGCCGCTCGAGCTCGGACCTGGCCTCGGCGAGGGTGAGGCCGGACTTGTAGAGCGTCTTGTAGGCGCGCTTGAGCGCCGCGAGCGCCTCGGGCGTGAAGCCGCGGCGCTTCAGGCCCTCGCTGTTGATGCCGTGCGGCGCGCAGGGGTGGCCGGCGACCGTGACGTACGGAGGGATGTCCTGGAGGACGACCGACGAGACCCCCGCCATCACGTGCGCGCCGATCCTCACGAACTGGTGCACGCCGGTGAAGCCGCCGAGCACGGCGTGGTCGCCGATCCAGACATGGCCCGCGAGCGTGGCGTTGTTGGCGAAGACCGTATGGCTGCCCACGCGGCAGTCGTGCGCGATGTGGCAGCTCGCCATGATCCAGTTGTCGCTGCCGACCGTCGTGACGCCCTCGTCCTGCACCGTGCCGCGGTGCAGCGAGCAGTACTCGCGGATGGTGTTGCGGTCGCCGATCACGAGGCGCGTGGGCTCGCCGCGGTACTTCTTGTCCTGGTTGGCTTCCCCGATGGAGCAGAAGTGGAAGATGCGGTTGTCCCGGCCGATGGCCGTGTGGCCCGTCACCACGCAGTGCGCGCCGATCGTCGTGCCCTCGCCCACCTCGACGTCGCCGTCGATCACGCTGTAGGGCCCGACCCGCACGCCGGCGGCGAGCCGCGCGCGCGGGTCGACGATGGCCGTGGGGTGGATCTCGCTCATTCGCGCGCCCGCCCGGCTAGACGGGCCTGAGCGTGCACAGGAGCTCGGCCTCGGAGGCGACCTTCCCGTCGACCTTCGCCACGGCCCTGAACTTGCCCAGCCCCCTGGCGAGCCGCAGCTGCACCACCTCGAAGACGAGCTGGTCGCCGGGGCGCACGGGGCGCTTGAACCGCGCGCCGTCGATGCCGGCGAAATAGTAGACGCTCTTGCCGTCGTTCTTCTGCCCGGTGGACAGCAGGCCCAGCATGGCCGCGGCCTGCGCCATCGCCTCGATGATGAGCACGCCCGGCATGACCGCGTAGTGCGGGAAGTGCCCCTGGAAGAACGGCTCGTTGGCGGTCACGTTCTTCAGCGCCACGATGCGCGCGTCCTTCTCCCACTCGACGACGCGGTCGAGCAGCAGGAAGGGGTAGCGGTGCGGCAGGTACTCCTTGATCTGCTCAATGTTCATCGATTTCATGGTCTTCCTCCGAATGCGCCTTGCCGCGGGCGAGGCGCGCGATCTCGTCGAGCCGTCGCAGGTGCGCGGCGTTCCTGAGCCAGTCTGCGTGCGGCATCATGGGCAGGCCCGAGGTGTAGACGCCGGCCTGCGTGATCGACTTGGTGATGAAGGTCATCCCCGAGATCGTGACGCCGTCGGCGATCGTGAGGTGGCCGACGATGCCCGCGGCCCCGCCGATCACGCAATGGCTGCCGATGACGGTGCTGCCGGAGATCCCGGTGCAGCCCGCGATCACCGTGTGCGAGCCGATGCGGCAGTTGTGCGCGACCTGGACCTGGTTGTCGATCTTCACGCCCTCGCCGACGACGGTGTCGCCGAGCGCGCCGCGGTCGATGGTCGTGTTCGCGCCCACCTCCACGTCGTCGCCGAGCACCGCGCGGCCCACCTGCGGGATCTTCAGCCACTTCCCCTGGTCGGGCGCCATGCCGAACCCGTCCGCGCCGATGACGGCCCCCGAGTGCAGGATGCAGCGCGCCCCCACCTCGCAGTCGTGGTAGATGGTGACCCGGGGATGGAGGATCGTGTCGTCGCCGATCGACGAACCCTCGCCCACCACGGATCCCGCGCCGATGCGCGCGCGCTCGCCGACGCGGGCGCCGGCGGCGATCACCGCGAAGGGCCCGATCTCGGCGGAGGCCGCGACCTGCGCGGCCGGATCGACGGCCGCCGTCGGGTGCGAGCCCGCCACCGCCGGCCGGGGCGGATGGAAAAGCGCGAGGGTGCGCGCGAAATACGCATAGGGGTTGTCGGAGACGATGCGCGCGATGGCGGTCGCGTCGCGGTCGCGCGGCCCCACGATCACCGCGCCCGCGCGCGTCGCGGCGAGCTTCGACCGGTAGCGCGGGTTGGCGAGGAAGGTGATCTCGCCGGGGCCGGCCTCGTCGAGCGTGGCCACGCCGGTCACCGCGACCGAGCCGTCGCCCGCGATCTCCCCGCCGAGCCGCCCGACGATCTCCTGCAGGGTGAGGGCGGAGGGCGCCGCGGCGGCGGCGGGCTGCCTCAGGGTCGGGCTCGGGGGTGGCACGGGGAGGCTCGCACGGCTACTTGTCCGCCAGCGCCTTGATGACCTTGTCGGTGATGTCGATGCGGGAGCTGGCGAACACGGCCTCCTGCACGACCAGGTCGAACTTCTCGGCCTCGGCGATCTGGTTGATGGCGCGCGTGGCGCGCTCCTGGACCTGCGCGAGCTCCTCGTTGCGGCGCAGGTTGAGGTCCTCGCGGATCTCGCGCTGCAGGCGCTGGAAATTGCGGCTCACGTCGGCCAGCTGCCGCTCCTTCTCCCGGCGCGCGGCCTCCGGCAGCAGCACGCTGTCCTTCTCGAGCTCGACCTGCAGGTCGCGCCCCTGCTTCTCGAGCTTGGCCAGCTCGACGTTCCTCGCCGCGAACTCGCGCTCGAGCTTCTGCTGCGCGCGCTTGGCCGGCGCGGCCTCGCGGAAGACGCGCTCCGTGTTCACGAAACCCAACTTCACGTCCGCCGCAACGCCGGCCGTCGCGATAGCGCCGAGCGCAGCAGCCAATGCCTTCCGCCAGTCCATGCGAGTCGCTCCGATGTCCTAGAAGATCCTGCCGAGCTGGAACTGGAAGCGCTCCAGCTTGTCGCCGTCCTGCTTCTTGAAGGGCGCGGCGAACGAGAACTTGAGCGGCCCGACCGGCGAGTCCCAGCTCACCGCCACGCCCATGGAGGCGCGGAAATCGGAGAAGCTCACCTTTTCGCCGGTGCCCCAGACGTTGCCGGCGTCGACGAAGGCCGACAGGCGCACGCCCTTGTCCTTGATGCCGGGCATCGGGAAGAGGAACTCGAGGTTGGCCACGGCGCGGCGGTTGCCGCCGAGCACGTCGCCGTTCAGGTCGCGCGGACCCAGCGAGGCGGACTCGAAGCCGCGCACCGAGCCCACGCCGCCGGCGTAGAAGTTCTTGAAGAAGGCGAGCGCCTTGCCGCCGTAGCCGTCCGCGTAGCCGAACTCCCCGTTCACCAGGAGGGTGAGCCAGCCCAGCCGGTCGGGCGTCCAGAGGAGCTGCTGCTGGATCGAGGCCCGGTAGTACTTCAGGTCGCCGGGCGGCACGCCCACCTCCAGCGCGAGCTCGGTGAGCCAGCCGCGCGTCGGATAGGTCAGGCTGTCGCGCGTGTCGCGCGCGTAGCCGATGTTGGCGCGGACGGTGTTGGTCCTCTCGCCGAAGGTGTTCACGAAGTCGATGTAGCGGGGCGGGGCCGTGAGCTCGTCGAGCTTGAGCTTCGTCGACTCCGCGGTCACCCCGAGGCGCACGGTGTCGTACTCCGTGACCGGCACGGCGAAGCTCACCCCGGCGCCGGTCGATGTCGTCTGGTACGAGGAGACCACCAGAGAGGAGGTGTCGACGTCGCGGCGGAAGACGTCGATGCCTGCGGCGATGCCGTCGATGGTCCAGTAGGGATCCACGAAGGAGAGCGAGTAGACCCTGTTGATCGAGCCGTTGTTCACCTGGAAGGCGAGCTGGTTGCCCGAGCCGAAGATGTTGGCCTGGGAGACGGACGCCGACACCGTGAGCTTGTCGGCCTGGGAGTAGCCCACGCCGAAGTTGAGGCTGCCGGTGTTCTTCTCCGTGACCGTGACCACCACGTCCACCTGGTCGGCGGTGCCGGCCACGGGCGGGGTCTCGATGTTCACCTCGGAGAAGTAGCCCAGGCGCTGCAGGCGCTCCTTGGAGCGGGCGATCTTCTCGAGCGAGTACCACGAGCTCTCGAGCTGGCGCAGCTCGCGCCGGACCACCGCGTCCTGGGTGCGCGAGTTGCCCACGACGTTCACGCGCCGCACGTAGACGCGCCGCCCGGGATCGACGAAGAAGGTGAAGCTCGCCACGCGCTTTTCCCGGTCGAGGTCGGGCACCGGGTTCACGTTGGCGAACGAGTAGCCGTCGTTGCCGAGCCGGTCGGTGATGCGCTTGACGCTCTCGATGATCCGCTCGCGGGAGAAGGTGTCGCCGGCGCGCAGGCTGGTGAGCTCGCGCATCTCGCGTTCCGGGACGATGAGGTCGCCGCCGAACTTGAGCTCGCCCAGGCGGTAGACCGGGCCCTCGGTGACCGCGATGGAGATGAAGATCTTCTCGCGGTCGGGCGTGATCGAGACCTGCGTGGAGTCGATGTTGAACTCGAGGTAGCCGCGGTTCAGGTAGAACGAACGCAGCGTCTCCAGGTCGGCGGTGAGCTTCTGCTTGGAGTACTGGTCGTCCTTGGTGATCCAGGTGAGCCATCCCGGCGTCGTGAGCTGCATCTGGCGCAGCAGCTGCCCCTCGGAGAAGTCCTTCGCGCCGATGATGTTGATGTCGGCGATGCGCGTGATCTCGCCTTCCTCGATGTCGAAGCGCAGCGACACGCGGTTCCTCTCGAGGGGCGTGACCGTGATCTTCACCGTCGAGGAGTAGAAGCCCCGCGAGGTGTACTGGCGCTTGAGCTCCTTCTCGGCGCGGTCGAGGAGCGACTTGTCGTAGATCTTGGATTCCGAGATGCCCGCCTGCTTCAGGCCGTCCTTGAGGTTGTCCTTCGTGAACTCCTTGGCGCCCTCGACCTCGATGGCCGCGATGGCCGGGCGCTCCTGCACGAAGACGACGAGCACGTCGCCGTCGGCCTCCAGCCGCACGTCGGAATAGAAGCCGGTCGCGTAGAGCGCCTTCACCGATTGCGCGGCCTTGTCGTCGTCGATGCGCTCGCCCACCTTCACGGGCAGGTAGGAGAAGACGGTGCCGGCCTCGGTTCGCTGGACGCCCTCCACGCGGATGTCCTTCACCACGAAGGGCTGGATGGCCAGCGCGGGCAGCGCGGCGGCGAGCGCGCAGGCGACGGCGAGGCGCGTGGCGTGGAAGCGGGGATTTTTCAAGGGGTCAGCCCGTGAGGAGCCGGTTGATGTCGTTGTAGAAGGCGAAGAAGGTGAGCCCGGCGAGGATCGCCAGCCCGATGCGCTGGCCGATTTCCATCACGCGTTCGGACACGGGAGAGCCCTTCACGATCTCGGCCGAATAGTACACCAGGTGCCCCCCATCGAGCAGAGGGATGGGCAGCAGGTTCAGCACGCCCAGGCTCACGCTCACCAGCGCGAGGAACCCGGCGAAGGACGCCCAGCCCATCTGCGCCGACTGCCCCGCGTAGTCCGCGATCGTGATGGGGCCGGAGAGGTTCTTCCACGACACCTCGCCCAGCAGCATCTTGCCCAGCATCCTCAGGCTGAACACCGAGAGGTCCCACACGCGGTGCGCCGCCTTCGGGATCGCGGCGAGGGGGTCGTGGCGGACCGTGGTCGTCATGCGATCCCATTCGCGGCGCACTTCCGGCCCCGGCTCCACCTTGAGCAGCCCGATTCGCGCCTCGCCCTCGCCGGTCGCCTCGGGCACGGCCGAAATCGCGAGGCGGGTGGCGCCGCGCTCCACCTCGAGGACGAGCACCCGGCCGGCCGAAGCGCGCACGCGCGCCGTGAACTGACCCCAGGTCGCCACCGGGGCGCCGCCGATCGCGACGACGCGGTCCCCGTCTCGAAGGCCCGCGCGCTCGCCCGCGCCACCGGGCAGGACGCGGCCGAGCACCGCCGGCACGCGCGGCGTGAAGGCCTTCAATCCCAGCTTCTGGAGGAAATCGCGGTCGAGGTCGTCCTTGGTGAGCGACGACAGGTCGAGCGAGCGCAAGGCGGTGCCGCCGCCCGCGCTTTCGAGCTCGATCGCCACCTCGCCGCCGCGCACCGCTTCCTTGAGCAGGAGCCAGCGCACGTCGGTCCAGGTGGCGGTGGGCTCGCCGCCCACGGCGCGAATGGTGTCGCCGTTCGCGAGCCCCGCGGCCGCGGCCGCGCTGGCCTGCGGCGGATCGCCCACCACGGGCTTCATGCCCGGCAGGCCCGTGACGTAGAGCCCCCAGTAGAGGAAGAACGCCGCGATGAAGTTGGCCGCGGGCCCGGCCAGGACGATCGCGATGCGCTTGCCCACCGGCTGCAGGTCGAAGGCGCGCGATCGCTCGGACGGGGCCACTTCGCCTTCGCGCGAGTCGAGCATCTTCACGAACCCCCCGAGCGGAAAGGCCGCGATCGCCCATTCCGTGCGGTCGGGGCCGAGGCGGCGGATCCACAGCGGGCGGCCGAAGCCCACCGAGAAGCGCAGGATCTTCACGCCCGCGAGCCGCGCGACGGCGAAGTGGCCCCATTCGTGGATCACCACGAGCAGGCCCACGGTGACGAGGAAGGATGCGATGGTGACGAGGGCGCCTGACATGGTTCCGATTCTCCCCGATTTCAGACGGCGCGGCGCCCGAGGCGCGAAATCTCGCGCCGGGCGGCCTCGCGGGCCTCGCGGTCCGCGCGCCACGCCGTGCCGAGCGAGTCGAGCGGTTCGACCGCGCTTGCCGACAGGACGTTCTCGATGACGGCCGCGATGGCGTTGAACGCGAGGCCGCCGGCGAGGAAGCTCTCCACGGCCACCTCGTTGGCCGCGTTGAGGATGGCCGGGGCCGTCCCTCCCCGGTCCAGGGCGGAGAACGCCAGGCGCACGCAGGGGAAGCGCCCGTCGTCCACGCGCCCGAACTCGAGCCGGCCGAGCGCGGCGAAGTCCACCGGGGCGACTCCCGCCTCGATGCGCTCGGGCCAGGCGAGCGCGCAGGCGATCGGCGTGCGCATGTCCGGGGCGCCCAGCTGGGCGATGACCGAGCCGTCGTGGTACTCGACCATGGAATGGATGACGCTCTGCGGGTGGATCACGACCTCGATCGCCTCGCGCGGCGCGCCGAAGAGCCAGAACGCCTCGATCACCTCGAGGCCCTTGTTCATCATCGTGGCCGAGTCCACCGAGATCTTGCGGCCCATCACCCAGTTGGGATGCGAGCAGGCCTCGTCGGGCGTGACCTCGGCGAGCCGTTCGATCGGGGTCGAGCG
>Ga0255338_1005722_pt1 | contig 11172 bp, 10 predicted proteins | sample MeOH1_35cm_T4_19_FD_203715 | JGI IMG/M metagenome (GOLD analysis project Ga0255338, IMG submission 203715) | Sandy soil microbial communities from University of British Columbia, Vancouver, Canada - MeOH1_35cm_T4_195 | ecosystem: Engineered > Artificial ecosystem > Sand microcosm > Unclassified ... | reverse complement strand
CTGGTGCATCTCGCGCCAGTTGTGGTGGGGCCACCAGATCCCGGCCTGGTACGACGAGTCCGGCAAGTGCTTCGTCGCCCGCACCGAGGAAGACGCGCAGGCCCAGGCGCGCGCGGCCGGCAGCACCGGCCCGCTACGCCGCGAGGATGATGTGCTCGACACCTGGTTCTCGTCGGCCCTGGTGCCCTTCTCCTCGCTCGGCTGGCCTGCCGAGACGCCGGAGTTGCAACATTTTCTGCCTTCGTCGGCACTTGTTACCGGCTACGACATCATCTTCTTCTGGGTGGCACGCATGGTCATGATGACCAAGCACTTCACCGGCAAGGTGCCGTTCCACACCGTGTATGTGCACGGCCTGGTGCGGGATTTCGAAGGCAAGAAGATGAGCAAGTCCGAGGGCAATACCCTGGACCCGGTCGACCTGATCGACGGCATCGATCTCGACACCCTGGTCAAGAAGCGCACCACCGGCCTGCGCCGTCCCAAGGACGCGCCCAAGATCGAGAAGAAGACCAAGAAGGAATTCCCCGAAGGCATTCCCGCCTTTGGTGCGGATGCACTGCGCTTCACCTTTGCCTCGCTGGCCACGCTGGGCCGCAACGTCAACTTCGACACCGGCCGCTGCGAAGGCTATCGCAACTTCTGCAACAAGCTGTGGAACGCCACGCGTTTCGTGCTGATGAACACCGAAGGGCACGACTGCGGCATGGGTCCGTGCAGCAATGACTGCGGCCCCGACGGCTACCTGCACTTCTCGCAGCCGGACCGCTGGATCGTGTCGCTGCTGCAGCGTGTCGAGGCCGAGGTGGAGAAAGGCTTCGCCGAGTACCGCTTCGACAACATCGCCAGCGCCATCTACAAATTCGTCTGGGACGAATACTGCGACTGGTACCTGGAACTGGCCAAGGTACAGATCCAGAACGGCACGCCCGCGCAGCAGCGCGCCACCCGCCGCACGCTGTTGCGCGTGCTGGAAACGGTGCTGCGCCTGGCGCACCCGATCATCCCCTTCATCACCGAAGAGCTGTGGCAGAAGGTGGCACCGCTTGCCGGCCGTGCCAAGGGCGACGGCAGCGAGACGCTGGCGCTGCAAGCCTACCCGCTGCCGGCCATGGCCAAGATCGACGAAGCCGCCGAGCAATGGACCGCGCAGCTCAAGGCCGTGGTCGATGCCTGCCGCAACCTGCGCGGCGAAATGAATATCTCGCCGGCGCAGCGCATTCCGCTGTACGCCGAGGGCGACAGCGCCTTCCTGACGTCGGCCCAGGCCTATGTGCAGGCGCTGGCGAAACTCTCCGAGGTCAAGGTATTCGAAGACCAGAATGCCCTGATGGCCGAAGGTGCGGGCGCTCCGGTGGCGATCGTCGGCGGCAACCACCTGCTGCTGAAGATCGAAATCGACGTGGCCGCGGAACGCGTGCGGCTGGCCAAGGAAATAGAGCGCATCAGCGCCGAAATCGGGAAATGCCGCGGCAAGCTCTCCAATGAGAGCTTCGTAGCCAAGGCACCTCCCGCCGTTGTCGCGCAAGAAACCCAGCGTCTGTCGGATTTCGAACAGACGCTGGTCAAGCTGCAGGATCAAATACAGCGATTGCCGGCATGAGCTTTGCGTCACCAGCAGGGCTATGTACACCGAAATGATAAGGAAAACCTGATATGGAAACCCGTGTCACCAAGGCTGTCTTCCCGGTAGCCGGTCTCGGCACTCGTTTTTTGCCGGCTACCAAGGCGAGCCCGAAGGAAATGCTGCCCGTGGTCGACAAGCCGCTGATTCAGTACGCCGTGGAAGAAGCCATGGCCGCTGGCATCACCGAGATGATCTTCGTGACCGGCCGCTCCAAGCGCGCCATTGAGGATCATTTCGACAAGGCCTACGAGCTCGAGGCGGAACTGGAGGCCAAGAACAAGCAGGCCCTGCTCACCCTGGTGCGCTCGATCAAGCCGTCGCACGTGGAGTGTTTCTACGTACGCCAGCCCGAGGCCCTCGGCCTTGGCCACGCCGTGCTGTGCGCGGAAAAGCTGGTGGGCGACGCACCGTTCGCCGTGATGCTGGCCGATGACTTGCTGGATGGCGAGCCCCCGGTGATGAAGCAGATGGTGGACCTGTACGGCCACTACAACTGCTCGGTGCTGGGCGTGGAAGAGATCGCGCCGGAGCAGAGCCGCTCCTATGGCGTGGTCGCCGGCCGCGAATGGGACGAAGGCGTGATCAAGGTATCCGACATCGTCGAGAAGCCCGCCCCCGAGAACGCACCGTCCAACCTGGGCGTGGTGGGCCGCTACATCCTGACGCCGCGCATCTTCGACCATATCCGCAATCTCAAGCCGGGCGCCGGCGGCGAGTTCCAGCTCACCGATGCGATCCAGTCCCTGCTCAGCCAGGAACAGGTGCTGGCTTACCGCTACAAGGGCGTTCGCTACGATTGCGGCAGCAAGCTGGGTTACCTGAAGGCTACCGTGGAGTTTGCACTCAAGCACCCGGAAGTCATGGACGAGTTCGGCGCCTACCTGCGCGCGCGCACCGACAACATCTGAAGCGCGGCCATCCTTGTCGCCATGAAAAAAGCCGCGGAAACGCGGCTTTTTTCATGGCGACGGCACTGAACCGGATTTAGCGCCTGCGCATGTAGAACACAAACACCTTGTCAACTTCCTGGTGCGACAGCAATTCGTTGCCGGTCTGCTTGGCAAAGGCCTGGAAATCGCGCGTGGCGCCGGGGTCGGTGGCAAGCACCTTGAGCACGTCGCCGCTGGCCATGTCGGCCAGCGCCTTTTTGGTACGCAGGATCGGCAGCGGGCAGTTCAGGCCCCGCGCATCCACTTCTTTCTGGAACTCCATTCCTCTCTTCCTTGGTTCAGGGCTTTCAGGGCCTGTCATGACCTTCGTGGCCACGGCAGCCATGCCTGCCTCTATCGATGTCTATGACCGGTATTGTAGCGAAATGCCCGGCACCCCCAAGCCATCGCGCCGGCGCGGATCGGGAATGTCCTCGCCGGTCTGGCGATCGAAGAAGCGCACCGGATGCCCGCGCGAGGCCAGCCAGTCCGCCACCGCGAAGCCCGTGCCCGCCGACCAGATCCGCATGTCCTCGGGCGCCACGAGCTTGTAGTCGGCCAGCTCCTCCGACAGCGCGATCTCGCCGCTCGCCTGCACATGGTAGGCAATGATCAGCTCGTTCTTGCGCATGAACTCGTAGACGCCGATCAGCGATACCGATTGCGCGTCGAGGTTGGTTTCCTCCTTCAGCTCGCGCGCCACGCCCTGCTCCGGCGTTTCGTCGCGCTCCAGGAAACCGGTCACCAGCGCAAACATTTTCTCCGGCCAGGCGGCGTTGCGCGCCAGCAGCAGCTTGCCTTCGTATTCCACCACCGCGGCCAGCACCGGCAGCGGATTGTTCCAGTGGACAAAGCCGCACTCTGGCTGAATGCAGGCATCGCGCTCGCGGCCGGAGTGCGGCAGCAATTCCAGCGGCGAGCCGCATTGCGGACAGTATCGGTAGACGGACATGCGGGGGCTCCTTTATGTGGTCTTGTTTTGGTGGGCGCGCTCAGGCGCCGCAGGCAATGCGCATATCGGCCGCCAGCGCCTCGACGGTCTCCGGCTGCAGATCCCACGAGCACATGAAGCGGCAGCCGCCGGCACCGATAAAGGTGTAGAAGCGCCAGCCTTTGGCACGCAGGGCCTCGATCGCGGGAATCGGCAACTCGGCAAAGACCGCGTTGGACTCGGTCGGAAACATGATGCGCACGCCGGGAATGCCGGCGATACGCTGGTGCAGCAACTGCGCCATGGCGTTGGCGTGGCGGGCGTTGCCCAGCCACACGTCGTTCTCCAGCAAGCCCAGCCACGGTGCCGAGATAAAGCGCATCTTGGAGGCCAGCTGCCCCGCCTGCTTGACGCGGTAGGCGAAATCCTCGGCCAGCTTGCGGTCGAAGAAGACCACCGCCTCTCCCACCGGCAGGCCGTTCTTGGTGCCGCCGAAGCACAGCACGTCGACACCCGCGCGCCAGGTGATCTCCGACGGATGCACCCCGAGCGAAGCCACGGCGTTGGCAAAGCGCGCGCCATCCATATGCACGCGCAACTGGCGGCGCTTGGCGATAGCGGCGATGGCGCGAATCTCCTCCACCGTGTACACCGTGCCAACCTCGGTCGACTGCGTCAGCGACACCACCTTGGGCTTGGGATAGTGGATATCGGAGCGGCGCGTGACCAACGCTTCGATCGCGTCAGGCGTGAGCTTGCCGTTGGCGCCCGGCGCGGTCAGCAGCTTGGAGCCGTTGGAGAAAAACTCCGGACCGCCGCACTCGTCGGTCTCGATGTGCGCCAGCTCATGGCAAATCACGGAATGGTACGACTGGCACAGCGCCGACAGCGCCAGCGAATTCGCCGCGGTGCCGTTGAATACGAAGAACACCTCGCAGTCGGTCTGGAACAGATCGCGGATGCGGTCGCAGACTTTCTGCGTCCACGAATCGTCGCCGTAGGCCTGTTCGTGGCCGCTGCCGTTGGCTTCGAGGAAATACTTGAGCGATTCCGGACAGAAGCCGGCGTAGTTGTCGGAGGCGAAATGCTGCATGGGGAAATCCGTGGCGGGTGGCGAGGCGCGAGCCGCTGGCGTTGGGGCTTGTGGCCTTTGGCCTGGCGGCTGGCTGGTTTGAAGCTGGCTCCGGTCTGGCTTGCCGTGGCCTGGCGTGGCTTATTTCTTGTCAGCCCACAGTTCCCCGCCGGTGGCCCAGTTCTCGCGCTTGATGTCGGTAATGATGATATCCACGGCCGAGGCCGAGCAGCCGAGCGTTTCGCAGGTAACGCGGGTGACTTCCTCGACCAGCTTGCGCTTTTGCTCGATGGTGCGGCCTTCAAAGAGTTCTACATGGTAAGTCGGCATGGTTTGATTCCTGTTGTCTGGTTATATTGCCGGGCCTGGGGATGCGGGGTGGACGCGCATCCCGACCGACGGGCCCGGGTCCGTCAATCGCGGTACGAACCATCGATTCTATCCAGTTTGCGCAACAACGATGGCCATTCCAGCGCGCCTTCGACGGCGCCGCCGTCGTGAAGCTGCTCGGAAGCCCGTTGCGCCAGCGCGTGCGGCGGCTGCACGACCTGTACGCCGGCCTGCGCGCCAAGCTGGATCTCGCACGCCTTGATGAGGGTCGCCATCAGCACATAAGCCTCGGCCACGGTCCGGCCCACCGTCAGCGTGCCGTGGTTGCGCAGCAGCATGGCGGGATGCTGGCCCAGCGATGCGGTCAGCCGCGCGCCCTCGGCGGGCGTGAAAGCCAGCCCCTCGTAGTCGTGGCAAGCCAGGCGGCCATAGAAACGCATGGCATGTTGCGACAGCGCCAGCAGGCCGCAGGCCTGGGCCGATACCGACACGCCGGCGCTGTTGTGCAGGTGCATCACGCACACCGCATCCGGGCGCGCGGCATGCACCGCGCCGTGCAGCGCGAAGCCGGTGACATTGACAGGATGCGCGCTTTCGCCCACCACCTCGCCACGCCCGTTGATCTTGACCAGGTCGCTCGCGCGGATCTCATCGAAGGCAAAACCGAAGGGATTGATCAGGAAGTGACCGGGCTCGCCAGGCACGGTGGCCGAGATATGCGTGTAGATCAGGTCATCCCAGCCCTGCAGGGCGCACAGGCGGTAAGCCGCGGCAAGGTCGACGCGCATGCGCTGTTCGGCCTGCGTGGCAGGCTGGGTGGCGCCCGCGGCACGGGCGGGCTGCAAGGCAAAGGACATGGACGGTCTCCTGCGCCGCCCCGCGCGCGCCGGTTCTGCCAACCGGCACCGTGGACGGCGAAGGCGATACTGTAGCGCAAGCCAGGTGCGGCGTCAGGGCGTGCCGCGACGGCCCTGCCCCGCCCTCACGCCGCGGCCGGGGCGGACTCCGTCCGGCTCATCCAGGCGAAGATCGCGCCCCCCAGCAGCAGGGCCGCGACCGCGCAGCACAGCGAAGCCGCGAAGCCGCCGTTGCGCGCCACCAGGGCCGTGGCGAGCGGCGGCCCGACGATCTGGCCGAGGCCATAGCTGGCGGTCATCAGGCCCATCAGGCGCTGCGCCTGCGCGCCCCACTGCCGCCGTGCCTCGCGCATGGCGAACGACACCAGCGCGTTGAAAGGCAGCCCCGCCAGCATGCTGCTGAGCGCGAAGCCGGCCACCGTCGGCCACACCACCGCGATGGCCACGCCGATCGCCTGCATGGCATAGGTAAAGGCCAGCAGCCGTCGATTGTCGCGCTCCGTGCTGACGCGCGAGGCCACGAAGGCGCCGATGATCACGCCCACGCCGAAGATGGGCCAGAACAGGTCGGCCCATAGCGAGCCCGGCATGGCCTGGCGCGCGATCACAGGCAGGAAGGTGGCGGTAATGATGTAGCCGAATCCGGCCAGGCCATAGGCCAGCGTGAGCAGCCAGGTTTCGCGGTTCAGCCGCGGCGCCGGTGGCGCCGGCGCGGCCGGTCCGCCGGCGTGCGCGCCGCGCGGCGCCGGCGTGAAGATGTGCCAGGTCGCACCAACCAGCAGCACCGCGAGCACGCCGAAGGCCAGCCAGCCCCAGCTGGCTCGCCAGCCGGCACTCACCATGGCGAAGGCCGAGACACCAGTAAAGACAATACCGATCCCCGGCCCGCAAAAGATCACGCCGCCCAGCGGTGCCCTGCCCAGTTCGGCCAGCCGGTGCATGCACCAGGCCGAGCCGTAGACCATGACCAGCGCGCTGGCCACGCCGGCCGCGGCGCGCCACAGCCCCCAGGCCGCCATGCCGCCGGGGGCGGCCATGCCGAACGTCAGCAGCACGGTGGCAACCAGCCCGCAGCGGACCATGCGCGCCGGATCGGGACGGATGAACAGGCAGGCCGCGGCGCCAGCGAAGTATCCCAGGTAGTTCAGCGTGGCCAGCCAGCCGCCCTCTCCCAGTGTGACGCTGCCGTCGTGCAGCATCATGGGCAGCAGCGGCGTAAAGGCGAAGCGGCCGATGCCCATTGCCACGCCCAGCGCCGCCAGGCCCGCCAGCGCCACGGCCCAGACTCCGGGCTGCGTACTAACCGGTGCAATGGCGCTGACAAGGTGGCGGTCGGCGCTGCTCATCTACGCGCGCGCCCGGTGGCGGGCGATGGAGAGTGTCAAGTTCATGGCAGCATGCTACGCTCGGATCGGCAGACCAAAAAATGAATAATTGAGAACACAATCATCTTCATTCAAGATGATTCCGCTGCGTACACGGCAACCAGCCGCTACCACCCGTCACCACCCGCTTCCGCCTGCCTGTTAATGGAGATCGCAATGGACCTGGCCTCCCTGGAGATCTTCCGCGCCGTGGTCGAGGAAGGCGGCGTCACGCGCGCCGCCGCCCGCCTGCACCGCGTGCAATCCAACGTCACCACCCGCATCCGGCAACTGGAAAGCTCGCTCGGCGTCGAGTTGTTCCTGCGCGACGGCAAGCGCATGGTGCTGACGCCCGCCGGAAAAACCTTGTTCGACTACGCCCGGCGCGTGCTGGACCTGGCCGAAGAAGCGCGCCAGGCTGTGCTGCCAGCCAAGCCGCAAGGCCGCCTGCGCATCGCCTCGATGGAAAGCACGGCGGCCAGCCGCCTGCCCGCCGTGCTGGCTGCCTATCACCAGGCCTGGCCGGATGTGCAGCTCGAACTGGTGACCTGCACCACGCGCCAGGCCATGCAGGCGCTGGCGCGCTTCGAGGTGGACTGCGCCTTCGTGGCCGAGCCCCTGGATGACCCCGCGCTGGCGTGGCTGCCCACGTACCAGGAGGAACTGGTCCTGATCGCGCGCGAGCGCCACGCGCCCATCCACAGCGCCGCCGACCTCGAAACCCGCACCATGCTGGCCTTCGAATCCGGCTGCAACTACCGCGCGCGGCTGGAAGCCTGGTTTGGCGCCAGCGACAGCCTGCCGCGCCGGGTGCTGGAGCTCGGCTCCTACCACGCCATCATTGCCTGCGCCGCCGCTGGCATTGGCGTGGCCATTGTGCCGCGCTCGGTACTTGGCCTGTACCGCGACCTGCCCAAGATCAGCATCCACGGCCTCGGCCCGGCCGGCCAGGTCTGCACGCTGCTGGCCTGGCATCCGGCCATGGCCAGCACCGCGCTGGGTGCGTTGGCCGACACGTTCCGCGCGTCGCAGCCTGGCCTCGCCGCAGCGGCCTGAGTCCATTCGCCACGCAACGCGGCTGGCGCGCACCGGCAAGATGTGCCCGGTCGCCTACACTGGAAGTGGCGCCGCGTTTGCACCCCTCGTGCCGGCGTCATTGCCATGAAGCATGCCCAGATGCTCTTTCGATGGCTTGCCGCCGGCCTCTTGCTAGCCGTTGCCGCGGCCGTGGCCACGCCCGCCAACGCACAGGCACGCGCCCCTGAGCCGGCGTCCACGACCGCCCCCGCGGCAGTCAGCATCGCCAATGCCACGGCGCCCGTCTTCGTGATCGCCCTGAAAGGCGCGGTCGGCCCGGCCAGCGCCAGCTTCATCCTGCGCGGCATGACGCGCGCGCGCGAGGCCGGCGCCCAGTTGATCGTGCTGGAGATGGACACGCCGGGCGGGCTGGACCTGTCGATGCGCGAGATCATCCAGGCCATCCTGGCCTCGCCGGTACCGGTGGCAAGCTATGTCTATCCGGGCGGCGCGCGCGCGGCCAGCGCCGGCACCTACATCCTCTACGCCAGCCATATCGCGGCGATGGCGCCGGGCACCAATCTTGGCGCCGCCAGCCCGGTGCAGATCGGCATCGGCGGGCCGCAAAAGCCGGAAACCGCTCCGGCCTCGGCACCCGCGAGCGCGCCGCCGCAAGACGTCATGGAGCGCAAGCAGATGCATGACGCTTCGGCCTATATCCGCGGCCTGGCGCAATTGCGCGGGCGCAACGCCGAGTGGGGCGAGCGCGCGGTCCGCGAGGCGGTCAGCCTGTCGGCGAATGAAGCCGTGACGCAGCATGTGGCCGATCTGATCGCACCAGACCTGCCCGCCCTGCTGCGCGCCGTGGACGGGCGCCGCATCCAGGCGGCCGGTGCGCAGCGCGTGCTGCGCACCGCGCAGGCACCGGTGCAGGTGCTGGAACCGGACTGGCGCGACAACTTCCTGGGGGTCATCACGGATCCCAGCGTGGCGCTGATCCTGATGATGGCCGGCATCTACGGCCTGATCTTCGAGTTTTCCACGCCGGGCATGGTGGTGCCCGGCATAGGCGGCGCGATCTGCCTGCTGCTGGCGCTGTTCGCGCTGCATATGCTGCCGGTCAGTTACGCGGGGCTGGGGCTGATTGCACTGGGCATCGGCTGCATGGTGGCCGAGCTGTACCTGCCGACCTTTGGCGCACTGGGCGTGGGCGGCATCATTGCCTTCATCTTCGGTGCGGTGATGCTGATCGATACCGACGTGCCCGGCTTCGGCATCCCGCTGTGGCTGATCGGCAGCCTGGCCCTGGCCAGCGCGCTGTTCCTGTTCGCGGTCTGGACGCTGCTCTGGCGCGCGCGCCGCATGCCTTCGATCAACGGCGGCGATGCCTTGATCGGTACGCCCGGGGTGGTGCTGGAAGACCTCTGGGACGATGGCTGGGCCGAAGTGCGCGGCGAACGCTGGCAGGTGCACAGCGCCATGCCGCTGGCGCGCGGCCAGCACGTGCTGGTCATCGGGCGCCACGGGCTGCTGCTCGAGGTACGGGCCATGGACGCGGCCCCGATTCAATCATCCACCCAAGGAGCTTGATCATGGCATTCGGATTCAGCGCAGGCGGTCTGGTCTTCCTGATAGCCCTGCTGATCGTTTCGTCCATCCGCGTGCTGCGCGAGTACGAGCGCGGCGTGGTGTTCATGCTGGGGCGCTTCTGGAAGGTCAAGGGGCCGGGGCTGGTGATCTTGATCCCGGCTGTGCAGCAGATGGTGCGCGTGGACTTGCGCACCGTGGTGATGGACGTGCCGCCGCAGGACGTGATCTCGCGCGACAACGTGTCGGTCAAGGTGAACGCGGTGGTGTACTTCCGCGTGATCGACCCGGAGCGGGCCATCATCCAGGTCGCGAATTTCCTCGAAGCCACCAGCCAGCTGGCGCAGACCACGCTGCGCTCGGTGCTGGGCAAGCACGAACTCGACGAGATGCTGGCGGAGCGCGAGCAGCTCAATATCGATATCCAGAAAGCGCTGGATGCCCAGACCGATAGCTGGGGCATCAAGGTGTCCAACGTCGAGATCAAGCACGTCGACCTCAATGAATCCATGATCCGCGCCATCGCGCGCCAGGCCGAGGCCGAGCGCGAACGGCGCGCCAAGGTGATTCATGCGGAGGGGGAACTGCAGGCTTCGGTGAAGCTGCTCGAGGCAGCGCAGATGCTGGCGAAGGAGCCGCAGGCAATGCAGTTGCGCTACCTGCAGACGCTGACGCAGATCGCGGGGGACAAGAGTTCGACGATCGTGTTTCCGCTGCCGATCGACATCCTGACGCTGGTGGGGAAGCTGAGCCGCGAGTCGACGTAAAAAAAGCGCCGGGGGCGCCTTCTCGATGCTGCGGGGGATTCAGACTCCTGCCGGTTTGCTCCCTCTCCCCCTGAGGGGAGAGGGAGAGACAGCCGTCGCCATGGCAAATGGTTTTGGCCAAGCCAGTCGGCTTCGTTTCAAGCCTCGGCGTTGCCTCAGACCTTGGCCGCCACCCACTCGCCGACGCCAGCCAGCGCCTTGGGCAGATTTGCCGGCTCCGTGCCGCCAGCCTGTGCCATGTCCGGACGGCCGCCGCCCTTGCCGCCGACCTGCTGCGCAACAAAGTTGACCAGCTCGCCGGCCTTGACCCTGGCGGTGGCATCGGCGGTAACACCAGCGATCAGGCTGACCTTGCCGTCGGCCACGGCGCCCAGCACGATGGCCGCGGTGCCCAGCTTGTCCTTGAGCTTGTCCATGGTCTCGCGCAGCGTCTTGACGTCGGCGCCGTCAAGCTGGGCTGCCAGTACCTTGATACCCTTGACGTCGATGGCCTGCGCCGCCAGCTCGTCGCCCTGCGAGGCGGCCAGCTTGCTCTTGAGGCGTTCCAGCTCCTTCTCCAGCGCGCGCACCTGTTCCTGCACCTGGCCGATACGCGGCACCAGCTCGGACGGTTGCGCCTTGAGCGCGGCGGCGGCTTCGTTCAGCTTGGCGTCCAGCGCCTGCAGGTAGTGCAGCGCGTTGTCGCCGGTGA
>Ga0255338_1005721_pt1 | contig 11173 bp, 5 predicted proteins | sample MeOH1_35cm_T4_19_FD_203715 | JGI IMG/M metagenome (GOLD analysis project Ga0255338, IMG submission 203715) | Sandy soil microbial communities from University of British Columbia, Vancouver, Canada - MeOH1_35cm_T4_195 | ecosystem: Engineered > Artificial ecosystem > Sand microcosm > Unclassified ... | reverse complement strand
GATGGTCCGACCCGGGCTGTGCCCCTACCTCGCACTTCGCCACGTCCCACTGGCGGCTGTGGAAGATGTAATCGATACGCAGCACCGGCCGGTTTGCCTGGAACGTGTATCCCCAACCGAGGCCGCGCTCCGCGAACGAGTCGCCCAATTGCGTGACGAGGGACTGGTAAATCCAGCCGATCGGGGGCGTGTTGAAATCGCCGGCCAGGATCACCGGATCGGACATCCCGTTGGTCCACGTGCGCAGATCCTTAGCCTGATCCTGGCGGATGCTGCCGGTATGCCGCATATACGTGGGCACGTGGTTCCACTCCTTGCGGAGGGTCCGGCCGTAGACGGCGGTGTAGAAGTGGACGCCGACCACCTGAAACCGGCCGAAGGGCGCCTCCACCAGGGCGCGTACCTTCTTACGATCGAGAGAAGGGTCTTGGGTCTTCAGGTCGCTGAGCGGAAGTGCCTCCGTTTCAACAAACGGCCAGCGCGAGGCGATGAACATATCTCCGCTCGCCGTGGTCGACCAGTTGCGGAATTGCCTGCCGAGGTATTCCTCGAGGGGCCGCTCGTTCCCCCAGTCGCGCGCTTCGGAGAAGATCACCACGTCCGGCTGGAACCGTTCCACCTGCGCCTGGATCAGCTCAACGCCTGCCCGGCCGCCCTGGATGTTGTATTCCAGCACCCGGACCCGCGGGGCGTCCGCCGGAGTGAAGCTGGGAAACGGCACGTGGCCGCCCATGATCGGTCCGGCGATGAGGAGCAGCGTTCCTACGAAAACGCCGAGCGCTCGCCGGTCCCGGGACCACAGCACCGGCAGCAGCACCAGCGGCGCCGGTGCCAGGTAGAGCACTTGCGGCAGGTAGATGAGCAGCGTGCTCCACCACTGCGACTCCGCCAGAGCCCGGCTGACCAGCGCCACCGACACCACGATCATCAGGTACCCGCACGCCACCCAGAGCGGCCAGGCGGGACGAGGGAATCGCGGTGGTGGTACGCCGGGCGGAAGGTCCGGATCTAGCTCCTCGAGTGGAAGTGACATAACACCGGTACAGAATGAAGCCAGGGGAGACCATTGTCACCCCTGGCTATGAGAATGCCCGTCACCTGCAGGCGGTTGGGCCTTTCGGAGGCGCAGCGCCGGGCGTTAACCCGAGCCGCTTTCGCGAGTGGCTCAACCCTTTGCAGCCTACGGAAACGCCTTAGGCGCGGTGGCGTGCTGCCAGCCTTCACCGTTCAGCGACTTCAAGAACTCCACGAGGTCCTTCTTTTCATCCGCGGTCAGGTTCAGCGGCTTCATCCGCGGATCCAGCCACGGGTTCTTGATGCCGCCTTTGTTGTAGTGCTCCACCACTTCATCCAGCGTCTTCAGGCTGCCGTCGTGCATGTACGGACCGGTGCGCGCGATCTCCCGCAGCGTGGGGGTCTTGAAGGCCCCTTTCTCTTCTTCACGCTTGGTGATCATATAGCGGCCGAGATCCGGGCTCACCTTGTCCATGCCGATGCCGATGTTGGCATACGAGCCGTCAGTGAAGTTGAAGCCGATGTGGCAGCTATCGCACTTGGCCTTGTTGAAGAAGACGTCCATGCCGCGCGCCTGTGCCGGCGTGTACGCCTTCTTGTCGCCGGCTTCATAGCGGTCGTACGGCGCGTTGCCCGAGAGGACGGTCCGCTCGAACGTGGCGATCGCTTTGGCCACGTGGTCGATGTCCAGGTCGGCCGTGCCGAATACCTTCTCGAACCGCTTCACGTAGCCCGGAATACCCCGGAGGCAGACGACACACGACTTATGCGCCGCGCTCGCGTCCTTCTCCATCGTCATCTCGATCGGGTTGGCCAGGGGTCCCTTGGCCTGGTCTTCGAGCGTGACGGCGCGGCCATCCCAGAACTGGAGCGTGCTGTACGCGCGGTTGATGACCGTGGGGGCGCTGCGGCCGCCCTTCTGTCCTTTGATGCCGGTTGACACCGGTTTACCATCCGTGAACCCGAACTCCGGCGCGTGACAACTGGCGCACGAGACGGACTGGTTGGTGGAGAGCCGGGTGTCGTAGTACAGCAGGCGACCCAACTCCGCCTTCTCTTTGGAGTAGGGGTTATCCGCCGGCCATGGGATCGGCGGCAGACCGAGGGGAGGTTTCGGCGCTGGCTCACGCTGTGCGTCTACGGCAGACGGCATCAGGGAGGCACCTACAACGAGAAACAATCCTCCTGCGAGGGTGCTGGGGATCCAGCGTCGGACGTTGATCTTCATCAGTGCTTGTGCAATGCCCCGCCGCGCGGAGAAGCGCTCCAACTACGGCGTTGAACCCGAGGCGGACCGGAGAATTACAGGAAACCCGGCCCGCCTCTGTGACGTTTGTTACTTGTTCTTCACGAAACCCTGAACGTAGATCGCCTTCTGCTTGTCTACGTCCGTGATGGTGCCGTTCACCTTGACGATGTTCGCCATATTGTCCACCGCGAACTGCCGGAACGTGGTGAGGCCATCCCGGCGAGGATCGTGTTCCTCGTCGATGAGCATATAGACGGTGCCGTCCGCGGTAACAAGGCCCACCGGCTGGCCATTGCGAGCACACTTCTGGCCGCAGTCCTTATGCTTGTCCCCATGCTTGCCGACCTGGAGGTAGCAGGAGAGGTCGACGACCTCGCCTACGGCCGTGATCGGCTTGCCCGGAACCGGCTTGCCCTTGATGGAGGACGTCATGGTCGTAACGCTCCAGGGCGAATCGTCGGTGGGCTTCACGCCCGCTTCGGCCGCCGGAGCTTCAATCGTACCTTTGGTCGGCTGCGAGAAGTCCGGATTCAGGATACCCTTCGCGGCCATTACGCCGGCGGAAACTCCAAGCACCGCGAGTGCGGCGCCGAGCGTCTGGATGCTCTTCAAGCGCATATTATTCTCCCGAGTCAGCGTTTCTATCGATCCCGCAAACGCGGGCGGTCCCAGCGCGCCACGCGCGCAGCGTTGACGGCGATCCTTCAAACATCGCCAGTACTCCAGGCGACACAGAAGAAGTCTAGTGATTCATTCGCAGGAAGTGTCACGCCCCCCTTCCTATTCCATCATCTTCCGGCGCCGCCGGTGATTGAAAGTGTGTGACGAGAGATGCGCGCGTCATCCGTTGCGCAGCCAGGGTGCTTCCGCATCCGGTGTTTCGTACACCTCCGGGGCGAGCGGCTCCGGCCGGTAGCCCAGCACCTCCTCGCAAAAGTCCGGCCACCACTCGCGCTGTTCGGTCGCTTCCGCGCCTTCCAAACCTCGCTGGCGCCGCACGGCCATTACCCGGCTGAACGCTTCACTACCGAGCCGTTCCGCCTCTTCGCGGGAGCCGATCGCGTCCACCAGCCACCGCCGCCCGATGTGGACGTGGAGCACCTCGTCAGCCCAATCGTAGTCCATGTAGAGCGTTGCCAGGGGGTCGTTCGATTCGCGGGCGGTGCGCCACTCGTAGGCCTTCCCGGTGGTGCGCGGCATCAACCCCTGCTCGATCCAGTAAAGTGCGGCATGCGCCTCCCTTGGCGTCGCGAGGCGGTTCAGCCCGAGGGAGAAGCCGATGTTCAAGGGTACGCGGGTAAAGTCGATGCCGTGACACGCGAGCCAAGCCTCGCCCATCATGCTGTGCCGCGCCTCGTCCCACATCTGCCGGCACATGTCCGCGGTATACGCCCACGGCTTCGGTTTTCCGGCCGAAAGCGCCTCAAGCTTCTCCTTCCAGATGATGTGCGCCATCATCTCGGGTACGTCCAACTCCAGGAGCCTCTTGCACACCAGTGCGAGCATGCGCTCGCTAGCGGGTCGCTCCGGCTGGGCATAAACCCAGTGGGGAGGAAAGTGGTAATTGAAGCTCTGGAAACGCGCGTCTCGCCGGGGAAACCAATCCGGCTCAAGAGGTGCGGAAGCACGAGGCTCGCACAACGATGAAGGCTGAGGGATAACGGCTGAATCGGGCGTGCCGCCGCCAGTACTCGCTCCAGCTATACCGCCGGCGGCCGCGAGGTATGCCTGGAGGTGCGCCTCCCATGCCTCGGCCGTTGCGCGGACCTCCGGGTTCTGGAGGAGTGCTTCCAGGGCGGCGCGGCCCCATTCGATCATCTCCTCTTCTTCCTGGATGATGAAGCGGAGGATCCGGCGGGTAGGCTGATCGACCAGGGGGTTGGTCTGCGTGAGGTGATCGCGGTAGGCCTCCAGCAACGCCGGCTTGATCACGCGGTAGAGCGCCACCAGCAACTCCACGGTGCCGCGAGAGCGCAGCGCCTCCTGGAGCCAGGCTTCCAGCGCGTCGTCCGGGGGCCGGTGGAAGTTATGCGGGGGGTGACGCAACTCCGCGACACGCTCCTGCAGCCATTTGGCGTGCTCCGCGTCCAGCCACACGTGCAGGCAGAGCGCATCCTTTACTTCCCATTCCGGCGTCGCCGTCACCTGGGTCAGGATGAGGTCGGTCAGGCGCGCTTCAACCCAGTTGTAGCGCTTGAGGAGGGCTACGTTCTCCTCGACACCGAGCCCGGGACGATCCGCTTCCGCGTACGTGCAGACGCCGGCTAATTCCGGAATTCCCAGCCGCGGATGGCTTGGAGCTCGCCGTTCGAGTTGTCGCCCCGCGCTTGATAGTCCCACTACATCCTCGTTGTTCATCCCCGCTCCTCCGCCCCACGGGCCGCGCTCACCGCCCTTCGCATTCAATTCTCTCATTCTCCCGGGACTCGGGTCTGGCGTAACCACGCGCCATCCGCTAGACTCGAACAGGCATGAGGCCGACAGACTCATCTGGCCGTAAGAGTCCTGCGTCGGTAGGAGATGAAAACCGCTTCCCCGGTTTTATCGGTGCTCACTGCCCCTAACGGCCTGAACTCTTTGGCCACTGTTCCCGGTGCTGATCTCCGGTGCGTTTTTGAGGAAAGCGAATGTTCCCGCGCCAGCGTGTTCTCGGCTTGCTGCTCCTGTTAGCGGCGCTCGCCTCCCGTCCCGCCGCCGCGGCCAACCCCAAGCTGATGGTAAAGCTTCAGGACGTCCCGGTTGCGGAGGCCGTTAAGCAGCTTTCGCAGGCCTCCGGCGTCTCGGTGACCTTGCATGATCCGCCGGGCCAACCCGGAGCGGCGAACGCAGTGCGGGAACAGAAGCAGAGCTTCGACTGGAACGGCATTACCTTTGCCAATGCCCTCCGCCAGGTGTGCGAGAAATACCTCCTGCAGCCGAACCGCGGACCGGTGGGGTACGTGCTTTACCCCTCGTTCCAGGCTCCGGCCGGGCCGCCGGCCAAGCGCGTCGGGCTGGTCGAGAAGAACGGCACGAAGCTGTGGCTGCGCGCGGTGAGCCTGAACGACTATCGCCGGAACGACTTCGTGAACGGCAACAACAACGGCAGCGGCAACCTGAACATGGAGCTGATGGCCGAGCTAGGCGACGGCGACGCGGCCACCATTGCGGGCGTCGCGAACGTGACCGGCCGTGATGACCAGGGGACGGTCCTCGCGTTTGACAATCCGCAGTCGCTGAACGGAGGCTACAACAGCGCCATGTTCCCCGATGAGTGGATGGGGAACGTTAACCTTCCGGCCCCGCACTCGAAGGCGAAAAAGCTCCAGTGGATCGAAGGCGACGTGATGGGTTACCGTGGACTGAAGAGTTTCCACGTGGAGGTGCCGTTGCCGCTCGCCGGCAAGTACGTACGCAAAGATGCGGGCGACATGACAATTGTGGTCTCTCGCTTCCGAAGCGCAAACGCCACGGGCCCCGCCGGGGACGACGATGACGTTGAAGGCCTGCCGAAGCAGCCATTCGCCGTCCAGCAGGGCGGCGCCAGCGTGCGCGTGCGCGTCTACACCCCCCAGCAGGGCAGTCGGGTTGGGTCCATCCAGGGGAGCGGGAGTTGGACAGTGCAGCCGTATCTCATTGGCAGCAGCGGCAAGATCTACCAATCGAACCGGGTGCAGTCTACCGGCTGGGGGGATCCGCAAGTATCAGTCAGCGACAGCACCTTCGTCTTCCCCGGTATGCAAGACGCACCGTCAAAGCTAGTTTGGGAATTGGTGGAGCGACCCGAACCGGTCAAGCTCTTCACCTTCCGGATGACGGACATTCCACTGCCGGAGCCGAATACGCCGCAGCCGCGCCAGCCGAATGCGCGGCCGGGAGCACCGGTAGCCACGCATCCGTTCTTCGAGCGGGGTGGGGGGACCCTGGTCAGCAAGGTACTCATTGGTGACGCAGCCGCGCAGGGCACGCTCCAGATCGGACTCGCCGCCCGTGCCGCGGACGGCTGGGGGCCCACCCGCTGGTTCGAGGTGCCGGTGGAAGAGGCGGGGGAGTTCCGGCTGGAAAACGTAAAGCCCGGCAGCTACCGCCTGCAGCGCGTCTTCCGCCCCCGGGAGGGGGAGGCCGGACCCAAAGGCGGCGCCTGGGCCAACGAGGATATCACGGTGAGTTTCACCGCCGCCAAAGAGGCTACGGTGGCGCCCCTACGCTGGTCGCTAAAGCCGCTCCCGGCCGGCGTGAAGCCTCCCTTGAAGAAAGCGGCGGCTACCCCCGGCAAGTGACCAACGGACGGGTAACCACTCGTCTCCGGTGCCTGAAAGCAATTGGTTGCCCGGACTTCCGGAGCCATCCGGGCAACCAATTGTCGGTGCGCAGTTCCATCCCGGGAGTGCCACAGAGTCCCATTCATAGAAAAAGGGCAGCCCGTCATCTACGAGCTGCCCTTCTTAGCGCCTAACGCTCAACGCTACTTGCTGGCCGCCGGAAGCTCCGTGACACGGATGTGCCGGAACGAGAGGTCGGTGGTGGGATCATGCCCCTGGAGGCTGATTACCCCGGCGCCTGACTTATAGCCTTGCCGCCCGTTTTCGTTCGCGGGGCGCGTATCCGTGAAGTCGCTCACCTGGATGCCGTTTACCCAGACCGCGAAATGCGGTCCGTGAGCGACAATCGTCTTGGTGAACCATTCGCGGTCACTTGAAATCACCCGCCGTGCCGGCTGGCGGTTATAGATCGCTCCGGTGCCGTAGTCTACGGGCTTCGTGCGATCGTCTCCTTGCCATTGGTTGCGGATCTGGCTTTCGTAACCGCTCCAGAACTGGCCCGGCAGGGCACGGAAGAAAACTCCACTATTCAGGTGGTCGCCGTTCGAGATCACGTCGATCTGGAAAACGAAATCGCGGTACTGCGCTTCCGTCTGCAGGTCCCCATTGCCGTTCTTCACGTTCAGCCAGCCCTCCGGAGTCACCGTGAACACCGACTTGTGGTCCGGGATGAGCTTCCAGCCGCTGAGATCTTTGCCGTTGAAGATCGACTTCAACCCCAGTGGCTGAAGCTTCACGTTGCGGAACTGGACCTCGCCCTCGCCATTGTACTGCAGCCCCACGGTCCCCCGGGCATGGCGGCTGTCCGTAGTATTGACCACAGTCTGCCCGTTCACATCGACTATCAGCCGCGTGCCGTCCGCCGTAATCTCATAGGTGCTCCAGTGCCCCACCGTCTTTACCCGGCCCGAAGCCCGCGCCACGTCGTTGATGCTGCCGGAGGGCCATTGGGCGTGCCGGTCGTAGACGTTGACCTCGTAGCCATTCGTGCCGTTGATGGTGCCGGACACGGGGCCGCGGAGGAAGATGCCACTATTTGCGGTGTCATCGATCCAGACGTCCGCTTTCAAGTGATAGTTGGCGAACTCGGTGGTGGTGCTGAGCACGCCCTTGCCGGTCCCCGGGACGGGGGTCAGCGTGCCGTTCGCTGCCACCCAGCGAGTGCTGTCCCGCGGGCTCCAGCCGAAGGTGGTCTGGCCGTCGAACAAGAGGATCCAGCCATCGGACACTTCTTTGGGTGTCAGCGCATTGAGCTTCGGTTCAGCCGCGCGCGACGGCGCTGCCATCAGGCAGAGTAGCGCCGCTGCCGCTAGCAAAGTGAGTCGTTTCATCGCTCTCCCGAGTCGTAAATCAGGGCGTCCGTCTCGTATTCAGCAAACGCACCCTAGCTTTTCGACACCGCCCTGCAGATTTCCGCCTTTGATAACCCGGAGTTTACCGGAGCCGCTGGAACCAAAAAAGAGCGCCGGGACCTCTGAGGTCCCGGCGCCGGTAGGTAGCTCACTTAACGCGAGCGTTATTTGGTGGCTGCGGTGAGGGACACCACGCTGCTCCCACGGGTGTTATCCGTGCTCGTGATCGCGATGCTTCCGTTGTAGCTTCCCGGGTTGTCCGCCTGGAACCGCACGGTCACCTTGCGAACCTGTCCGCGCACGAGCGTAAACTGCCCGCCGCCTTCTACGATCTCGAACGGTCCGCTCGCTCCGCCGTTCTGGCTGATGGCGGAGATGCCGCCGCCCAGCGTTCCGGAGCCGGTGTTCTTGATGGTGAAGGTTTTGGTGCGCTCCACCCCGGCCTTTACCCGACCAAAGGCGAGCTTGGTCGGCGTTACCTTGATGCGCCCCAGCGTGGAGATTACCGCCTGCGCCGTGTTCGACGGATCCGAGTCTCCGGTGATACTGGATGCGCGCACCTGGTAGGTGTAGGTTACGTTCGGCTGCGCGGTCTGGTCGGTGAAGGTACTCACGCCCTGGGCAACAGTGCCCAGGAGAATGAAAGCCCCGTCCGTCCGCCGTTCGATCTTCGTCCCCGTACTGCTGCTTCCCACCGTCCAGTTGAGACTGATCGCAACACTCGAGATGGCGCCGGCAGTCAGGCCCGTGGGAATTCCTGGCGGGTTATTGAGAGTAACGGTGACCACGTTGGAGTTCGCGGATTCACCGCCCGCGTTCACCGCGCGAACGCGGTAGCTGTAGGTAGCGCCCGGAGCGCGGCCGGCGTCCGTGTAGGTTGTGCTGTTCTCCGCCAGCCCAGCCACCACGACGAACGCGGCAGTGCCGTCCTTCCGCTCGACGACGAAGCCGGATTCGTTGAGGCTGTTGTCGGTCCAGGATAGCCGCACTTTACCGCCGTCCTGGACGACCGCCGTCAACGAGGTGGGAGCCCCCGGTGCCGGCGGAAGCGTGGTCACGCTGGCCTCGTTCGAGTATCCCGAGTTGCCGGCGGCGCTTACGGCTCGCACCCGGTAGCTGTAGGCCGAGTTTGCCGCCAGATTGGCATCCGTGTAGCTGATGACGCCGGCCGGCGCCTGACCGACCAGTACGAACGCTCCACCCAGTAACTTGCGCTCGATTTCGAAGCCGGTCTCGTTGCCGCTGTTGTCGGTCCAGGTAAGGTGAGCCTGGCTGCTGGAGAGCACGCTCACGCTCAGGTTGGACGGCGCGAGCCTCGCCTGGTTATCGGTGATCGTGACCACGGCCACGCCCGGCGAGCCCACCACGGCTCCGCTGCCGGTGGTGTCGGAAAGCGTTACGGCAAACGTCTCCGCGCCTTCCAGCGAGGTGTCGTCATTGATGTGGATCGTGATCGTCTTGCTGGTCTCCGCCGGGGCGAACACCAGCGTGCTGGAACTTGCCACGTAGTCGCCGCCCGCCGTGGTGGCCGTGCCGTCGGAAGTCGCGAACTTCACCGTCACCGGCAGCGAGGGGTCACCGCTGCGATTGACCTTGAGCGTCACGGTAGCGTCGTCTTCCAACACCGTGTAGGCGCCCACCTCGAACTGAAGGCTGGTCACCGCGGTGGTGGCCACGTTGGAGTAATCGGATTCCAGCCCACCCTGGCTTGCCTTGACCCGGTAGGTGTAAACCGTTCCCGCCACGACGGAGGTATCGATATACGACTCCGTGTTAGCCGCCAGGGAAGTGAATGGCGCGAAAGCGCCCTGTCCGACGCGGCGCTCGATATCGATTGCCGTCTCGTTCTGACAATTGTCCTTCCAGTTCAACTGTACCTGCGCCGCGCCGGCCACCACCGCCGTCAGGTTCGACGGCGCCGGCAGAGCGCCCCCATTGGTGATGGTGACGGTTGCCTTCTTCTGCTCGCCCAGCGTGGCCGAGCCGCCAGTCGGATTGCTCAAGACCACGTCGAAGGTCTCGTTGGGCTCTAGAAGCCGGTCCGCCGTGATCGGGATCAAGATCTCCTTCGTCGTCTCGCCCCGCACGAAGTCGACAGTAAGCGACTTCGCCTGGTAGTCGGTACCGGCCGTGGCGCTTCCGTCCACGGTGACTAGCTGTACCGAAGCCGTGGAGAGGATGTCTCCCGCACGGGTGACGTGGACGATCAATTGCCCTGCGTCTTCCGACACTGTGTAGGTGGCCGCTTCCAACTCAATCGGGCTGATGTTGACACTAGCCAGGTTCGAGTAGCTCGAGTTGGAAGCGCCCTGGATGGCGCGCACCCGATAGGTGTAAACCGTGTTGGTGGAGAGACCCACGTCGAGGTAGCTGTTGATCGGAGGAAGCACGGAGCTCAGGAGGGAGAACTGGCCGACGCCGACCTTGCGCTCGATCTCCACCCGGTCCTCATTGTTGGCATTGTCGGCCCAGTCCAGGCGCACCGTGCTGGGCCCGGTGGCCGTTGCCGTGAGCGGGCCGGGGGCGACGATGTCCTGATCGTCGACAATAGTCAGCGTTACCGTGGAAGGCGTGAGGAGCACGCCGCCGGAAATATTGCTCAGCGTGAGCTGTACCGTCTCGGGCCCTTCGATGAGCCGGTCACTCACGACGGGGATCTGGATCGTCTTGGTCAGTTCGCCGGCCTGGAACAGCAGCGTACCAGACGCGCCGAGGTAGTCGTTCGGCGCCGTGGCCGTTCCGTTCGAGCTGGCAAAATCCACCTGGAGCGGGAGGCTGGGATCTCCTGCGCGGAGGACCGTGATGTCCGCCTGGCCGCCGTTCTCGTTCACCGAGTACGCAGTGTTGCCGAAGGAGACGCCCGACAGGTTGGCCACGCTAATGTCGTCGATGGCAATCCCACCGCGAGGCGTCTTCAGGTTGCCGAACTGTTGGAACTTGATCCGCGTGTCCGCTCCCAGCACAATGCCGTTGGCTGCGGCCACCGCCGCGAGGCTGTAGCGCTGCAGCTGGTAGGTATTCGTGGATGCCGCGCCGGTTAAGCTGGCCACACGATACCAGGTAACTCCATCTACGCTAAGAGCCACGCCATCCGTGTTTTCCGAGCCCTGGAAGCTGGCCGACATCGGCTGATCCGCGTCGCCGAACTCCCGCTCCCTGAAACTCAACACAGCGCTCGACAGGCCGGCTGTGTTGATGTGGAGGATCACTTCGCTGCGACCGGCGCGACCGTCGTGGGAGGTGGTCAACACCACGTG
>Ga0255338_1005720_pt1 | contig 11174 bp, 8 predicted proteins | sample MeOH1_35cm_T4_19_FD_203715 | JGI IMG/M metagenome (GOLD analysis project Ga0255338, IMG submission 203715) | Sandy soil microbial communities from University of British Columbia, Vancouver, Canada - MeOH1_35cm_T4_195 | ecosystem: Engineered > Artificial ecosystem > Sand microcosm > Unclassified ... | reverse complement strand
AGGTGCGGCGGCAACGTGCCGTCCTCTGCCATCGCGAAATACACGCGCGGGCCGGCAAGGATGAGACCGGCCAGCGCACCGATCGTCGAGAAGAGCACGAGTACCGAAATGGCACTCGCACCCGCATCGCCGAGAACGGCGGACAGGGCGTCCGCCGCGATGCGCTGTGACGTTGCGACTTGTTCGATCGGCAGAAGGTACAGGTACAACAGATTCAGCAGCAGGTAACACGTTATCACGATGAGCATGCCCGTGATCAGGGCGAACGGCAGCGTGCGCCGCGGCTGAACCGTTTCGCCCGCCGTATAGGTCACCATGTGCCAGCCACCGAAGGCGAAGAGGCCGGCGGCAACGCCGCGCAACAGCGCACCGGCATCAGGTGTTGCGGCCGTCGCAACCGGCGTGCTCTGCGCCTTCTCGCCAAGCAGGAAGCCGAGTAACAACAGCAGCGCGATCGCGCCGAGTTTTGCCACCGTGAACGACGCCTGCAGCCGGCTGCCGTGTCGAACCCCGAAACAGTTCACGGCCGACACGGCGAGGATGGCAAAAATCGCGAACACACGCGTGCCCGCCTGGCCGAGCTCGACGAAGTGACCGGCGTAGCGCGCGCTGATCATCGCAACTGCCGCGATGATGCCCGTATGCATGCTCCAGAACATCGCCCAGCCCCAAAGAAATGCGGCGGGCGATGAAATCGTCTCTCGCAGGAACACGTACACGCCGCCGCTTCCTGGGTATGCACTCGCGAGTTCTGCGCAGAGAAGTGCACCGGCCAGGCTGAGCAGCCCTGCAACGAGCCAGGCGCCGACGATCCACGGAATCGAGGGCAACTCGCGCGTGATCTCCGATGGCTGCACGAAGATTGAAGCGCCGACGATGATGCCGATGACCAGTGCGGTCGCCTGCACGCGCCCGATGGCACGGCTCAAACGTCCGGTCGCGGGCTCCGCGATCGTCGTGATCGGCATCACAACTCCGGCAGGGCAGGTTAAATGTTGGTTGGAACTGTTTCTGGAGGACACGCCGGCCGGTGCGTGTGTTTGGCCCGGCCGGTCGCCTGCTATATTGCTGGCATGCTCAGTCAGTCAAAAACCCGGTTACGTGCGGCCGTTCTGTTGATCGGAACGTGCTGCTTCGCGGCGGCCTGCGCCGGCGATGCCCCTTCCACAGACCAGAACCCGGTCATCAAGCAGGCGGCGCCGGGGCTGCCAACACCGGACGTCGAGCGGACCGTCGTGCCCGGCGAGCGCTTCGGGCCGATCCAGGCGGCCACCACCGAGCAGGAGCTGGTCGATGCCTTCGGCCGAGGCGCGGTGGAACGCGCGGCCATCGACATCGCCGAAGGCGAGACCGAGCCCGGGACGAAGCTGTTCGGCGGCACTCCGGATGAACTCGACATCGTGTGGATCGGCGATTACGCGTGCCCCAAGTTCGTGCGCAGCACGCACGAGCACTCGAACTGGCGACTCGCGAACGGCATCGGCGTCGGCACACTGCTCGAAGACGTCGAGGCGGCGAACGATACCACGTTCCTGATGTGGGGCTTCGAGTGGGATTACGGCGGCTACGTCGAGAGCTTCGAGACCGGCCGGCTGACGAGTTTGCTGCTGCGTTTTGTGGTCCCGTTCGACTGGAGCGATCGCGTCGCGCAAGCCGACCTGACCCGGCTGAGCGGCAACCAGCAGATCCCGTCCAACGATCCGCTGCTCAGAAAACTCAATCCGCCACTCAGCGAGATCGGCATGGCGTGGCCAAGCGACTCCCCGTGTGCGTCACGGTTCTGAGCTCACTGCATCAGCGCAGGGCGAATTCGCGTTCGACGGTGATCGGCTGCGCTTCGCCGGCGGTCACCGCGAGCCGCAGCCGATACTCTCCGGCCGGCAACGCCGAGACATCGACGACTATGGATCGGCCTCGATGAGCAGTCCCGGTGCCCTGAAGCTCAGCGCCGGCCCGCCGCCATGTACCGCTGCACCACCCACAGGAACGACGAGACCAGCGACACGTTCAGCAGCAGGATCGAGACAACTGCAACCCATTGCAGAAACACGCGATCAACGGGCGATCCCATGAGCGGACGAAGCGCCACCGCAACCGCGAGCAGCACGCCCGCGGCGACGAGCGCTCGAAACGCGTAATAGCGCTGCCAGCGCGGCAATATCGCGAGCGTCGCGAATACTGTCTCGGCCGCGCTCACGCTCAACAGCAGCCAGACACGCTGGACCTGAACGGATGCTGATTGCGGGCTGTGCCACACGCGGTACGTGTAATAGACGTAGACGAACCAGCTCGAGACGAGGATGCCGGCGATGATGCTTTTCCAACGTTCAGTCATTGGTTGATTCTATACCTGTGTCGCTTAACTGGAACAGGGTGAACGGCCGTGTACGTGGACGTTTACGGGCACGTGTACGGCAACGACAACGGCCGTGTACGTGGACGTTTACGGGGACGTGTACGTGTACGCAACGGATAACGGCCGTTTACGGGGACGTTGACGTTTACGTTGACGTGGACGGGAACTTCAACGGACAAACCACGCCGTTAACGCGGCCCTCACGGCCTAATACCCGTTCCTGGTCCCCGTTCCTGAAGGCCCCAATACCCGTTCCTGAAAGCGCGGGGGTGGCCTCGACCCGCGAATTTGCTGAAGTTTCAGCCGAAGCTTTCAGCCGGAGATGCCGCTGGTGCCGGGACGTGCCATTCTTGCTCTCATTGTACTGCTGCTTTTCGCGAGTGCCGCTTCGGCGCAGCGATCGCCCTCCGCGGCGACCGTGCTGCGTGCGCGCGGGATGCAGTGGTCGTCTCTGAATGCACCCGGGCTCCGCCTGCACTTCCAGCGTGGTTCGCCGGCCGAACGGGATTCAGCAAAACTTCGAACCGAGGCAGTCGCCGCGCGGGTGCACGTGTTGCGCGTCGCCAACGAGGCCAACTACCCGGCGATCGACGTGTTCTTCGTGGACTCGCGGACGACGCTGCGCCGGATTGCCGGCGCGCGTTCGAAAGGCCTCGCCGTGCCGTCGGCCAACTACGTCGTGCTGGCGTACAACGATTCGACGCGCAGTTTCCCCAAACACGAGTTGATGCACGTCGTCACGCTCGCGCGCTGGGGCAGCAGCCCGAAAGGCGGACCGTGGCTCGGCGAGGGCATTGCGGCGTACGCGGATCCGCGCTGCCTCGACTACACGGTCGATGAAATCGCAGCGTACCTGCACCGCCGCGGCGAGTTGCTGCCGGATCGGGCGCTGTACGAACGGTTCGTCGCAACCGACGATCTCATCGCCTACATCCAGGCCGGCAGCCTCGCAGGGTTCCTGATCGAAGCGTACGGGCTCGACGTCGTGAAGACGGTCTGGTCGCGCGGCAATGCGGCGATCCCCAAGGGTGCAACGGACGCGTGGCGAAAGCGGCTCGCAGCCGCCCCGACTCGCCCCATCGACTGGAGCCGCCTCGCCCGCTTCGGCTGTGTCTGATCGCGCGGGGTTGTCAGGCCAGGCGGCCGTCCGTCGGTTGATACGGGTTGCCGCGGCCGAACGCCGCGTCTAACCTTGAGCGCGCATCGGGCCAACAAAGCCTGTGCGGCCAGTGTCTCTCAAGCGTCCGTCCCTCACCCAAAAAAAGAAGAGCCCATGCGTTTCCCACGTCAGCTTGTGGTCGCGGCGGGTCTGCTCGCCGTTGCGAGCGGCGCGTATGCCCAGAGCAGCGTGTCCGACTCCGCGCTGGTCGCGAACATTCCGGTTCGCTCGATCGGCCCCGCAAATGTGAGCGGTCGCATCTCCGACATCGATGTGGCGACCCCGCGCGATCCTGCGCGGGAAGGACGACTCGGCACAATCATCTACGCGGCGGCCGCGACGGGTGGCGTGTGGAAGTCAACGAACGCGGGTGTGACGTGGACGGCCCTCACGAACGGGCTGGAATACGGCTCGATCGGCGATATCGCCGTTGCGCCATCGGACCCGAACGTGATCTACGTCGGGACCGGTGAGTCCAACAACATGCGCAGCAGTTCGTGGGGCAACGGCATCTACAAGTCGACGGATGCCGGTCGGACATGGACGCACATCGGGCTGACGAATTCGCAGCACATCGCCCGTATCGTCGTGCATCCGCGCGATGCGAACACCGCCTATGTCGCGGCGGTCGGACCGCTCTGGGCGGCTGGCGGCGAACGTGGCGTGTTCAAGACGACTGACGGCGGCCGCACGTGGACCAACGTAAAGGCGATCAGCGCCAACACCGGTTTTACCGACCTCGTCATGGATCCGGCCAATCCGGAAGTGCTGTACGCGGCTTCGCTGCAGCGCGAACGCCGCGCGTACAGCTTCATCGGCGGCGGCCCGGAAACCGGCCTGTGGAAGACGACGGATGCAGGCCGCACGTGGACGCAGATCAACAACGGCCTGCCGAAGACCGACATGGGCCGCATCGGCATCAGCGCCTGCCGCTCGGCACCGCAGACGCTCTACGCCGTCGTGCACTCTGCGCCGAACAGCCACCTGTACCGCACCAATGATGGCGGCGCCAACTGGACGCAGGTTGCCGTCGCGAACGACATCCCGTGGTTCTTCGGCCAGGTTCGCTGCGACCCGACCAACCCCGACCACGTGTGGCACCTCGGTGTGTCGCTGCGTCACTCCTATGACGGCGGCAAGACGTGGGTCCGCACCGGCGAGAACACACACGCCGATCACCACGCAATGTGGATCAACCCGGAAGATCCGGCGCACGTGCTGCTCGGCAACGATGGCGGCTTCTTCACCACCTACGACGCCGGTCGCACGTGGGACTTTGCCGTGAATCTGCCGATCACGCAGTTCTACGCGATCACGTACGACCTGGCAGAGCCCTTCTATAACGTGTACGGCGGATTGCAGGACAACAGCTCGTACGGCGGCCCGAGCCGCACGCGCCTCTCGCGCGGTGTGCTGAATACCGACTGGTTCCGCATGAACGGCGGCGACGGCTTCTACGCGCAGGTCGACCCGACCGACACCAACATCGTCTACTCCGAATCCCAGAACGGCGCACTCGTGAGGTACGACCGGCGGACCGGCGAAAGCAAGAGCATCCGCCCGCTCGCCGAACCCGGTCAGCGCGTGCGGTACAATTGGAGCGCGCCGATCCTGATTTCGCCGCACGATGCGAAGACGGTTTACTTCGCGAGCCAGTTCGTGTACCGCACCACCGATCGCGGCGACTCGTGGACACGCATCAGCGATGACCTGACCCGCAATGTCGACGTCAACACGCTGCCGATGATGGGCAAGGTGCCCACCGACGCGGCGCTCTGCCGCCACTGCGGCACCGCCGAGTTCGGTAACATCGCCACCCTCGACGAGTCCCCGATCCGCCGCGGGCTGCTCATCACCGGCAGCGATGACGGCGTGGTCGCGATTTCGCGCGATGGCGGACAGAACTGGACGAAGATGACGTCCTTCCCCGGTGTGCCGGACACGACTTACGTGAGCCGTGTGATCGCGTCGCGCCACCACGAGGGCACCTTCTACGTCACCTTCGACGGTCACCGCAGCAACGACTTCAAACCGTACGCGCTGAAAACGACCGATTTCGGTCGCACCTGGACGAACATCGCCGCGAACCTGCCCAACGGCTCGTCGCTCCAGGTCATCCGCGAACACCACCGCAACGCGAACCTGCTGTTTGCCGGCAATGAGTGGGGCGTCTATTTCACGCTCGATGGCGGCCGTAGCTGGACACGACTGCGCAACGGCATGCCGGGCGTGCCCGTGCACGACCTGCTCATCCACCCGCGCGAGAACGATCTGATCATCGGCACACACGGCCGCGGCATTTACATCGTCGATGACCTGGCGCCTTTCGAGAAACTTGCCGAGGCGAAGGCCACGCGCGTCGCGTACCTGTTCCCGGTCGAGAACACGACGTCGTTCACGCTGAACGGCTCGGTTCCGTCCGGCCCCGGCAGCCGCCACTATCGCAGCGACAACCTCGCCCCGGGCGCGCCGGTTTATTACCAGCTCAACAACCTGCCGCAGAACGCGACCGTCGAACTGACGATCGTCGATGCAGCCGGCAACAAGGTCCGCACGCTCAACGCACCCGCGCACGCAGGCATGAGCCGCGTCGTATGGGACCTGCGCCACGATGCGCCGACCGCTCAGCCGCGCATCACCGTCGCTGTGGCGACGCCACCAACGCAGCAGCGCGCGGCACTGCCGGCCGACGAGGAGGAAGAGGAGGAAAACCGCCCGCGCTTCGGACAGCAGCAGCAGCCCGTCGGCCCGCACGCGCTGCCCGGGCAGTACACCGCGCGCCTCGTCGTCAAAGGCGGCAACGGTGCGACACTCGCGACCATGAACCAGGCGTTCACCGTCCGTCGCGACGACATGATCGCCCTTACGGACCCGCAAATGCGCGAGCTGTTCGCGATGCGCATGCGCGCCGCCGAACTCAACGCGCAACTGCAGAACGCGATCCGTGAAGCACAGGCCGTACAGACCCGCGTTGGCGAACTCCGCCGCGCCGCCAACGCCGAGGCCAACAAGGCTCAGCTCGACGCCATCGAGCGCGACGTGAACGAGGTGCTGCGTGCGCTCCGCGGCGCGGGTCAGGGCGGCGGCGGTGGCGGTGGCGCCAGCGCACAGGCGACCGTGCAATCCCGCGTGCAGACCGCGCTCGGCATCCTGAACTTCAACTCGATGCCGACCCAGGCCCAGCGTGAGGCGCTCAGGGAAGCGCCCGCCGGCCTTCAGTCACAGATCGAGCGCCTGGGTGCCGTCATTCAGCGGTTGAGTGCCGTGAGGTAGCAGAGAGTTCTCTCACGCAGAGCCGCAGAGACGCGGAGGGGGTGACGGCATGTATCGCCGTCACCCCCTCTGCATCTCTGCGGCTTTGCGTGAGCGCCTCCGGTCCTCCCTTGGGCTTGACTTTGACTGAACGTTCGTTCATTCATACAGCCGTGCCGAGATCGCCGCTCCAGAACCAGGAAATCCGCGAGGCCACACGCGCCCGCATCATGAACCACGCGCTCACTCTCTTCAGCGAGCACGGCTACGACGCCACGTCCGTGAAGATGATTGCGGAGGCCGCGGGCATGTCGCAGGGACTGTTGTACAACTACTTCGCGGGTAAGGACGCGCTGTTGCGCGCGATTTTCGAGGCCAGCATGCGCGATGTGCTGGCGTCGTTTGCGGCGGCGGAAACGGAGCCGGACGTACGGAAACGGCCGGAGGCGTTGATTCGTGCGAGTTTCGAGATCGTTCGAGAGAACCTGGAGTTCTGGCGGCTTTCCTACGGCGCGCGCATGCAGCGATCGGTGCTGGATGCGCTCGGCTCGTCACTGGAGGACTGGACGTCGGCGATTCACGCACAGTTGCTCGTGTTCCTGAGCGAAGCGGGCTTTGAAGACCCGGCGATCGAAGCTTCCGTGCTGTTTGCGCTGATCGATGGCATCTCGCAGCACTACGTACTTGACCCCGAACACTACCCGATCGACGTAATCATCGAACACGTGATCCGTCGTTACGCGACGGACGGGAGATAACCATGACGCAGGTCGTGCAAGACGCCCTGCTCGCGCCGCTGGTGGCGGAGCTGAATGCGGTCGATGGTGATGTCCGCGCCATGCAAACGACACTCGGCGCGACAGAGCTGGGTCGCGCGGCGCCGCACGGTGGCTGGACGGTCGGTCAGATTTTCGAACACCTGATCGTCTCGAATACGCTGTACTTCGAAGCGATGGAGCAGGCGATCGCGGGCGGCCGAGCCGCGGGGGCATCGGCCACATGGCGGCCGTCGTTTCTGGGGCGTTGGCTGGTCAACTCACTGTCGCCGCGTTCGACCCGACGAGTACCGGCGCCGCGGATTTTTCAGCCGGGCCCGGAGCCGCGTGCGAACGTGGTAGAGGCTCTGCTGCAATCGCACGATCGCTATCGCGCGCTTGTGCGCACGGCGGCAGGCATCGACCTCGCCCGAACGCGCGTGACATCGCCGGTGAGCCCACTGATCCGCGTCAACCTGGGCGACGCGTTCCGCATCACGGTTGTGCACGAACAGCGTCACCTTCAGCAGATCCGCCGGATTCTCGAACAGAGCTGAACTCGCGGTCCTCTTGAACCCGCGCCGCCCGGCGACGACTACGGTTCGTTGACGGCGGCGCGTTTTCGCTCGAGAAAGCGCCGCTCAGCGGCATTGCACGGCAGCTTGAGCGCAACGTCGTACCACTGTGCGGCCCGCGCGGCATCATCGATTTCGTCGTGGAACCCCCCAGCATCGCGGGAAGCAGGTAGTAGCGGCGCATGGCGGGATATTCCAACAGCGGCAGCAGCGCTTCGATCGCGCGTGCAGGGCCGTGAACATGCGCAACCGCAACCGCGCGGTTCAGTTCGAAAACCGGCGATGGTGAAACGAGCAGGAGCCGGTCGTAGAGGTCCAGGATATACTCCCAATCCGTGCTCGCATCGTCAGCGGCGAGTGTGTGCGCGGCGGCGATTGCCGCCTGCACGTGATACGACGTAAGCCGATCGCCGCTCGACGCCTCCGACAGGTGACGAACGCCGCGCCCAATCAGCTCGCGATCCCACCGGCTGCGATTCTGGTCCCGCAGCAAGACCACTTCCCCGTTCTCATCCAGCCGTGCGGGCAGCCGACTCGCCTGCAGGCACAGCAGCGCGAGCAGCGCGTGCACTTCCGGCGTACGCACGGCCGGGCTGCGAATGAGCAGCTCACCTAAGCGAATTGCTTCGAAACACAGTTCGTCGCGAACGAGGCGATCCCCGTCGTGCGCATCGTAGCCTTCGTTGAACAGCAGGTACAACGCTTCGAGCACGCTGTCGATGCGATCTCGTGCATCGACCGGATCGGGGATCTCGAATTCGACGCCGCGCTGGACGAGCGTTTTCTTCGCGCGCACAAGCCGTTGCGCGATGGCCGCCGGCTCGGCGAGGAAGGCAGCGGCAATCTCGGGAACGGAGAAGCCGGCGACGCCCTTCAGCGTGAGCGCGATCCGCGCATCCGGCGTGAGCGCCGGGTGGCAGCACATGAAGATCATCGCGAGTTCGTCATCTGCGAACGGATCCGCATCTTCCGGCAACGCGGCGATCTGATCCGGCGGCGGCAACAGCAGCAGCTTGTCGCGCCGCGCCGCATCGCGACGCAGAGCATCGAGCCCGCGGTTCAGCGCCACGCGATACAGCCAGCCCCGCGGGTTTTCCGGCACACCCTGGAACGGCCACGTCTGCAGCGCCTTCACCATCGCGTCCTGCACGACCTCTTCGGCCAGCGTCATGTGGTCGGGGCCGAGTGCGCGCGTTATCGCCGCGACCATCTGCCCCGCGCTCCGGCGGAACAGGTGACCGACGACGCCTTCGACGTTCACGCCGGCATCTCCTCGATCTGCCGGATCTCGAGAGTGCCGAACTCCAAATGCGGGCAGTCGGACGCCAGCTTCACCGCTTCTTCGTAACTGTCGGCCGTGAGAATCCAGAAGCCGCCGATCACTTCCTTGCTCGCCGCGTGTGGTCCATCCGTCACGCGCACCGAACCGCTGTTCGCGGCCAGCACGCGGCCTTCACCGTCCGCCAGCTTTTCACCGCCCTGGAGCCGGCCCTGCTTCGCGAGTTTCTCCGACCACGCGCTGTACTTGTTCAGGATCTCCTGGATCTCTTCCGGGCTGACATCGCCGACGATCGCGGACATGTCGCCCGCATCCCGAGCGACCATTAAGAACCGAGCCATCGTCACTCTCCTCTTGCCGTGCCTCCCGGGGCCGGACGGAGCCCGGCACGGCCGTTTCTGTGCGCGTCCGACAATAGACGATGTTCCGCGCCGGAAATCGACACATGCGTTTCCGCGGCTCAAGTTTCCGGTCGAGGGCTCGAGAGGCTCCAGAGGCAGTCTCACGCAGAGCCGCAGAGGCGCAGGGGGCGGCGCGAATCCGGGCGCCGCTCCTGCGCCTCTGCGGCTCTGCGTGAGACTGCCTCTGGCCGGGGTCGGCTCAAGCCGTAAATTTCCGGGCTCAACGGGAGACATGAGATGAGCAAAGATTCGATTACGCTGAAGGACAACCGAACCGGGCAGGAGATCGAGGCCGCCATCGATTACGGTACCTACCGGGACGATGGCGCCTATATCCGCGGGACCGAACTGCGCAGAATCAAGGCGACGGAGGAGGACTTCGGCCTCCTGAGCTACGATCCGGCCTTCATGAATACCGCGTCGTGCAAGAGCGCGATCACGTACATCGACGGCGACAAGGGCATCCTGCGTTACCGCGGCTACCCGATCGAGGAGCTGGCCGAGAAGAGCAATTTCCTCGAGGTCGCGTTCCTGCTGCTGTGCGGCGAACTGCCGAACCAGGAACAGCTGGACCAGTGGACGTATAACATTACGCATCACACGTTCCTGCACGAGAACGTGAAGAAGCTGATGGACGGCTTCCATCACGATGCGCATCCGATGGGTATCCTGGTCAGCACAGTCGCCGCGCTATCGACATTTTATCCCGAGAGCCGGAACGTGCTGGACACAGCGGTGCGAATGGCGCAGATTCACCGGCTAATCGCCAAAATGCCGACCATCGCCGCCTTCGCATACCGCCACAGCACCGGCCTGCCCTACGCGTACCCCGACAACGACCTCAGCTACACCGGGAATTTCCTCAACATGATGTACCGGATCTCCGAGCCGAAGTACACGCCGAATCCGGTACTCGAGCGTGCGCTCGATGTGCTGTTCATTCTGCACGCGGATCACGAGCAGAACTGCAGCACCAGCGTCATGCGCGGCATCGGCAGCTCGCAGGCCGACCCGTACGTCGCGCTCGCAGGCGCCGCCGCGGCGCTCTATGGCCCGCTGCACGGCGGCGCCAACGAGCAGGTCCTGCGCATGCTCCGCGAGATCGGCACGAAGGAGCGCATCCCGGAATACATCCGTCGCGTGAAGCAGGGCGAGATGCGGCTGATGGGCTTCGGTCACCGCGTGTACAAGAACTACGACCCGCGTGCGAAGATCCTGCGCCGCATGGCCGCCGAAGTCTTCGAAGTCACCGGTCGCAACCCGCTGCTCGACGTCGCCATCGAACTCGAGCGCATCAGCCTCGAAGATGACTACTTCGTCAGCCGCAAGCTCTACCCGAATGTCGACTTCTACAGCGGAATCATCTACCAGGCGATGGGTTTCCCGGTCGAGATGTT
>Ga0255338_1005718_pt1 | contig 11178 bp, 10 predicted proteins | sample MeOH1_35cm_T4_19_FD_203715 | JGI IMG/M metagenome (GOLD analysis project Ga0255338, IMG submission 203715) | Sandy soil microbial communities from University of British Columbia, Vancouver, Canada - MeOH1_35cm_T4_195 | ecosystem: Engineered > Artificial ecosystem > Sand microcosm > Unclassified ... | reverse complement strand
TCAACGGCGCCTCCACCAACGAGCTCAAGCAGGAGGCCATCCGCCTGGGCATGAGCTCTCTGCGCATGTCCGCCCTGGCGAAGATGATGGACGGCGTCACCACGCTCGAAGAGGTGGTCTCCAACACTGCTCCGGACCGCTTCTAACCTCTCCTCTCTCCACCCACTTCCCACCCCACAGCATCTGAGGGATTTCTTCCGTGGCAAACCTGCACCAGCTTCTCAAGGCGATGGTCGAGAAGGGCGCTTCCGACCTCCACATCACCACTGGCTCTCCGCCGCAGCTGCGCGTGGACGGAGAGCTGGTGCCGCTGAAGACGGCGCCCCTCACGCCGGTGGAGACCAAGCAGCTCTGCTACTCGATCCTCACGGACGCCCAGAAGCACAAGTTCGAAGAGGACAACGAGCTGGACCTGTCCTTCGGCGTGAAGGGCCTGTCGCGCTTCCGCGCCAACGTCTACATGCAGCGCGGCGCGGTGGCCGGCGCCTTCCGGACCATTCCGTTCAAGATCCTCACCTTCGCGGAGCTGGGTCTGCCGCAGGTGGTGGCGGAGCTGGTGAAGCGCCCCCGCGGCCTCATCCTCGTCACCGGCCCCACGGGCTCCGGCAAGTCCACGACGCTGGCGTCGATGATCGACAAGATCAACACCGACCGTCATGAGCACATCATGACGATCGAGGATCCGATCGAGTACCTGCACCCGCACAAGAACTGCCTCGTCAACCAGCGCGAGGTGGGTGCGGACACGCGCAACTTCAAGACGGCGCTCAAGTACATCCTCCGCCAGGACCCGGACGTGGTGCTGGTCGGTGAGCTCCGAGACCTGGAGACGATCGAAGCGGCGCTCACCATCGCGGAGACGGGCCACACCTGCTACGCCACGCTGCACACCAACAGCGCGGTGCAGACCATCAACCGCGTGCTGGACGTGTTCCCGCCGTACCAGCAGCCGCAGGTCCGCGCGCAGCTCTCGTTCGTGCTCGAGGGCGTGATGAGCCAGGCGCTGGTCGCCAAGGCGGGCGGCCCCGGCCGCGTGCTGGCGCTGGAGGTGATGATCCCCACGCCTGCTATCCGCAACCTCATCCGTGAGGACAAGGTCCACCAGGTCTACTCCTCCATGCAGGTGGGCCAGGCGAAGTACGGCATGCAGACCTTCAACCAGGCCCTGGCGGCGCTCCTGGCGCGGCGGCTCATCAGCCAGGAGGAGGCCATGGGCCGCTCCAGCGATCCGGAAGAGCTGCGCAACATCCTCGCGGGCTCCCTCCCGGGTGGCCCTCAGCGGACAGGCGGCGGAGCCCCTGGCCGTTAGTTATGGGAATTCAAGGCTCGCGGTAGATTCGTCAGTCCCCGCGGAGGTCCAGCGTTATGGCCGCACCAGCACTTACGAAGACATCATCAGCGAAGAAGACGACCCAGTGGCTCTGGGAGGCCAGGAGCAAGGGCGGAGAGGTCAAGAAGGGCGAGATGGAGGCCTCGGACGCCGAGGCCGTCAACGCGCGCCTCAAGTCCCTGGGGCTCAACCCCGTCAAGGTCAAGAAGAAGCCGATCGAGCTCAACATCCCGGGGCTCGGCGGCGGCGTGACGGGCAAGGACATCCTCATCTTCACCCGGCAGTTCGCGACGATGATCGACGCCGGTCTCCCGCTGGTGCAGTGCCTGGACATCCTGGGCAGCCAGATGGACAACCCGGCCTTCCGCAAGGTCATCTTCCAGATCAAGGCCAAGGTCGAGCAGGGCTCCACCTTCGCGGACGCGCTCAAGGAGCACCCCAAGGTCTTCGACGAGCTCTTCGTGCAGCTGTGCGCCGCAGGTGAGGTGGGCGGTATCCTCGACACCATCCTCAACCGTCTGGCGACCTACCGTGAGAAGGCGGAGAAGCTCAAGCGCAAGGTCAAGGGTGCGCTGACCTACCCGATCATCGTCCTCGTGGTGGCCATCGGCGTGACGGCGCTGCTGCTGCTCAAGGTGACGCCCGTGTTCGCGAAGATGTTCGCGGACTTCGGCTCGGCGCTGCCGGGGCCCACCCAGTTCGTGGTGGACCTGTCCGAGTGGCTGCAGAACTGGATCATCCACCTGCTGGTCAGTATCGCCGCCTTCTTCACCGCCCTCATCTCCTTCTACCGCAACCCCAAGGGCCGGAAGATCTCGGACAAGGTGATGCTGAAGATGCCGCTCTTCGGCGACGTGCTCCGCAAGGTGGCGGTGGCGCGCTTCACCCGCACGCTGGGCACGATGATCTCCTCGGGCGTGCCCATCCTGGACGCTCTGGACGTGACGGCGAAGACGGCCGGTAACCGCACCGTGGAAGACGCCATCTACTACGTGCGCGGCAAGATCGCGGAAGGGAAGAACATCGCCGGCCCGCTGAGCGAGACGAACGTGTTCCCCTCCATGGTGGTGCAGATGATCGGCGTGGGCGAGGCCACGGGCGCCATGGACGCGATGCTCAACAAGATCGCCGACTTCTATGATGACGAGGTGGACGCGGCCGTCGGCAGCCTCACGGCCATGATCGAACCGCTGATGATGGTGTTCCTGGGCTTCGTGGTCGGTGGCTTCCTCATCTCGATGTACCTGCCGATCTTCTCCATCGCCGGTGCCGTCAAGTAGAGCTCCGGTGCTCGCTCCTCTGCCGGGCGAGCCCGAAATGCGGGTCCGGTTGACGTGGCTCTCCGTCTTCCGGACCATCGCTACCAGCCTGCTGCTGGCCGTCTTCGCGCTGCGGCTGCTCGCGTCCTCTCCGACGCGGGATCTGTCGCGCGAGGACTCGCTGGTCTTCCTGGGCATCGGGCTCGTCTACGTCCTCACGCTCATCTACGGCCTGTGGCTCCGCAAGGGCCGTGTGGGCCGCACCGCCGCCATGGTGCAGGTGGCGGGGGACATCCTCATCGCCTCGGGCCTGGTGTCCGTGACGGGGGGGGCGGACTCTCCCGTCTCCTTCACCTACTCGCTGGCGGTCATCGCGGCGTCCATCCTCCTGTCCCAGCGGGGCGCCTTCGTGACGGCGGCGGCCTGCTCCGGGGCGTATGGCGCCATCGTGGCCGAGCACCTGCTGGAGCTGGGCGCCCACGCTCCCACGGCGATGGTGGTGCGCTTCGGCTTCACCTTCGCCAGCAACGTGCTGGCGTACTTCCTCATCGCCGCGCTGGCGGGCTACCTCAGCCGGCAGCTGCTGGCGGCGGGCGGGCGGCTCTCGGCGAGCCAGGCGGATCTCCGGCGGTTGGCCACGCTCCACGAGCAGATCCTCGACAGCACACCCTCCGGGCTCCTCACGTGCGAGGAGGATGGGCGCATCTCCTTCATCAACCGCGCGGCCCTGAGCATCCTGGGCATGGAGGGCTTCACCGCGCAGGCCCGGCGGGTGCAGGAGCTGCTGCCCGGGCTGCCGGAGATGGAGCGGGTGCCTCGCTCCGAGCTCAAGGTGGACACCCCTCGGGGGCCTCGCATCCTGGGCCTCACGCTCGCGCCGCTGGAGGGCACGGGCCGGGCCACGCGCCTCATCGTCTTCCAGGACCTGACGGCGCTGCGGCGCGCCGAGGACGAGCTGCGGCGGGCGGACCGGCTCGCGGCGCTGGGGACCATGGCCGCGCAGCTGGCGCATGAGATCCGCAACCCGCTGGCGGCCATGCGGGGCTCGGCGCAGATGCTCGCCCAGGATGGGGCAGGGGATCCGGGCTCGTCGCGGCTGACGAACATCCTGCTGCGTGAGTCCGATCGGCTGTCCCGGCTGGTGGAGGAGTTCCTGCGCTTCGCGCGCCCGCCGAAGCCGCAGCTCCGGCCCGTGGGGTTGGAGCTGCTGGTGCGGCAGCTGATGGAGATGCTGCAGGCGGACCCCCTCAGCCGGGGGGTGGAGCTGGAGCTGGATCTGCAGCCGGTGGCGGCCACGGTGGATCCGGATCAGGTCCGCCAGGTGCTGCTCAACCTGATGCGCAACGCCTTCGAGGCGGTGAGTGCGGGGGGGAAGGTCCGCGTGGCGCTGTCGGCCGAGGGGCAGCTGGCACGGCTGAGCGTGTGGGACTCGGCGGGCTCCATCCCGGAGTCACACCTGGGGCGTATCTTCGAGCCGTTCTTCACCACGCGCAGTGGAGGGACCGGGCTGGGGCTGGCTACGGCATACTCCATCGTGCGGGCACACGAGGGACGGATGCAGGTCACCTCCACGCCCGAGGCGGGGACGGAGTTCGTGGTGGAGCTGCCGCTGGCAGCCTCCGAGGAGGTGCAGGGTGCACGTGCTAGTAGTGGATGACGAGCTGTCGATGCGCGAGTACCTCGAGATGCTGCTGGCGCGGGTGGGGTACCGCGTGAGCGTCGCGGGGAACGAGAAGGCCGCCGTCGAGGCGCTGGGCGGTGGCGGCGTGGACGTCGTCATCTCCGACATGAAGCTGGGAGGGGGCAGCGGGCTGAACGTGCTGAAGGCGGCGCGGGCGGTGTCGGCGCCGCCCGAGGTCATCCTCATCACCGCGTTTGGGACGCCGGCCGCGGCGGTGGAGGCGATGCGGGCGGGCGCGTACGACTACATCTGCAAGCCCTTCGACAATGAGGAGCTGAAGCTGCTGGTGCAGAAGGCGCTGGAGAAGCGCGGGCTGCGCGAGGAGAACCGGCAGCTGCGCCGCTCGCTGAGCGGCATGCGCGGGCTGTGGGTGGGAGAGAGCCCGGCGATGCAGGAGGTCTGGGGGCTGGTGGAGAAGGTGGCCCCCAGCCGCACCACCGTCCTCATTACGGGAGAGAGCGGCACGGGCAAGGAGCTGGTGGCGCGAGCGCTCCACCTGCGGAGCACGCGTGCGGGCGCGCCCTTCCTGCCGGTGAACTGCGCGGCGCTCAACGAGGGCGTGCTGGAGAGCGAGCTGTTCGGCCACATCAAGGGCGCCTTCACGGGGGCGCAGACGGATCGCTCGGGCATTTTGGTGTCGGCGGGAGAGGGGACGGTGTTCCTGGACGAGATCGGCGAGGTGCCGATGTCCACGCAGGTGAAGCTGCTGCGCGTGCTCCAGGAGCGGCGGGTGAAGCCGGTGGGCAGCTCCACGGAGGTGCCCTTCCACGCGCGCGTGGTGGCGGCCACCAACAAGCGGCTGGAGGTGGAGGTGAAGGCCGGCCGCTTCCGCGAGGATCTGCTCTACCGCCTCAACGTCATCACGGTGGATCTGCCGCCGCTGCGGGAGCGCACGGGAGACATTCCGCTGCTGGCGCGCCACTTCCTGGCGCAGATGCGGGAGGAGCTGGGGCGGCCCAACCTGGACTTCTCCCGGGAAGCGATCGAGGTGCTCGAGCGCTACTCGTTCCCGGGCAACGTGCGCCAGCTGCAGAACATCGTGGAGCGCGCGGCCACGCTGGCGGATGTGGATGTGCTGGGCCCGGACACGCTCCCCTCGGCGCTGCGCGGCGAGCGTGAGCCGGAGCAGCAGGCCGCGGGCACGGTGGAGCTGCCGGCGGGCTTCTCGCTGGAGCGCTACCTGGACGACGCGGAGCGGCGGTACCTGCTGGCGGCGCTGCAGCGGGCCGGAGGTGTGAAGACGCGCGCGGCGGAGTTGCTGGGGCTGAGCTTCCGCTCCTTCCGCTACCGGGCGGCCAAGCACGGCCTCGGGGATCGCGAGGACGGGAGCGAGCCCGGCCAGGCATAGCGCCTGGCACTAATCGACTGCCTCTGAGTGGATGAGCGCTCCACTGCACGAATGAGCCATCAGGTCCTCCAGGGTCGGTTGCTAGCGGGTTGAGACTCAAGGCTGCGCCGAAGGGGCCAGCTCCTCCGCGCGCCGGATCTCACCCTGCAACCAGGCGCGGTATCCATGGATGCTCGTGATGGCTTCTCCGTCACCGAGATTCCGGCTGGAGATCCCCACGAGCAGGGGATCCTCCGGCCCCTCGCGCAGGCACGGTCCGCCACTGTCGCCTCGATAATGGTGCCCCTCAGGCTGTTCGATGCGCATTCTTCCCCCGCCTGAGGGCAATACCGCCGTCACCTTGTTTCTGCTGGAGCGCCGCTCTCCATCGTACGCGCGGGCCGTCTCGTCATAGCCGGAGCCCACGATGGCACACCTGGGGTGCTGCCTCTTATCGAGGGCCCCGCTTGTGCGTCCGAGCGTGCCGTCCAGGCGTCTTCCCTGGCTCACGCTGAGGCACCTGGTGGTCCTTCTGCGGCGGGCCTGGATCGCGCTGCGAGGCGAGGATCCGCTCCCACTCCGCCTGGAAGAGGGCGTCCTCGCGAGGCACGGGGACCCGCGGGATCTTCGCGCGCATGATGTGCTCGATGCGCGCGACCACCTGGTCGTCCTTCTGGGTGGCGAACGTGGACGCGACGCCGCTCGCCGCGGCACGCGCGGTGCGGCCGATACGGTGCACGTAGTCCTCGGGAGCGTGGGGCAGGTCGTAGTTGATGACGTGCCCCACGTCCTCCACGTCCAGCCCTCGCGCGGCGATGTCGGTGGCCACGAGGCAGCGGTAGGTGCCCTTCCGGAACCCTTCCATGGCCTGCTTGCGCTGGTTCTGCGTGCGGTCCGCGTGCAGCACCGCGCACCGGTGCCCCGCCTGCTGCAGGGTCTTGTGGACCTTGTCCGCGCGCTCCTTGGTCCGGGTGAAGACGAGCGCCGTGGCCTCGTCGCGCGCGAGCAGCGCGAGCAGCAGGGGGGACTTCTCCTCGGGCTTGACGCGGTACAGCCGCTGCTCGGCGCGCTCGGCGGGAGTGCCGCTGCGGGTCACCTCCACGCGGATCGGCGAGCGGAGCTGCTCGCGGACGAAGCGGGTCACATCCGGGCCCAGCGTGGCGGAGAACAGGAGCGTCTGCCGGCGCCGGGGCAGGGTGGCGAGGATGCGCTCGATCTGGGGCAGGAAGCCCATGTCGAGCATCCGGTCCGCCTCATCGAGCACCAGGCTCTCCAGCTTCGGGAACGCGGCGGCTCCGGCCTGCAGAAGGTCCACCAGCCGTCCCGGGGTGGCGAGCACGAAGGAGGGCCGCTGCTTCAGCGCCTCCACCTGGGCCGCCATGTCCTCACCGCCGATGACGACGGCGTGCGTGAGGCCCCGGGGCTCGGCGAAGAAGCGCACAGGTTCGGCGATCTGCAGCACCAGCTCGCGGGTGGGCGCGAGGACCAGCCCAAAGGTGCCCTTGCGCCCGGCGAAGCGCTCCACCAGGGGCAGGACGTAGGCGGCCGTCTTCCCGGTGCCGGTCGCGGCGCAGCCGATGACGTCCTTGCCCGCGAGGGCGGGCGGAATGGCCCGGGCCTGGATGGGGGTGGGCTGCGTGAAGCGCGCCCGGCGCAAGGCGTCCAGGGCTTCCGGGGAGAGGCCAAGCTGGACGAAGGAGTCGCTCACGAGGCAGCCGGGCCCGCGCGCCTACTTGAAGTCACGGCGAGAGAAGATGGTGGCCGCGATGACGATCATCACCGCCGAGTAGGCCATCGCGTAGAGGATGGAGGGCAGCAGCTCCGACAGGGGGGTGGCGATCTCGTAGGTGGCCTGCACGCGGTAGTTGAGCCGCGAGAGGTTGGGCAGCGCGTAGTACACGGCCTTGCCCAGCCACTGCAGGAAGGGCTCCTCCGCCTTCTTCGACAGCTCGTAGATGTCCCCACCCAGGTGCCCGGCGAAGTACATGCCGATCGTCACCGTCGCCGACACCATCTGGCTGGAGAAGCTGGACATCACGAAGCCGATGCTGCTGAGGACGAGCAGCTCGAAGAAGAGCATGCCGATGGCGACGAACTGGGCCTCGGTGAAGAGCGTGCCGTAGATGCCGATCTGGATGAAGAAGAGCCCTCCCATGGCCAGCAGCAGCACCCCCAGCGTCAGCATGTTCCCCGCGAAGCGCGCGATGAGGAACTGCGCCCGGGAGATGGGCTTGGAGACGATGAGGAACAGCGTCCGGCGTTCGATCTCCCGGCTCAGCATGCCGCTGGACAGGAACACCGCGAGCAGCACCAGCACGATGCTCATGATGCCGATGCCCACGTCCGTGAGCACGCGATCGAAGGTGGAGATGCTCAGGTTGGTGAGCAGCGACGAGGCCACCAGCAGGCCGAACGCAAACGCACCGACCACCACGGTGACACGGTTGCGCCGCGCCTCCCGGAAGCCATTGAACGTGAGCGCGAGGAACGGCCGAATCATGATGTGATCTCTCCTCCGACGGTTCCGTGCCGGGCCTCGCTCATGGCCTGGAGGAACAGATCCTCCAGCGAGAAGCGGGCCGGCTGCAGCTTGGTGACGCGGCCGCCCGCCTCCAGCACGCTCTTCAGCAGCGGCTGCACGTGGGCGTCCTTGGTGCGCAGCAGCAGGCGGTTGTGCAGATCCTGCATCTGCTCGAGCGGGTGGCCCAGGTTGCGCACCGCATCCGCGGCCAGCCCCTCGACGGTGACCTCCACCACCGGCACCTGCGTGGTGAGCAGCTCCTGCACGCTGCCCTCTCGCGCCAGCTTGCCGTTGACGAGCACCGCGACCCGGGTGCACAGCGCCTCGACGTCCGGGATGATGTGCGTGCAGAACAGCACCGTGGTGCCGCGCTCGCGCTCCTGGAGGATGAGATCGCGGATCTCCCGCCGGCCCACGGGATCCAGCCCGCTCGTCGGCTCGTCCAGGATGAGCAGCCGGGGCTGCCCGACGATGGCCTGCGCCAGGCCGATGCGCTGCACCATGCCCTTGGAGTAGCGGCGGATCTGCAGGCCCGCCGTGCGGGACATGCCCACCGCGCCCAGCACCTCCTTCACGCGCGTGTCCAGCTCCTTCCCGCTCAGCCCCACGAGCTGGCCGGCCAGCCGGACGAACTCCTCGCCCGTGAGGTACTCGTACGGGGCGGGGTTCTCCGGCAGGAAGCCCACGTTGCGGCGGGCCTCCTTGGAGTCCGGCGCATGCCCGAAGAGGGTGGCAGTGCCGCTCGTCGCCTTGACGAGGTTCATCAGGATCTTGATGGTGGTGGACTTCCCGGCCCCGTTGGGGCCGAGCAGCCCGTAGACCTGTCCGGGTTCGATGGCGAGGTTGAGGTTCTGGAGAGCCAGCACTCGCTTGTTCATCCAGAACCCAAGTCGATACGTCTTCGACAGGTCCCGAGTTTCGATGGCCAGCGTCGTGGGAGCGCTCATGGGGATTTCGGTGCGTCGGAGTGGCGCTGCAATTCCTGCTGTCGTTCCTGCTCTTGGAGCTTCTTGCGGAAGTCGATGGGCTCCAGGCGCAGCACGCTGGAGGTCGAGGTGCTCCGCCCATCCTCGCCGATGGAGATGATTCCGCCCATGGGATCCGGAGGAATGGAGGGCAGGTAGCCCTTGGCCACCAGCTCGCGGGTCTCCGTCGGCAGCCGCCCCTCCTTCTGCTTGAAGGCGGCGATGGCGTCGTCCACCTGGACGAGCACCTGCTCGCGCTGGATCTCCTTCACCCGCTCCTCGAAGAGCTGGCGCATCTCGGGGTCCGTCTCGTTGTCCCGGAACGACTCGGTCAGCGCGAGCGCGGCCTCGAAGCGGCGGTTGAAGGCCAGCAGCCGCGAGGCGATCTCCGGCACGAACTTGTCCACGGTGGGCAGCGTGGCGGCGATGCGCAGGTGCTCCGCGGCGGCCGCGTGCTCACCGAAGAAGTAGCTCAGGTTGTAGGCCAGGTAGAGGCGCAGCGAGGAGTCCTCGGGGAAGTTCTTCACTCCCTTCTCGAGGATCTTCCGCGCCTCTTTCGTGTTCACCCACGTCTCACGGCCGAGGTTGGTGGGGATGGTGTTACCGGCGAACATGTAGACCTTGTGGAACTTGGGGTCCAGGTCCGTGACCAGGTCCGCGTAGTAGAACAGGTCCAGGTAGCGCGTGGGCTCCAGGCTGCTGCCGCCGCGTCCGGTCGCCTGGATGGCCTGGAGCCAGTAGTAGTCCGCGACGAGCGACTGCTGCCCGGCGCCGATGGTGCGCAGCAGCTCGATCCGGGGCAGCAGCGGGGCTTGATAGGGACCACGAGGCGGCTCACGCGGCGGCTGCGAGAGGGCTGCCACCGTCCCGAGACCTGTCAGCAGGAGCGCCAATGTAACGAGGGGCTTCATCGCTTCGAGGACCGTACCCTAGCGGCAGCGCGGAGGGCGCGCCAGCGGGTTCCAAGCAGAGGAGAGCAGCAGAGGCTGGCCTGCCTAGTCGCAGTTCACGTCATTGTAGACGTTGAACGGCTCGCCTGCGGCGATGTGAACCGCGGCGCCTCCGGTGCTGGGGCAGGTGGGCTCCACCGCGCCATCCGAAGAGGAGATGATCCAGGAGTCCGCCTTGTCCGCCCCCAGGGTGTTGTCCACATCCCCGGCGCCGTAGGCGATGAAGTGCCAGACCTGATCGCTGTTGTTCGAGAAGATGCCGGGCGTCACGGTCATGCCGGCGGCCATGGCATCAGGGACCCAGGTTGCCGTCTGAGCCAGCTGAGGGGTGAAGAGTGGCAGCAACCCCTGGAACCGGAACGTGTCCGCCTCGACGCAGTCATCCTGGGGGTTGTGCACGGAGTTCTGGCCCGAGCGACTCTCGGCGCTCGTGCAGGGATCCGCCATATGGTAGCTGTAGCGGTTGCCTCGCTCGGGGGCGAAGCCTGGCACGCGGATCTGCTGGGGCCGCGAGGTGAGCGTCTTCATCCCGGTGTACAGGGACTTGAGGTTCGAGGAGACCTCGGCCTGCCGTGCACGCGCCTGGAAACGCAGGAAGTTGGGAATGGCGACGGCGGCCAGGATGCCGATGATCGCCACCACGATCATCAACTCAATCAGGGTGAAACCGCGCCGTAGCTGACTGGGCATACAAGGGCCTCCACAAAAGAAAACAGGCCGGGAGCTAACAGCATCCCGGCCTGTCTTACATCATCTGTATGTCAAACCGAAAATCAGTCGCAGTTCACGTCGTTGTAGACGTTGAACGGCTCGCCGGCGGCAACGCGGATGCCGTTGGCCAGGGGGCACACGGAGTCGAGGATCGCGTCGTAGGAGCCGATGGACCAGGTGTCAGCCTTGTCCGGGTCCTGGGTGTTGTCCACGTCGCCCGCGCCGTAGGCCAGGAAGCCCCAGTTGGCGTCGTCGCCGTAGATGCCGGCGTCGGTCTTGCCGGACATGTCGGCGTGAGCCTCAGGGCCCCAGTTGGCGGCGCCGAGCGGCTGCACCGTGAAGAACGGGGGGAAGCTGGCGCCGAAGCGGAAGATGTCCGGGCCGATGCAGGTGTCGACGTTGTTCTGGACGGCCAGCTGGTTGGTGCGGTCCTC